>Ga0207655_1000275_pt1 | contig 80187 bp, 65 predicted proteins | sample KBSM44metaG_FD_184398 | JGI IMG/M metagenome (GOLD analysis project Ga0207655, IMG submission 184398) | Miscanthus rhizosphere microbial communities from Kellogg Biological Station, Michigan, USA - KBS M4-4 metaG (SPAdes) (version 2) | ecosystem: Host-associated > Plants > Roots > Rhizosphere >... | reverse complement strand
GACGTGATGTTTTTTTGCATGATGGACGGGCTTATATGTGCGTTCTTATTAGAAGTTTGCACATCTATACTCCAAAAACAGTCCGACAACCAATTCGTGACACACGCCTCATCTCAAGGCGAACCTTCGCCTTGGCTCCCAAGATAAAAACAATTTCTGGAGACCAGCATGAACGCATCGCTTACGCCCAACGAAACCACGGTCCAGAAGGTCAAGCTGCTGATCGACGGCGAGTGGGTCGAGTCGCAGACCTCCGAGTGGCACGACATCGTCAACCCGGCGACCCAACAGGTACTGGCCAAAGTCCCGTTCGCCACCGCCGCTGAAGTCGACGCTGCCGTCAGCGCCGCCCAGCGCGCCTTCCAGACCTGGAAGCTGACCCCGATCGGCGCGCGCATGCGCATCATGCTCAAGCTGCAGGCGTTGATCCGCGAGCATTCCAAGCGTATTGCCGTGGTGCTGAGCGCCGAGCAGGGCAAGACCATTGCTGATGCCGAGGGCGATATTTTCCGTGGCCTGGAAGTGGTCGAACACGCCTGCTCCATCGGCAGTCTGCAAATGGGCGAGTTCGCCGAGAACGTCGCCGGCGGCGTCGATACCTACACCTTGCGCCAGCCGATCGGCGTTTGCGCCGGCATCACGCCGTTCAACTTCCCGGCAATGATTCCGTTGTGGATGTTCCCGATGGCCATCGCCTGCGGCAACACCTTCGTGCTCAAACCGTCCGAACAGGATCCGCTGTCGACCATGCTGCTGGTGGAGCTGGCGATCGAAGCCGGCATTCCGGCCGGTGTGCTCAACGTCGTCCATGGTGGCAAGGACGTGGTCGATGGCCTGTGCACCCACAAGGACATCAAGGCGGTTTCGTTCGTCGGTTCGACCGCCGTCGGCACTCACGTTTATGACCTGGCCGGTAAACACGGCAAGCGCGTGCAATCGATGATGGGTGCAAAGAACCACGCCGTAGTGCTGCCGGATGCCAATCGCGAGCAAGCGCTCAATGCCTTGGTCGGCGCCGGTTTCGGTGCGGCCGGTCAGCGTTGCATGGCCACTTCGGTGGTGGTGCTGGTGGGTGCGGCCAAGCAGTGGCTGCCGGATCTGAAAGCGCTGGCGCAGAAACTCAAGGTCAACGCCGGCAGCGAGCCAGGTACTGATGTCGGCCCGGTCATTTCGAAAAAGGCCAAGGCGCGGATTCTCGATCTGATCGAAAGCGGCATCAAGGAAGGCGCGAAACTCGAGCTGGACGGTCGCGACATCAGCGTGCCGGGTTACGAGAACGGCAACTTCGTCGGCCCGACCCTGTTCTCCGGGGTGACCACCGACATGCAGATCTACACCCAGGAAATCTTCGGCCCGGTGCTGGTGGTGCTGGAAGTCGACACCCTCGACCAGGCCATCGCGCTGGTCAACGCCAACCCGTTCGGCAACGGCACGGGCCTGTTCACCCAGAGCGGTGCGGCGGCGCGTAAGTTCCAGACTGAAATCGACGTCGGCCAGGTCGGCATCAACATCCCTATTCCGGTGCCGGTACCGTTCTTCAGCTTCACCGGTTCGCGGGGTTCGAAACTCGGCGACCTCGGCCCGTACGGCAAGCAAGTGGTGCAGTTCTACACCCAGACCAAAACGGTCACGGCGCGCTGGTTCGATGACGACAGCGTCAACGACGGCGTGAACACCACCATCAACCTGCGCTGAGGAATGGCCATGAAAATCGCATTTATCGGTCTGGGCAACATGGGCGCACCGATGGCGCGCAACCTGATCAAGGCCGGGCATTCGCTGAATCTGGTGGACCTGAACAAAACCGTGCTGGCGGAACTCGAGCAACTGGGCGGCACCATCCGTGCCTCGGCTCGCGAAGCTGCTGCAGATGCCGAATTGGTGATCACCATGCTGCCTGCCGCCGTGCATGTGCGCAGCGTCTGGCTCGGTGAGGACGGCGTGCTGGCCGGGATCGGCAAAGGCGTGCCGGCCGTGGATTGCAGCACCATCGATCCGCAGACGGCGCGCGATGTGGCGGCGGCGGCCGCCAAGCAAGGCGTGGCGATGGCCGATGCCCCGGTATCCGGCGGCACCGGCGGCGCCACGGCCGGGACGCTGACCTTCATGGTCGGCGCCACCCCGGAACTGTTCGCCACCCTGCAACCGGTGCTGGCGCAGATGGGCCGCAACATCGTGCACTGCGGTGAGGTCGGCACCGGCCAGATCGCCAAAATCTGCAACAACCTGTTGCTCGCCATTTCCATGGTCGGCGTCAGCGAGGCGATGGCGCTGGGCGATGCGCTGGGCATCGACACCACGGTGCTTGCCGGGATCATCAACAGCTCGACCGGGCGTTGCTGGAGCTCGGAAATGTACAACCCGTGGCCGGGCATCGTCGAAACCGCGCCGGCCTCGCGTGGTTACACAGGTGGCTTTGGCGCCGAACTGATGCTCAAGGATCTGGGGCTGGCTACCGAAGCGGCGCGTCAGGCCCATCAGCCGGTGGTGCTGGGCGCGGTGGCGCAGCAGTTGTATCAGGCGATGAGTCAGCGCGGGGAAGGTGGCAAGGACTTCTCGGCGATCATCAACAGCTATCGTAAACCGCAGTAATCGTCGTCAGGCCTGCGCTCGTCGCAGGTCTGCAATTCAGATGCAGTAGGTGTTGCCGGGAAATCACGTCGGGTGGTTTCCCGGCTTTTTTGTATCAGGCGAACACGAAATATTTGCGCACGGTCTCGACCACTTCCCAGGTGCCCTTCATGCCCGGTTCGACGACGAAGATGTCGCCGGCGCGCAGGTGAATCGGCTCCATGCCGTCCGGGGTGATCACGCAGTAGCCTTCCTGGAAATGGCAGTACTCCCACTTCACGTAATCCACTCGCCATTTGCCCGGCGTGCAGATCCAGGTGCCCATGATCTTGCTGCCGTCTTCGCTGGTGTAGGCGTTGAGGTTGACGGTGTGGGGATCGCCCTCGAGCTTCTCCCATTTGCAGGCGTCGAGTACTGGCAGCGGGTGTGTGTCGCGCAGAACGGTGATAGGTGCAGGCATGACGGCTCCAGGCCAAAGGCAGTTTGAGTCGCCACCGTAACGTGGGTGAACACCGTCGGAATGTCTGGGTTCGACCTCCATATGCCTGTTAGCGCTGAGCGGGAAGAGCCCCGTAAAACCGGGCATTTGCACCGATGCTGTGCATATATGACGGTTTTAATACAATTGCGCACCGTAAAAGTTCAATCAATTTTTAGACTAAAACGAGATAACCATTCGGACACCTATTGCAAAACAAAATCGTCTGTACTATAACATTCGTACTAAAGGACAATCCCACCCTGATGGAGCTACACAAGAGTCACGGACAGACTTGAATCGGCTTTTCTTCACATGAAACTGACTTGGCCTTTGGCTCAAGCGTGAACCTCTACCTGTTGTTAATGAATAACGACAATTGAGTGAACCAGTCAGTTAATAAGTTGCGCAGACGCAATGTTGTGCGTGCTTTGAATGGAAGCCATAAATAAACAGTTGATTATTATTTGTGCATCGGCGGAATTATATCTGCGGGATACGCACGCCTTTCGGATTCTTATGTGCCCGGCATCAATGGAATGAGGCTTTATTGTGGACGACATAAATGTAGTTGAAGTTTCGACGACGGTGAATAACGAGAGTAAGTTGGGCCGGCATGTCTGGATTCGTGCCGGCAGTCGCCTGCAGAACGTTCAGGTCGCCGATGATTGTTTCATCGGGTTCAAGTGTGATCTGCAATTCGCCTCCCTTGGCGCCTCCAGCATGCTGGCCACGGGCGCAAGCTGCCTGGGAACGGCGCAATCACCGGTACGCATTGCCGAGAACGTCTGGCTGGGCGCCAAGGCCACTGTAGTGGCTGGCGTTTCCATCGGCGCGGGAGCGGTGGTGGCCGCTGGGGCACTGGTGACTTCGGATGTACCCGCCGATGCCATTGTGGTCGGTCGCCCGGCGCGGGTCATTGCCCGGCGCACGGTGGTCGAGGACGGCCTGCCGAGCCCGGCGCCCGTGCTGGCCAAAGTCCGTGACCGTGCTTGCCGGGGCTTGCCGTCGATGCTCGATCGGTCCACGCAATCGGTGCCGCGACTCAAGGCAATGAACCCCGACACCTCGACCTGGGACATCAGCGACGAAACCTTGATTGATGCCGAGTTGAGCGGTGGTGCTTCGGTGGAAATCGCCCGTGACTGCATTCTGATCGGGCGCAGCTCCCGCCAGGGGGGGATGTCGCAACTGGGCGGCATTGCACTGGGGACAGGCGTGCGACTGGCTGCCGGTGTGATCATCGAAGCCGCTGGCGGTGTGACCATCGGCGCCTTCAGCGAGGTGGCCGAAGGCGTCACGATTGTCGCTTCTACTCATGATCATTCGTTCCGCTCACTGCCTTGGGAGGAGGCACCTGTGCGCATTGGAAGTCGTTGCGTTATTGGCGAGGGCGCCATCTTGGTAGGTCCACTGAATATTGGTGACGGTGCAGTTATAAAACCGTATTCGGTGGTGATAAGGGATGTATTGGAAAACACTGTGGTTCATGGCGTTGTTCAACTAATGGAGATTCAAGAATGATTTTATTTGCCCCTAATCCGACCGGTTCCGGCCATAACATGCGCGTGCTGTCCATCGCTCAGGCGATCAAGAAGCAACGCCCGGATATGCCTCTGACGGTTGCACTGGCTTCTTTGCAGCCGACGTTTACTCCTTTATTCGAAAAGTCTGGAATCGAAGTCGTGGATATCGCCGGACGACTGGTCGACTATTCGAAAAAGAGCAACTTGTCGAAACAGCTTGATTGGGCTACTTACATCGGCAGTTATATTGCGACTACCTTCCTGTCCGGTGAGCGGATCCTGTCTTACCTGGCGTTGATCGCCGAACACAAGCCGAGTGTGCTGGTGTCGGACTACAACATGGCTGCCTGCCTGGCAGCGATCTTCACAGGCACACCGTTGGTGTTCGTGACCGAACGCTATGACTTCACGCTTTGCCAACTGCAGGATCACGACCTGGCTGAAGGCGGCTTCGAGGTGAATGCTCTGGAGATGTCCCGGGCACGGACGGCGCTGCACAGTCAGTTCAGCTGGATGATCAGTCAGGCACAGCTGGTGCTAACCGACAAACCGTTCATTGCCGCTCTTGACCAAGGCACACCGGTCGCCGAAGCGCTGGCCAGTGGCAAGGCACATTTTGTCGGTCCGATGATCCGTGACATCACGGTGCAGAGCGGATTGAACGTGCGTGAGCAACTCAACCTGGGTGACGCGCCATTCATTGTCGCCTCTATCAGCGGCACGACCATGTTTGCGGAGAACAAGGACGCATTGCTTGCCGCGTATCTGGACAGTTTCAAGATCCTGCGCGAACGCAATCCGGATCTGAAAATGGTGCTGCTGGGCCGCAAGGATATCGAGGAGCAGGACGGTGTGGTTTGTGTGCCGTACTACCCGGACTGGATGGGCTTGCTGCGCGAAGCCAGCCTGCTGATTTCGGCGCCGGGCTGGATCACCGTGACCGAAATTGCGGCAATGAATATTCCGACTCTGTTCCTGTTGTCGTCGAAGTCCGAATACCACGAACTGGAAGCTTTGCGACGTCTGGAATTGCTGGGTTTCCCGACGCATATCGGATACGACCGAGACCGAATCGTCGAGCTGATTCAGGGCGAACTGGAGAAAGATACCCGGTCATCGACTTACTACGCACCTCATCAGCAAGTGGCCGCACCGGACGGCGAGGGTGCCGCTCGCGCCGCGACGCGCATCATCGATTTGTGCCACGGCCGTGTTGTATCGCTGACCGAAAGCAAAGCTGCTTAACCTCAAGGAAGAGGGATTCACCATGCCGCTGCATCCGCAGTTTGTATTTGATCAAGGCCTCAAGGACATTGAGTACGGCGGTTTTTTTGCTGTGACCGATACCAGTGGCGAGGTTGCGATTTCCAGTGACAAGCAGTTGCAGGATCAGGTTGCCGCGACGCTCTACCAGGCCGAGCACGGCGACGATGTCGGCCTGCGTTTTGCCCATGACGGGCTGATGCGTTTGCATGATTCGTCGAATGGCGGTTTCCACGAACTGGCCGACCGCTACTGGACGCCACACGGTTCCGGGCGCTGCCGGACTCTGGCGCTGCAACTGGACGCATTGGCCGCATTGATTGCCTATCAGCTTCGAGTGCCGCACGACGCGGCGAACAATGCCGCGATCCACGGGCTGCTGGAAAAGGTCGAAGCGCTCTACGCCCGTTCCACAGTCGCCGGACTGTACAGCAGCGACTGGTCGACGCCGCTGGAGCTGGCGACCTCGATCGAGCTCGATATCAGCGCCACGGCGTTGCTGGCACGTATCGGTAACGAGTCGTTGGGTCTGGGGCTGGTCGGGCACTTGCAGATTCACGCAGAAAATCTGATCGGCAGTGTGGCTGGCAGCGACAGCGCATCCTGTGTCGATGTGGCGCTGACCCGTTGCGCCGTGCGCGCTCAGGTCAGCCTGGTGCTGGCGCGTCTGGCCGATGTGCGGGACGACAATGCGCTGTCGAACCTGGCTCGTTCATTCCTGCTGCAAACCCTGGCGCTGTTCCGCGATCCGGCCTATGGCGGGTACTGGGACCGGGTGGGGATCAACGGCAAAGTACGTTGCGACTGGCACACTTCGTACAAGCATCACGAGTCGCCATTCCCGATCAAGACGGCCTACGACGTGGCGTTGCTGTTGCAGGCGATTCAGGCCTTGCCGTCCGGTGCGAGCGACGCTGACCGCGCTTCGGTGACTGCCGCTTTGCTGGAGTTCCATGACGCCCGCAATGGTGGGTTGTTCATGGGCAAGGGCTACTTCTGGTCGACGCCCGATGACCCGACCGTGCCATTCATTCGGCAGTTCTGGGCGCCGCCGCGTCAGCCGGGGATTTTCAGCATCGGCAACCTGACGTACCTGCCGCTGCACCTGAAAAGCCTGAAAACCCAGCTCGCCGCGGCCCACGCCTTGCAGTCCATCGAACCTGCCGCTGCCGTTGCTCATCATGACGACGCGGCGTTGGTCAGCCGTGAGCTGCAAGTGATCGATGGCGGTGGCGACGTCCAGCGCATTCACCCGAATGGCGTGCCGACCATCAATGTCGATCTGCAGCGTTATCTCGCCTGGCTGGCCAAGGCCCGGGCGTCGAATCAGACGCCTTACGGACTGACCGCCGAAACCACGCCGCTGGGCTTCCGTGCCGACAAGACCTGGCAGGTGTTTTCCGGATTGCACGTGATTTCGGACTTGCATGCCCTGGGGTTGCAAATCGAAAACAAGGCCAGCCTGATCGACTGCATCAGGGCTTCGCAAAACACCGACGGTGGATTTGCCGAGCAGCCCGGGCACTTGAGCGATGTGTTCGCCACCTATTGCGCGGTGTTGTCGCTGCGGGTGCTGGGCGCGTTGCCGAACGATATCGGCGCTTGTGTGCGTTACCTGCAAGCGTGCCAGAACCCCGACGGCGGTTTCGGTGATGTGCCGGGTTTCGGCTCGGACATCTGGCACACCAACCTGGCGGTGCTGTCGCTGCATGCCCTTGAAGCCAAGGCGCCGGACGAGCAGGGCGTGATGGCGTTCGCCTTGCGCTGCCGCTCGGCCGATGGCGGTTTCGCCAACAAGCCCGGCTATCCGCCGGATGCCTTCTCGGTGTACCGCGTGGTGTCGACGCTGTTCATTCTCAACCGACGCATCGTCGATGCCGAGCAGACCGTCGCCTGGCTGCAGAGCCTGCAACTGGCCAACGGTTCGTTCCACTACCGGCCGGGCAAGGCGGTCAGCCTGGTGGGCACTTACATGGCCATCGCGGCGATGTATCTGCTCGACGCGCAGCCGACGTATCTGCAGGAATCGAAAGACTGGATCGCTGCCCATCAGAAGCAGGACGGTGGTTTCGGCCCGCTCAATGCGACCTCGGCGACCACCGACGAAAGCTTCGTCTGCATCCAGACGCTGCTGATTCTCGAACAGGGGCTGTCGCAATACTGGGTCGCGTTGTTGAACTGACCCGCACACAGCATCGAAGGACGTTCAATCATCATTTTGCCAGGGGAGGCGCTGATGAAAATTTTAGTGACAGGGGGCGCGGGCTTCATTGGCTCGGCCGTGGTGCGGTTTCTGATCGAAGAGACCGAATGCGAAGTGATCAACGTCGACAAACTGACCTACGCCGGCAATCTCGAGTCGCTGGCCGAGGTGTCCGACTCGCCGCGTTACCGGTTCTGTCAGGTCGACATCTGCGACAAGCCGGCGCTGGACGAACTGTTCGCACGGCTGCAACCGGATGCGGTGATGCACCTGGCCGCCGAGTCCCACGTGGACCGTTCGATCGATGGCCCGCAAGCCTTCATCGAAACCAACATCGTCGGCACCTACACGATGCTCGAAGCGGCGCGCGGTTACTGGAACCGGCTGGACGCGGCGCGTCAGTCGGCGTTCCGTTTCCACCACATTTCCACCGACGAAGTGTACGGCGATCTGGAACCCGAAGATCCGGCGTTCACCGAACGCACGCCGTATGCGCCAAGTTCGCCGTATTCGGCGACCAAGGCCGGCTCCGATCATCTGGTTCGCGCCTGGCATCGCACCTTCGGCCTGCCGGTGGTGATGAGCAATTGCTCGAACAATTACGGGCCTTATCACTTCCCGGAAAAGCTGATTCCCCACGTCATTCTCAATGCGCTGCAAGGCAAGCCGTTGCCGGTGTACGGCGACGGCGCGCAGATCCGCGACTGGCTGTTCGTCGAGGATCACGCCCGCGCACTGTATGCGGTGGTCACGCGCGGTGAGGTCGGGCAGACCTACAACATCGGCGGCCACAACGAGAAGACCAACCTGGAAGTGGTGCACACCCTGTGCGATCTGCTCGAAGCACGCGGTGCAAAAAAACCGGCAGGTGTCGCGCACTTCCGCGACCTGATCACCTTCGTCAAGGATCGTCCGGGCCACGACAAACGCTACGCCGTCGATGCCGGGAAAATCCACGCGACGCTGGGGTGGACGCCAGAGGAAACCTTCGAAAGCGGCATGAAGAAAACCGTCGACTGGTACCTCGACAACCGCGCCTGGTGGTTGCGGGTGATGTCCGGCGCCTACGCGCTGGAGCGCCTCGGCGAGCAACGCGACGAAGCCCTCGTGGCCTGAACATTCAGTCATTCAAATCTCACTGCTTGAAAGGAAAAAAGCATGGCCAAGTACAAAGGAATTCTGCTGGCAGGCGGCGCCGGTTCGCGTCTGCACCCGATCACCCTGGGCGTCTCGAAACAGTCGCTGCCGGTGTATGACAAACCGATGATCTACTACCCGCTGTCGGTGCTGATGCTGGCGGAAATCCGCGAGATCCTGATCATCTCCACCCCCGAAGATCTGCCGGGTTTCCAGCGCATGCTCGGCGACGGCAGCCAGTTGGGCCTGAGCCTGAGCTACGCGGTGCAGCCAAGCCCGGACGGCCTCGCCCAGGCGTTCATCATCGGTCGCGAATTTGTCGGTGAAGACAATGTGTGTCTGGTGCTCGGCGACAACATTTTCTACGGCGCCGGTTTCGGTGAAACCCTGGTGCAGGCGGCGTCTCGCGACGAGGGGGCCACGGTGTTCGGTTACTACGTGGCCGATCCCGAGCGCTTTGGTGTGGTGGAGTTCGATGCCGCCGGCAAGGCTCTGAGCATCTGTGAAAAACCGAGTGATCCGAAGTCGAACTACGCCGTGACCGGCCTGTATTTCTACGACAACGAAGTGCTGCAGATTGCCGCCGACATCAAGCCGTCGCCGCGCGGCGAGCTGGAGATTACCGACGTCAACAACGTCTACCTGCAACGCGGCAAGTTGAATGTATCGGTGATGGGCCGTGGTATGGCCTGGCTGGACACCGGCACCCACGATGCCTTGATGGAAGCCGGCAACTTCGTGCAAGCCATCGAGAAACGCCAGGGCCTGAAAATCGCCTGCCTCGAAGAGATCGCCTACAACAAGGGCTGGATCGACGATGCGCAGTTGCTGGTGCACGCAGGCAGCATGAGCAAGACCGGTTATGGTCAGTATCTGGCGCGGCTGATCAACGATGATGTGGTGGTTGCGATGGATACGCAGCGCCCGCTGAAGGACGTTGCCTGATCAAGTGTGGGGGCGGGCTTGCTCGCGAAGGGGGCGTCACATTCAACAACATTGTTGACGGAAAGACCGCTTTCGCGAGCAAGCCCGCTCCCACAGGGTCAGTGGCCGGTCACGCTGTCGAGTTGGGCAGCTTTGACCGTGGCGCTCGGTTCGGCCGAGAGGGTTTGCAACCGGGCCAGGCGATTGGCGTGAGTCGGCGCTTCGGCCGCCAGCGGCGAGCGGCGTTTGCGGGTTTCTTCACGCAGCACCGGCAAGACTTCCTTGCCGAACATGTCGAGTTGTTCCAGTACGGTCTTGAGCGGAATACCGCCGTGGTCGAACAGGAACAACTGGCGCTGATAGTCGCCGAAGTGCTCGCGGAAGGTCAGGGTCTTGTCGATGATTTCCTGAGGGCTGCCGACCGCCAGCGGGGTCATCTCCATGAACTCTTCCAGGGACGGGCCGTGGCCATATACCGGGGCGTTATCGAAGTAAGGGCGGAACTCCCGGCGCGCATCCTGGGAGTTGCGGCGCATGAAGATGTGCCCGCCAAGGCCGACGATCGCCTGCTCCGGCGTACCATGGCCGTAATGGGCAAAACGCGTGCGGTAGAACTCCACCAGCGCCATGAAATGCTCCCGTGGCCAGAGGATGTGGCTGGCGAAAAAACCGTCGCCGTAATAGGCAGCCTGCTCGGCGATTTCCGGGGTACGGATCGAGCCGTGCCAGACGAAGGGCGGCAGGTCGTCCAGCGGTCGCGGGATCGAGGTGAAGTGGTTCAACGGTGTACGAAAGCGTCCGCTCCAGTTGATGTCTTCCTCGCGCCAGAGCCGGTGCAGCAGGCGATAGTTTTCCATCGCCAGCGGCAGGGCGTCGGCGATGCTCTTGCCGAACCAGGGATAGACCGGCGCGGTGTTGCCACGGCCGAGCATCAGGTCCATGCGTCCGCCGCAGAGGTTTTGCAGCAGTGAATATTCTTCGGCCAGCCGCACCGGATCGTTGGTGCTGATCAGGGTGGTGGACGTCGAAAGAATGATGCGTTGAGTCTTCGCTGCGATGTAGGCCAGCAGGGTGGTGGGAGAGGAGGTGATGAACGGGGGATTGTGGTGCTCGCCGGTGGCGAACACGTCCAGTCCGATGTCTTCGGCCTTCTGCGCAATTTGCAGGGTGGCCTGGATGCGCTCGGATTCACTGGGGGTACGGGCGTTGGTAGGGTCTTGCGTGACGTCGCCAACGGTGTAGATCCCGAATTGCATAAAGCCTCCTTGCCTTGGGTAAAGGTGCGTTTGAAACCCTTGCCGTGAAGAATGAATCATCGCGGCACTTGAAATGTACGCCTGTACACGTACAATCGCAATTCTGCATCATTGTCCAAACGGCTTTGAAGACCTCATCGAGAGAGGAACGCGACATGCAACTGGGATTTATCGGTCTGGGCACGATGGGCGCACCGATGGTGCTGAACCTGCTGAAAGCCGGGCATCGGGTCCGCGTGTGGAATCGTTCGACAGCACCGCTGCAAGCACTGGCCAAGGCCGGCGCCGAAGCCGTCGAGACACCGGCGCTGGCGGCGCAGGCCGAGGTGCTGATCTCGATGCTCGGCGATGACACGGCGATCCGTTCGGTGTTCTTCGACGCCAAGGCGCTGGACGGTCTGCAGGCCGGCAGCGTTCACGTCAACATGTCCACGGTGTCCGTGGCGCTGGCCAGGGAACTGGCGGCCATGCATGAAGCACGCGGCGTCGATTACGTGTCGGCACCGGTGCTGGGGCGGGTCGATGTGGCGGCAGCCGGCAATCTGAACATTCTCGCCTCCGGGCCTGCCGAAGCACTGGCTCGGGTACAACCGCTGTTCGATGTGTTGGGGCGCAAGACCTGGACGCTCGGCGACACGGCTGAAGTGGCCTGCGCCGCCAAGCTGTCGGCCAATCTGATGATCGCCTCGGCGATCGAGTCCATGGCTGAAGCCTCGACCCTGGCCGGCGGTTACGGCGTGAGTCGTGCGTCGTTCATCGACATGATCACTTCGACGCTGTTTCCGGTGCCGGTGTATCAGGGTTACGGCAAGCAGATGGCCGATGACATATTTGAGCCGGCCGGCTTCAAATTGTCGCTGGGTCTCAAGGATGTACGCCTGGCGCTGGAGGCCGGTGAAGCGGCGCAGGTACCGCTGCCGTTTGCCAGTGTGTTGAAGGACAACCTGCTGGACGGCATGGCTCATGGTCAGGCTGATCAGGACTGGGCGTCACTGTCGAAAGTCAGTGACCGGCGCGCCGGCGTGAAGTAATCAAAAAGATTCAAGTAACGTAACTTGTTCGCAAGTTACGTGGGCCTCTTGCGCCTTGCGTTATTGTCGGACAGTGATTGTTCTTTTATTGGGAAATGAAAGAAGTCTGATAATAGTGCTTGTCAAATGTACGACTGTAGTCGTACATTTTTATCGGGGTTTAACAACAACAAAACTTTTGTCTGTTTTTTCGTCTGCTGATCGTAAATAAATAATAGCTAGGAGCCGTTATGAAAAATCTAATGCAATGGAACAGCCTTCCCTCCGAATCCAATGAATGGCTCGAGAAGGTGCGTGCACTGAATCCGCTGATTGTTCAGCACCGCGATTATAGCGAGCAGACAAATGCGACTCACAAGGATGTGATGTCCCGATTCTTCAAGGACGGTTTCGGCCGTACGTCGGTGTCCCGAGCGTTCGGCGGCTCCCAGGTCGATATCCAGACCACCTCCGCGCTGGTGCTGGAATTTGCCCGGTACGACGCTTCGCTGTCCTGGCAACTGGCGGTGCAAGTGGCGATGGGGCGCCTGTCCGACTACCTGCCGGAAGCCACTTCCGAAGCGATCTACAACCACTGTGACGGTTTCGTGATCGGCGCCATCCACTCCGGTGGCGAAGCGCTGCCGATGGGCGACGAGTACCTGCTGAGCGGCAAATGGGCGTTCGCCAGCGGCTCGGCCCACGCCGACTGGCTGGTCTGCACCGCCACCGTCAAAGGCACCGAAAACAACACTACACCGGAAGTGCGGATGTTCTTCGTGCCCGCCAGCCAGTGCACCATCCTGCCGACCTGGGACACTCTGGGCATGCGCGGCACCGGCAGCCACCACTTTCAGTGCTCCAACGTCATCGTCCACAAGTCGTATTCGCTGGACGTCGAAACCCTGAAGAAATCCCCCGAAGCACGCAGCTCCCGCGCCTACGCCACCGGTTACTACGAGTTCGGCACCCTGGCGGCGATGTCCACCGTGCTGGGCGTGGCCCGGGCGGCGGTCGATCATTTCCGCAACGATCGCGCCGTGAACACCGATCCGGGTCTGGAAGGGGTGATCTTCGAAAAGACCGGTCGCGCCATCTCCTCGGTGCACACCGCACAACTGCTGCTGGAAGATGCGATTCACCAGGTGATCAGCCGTGGTGAAACCATCGGCGAACCGGTCAGCGCCCGTGTCGGCCTGGCAGCCTCGGTGCTGACCGAGAACTCGGTCAATGCGGTCAACCAGCTCTACTCGATGGCCGGCTCAAAAGCTGTCTACAAGTCGCACTTCCTGGAACGTTGTTTCCGCGATATTCATACCGGTTCCAAGCACTTCACCCTGTCGCCTTTGAACTTGCACGGTATCGGCAAGTACTACCTGGATAAAACCAACGTACTGGCCGCGGCGTAATAGCGGATAAATAAAACGGGCGCGTTATCAGTGAGTGTTCACAGGGATCAATAACGCGCCCGTTTCAAGTTGCACCTTTATTTTCTTAAATCTCAAACTTTTGTGCTCGCAGTAAAGAGTCAAGGGAGTGCCACATGCTTGCTCGAAATATTGTTAAGTCGCTGGTGTTTATTATTCTGGTCGTGGTGTTGTCCGCCGCCCTGGGCTGGCGCTTCTGGTCGCCGCCACCGGCAGCGGCCGAACAACGGATTCCCAGCACCCGGGTCGGTCTGGCCGTGGTCAAGAAACAACCGTACACCTACTACCTCGAAGCCATCGGCAAACTCGAGGCGCAGCGTCAGGTGCTGGTCTCGGCCGAAGTCAGCGGCAAAGTGGTGGACATCGATTTCGAGTCCGGCGATGAAGTGAAGGCGGGGCAGGTGCTGCTCAAGCTCAACGACGCACCCGAGCAAGGTGAACTGGTGCGCCTGAAAGGCGAGTACGAATCGGCCAAGGCGCAGTTTGCCCGGGTTCAGGAACTGGCCAAGACCGGCGCCGAAAGCCGTCGCGCCTTCGACAGTGCCCGCGCTCAATACGACGCCGCCAAAGGCGACATGGAGCGCATGCAGGCGCAGATCGCTCAGCGGCACATTCGCGCGCCGTTCGCCGGCACCCTCGGCATTCGCCAGGCGCACCTTGGCCAATACCTGCAAGCCGGCAGCGCGGTGGCGACCCTGACGGATCCGGGCGTGCTGCGCGTCAACTTCACCCTCGCCGAGCGCGATGGCTCGCAAGTGCAACTGGGCCAGACTGTGCAGGCCAAGGTCGATGCCTGGGGGGATGTGACCTTCGCCGGCAAAATCGTCGCGGTCGATCCGCAGATCAACCAGTCCCACACCATCAATGTGCAAGCGGTCATCACCGACACGCAGAAACGCCTGCGGCCCGGCATGTATGCACGGGTCTCGGTGACCCTGCCGCAGACCGCCGAACTGCTGATTCCGGAAACCGCGATCACTTACAACGCCTACGGCGAGAGCGTGTTCTCGGTCTACACCGACGAGGCCGGCGTGCAGAAGGTCAAGCGTGAAAGCATCAAGGTCGGCGAGCGCCGCAATGGCTGGGCGGTGGTCGACAAGGGCTTGAGCGAAGGTGTGCAAGTGGTGACGTCCGGCCAGCTCAAGCTCCACGACGGCGTGGCGGTGGAAGGCGTGCCGGACACGATTGCTCTTAAACTCAGTGGGCTGGAAAAATGAATTTCACCGACCTCTTTCTTCGCCGCCCGGTGCTGGCCGTGGTGGTCAGCACGCTGATCCTGTTGTTCGGGGTGCGTGCGCTGATGAACTTGCCGATCCGCCAGTACCCGATGCTGGAGACGTCGACCATCACGGTCACGACCCAGTACCCCGGCGCCTCTTCGGAACTGATGCAAGGCTTCGTCACCCAACCGATCAGCCAGGCCGTGGCTTCGGTCGAGGGCATCGACTATCTGTCGTCGGCCTCGACCCAGGGCCGCAGCCAGGTGACGATCCGCATGGCACTCAACAGTGACTCCATCGCGGCGCTGACCGAGGTTATGGCCAAGGTCAACCAGATCAAATACCGCCTGCCGAAGGATGCTTACGACCCGGTGGTGGAGCGCACTTCCGGCGGCTTCACCAGCGTGGCCTACGTTGCGTTCGCCAGCTCCAACCTGACCATTCCGGAGATGTCGGATTACATCTCCCGCGTCGTCGAGCCGATGTTTGCCGGCATTGAAGGCGTGGCCAAGATCAACATCATGGGCGAGCAGAAACTGTCCATGCGCCTGTGGCTCGATCCGCAGCGTCTGGCGGGCTACGGCATGACCGGGCAGGACGTTTCGGCAGCCATCGAGGGCAACAACTTCCAGGCCGCACCTGGGCAGGTCAAGGGCCTGTACGTGGTCAGCAACCTGCGGGTCAACACTGACCTGAACAGCGTCGAAGACTTCCGTGACATGGTGCTGCGCAACGACAACGGCCACATCATCCGTGTGCGTGACGTTGGCACTGTAGAACTGAACGCGGCTTCCACCGACACCAGCGGCGCGATGAGCGACGTACCGGCGCTGTTCCTCGGTCTGGACGCGGCACCGACCGGCAACCCGCTGGTGATCGTGAAGCGCGTGCGTGAATTGCTGCCTCAGATCCAGGAAACCCTGCCACCGGGCGTGACCGTGCAGATCCCGTTCGAAGTGGCGCACTTCATTCAGTCCTCGATCGACGAGGTGAGCTACACCCTGCTCGAAGCGCTGGTGATCGTGGTGCTGGTGATTTACCTGTGCCTGGGCACGTTCCGCACCGTGCTGATTCCGCTGGTGACCATTCCGCTGTCGATGCTCGGCGCGGCGATGCTGATGCAGATGTTCGGCTTCAGCCTCAACCTGCTGACTCTGCTCGCCATGGTGCTCGCCATCGGGTTGGTGGTGGACGACGCCATTGTCGTGGTGGAAAACGTCCACCGCCACATCGAAGAGGGCAAGAGCCCGTTCGACGCGGCGCTGATCGGCGCCCGTGAAGTGGCCGGGCCGGTGGTGGCGATGACCTTCACCCTGGCAGCGGTGTACGCACCGATCGGTCTGATGGGCGGCCTCACCGGCACGCTGTTCAAGGAGTTCGCACTGACCCTGGCCGGTGCCGTGGTGATTTCCGGCATCGTCGCCCTGACCCTGTCGCCGATCATGAGTACTCGTCTGCTGGACGCGAAAACCAGCGAAGGCTTCATGGCGGTCAAGGCCGATCGTTTCTTCCAGTACCTGTCCCGTCGTTATGGCGCATTGCTCGGCGGTTCGCTGGCACGGCGCTGGATCAGCCTGAGCGTGGCGCTGGTGATTTTCTTCAGCCTGCCTTTCCTCTATCGCTCGGCGCAGACCGAACTGGCGCCGCTGGAAGACCAGAACATCCTGCTGACCGCCATCAAGGCGCCGCAGCACGCCAACCTGAATTACCTCGAAGCCTACGCCCACGAACTGTACAAGACCTTCAACGAAATCCCCGAGGGTTACAGCAACTGGGTGGCGAACGGTTCCGACGGTCTGTCCAACAGCGTCGGCGGGATCAACCTGGTGGACTGGGAAAAACGCGGCCGCGACGCCAACACCATCCAGCCTGACTTGCAGGCGCGGGTGAATCAGATCGAAGGCACGAGCATTTTCGTGTTCCAGATGCCGCCCCTGCCGGGCTCCACCGGTGGTCTGCCGGTGCAGATGGTGATCCGCAGCGATCAGGAATACCTGGCGCTGTACAACGTGATGGATCAGCTCAAGCAGGCTGCGCAGGCCAGTGGCTTGTTCGCAGTGGTCGACAGCGATCTGGACTTCAACAACCCGGTAGTGGAAATCCAGGTCGACCGGGCCAAGGCCAACGCCTTGGGCATCCGCATGCAGGACATCGGCGAGACGCTCAACAGCCTGATCGGCGAGAAGTACGTCAACCGGTTCTCGTTCCACGGTCGTTCCTATGACGTGATCCCGCAGTCGGTGTCGGCGGATCGCCTGACCCCGGAAACCCTGAAGCTGTATTACGTGAAGGACCAGAAGGGCAATCCAGTGCCGTTGTCGACGCTGGCCACCCTCAGCGTCAAGGTCGAGCCGAATCGCCTGACCCAGTTCAACCAGCAGAACTCCGCCACGTTCCAGGCCATTCCGGCGCCGGGCGTGACCTTGGGTGATGCGGTGGGCTTCCTGCAGAAGCAATCGGAAAACTTCCCGGCCGGCTTCAGTTTCGACTGGCAGTCCGACGCCCGCCAATACGTGCAGGAAGGCAACAGCCTGGCGTTCACCTTCGGCCTGGCCCTGGTGATCATCTATCTGGTGCTGAGCGTGCAGTACGAGAGCTTCCGCGACCCGTTCATCATTCTGATCAGCGTGCCGCTGTCGATCTGCGGGGCCCTGGTGCCGCTGGCGCTGGGCATGACGTCGATGAACATCTACACCCAGATCGGCCTGATCACGCTGATCGGTCTGATCAGTAAGCACGGGATCCTGATGGTCGCGTTCGCCAACGAGTTGCAACGCCAGCAAGGCATGGACCGCGTGCAAGCGATCCAGCACGCCGCGCAGGTGCGTCTGCGGCCGATCCTGATGACCACCGCTGCCATGGTGGTCGGCCTCGCGCCGCTGTTGTTCGCCAGCGGCGCCGGCGCCAACAGCCGCTTCGGCCTGGGCCTGGTGATTGTGGTGGGCATGCTGATCGGCACCTTGTTCACCCTGTTCATTCTGCCGTCGGTGTACACGCTGCTCAGTTCGATCAAGCAACCGAGCCACGCACCCGAAGCCGAGCCGGCCGGTGTGCCGCAACCCATCCTGTGAGGACGTGACATGTATTCGATTACACGTTTGATGCTGGCGCCGCTGGCGGCCTCCATCCTGTTGGCGGCCGGTTGTGTGAACTACGCCGGGATTGATCATCAGGGCAAATTGCTGGCGGTCGGCGATGCGCCGTCCGACAGCCTGAAAGACAGGTTGCCAGCGGCCCAGTGGCCGCGTGCAGACTGGTGGACGTCATTGGGCGATCCGCGTCTGGGTGCGTTGATCGAAGAGGCGTATGCCAGCAACCCGGACTTGCAGGAAGTCGCTGCTCGGGTCGCAAAGGCCAACGCATTTCTTGATCTGCGCGATGCCGAGCGCTACCCGGAAATGGATGCATCGGCAGGTGTCACCCGTGGCCGACTGTCGCGCTTTGAGGACTACAGCGGCGAGGGCCACAAATACTTCACCGCGCGTAATCTGGCTGTGAATTTCAGCTACACCTTCGACCTCTGGGGCGGCCAGCGCGCCGCCTGGGAGTCGGCGCTCAACAGCGCACGAGCCGCGGAAGTCGACCTGCAATCATCGCGGCTGATTCTGGCGGTCAACGTGGCCAAGGCCTACAACCAGCTGGCGTATGCCTGGCAGGTGTCGGAGCTCAATCAGCGCGATCTCGAACGCTTGAGCAAACTGGTGGACCTGACGGACTCACGGTACGGCTCGGGGCTCGACAACCTGTCGCAACTCAAGCAGGTGCAGAGCCTCAAGGCGCGTTCGGAATCGACACTGATCGGCGCCAACGAAGACATCGAAATCGCCCGGCTGCAATTGTCGGCGCTGATCGGCAAGGGCGTCGATCGTGCACACACGCTCGAGCGGCCATCGAATCTGCAGGCCAGCGTCGTGGCATTGCCGGCGCAGTTGCCGGCCCAGTTGCTCGGCCGTCGTCCGGACATCGTCGCCGCACGTTGGCGCGTAGAGGCCGAGACTAAAAACGTCGAGGCGGTGAAGACCACGTTCTACCCGAACATCAATCTGGTGGCGGCGGCGGGCTCTCATGCACTGACGGGGGATGCGATGTTCGCCGGGGTCAGCAAGTTCTGGAACGTGGCGCCGACGGTGTCGCTGCCCATCTTCGATGCGGGTCGTCTGCGCTCCGATTTGAAGGCCGGCAACGCTGAACTCGACAGTTCGATTGCCCAGTACAACCGGGTGTTGAATTCGGCACTGCACGAGGTGGCGATTTCGGTGACGCAGTTGCGTTCTTTCGAGCAGCAGATTCTCGTGCAGCGCGATGCCTGTGCGATTGCCCAGTCGTCTTACGATCTGTCGCAGTCGCGCTACAAGGCCGGGGAAGACACGTTCCTCGATGCGCTGAACATCGAGCAACAATTGATTCAGGACGAAATGCGCCTGGCCTTCCTCAACAGCAAGCACATCGACAGCTCGGTTTCGTTGATGGCAGCGCTGGGCGGCGGGTTCCAGGCCCCCGCGCTGGAGACGGCACAGAGCAGTGCTCTGTAGTGTTTTTCGGGACGCCGCCTTCGGGGCGGCTGTCGCGGGGAAAAGGCATCTTGTGTATAGTCTTACTGTTCTCGTATAGACGAATACAAGACGGATTTTTCCCGCCTATATCATCAAGGGTACCTACCTATGAACGTCCCGAATCACCCCAATCAGGATCAGATCCTTCTGGAAAATGTGCTGAACGCATTGGGAAGCCCGCTACGCCTGACCGTGTTGAAAGTATTGTCCGATGGCCAGGAACATCCATGCGGCCGGATCCTCAAGGGCGCATCGAAGTCGACCATGACTCATCACTGGCGGGTCCTGCGCGACAGCGGTCTGATCTGGCAGCGTCCGTATGGTCGGGAAAACCTGTTGTCCCTGCGTCGCGAAGACATGGACGTGCGTTTCCCTGGCCTGCTCGATTCGCTGCTCTCGGCGGTCAAGACCGATGAACAGACCATCAGTGTGATCAGCAAACACGAAGTCACAGAAGAAAACGCAAGCGAGTGACCGTGGCGAACCGCCTGTGAAAGGTTGGCGCTCCATGGCATTCCATCAATTCACAATCACCAGGAAGGTGTGGGCGGTATGGATACAAGTCATTACTGGTCGTCGCGACCCCTGTCGGAACTGACCGGCTCCGAGCATCACTGGCTGTTTTTGCCCGGGGCACTGACCCCGCGTCTGAAAGCCATGGGCGACTATTCAATCGAAGTGGTCGAGCAGTCCCATGGCCCGCTCAATCCGGAAGAAGCGCAAGCGCTGAACGTGCCGCCGATGACCATTGGCTGGGTGCGCGAGGTGGTGATGAAACTGGATGGCGAGGCCTGCGTCACTGCGCGCAGCCTGACCAGCGTGCCGGCGCTGAGCGGCGACTGGGCGGATCTGAACGGCTACGGTCGTCGACCGCTGGCCGAGATTCTCTACACCTCGGACCAGACCCTGCGCGAACCCTTCCAGTGCGCCTTGCTGCCCCCCGGCGCACCATTGGCGGCGCTGTCCCATCGCTACGCGCCGCAGGCCAAACGTCTGCTGGCCCGGCGTTCGCGCTTCACCCGCAATGGCTCGGCGCTGCTGGTCAGTGAGTGCTTCCTGCCGGCGTTCTGGGCCCGGGTCGAGTACGCTCAGGCGCTCAAATCGGCCTGATGCAATGAAACCTGCTGGAGCAATCTCCCGCAGGTTTTTTTCGCCGTTTGTTCAGAGCCGGATCACCGCTTCGATCTGCCTGATCGCCGGTGTCAGGGCCTGCGCCAGTTCCTCGGCTTTCGAGGTCGGGCGCATGGTTCTGGATGAGCGCAGAAACAGAGGATCATCGAACCGCTTGCGCAGCCGTGCCAGCGATCCGCTGATGGCGGGTTGTTTGACGTGCAGGCGCTCGGCCGTGCGTGACACGCTGCGTTCGCGAAACAGCACCAGGAAAATGATGATCAGGTTCAGGTCGATATCCGCGAAGTTGTCTTCATTGAATAGCATGGTTACATCCCTGTCATGACCCGCCAGCCGGCGTCAGCCGAGGCCGGCGGGTGTCTGGATCACTGCTCGGGTGCCAGGCGCAGTTCGTCGTTCAGACGGTAGTAACTGCGGTTGAAATAGACCAGGCCTTCCGTGGCCTCGCTGTGTTGCTGCAGTTCGAGAATTTCACAGTAGAAGATGCTGTGGGTGCCGACCTCGTCGACCTTGCTGACCCGGCAATCGAGGCTGACCAGTGCCTCTTCGATCACCGGTGAACCGGTCTTGAGCGTCTGGCAATTCACGCTGGAAAAACGCTCCTGCATGCTCAACTGCCGATTGGCGAACGCCCCTGATGTCGACTGGTGATCGCCGGTCAGGACGTTCACGCACAGCACGCCATTGGTCTTGAAATGCTCGTGATTGGACGACGAGCGATTGACGCACACCAGCAGCGTTGGCGGCGAATCCGTCACGCTGCACACCGCCGACGCGGTAAAGCCGAAACGCCCCGCAGGGCCATCGGTCGTGACGATGGTGACAGCACTCCCCAGCATCGCCATTGCATTACGAAACTCCGTTGAATCAACCATCGCGTCACCTCATTCCATGTAGGTTTAATGGAGCCGATCCGTTCTTCCTTGTCCGTTGTCGTTGGGCGAAAACGGGTATCGGGCAACACGTTCGCTCTGGCGATATAGTACGTATGTATACGTACCTTGCAAGCTATTCCTTGAGCTTATTTTGCGGATGAAAAGATCAATCCCCGGGGAGGGCCAAGGCTTGCAACAAGGCTGTGGCGTAGCTTGGCAACGTGGTGAAATCCCGGGCACACAGCAACAGTTTGCGAACGGCCCAGCCCTCATTCATCGGCAGGGTCTTGAAGCCCCGCGATGCGGACCGCTGAACTGCCGCCAGCGGAACGATGCCAATGCCGGCACCCCGAGCGACCATGCGCATTACGCCATCGAAACCATCGGCGCGGATGCGGATCTGCATTCGCGAGCCGCTATGCAGTGCCTGTTCTTCCAGATACACCGCCAGCGCGCTGTCGGCGTCGAGGCCGACGAAGTCGTGACGCAAGGCGTCGCTGAAACTGACTTCGGTCGCGTCAGACAGCGGATGTTCCAGAGGCAGAATCAGCACCAGTGGGTCGTCGCGAAAGGCTCGGGTCTGCAAGTCGGTGGTGTCGATCGCGTCGGACACAATGCCCAGATCCGCCGCCCCTTGGCGTAATGCATGAGTAATGCGGGCGCTGGGCAACTCCTGCAGATCGATATCGAGATTGGGATGCCCACGCAGAAAATCCGCCAGCACCTCCGGCAGGTATTCGCTGAGTGCCGTGGTGTTGCACAGCAAGCGCACCTGGCCTTTGACGCCGCGCGCGTACTCGGCCAGATCCTGTTGCAGACGTTCGGCCTGTTGCAGCAACACTCGCGCGTGTTGCGCCAGGGCTTTGCCGGCCGGCGTCGGCGTGACACCACGACGTCCACGCTCAAGAAACTCGGTGCCCAGCGACGCTTCCATCGCCCGGATCCGCGCACTGGCCGCCGCCAGTGAAAGATGACTGCGTGCGGCGCCGGCGGTGATGTTGCCGCTGTCGAGGATGTGCAGGTACAGGCGCAGGTCGGTGAGGTCGAAGTGCATGGGGCAGCCTCAATATCAGTGGTGTCAGCCCCGACGCCTTCGCAGGTAAACCCGCTCCCACAGGTCCGATGTCGAGTACAAGTTCTGCGTACAACACAGACACTGTGGGAGCGGGCTTGCCCGCGAAGAGGCCGGCGGCCGCGAAGAAACAGCAAGCCTCTTGTATAGATAGAGGCAGCCTCAGTGTATGACAGATTTTCAGTTGATCTGCGCAGGCGCACAGTATCGCCATGAACGCACTCGCAGATTTCTATCAAAACCTCGGTCTGGCTCTGTCATTGCTGGTGATTGCGACCTTTGTCGTCGCCGGCATGATCAAGGGCGTGATCGGTCTGGGCCTGCCCACTGTCGCCATGGGCTTGCTCGGTCTGGCTATGGCGCCGTCGCAGGCTGCCGCGTTGTTGATCATTCCGGCGACGCTCACCAACGTCTGGCAACTGGCGTTCGGCGGGCATTTACAGGGGCTGGTCAAACGCTTGTGGCCGATGTTGCTGGCGATCTTCCTCGGCACGGCCATCGGCACCTTGTGGATCGGCATGGCAGGCGGGCAATGGGTGGTGCGCGGACTTGGCGCGGCGCTGTTGCTCTATGCGCTGAGCGGATTGTTCCTGCCGACGCTGAGTGTCAGTCGCCGCCATGAACCATGGCTGGGGCCGCTCTGTGGTGTGATCACCGGCGTCATCACGTCGGCCACCGGAGTGTTCGTGATTCCCGCCGTCCCGTACATGCAGGCACTGGGTTTGCGCCGCGATGAACTGGTGCAGGCGCTGGGCCTGTCCTTCACCGTGTCGACCCTGGCGCTGGCCGGTGGATTGCTCTGGCGTGGGTCGCTGGGCGGTGCGGAGTTGAGCGCTTCGTTGCTGGCGCTGATCCCGGCGTTGCTCGGAATGCTGCTCGGCCAGTGGCTGCGTCAGCGTATCAGCGCCGTGCTGTTCAGGCGGGTGTTCTTCATCGGTCTGGGCGCGCTCGGCGCCCATCTGCTGATCAGCGGCTAGCGGACGACGCGCTGAGCATTTCAATCGGACGGATGTCGAAATCCCGTTCCAGATACTCCATGCGCTGAGCGAGAAACTGCTGCATGTGCGGCAGGTTCGAGTGCACGTCCAGATGCGCCTGGGTTTCCCAGATCTCGTAGAAGATAAACAGCGTCGGGTCTTCCTTGTCGCGCAGCATGTGGTACTCGATGCAGCCGGGTTCGGCGCGGCTCGGTTCGACGTAGGCGCGGAAAAACGCTTCGAAAGCCTCGGCTTTTTCCGGGCGGGTCTTGGCGTGCAGGATGAAACCCTGGCGTTCGCTCATCGCAAAAAACTCCATTCAAATTCAGATGGCGGCCAATCCTACGGCAAGAATCGGCATTCAATTCGTGCGTTTTACTCAAATGAATTTTGCGCAACCGGTGCTTATTCCGCGCGAGGCGGATCGCTAATCTGCCGCCATTCAATTTTTCCCCTTCTCCATCCAGCGCTCTGCGCTGCGCATCGGAATCCGATCGAGGCTCCCCCATGAAGAAAGTGCTGTTGCTCAACGGCGGTAAAAAATTCGCCCACTCCGACGGTCGTTACAACACCACCCTGCACGAAGCGGCACTGAGTGTGCTGGATCGCGGCGGTCTCGACGTCAAGACTACCTTCATCGACGAGGGTTACGACATCGCTGAAGAAGTCGCCAAATTCCTCTGGGCCGACGTGATCATTTATCAGATGCCGGGCTGGTGGATGGGCGCGCCGTGGACCGTGAAAAAGTACATCGACGAAGTCTTCACTGAAGGCCACGGCAGCCTCTACGCCAGCGATGGCCGCACTCGTTCCGACTCCTCGCAGAAGTACGGCAGCGGCGGTCTGATCCAGGGCAAGCAGTACATGCTGTCGCTGACCTGGAACGCACCGCAGCAGGCGTTCGATGATCCGACCGATTTCTTTGAAGCCAAAGGCGTGGACGCTGTGTACTTCCCGTTCCACAAGGCCAACCAGTTCCTCGGCATGACCGGCCTGCCGACGTTCCTCTGTGTGGACGTGATGAAGCGCCCGAACATCGAGGCCGACGTGGCGCGTTACGAGCAGCATCTGACCGAGGTGTTTGGCCTCAAGGCCTGACGCTCGGCTACTATCGAAGGCCTGAGCCTGTGCAGCAGGCCTTTCGATTCGAGGACACCCGTGAAAGCCAGATCCGATGAGTTGCAGATTTTCGTCTGCGTGATCGAATGCGGTTCAATCTCCGCCGCCGCCGAGCAGGTCGGACAGACGCCGTCGGCGGTCAGTCGCACGCTGTCGCGGCTGGAAGCCAAGCTCGACACCACGCTGATCAACCGCACCACGCGGCGCATGGACCTGACCGAGGAGGGCAAGTATTTCTTCGAACAGGCCAAGCTGATCCTCGACCAGATGGACCAGCTCGAAGAGCGCCTGTCCTCGCGCCAGCAGACGCCATCAGGACGGCTGCGAATCAACGCCGCGTCGCCGTTCATGCTCCACGCCATCGTGCCGTACATCGACGAATTCCGGCAGCTGTACCCGGACATCCAGCTCGAACTCAACAGCAACGACCTCATCATTGACCTGCTGGAACAAAGCACCGACGTCGCCATCCGCATCGGCACCCTCGCCGATTCGACGTTGCATGCCCGCTCGCTCGGCTGCAGTCCGCTGCTGATCGTCGCCAGTCCCGCGTATCTGGAAAAACACGGCGCGCCGCTGGAAGTGGCTGACCTGAGCGCGCACACCTTGCTCGGCTTCACCCAGAACGAAGGCCTTAATCAGTGGCCGCTGCGTTACGTGCACGGCGACCGCTGGCCGATCACCCCGGCGATCAGCGCCTCCAGTGGCGAGACGGTTCGCCATTTGGCGCTCGAAGGCCAGGGCATTGCCTGTCTTTCGCACTTCATGACCATCGACGACATCCGCGCCGGGCGTCTCAAGGTATTGCTGGCGGAATTCAACAGCGGTTATCGCCAGCCGATCAACGCGGTGTACTACCGCAACTCGCAGCTGGCACTGCGCATCCAGTGCTTCCTCGACTTCATCCAGAGCAAACTGGCGGCTTACGCCAGTGCCGACTTCAAGGGCTGATTCGTGATCCCTGCGCAAGAGTGAATTGGTTGAGGGCGGGTTTTTCCACCGGGCTTGGCGGTCGATACTCGTTGCATCACTTATTCACGCAGGGAGTTTCTCCATGAACGTATTCGTCACCGGCGCTGCCGGTTTTATCGGCGGCTCCATCGCCACCGGTCTGGTCCAGGCCGGCCACACCGTCACCGGTCTGGTGCGCAGCGCCGAACAGGCCGATGAGTTGAAAGCACTGGGCATCACCCCGGTGATCGGCACCCTCGACGACAAGGCGCTGCTGGCCGAACAGGCCCGTGCCGCCGACGCGGTGATCAACGCCGCCAGCAGCGATCATCGCGGCGCGGTCGAAGCCTTGCTCGATGCCTTGCGCGGCTCGAACAAAGTGTTCCTGCACACCAGCGGTTCGAGCATCGTCGGCGATGCTTCGGGCGGCAAATCCAGCGACATCATCTACTTCGAAGACAACCTGCCTGAGCCGACCGTCGACAAGGCCGCACGGGTGGCCATCGACAACCTGATCCTCGCGGCAGCGAAGGACGGCGTTAACTCGGCCGTCATCTGTAACACCCTGATCTACGGCCACAGCCTGGGCGTCCATCGCGACAGCGTGCAACTGCCGCGCCTGCTGAAACAGGCACGCAAAAGCGGCGTGGTGCGTCACGTCGGCACCGGCCGGAACATCTGGTCCAACGTGCACATCGAAGACGTGGTGGCGCTGTACCTGCTGGCCCTGACCAAAAACGTCCCGGGCACCTTCTACTTTGTCGAAAGCGGCGAAGCGTTGTTCATCGACATGACCACCGCCATGGCCGAAGCCCTGAACCTGGGCCAGCCACAGGACTGGCCGCTGAAAGACGCCGAAGCCGAGTGGGGCTACGAAATGGCCAACTACGGCCTGGGCTCCAACAGCAGGGTTCGCGGCAAGCACGCCCGCGAATTGCTGGGTTGGGCGCCGAAGCGCACGTCGGTGGTCGAGTGGATTCGCAACGAAATGGTGTGAGCCCGCACCACACTTGAACCTGTTGGAGCCCACCGGCTCCCACAGGTTTTTTTATGCCCCGGAAAAGAAGGACAGGGCGCCGAGGCTCATCGAAGCGTTCAGACATTTCCTACTAGTCTGATTCCTGCACAGGCATGGCCAACGCAGCTGGCCGGTTTGTAGGATAGCGGGCACCCACTGGTTGTCTGGCCATGAGGCCAGGTTGGTGGGTAACGCCCGTGGAATTTTTTTGCAAAAGGAATTTGCGATGGCAATACGCACCTCTGCTGCCTGCTCGTAAAGGCATATCCCGGGCGAATCAGACGATTTCGCCTCCTCAAGGTTCATGACACGGCGCCAAGCGCCCTGGCCGGAGCATTGCGCTCTTGGGTCGTGGGCACACTCATCCGCGAAATTGGCAAGAACAAGGAGTAGTTATGGTCATTTTGGGCATTACCAATAACGATTTGTCGGGCGCTTGCCTGGTACGCGATGGTCAGATTCTCTCGGCGGTCAGCGAAGAGCGTTTCACCCGTATCAAGGACCACAAGATCTGGCCCGCCAGGTCCATCGAGTTTGTGTTGAGCCAGGCTGGCGTGTCACTGGAAGATCTCGACTACGTGGCTTACGGATGGAATGCCGGTTTCAACGCCGATAAACACCTTGAGTTGTATTTTGACCGGATCGTCGAAGAGGTCCGGAACAACCCCGAGGGCCTGGCGCAGTTCCGCCAGCGTGTCACCGATGAAGTCCGAAACGATAAAGAGAAGCGCGCCGAATTCGACCGGTACATTGCCGCCAATGGCCTGGCCGGCAAGGCGTATTACATCGATCACCATGAATGCCATGCCCTCGGTGCTTATGTCTGCTCGCCGTTCGATGAGGCCTTGACCCTGACCTGTGACGGGCGCGGCGACTTCCAGTCCCTGACCGTGACCTGGTACAGCCCGACCGAAACCACGGTTTTGCAACGCGAAACCAGCATCGACAGCCTGGGTTACTTCTACGGTCGGATCACCCACTTGCTGGGCTACAAGCCGAACCGTCATGAAGGCAAAGTCACGGGTCTGGCCGCGTTCGGCGATCCGCAGAAGTTGCTGGGGGTGATGCAGCAGATGATCCGTTTCGAAGACGGGCGCATCAAGGCGAGTTGCGGCGACCTGTTCGTGCCGTCCTACAACAATTACAGCGAATCTCTGGAGACCCTGTTCTCCCAAGAAACCCCGGAGGACATCGCCGCCGCCGTACAGCGCCATAGCGAAGACTTGCTGGTGGCGATCGTCAAACATCACCTGGAACAACGCGGCAGCACCAACCTGTGCCTGGCCGGCGGCGTGTTTGGCAACGTCAAACTCAACCAGCGCCTGCGCGAGATTCCCGGCGTGAAAAACGTCTATGTGCTGCCATGCATGGGCGATGGCGGGCTGGCGCTGGCGGCTGCCGTCGGGGCGGCGTACCTGGAGAACGGCACCCGTTTCAGGAACCCGGCAATGACCCTGGGGCCGGACTCGCGCAGCGTTTCGCAGAACATCAACCTGATCCATCGCAACTATCCCGAGCTCGGTTACCACACCCCGTCGAACATCATCGACGTGTTGACCGACGCACTGATGGAGAATCAGGTGCTGGGCATGTTCAAGGGCAAGATGGAGTTCGGGCCACGTTCACTGTGTAACCGCAGCATCGTCTATCACGCGCAGGATGGCGAAGTGAACGACTGGCTGAACAAGCGCATGCACCGTACCGAGTTCATGCCGTTCGGTCCGGTCACCGCCATCGAACACGCGGCGGCCTGCTATGTCGGGTGGGACGAGGACCAAGTGGCGGCAGATACCATGACCATGACCTACGATTGTCATCCGCAGTTCAGCGAGGCCAGTCCGGCAGTCGTGCACATCGATGGCACGGCGCGGCCGCAGATCATTCGCCCGCAGCGCGATGCATTCATGCATCGTCTGTTGAATGCCTGGCATGAGCGGACCGGTCAGGCGGCGTTGATCAACACCTCGTTCAACCGCCATGAAGAGCCGATTGTCTGTTCGCCGCAGGATGCACTGGATGCACTGAAGGACGGGATGGTCGATCTGGTGGTGATGAGTGAATCGCTGATTGTCTGGCGCAAAGGCAAAAACAGCTTCACCCAGCAACGCTTCGAATAATGGAAGGATGGTTACAGGGCTCCGCTGGAGCCCTGCTCAGGAGCATCGAGCGTATGGTTGACCCATGTATCTGATCTTTTTCGGGTTCTTTGCCGCGGAAGGCATCATCTATCCGTTCTGGCCGACCTGGCTGAATTCGCTGGGCTTCAGCGCCAGCCAGATCGGCCTGCTGATCGCAGCGGTCTATTGGCCCCAGGTCGTGACCGGCGTGTTGATCACCTACGTAGCCGACTGGCGCGTGGATCAACTGCGGCTGGCAGCCATTCTCGGATTTTCGGCGGCGTTGTGTACGTTGCTGTTCTATTTTATGCCGGTGCACCTGTGGGGATTCGTGTGCCTGAGCATTCTGTTTGGCGGGCTGTGGATGGTGGTGTTGCCGCTGTCCGAGTCCTATCTGCTCAAGCGTGACAAGCAAGCCCTGCAGAACTATGGCTGGGTCCGCGCGGTGGGCTCTTCGGCCTTTATCCTGACATCGACCCTCGGCGGTCTGTTGTTTGCGCAGTACAGCCAGTCGTGGGTGCCGGTGGTGATTGCCGTGTGCATGTTGCTGACCGCGCTGGCGTGTCTGTGGTTGAAGCGTCAGGTCACGCTGGCGCATCTGCAACCACCCGAGCGTGGGACGAAGCGGCCCGACTGGAAGGCGCTGTTCGCTCAAAAGGGCCTGTTGATTGCGATTGCCGCCGCCAGTTTCATTCAGCTGAGTCACACCCTGTACTTTTCCACGGCGTCGATTGGCTGGGGCGTGAAAGGCTATTCTTCAACCGCCATCGGGGTGTTCTGGTCAGTGGCGGTGATCGCGGAAATCACCTATTTCGCGTTCTCCAACAAAATCCTGTCGTTCTGTTCACCGTTGTCTATCGTAATGTTTTCCAGTGTCTGTGCGGCGGCGCGCTGGGCGCTGTTTTCCGACAGCGATGCAGTCCCGGTGATCCTGTTGGGGCAATGTCTGCACGCCCTGAGTTTCGCGGCGTATCACTCGGCGATCATGCGCTGCATTCGCGATCACGCCCCGCCCGATATCCAGGTCTTTACCCAGGGTGTCTATTACTCGCTGGCGGTTGCCTTGCCCATGGGCCTGGCCACGCCATTTGCCGGGTATCTGTACGAGACGCAGCCACAATGGTCCTGGTATGTCATGGCGTTGTTTGCCCTGATGGGAACCGTGCTGGCCTTCATTGCTCACCAGAAAATGCGAAGTGCAACCGATGACACAACGAACGTTTACAGCCGTCTGCTTTGATATGGACGGTGTGCTGATCCAGTCTCGCGAGGTCATCGAATTCGCCTGGACCACGGTGGCGCGCAACTACGGTGTTGCCGTCGATCAGGCGTTCATCGACGACCACATTCACGGCCGCCCGGGCGGTTACACCCTGCAGGCCCTGTTCGGTCAGTTCGACGAACAGATGCGTGTGGCCATCAAGAAAGAAGTCGACGCCCTCGAAGAAGTTTCGATCTGCGCGCTGGTGCCGGGTGTCGCTGCGTTCATCGCCCGATTGAATGGACGCGTGCCGCTGGCGCTGGTGACCAGCAGTTGGCGAGCGCGAGTCGACCACGTCCTGCAGCAGCACGGCCTGACGTCGGTTTTCGACTGCATCGTCTGCCGCGACGATGTGCGCAGCGGCAAACCGGCTCCCGATCCTTATCGCCTGGCCGCCGCCCGACTGGAGCGCCAGAGCGATGAGTGCCTGGTCTTCGAAGACTCCATCAGCGGTGTGCAATCAGCGGTCAGCAGCGGCGCGCTGTGCATCGGTATCGGCGACGATCCGACGCTGAGCGCTCACGGGGCACTGCGTACGTACGTGGATTTCACGGCGCTCCCGGTCTCGCCGGGCGGGGTGGATACGCACCTCTATGCCGACGGCGGGCTGTTTATCAGCGGGCAGGTTGCCCAGAGGTTCGCACGCTCATGACGCCGACCTTGCGACACGCGACCGTCCTCTGGAGTTTCCTGGGAGCCGGACGCCAACACAGTGAGTGCGAGCTGATTGTGGTGTGCGGCTCCTACGACCTGCGGGTCTGTGATTACGCCTGCCAGTTGCTGAAAAAAGGCGTCGCCCCGCATCTGTTGTTTACCGGCAACACCGGCAACTGGACGAAGCATTTGTGGGAACGCACCGAAGCCGATATTTTTGCCCAACGGGCCATGGTGCAGGGTGTTTCGCCGGATCAGTTCACCCTCGAATCCCGCGCCACCAACTTCGCCGAGAACATCGCGTTTGCCCGAGCGTTGTTCCCGCAGGTGCGTCGGGCGACGTTCCTGACCAAGCCGAATTCGATCCGGCGCGTGGCGTTGACCTTGCCGGTTCAATGGCCAGGGCTTGAGGCCTGGGTGGATGCCCCGTCGTTCGGTTTTCCGGGGGAGGTCAGCAACCTGATCGGAGTCCTGGGACTGATCGACGAAATGGTCGGCGATATCCACCGGATCATGGTTTACCCTTCGCTGGGCTTTCAGGTCGAGCAAGTGATTCCCGAGGAAGTCGAGGTGGCCTGGCGCTACCTGATCGAACAAGGATTCGATCACCATCTGATCAAAGGCAGACACTGACGCCGCGCTGCCGCCGGAGACTGACATGCTGTACGACACACTGATTCGCAACGCCCTGGTCATCGACGGCAGTAACACCCCCGGTTACGCCGCTGACGTGGCAATCCTCGATGGCCGCATCGCGCGCATCGGCGATCCGGGCGATGCCCGCGCCACCGAAGAGATCGACGCCGCGGGCCGTGTGCTGGCGCCGGGCTTCATCGACGTGCACACCCACGACGACACCGTGGTGATCCGCCAGCCGCAGATGCTGCCCAAGCTCAGCCAGGGTGTGACCACGGTAATTGTCGGCAACTGCGGGATCAGTGCGGCGCCGGTCAGTCTCAAGGGCGATCCACCGGATCCGATGAACCTGCTCGGCACTGCCGCCGCATTCGTCTATCCACGTTTCAGCGATTACCGCGCGGCGGTCGAAGCGGCCAACACCACTTTGAACGTCGCGGCGCTGGTCGGGCATACGGCGCTGCGCAGCAATCACCTCGATGATCTTTTTCGCACCGCCACCGACGCTGAAATCGCCGCGATGCGCGAGCAGTTGCGTGAAAGCCTGGAAGCGGGCGCCCTTGGTTTATCCACAGGGCTGGCGTATGCGAGTGCGTTTTCGGCGTCCACCGATGAAGTCATGCAGCTGACCGAAGAATTGAATGCGTTTGGCGCGGTGTACACCACTCACCTGCGCAGTGAATTCGAACCGGTGCTGGAGGCCATGGACGAAGCCTTTCGCATTGGCCGCCACGCCCGTTCGCCGGTGATCGTTTCCCACCTCAAATGTGCCGGCGTGGGCAACTGGGGACGCAGTGCGCAGTTGCTCGCGTCGCTGGAAGAGGCGGCGAAAACCCACCCGGTCGGCTGTGATTGCTACCCCTACGCGGCCAGTTCTTCGACGCTGGATCTGAAGCAGGTCACCGACGCCCACCGCATCACCATCACCTGGTCGACGCCTCATCCGGAAGTCAGCGGTCGCGACCTGACCGCCATCGCTGCCGAATGGACGATGCCACTGCTCGACGCGGCCAGACGCCTGCAACCGGCCGGCGCGGTGTATTACGGCATGGACGAGAGTGACGTGCGCCGCATCCTCGCCCATCCGCTGACGATGGTTGGCTCCGATGGCCTGCCGGAAGACCCGTTCCCCCATCCGCGCCTGTGGGGGGCTTTCCCACGGGTGCTCGGCCATTTCAGTCGCGATGTCGGGCTATTTCCGCTGCACACCGCCGTGCACAAGATGACCGGTCTGTCGGCGGCGCGCTTCGGCTTGAAGGAGCGGGGCGAGATTCGCGAAGGACACTGGGCGGACCTGGTGTTGTTCGACCCGGCAACCGTGCATGACGTGGCGGACTTCACCGACCCGCAACGTGCCGCGCAAGGCATCGATGGCGTGTGGATCAACGGCGTTTTGAGTTATCGAGAGGGGCAGATCAACGGGCAAAGGGCAGGGCGGTTTCTGGCGCGTGAGGGTGATCTGCGTGACAACTTTCACTGAGTTTCGCGGATTGCGTCACAGTGGTGGCACATTGCGACTAAAGAAAGCCGTCACCAAGCCGAATTGCTGACATCTACCCCGGCTGCATGGCGGGGCCCATCAGTCAGGGAGCACCCCATGAGCTTCGGCAAAACCACCCCGATCCTGCGGATCTTCGATGAAGCCAAGGCCGTGGAATTCTACGTCGACTTCCTCGGCTTCAAGATCGATTGGCAGCACCGCTTCGAGCCTGGTTTCCCGTTGTACCTGCAAGTCTCGCGCGGTGAGTGTGTGCTGCATTTGTCCGAACACCACGGCGATGCGACACCGGGTTCGGCCCTGCGAATCGAGACCGATGAACTGGAGGCGTTCCAGCAGCAACTGCTGGCGAAGAACTACAAGTTTTCGCACCCGGGCATCCAGGCCATGCCGTGGGGCAGCCAGGACATGACCATCGCCGATCCGTTCGGCAATCGACTGGTGTTCACCAACGCGATCAGCCTCTGAGCCAAAAGCCCCCTCACCCTAACCCTCTCCCAGGGGAGAGGGGACTGACCGAGGTGTCTATCGTCATACACCGACCTGAAAGACCGTGACGATTATGGATTCACAGAAGCGTTTTCAGGTCGGCATAGATCGTGAGCATATTGCGGTCGGCTCCCTCTCCCTCTGGGAGAGGGCTGGGGTGAGGGGGGCTGTGAGTCGCACACTCATTCGGCACCACCACTGACCCTATGCATCTGCCGAAACTCACCGGGCGGCATCCCGCGCCGGCTCTTGAAGGTGCGGTGAAACGAGCGCGGTTCGGTGAAGCCCAGATACTGCGCAATATCCTGAATCGGCAAGGTGCTGTTGAGCAGGTAATGCTCGGCCAGCTCCTGGCGCAAGTCATCGAGGATCTGCTGATACGAGGTGCCGGCCTGATGCAACTGGCGTTGCAGCGTGCGCACCGAGACGGCGAGATGTTCGGCCACCTGTTCCTTGCGCGGCAGACCTTCCTTGAGCAACTGGCGCAGGATGCTTTTGACCCGCTGCTCCAGCGACGCATCCTCCAGCGTCGCCATCAGGCTCTGGGCGTGTTCCTCCAGCGTGCGCAGCAAATGCGCATCGGCCTGGCGCAGCGGCAACTGCAGATATGGCAACGGCACGATCAGCGCGGAATACGGTTGATCGAACAGCACCGGGCATTCGAAAAACTGTTCGTACTGCGTCAGCGTCGTCTCCGCCGGGCGTGAGTGTTCCAGCCACACCGCGGCCGGCGACAGTTGGGTGTCGGCGATCCAGCGTGCGTATTGCAGCCAGGAGCCGAGCACGTTTTCCACCAGATGCCGGCGAATCCGTGGGCGTTCGAAGCGGCAGCTCCAGATCAGGTGCACGTGGCTGTCCTGCACCTCGGCGCGGCTGACACCCATGTCGCCCACCAGTTTTTCGAACGGCATGATGCGGCTCATGGCGTCGCCCAGTGTTGCGCAATTCATGGTGATGTAACCGAGCACGCTCCAGGAGTTGGGCAGCACAAAATTGGCGGCGTTGAGACCGAACAACGGATCACCCGAGTGCTCGCAGAAATAATCGAGCAACCGCTCATGGGTTTCACCTGGCAAGCGCAGGCTGTTGTCGCTCAACTGCTGCGCCTGCAAGCCGGCCGCCGCCAACGCAGGCTCGATGGCCAGGCCCAGGTGTTCGGCATGGCGCAGGTACTTGAGCAGCGGCGGAACGGAGGTGAAGCCGAGCGATTGCATGACCGAATTCCCTTGATCGAGGCCACCACGGGCGGATGAACGCCCTGAAAGGTAATTTGAATCCACGACTAAAGTAAATGGCTGACGCTTGCGCGACGTTTGACTCAATTGGCTACTCGAACTGGCCGGATGCGACCGTGACACTTGCGGCCGGCTGACTAGTATGAGGGCCTGAAATCTCACTGATCAGACTGCACAGAAGGACACACGCATGCGACGCTGGAACGGCTGGGGAGATGCAACCACGGTGGTCGAACTGCCGGCCCAGGGCGCAGGTTTTCTCCATGAGCGACTGGGGCAGGGGCGAGTGCTGCCCGATGCGACACTCGAAGCGGCGCTGGCCCGGGTGCCGGTCTCGCGGCTGGCGGAGCACGCCTTGTACAGCATCGATGCCCATGATCGCTTGCTGCATGCCCGGGGCCAGAGCCTGCCGGACTGGCTGGCGTTGCGCGAGGGGGCGCTGGGTCACTATCCCGACGCCGTGGCGTTCCCGGAAACCGCCGAGCACATCCGCCAGTTGCTGGCGCTCGCCCAGGCCCAGGATCTGTGCCTGATTCCCTACGGCGGCGGCACGTCGGTGGCCGGGCACATCAATCCGCCGGACTCCGCGCGGCCGGTGGTGACGGTGTCGCTGGCGCGGATGAATCGTCTGCTCGACCTCGATGAGCAAAGCTTGCTCGCGACTTTCGGTCCCGGCGCCAGTGGGCCGCAGGTCGAGAGTCAATTGCGCGCCCGTGGCTACACGCTGGGGCATTTCCCGCAGTCGTGGGAGCTGTCGACGCTGGGCGGTTGGGTGGCCAGTCGTTCCAGCGGCCAGCAGTCGTTGCGTTATGGGCGGATCGAGCAACTCTTCGCCGGCGGAACCCTGGAAACCTTTGCCGGGCCGCTACAGATTCCAACCTTCCCGGCCTCGGCGGCCGGCCCGGATCTGCGCGAAGTGGTGCTGGGTTGCGAGGGGCGTTTCGGGATCATTTCCGAGGTCAAGGTGCGGGTCAGCGCGCTGCCGGCCGATGAGCGTTTTTACGGTGTGTTTCTGCCCAGCTGGAGCAAGGCGCTGCAAGCCATTCAGCAACTGGCCCAGGCGCGGGTGCCGCTGTCGATGCTGCGTCTGTCCAACGCGGTGGAAACTGAAACCCAACTGGCGCTGGCCGGCCATCCGCAACAGATCGCCTGGCTGGAGAAGTACCTGAACCTGCGCGGCGCCGGGCAGGGCAAGTGCCTGCTGACTTTCGGCGTGACCGGTAATCGCAAGCAGAATGCGTTGTCCCTGAGCCAGGCCCGTCAGCATCTGAAGGCGTTCGGCGGCGTGTTCACCGGCACCCTGCTCGGCAAGAAGTGGGCGCAGAACCGCTTTCGTTTTCCGTACCTGCGGGAGAATCTGTGGAACGCCGGTTATGTGGTCGACACCCTCGAAACTGCCACCGACTGGAGCAACGTCGACAACCTGCTCAACCTGATCGAAAACAGCCTGCGCGATGCCTTGGCGGCGGAGGGTGAGCGGGTGCATGTGTTCACCCATCTGTCCCACGTCTACGGCGAAGGATCGAGCATCTACACCACCTACGTGTTTCGTCCGGCGGCGGACTATCCCGCGACGCTCGCTCGCTGGAAGACCCTCAAGCACGCCGCCAGCCAGACCATCGTCGACAACCACGGCACCATCAGCCACCAGCACGGTGTGGGCAAGGATCATGCACCGTACTTGCCGGGCGAAAAAGGCGCGCTGGCGATGGACACCTTGCAGGCGCTGAGCCGGCACTTCGACCCGGCCGGGCGCCTGAATCCCGGCACGCTGTTGCAGGAGTGACGGCGATGAGCGCGGACTGGAACGCCGAATGGCGCCGGCAAATCCTGCCGACACTGGCGGCTGAAACCTGGGACCTGATCGTGATCGGCGGCGGCATCAGTGGCGCCGGCATCCTGCGTGAAGCCGCACGCCGTGGCTGGCATTGCCTGCTGCTGGAACAGCGTGATTTCGCCTGGGGCACCTCCAGCCGATCCTCGAAAATGGTCCATGGCGGTTTGCGCTACATCGCCAAAGGTCAGTGGCGGCTGACCCGCGATTCGGTGCGTGAGCGCCAGCGTCTGCTTGACGAAGCGCCGGGTCTGGTGGAACCGATGAGCTTCATGATGCCGCACTATCGCGGCGGCTTTCCCGGGCCGCGTGTGCTGGGTGGTCTGTTGTCGATCTACGACGCATTGGCCGGGCGCCGTGATCATCGTTTCCATGATGCGCAGCAACTGCGTTATCTCGCTCCGGGTGTGAAAGAACATGACTTGCTGGGTGGCACCTGTTTTGTCGATGCGCTGACCGATGACGCTCGGTTGGTCATGCGCGTGTTGAGCGAAGCACGGGCCGACGGCGCAGTGGTGCTCAACGGCATGCGTGTCGAGCATCTGCTGCGGGAAAACGGTCGGGTGTGCGGGGTTCAGGTCGAGGACTGCGAAGCCGGTGTATCGCTGCAATTGCGATGTGGTGTACTGGCGGTGGCCACCGGGGCCTGGGCCGAACGCTTGCGCCCTCCGCAAGCGCCGCGTCAGTTGCGCCCGCTGCGCGGCAGTCATTTGCTGCTGCCGGGCTGGCGCTTGCCGGTGGCGCAGGCGTTCACGTTTTTGCATGAGCGGGATCGGCGTCCGGTGTTTGTTTTTCCGTGGGAAGGCGCCACGGTGGTCGGCACCACGGACCTCGATCACCGCGAGAATCTGGACCAGAGCGCGAGCATCAGCGCCGAAGAACTCGACTATCTGCTGGCCGCCTGCCGACAGCAGTTTCCCGGCGCTGAAGTGAGAGCGGCCGATGTGCTTTCAACCTGGTCCGGCGTGCGTCCGGTGGTGGGCAGTGCGGCGGGCGAGCATCAGGACACGCCGTCGAATGAAACCCGGGAACATGTGCTGTGGCAGGAGCCGGGTTGCGTCACGTTGGCCGGCGGCAAGCTCACGACGTTCCGCCCGCAAGCCATCGAAGTGCTCAAGGCCTGCGCCGACATGCTCGGCCGTTCTTTTGACGATGATGCCGCGCCGGTGTTTGCTGCGGTACCGCCACTGACGATTCCCGGACTCAGTCCCGGTCAATGGCGACGGCTGGCCGGGCGACATGGCCGGGACCTGCCGAGGCTGGCGCAACTGCTCACCGAACTGGGCCATGAAACGGTCGGTGCCACCGACACCTTGTGGGCAGAATTGGCCTTCGCCTGCGAAGCGGAAATGGTCTTGCACCTGGACGACCTGCTGCTGCGCCGAACCCGTCTCGGCCTGTTGTTGCCCCATGGCGGTGCGGAGTATTTCCCGGCCATTCGCCAACTCTGCCAGCCCCGGCTTGGCTGGGACGACGAATGCTGGCAACAGGAACAGCAACGCTACCAGGCGTTATGGCAACGTCATCACGGCCTGCCGGATATCGCGCAGTGATGCCCCTCGAAGAGAACTCCATGGACCACCACCCGAACAAGCGTTACCTGCTGACCATCGACAATGGCACCCAGAGCGTGCGCGCGCTGCTCTTCGATTTGCAGGGCAATCTGCTCGGCAAGGGCAAGGTTGAATTGCAGGCCTATTACTCGACGCAACCGGGCTGGGCCGAACAGGATCCGGAATATTACTGGGCGAAACTGGGCGAGGCCTGTCAGCAGCTGTGGCAGCAGACCGGCATCGATCGTTCGCAGATTGTCGGCGTTTCCCTGACTACCCAGCGCGGCACGGTGATCAACGTTGACGCTCAGGGCAAGCCGCTGCGCCCGGCGATTCTCTGGCTCGACCAACGCCAGAGCGAAGTCGAAGGCGCGATCAAGGGCCCGTGGGGCTGGCTGTTCAAACTGGTCGGCGCACAGGCCACGGTGGATTACTTTCGCGCCCAGGCCGAGGCCAACTGGATCACCCGCCATCAACCTGATGTGTGGGCGTCAACCGACAAGTTTCTGCTGCTCTCGGGGTTTCTCACGCATCGCCTGTGCGGGCGTTTCGTCGACTCGGTGGGCTGTTGCGTCGGCTACCTGCCGTTCGATTTCAAACGTCTGCGCTGGGCTGCGCCGCGTGACTGGAAATGGCAGGCGCTGGCGGTGCGTCCCGAGCAACTGCCAACCTTGTACAAACCCGGTGAAACCCTCGGCCATATCAGCGCCGAAGCCAGTCGCCACACCGGCATCCCCGAGGGGATTCCACTGATTGCGGCGGGGGCCGACAAAGCCTGTGAAGTGCTCGGCTCCGGCGTCGTCGACTCGGGCACGGTGTGCCTGTCCTACGGCACCACGGCGACGATCACCAGCACCCGCTCGCGCTATCTGGAAATCGTCCCGTTGATTCCGCCGTACCCGTCGGCGGCGCCGGATCAGTACAACTGCGAGGTGATGATCTATCGCGGCTACTGGATGGTCAGCTGGTTCAAGAACGAGTTCGGCCTTCGGGAAATGCAGCAGGCCAAAGAGCAGGGCATCGAGCCCGAGCAACTGTTCGATGCGCTGGTCGATGCGGTGCCGCCGGGTTCCATGGGGTTGATGTTGCAGCCCTATTGGTCGCCCGGTATTCGCGAACCGGGCGTGGAAGCCAAAGGCGCAATGATCGGGTTCGGTGACGTGCACACCCGCGCGCACATTTACCGGGCGATCCTCGAAGGCCTGGCTTATGCGTTGCGCCAGGGCATGGAGAAAATCGAGAAGCGCTCGAAGATCTCCGTCACCCGTTTGCGGGTTGCTGGCGGTGGCTCGCAAAGTGATGCGGCGATGCAACTGACGGCGAACATCTTCGGCCTGCCGGCGGAGCGTCCGCATGTCTATGAGGCGTCCGGTCTGGGTGCAGCGATTTGCTGCGCGGTGGGGCTGGGATTGCACGCAGATTTTCCCACGGCGATAGCGGCGATGACCCGGGGCGGCGCGGTGTTTCAGCCACAGCCCGAGGCGCAGCAGGTCTATGAGCGCCTGTACAAGGACGTTTATCTGCGCATGTATCGGCAGCTCAAACCGTTGTACCAGAGTATCCGCAAGATCACCGGTTATCCGGCCTAGAAAAACTACACATTCCCTTGTGGGAGCGGGCTTGCTCGTGAAAGCGGAGTATCAGTCACCGATTGTTTCAATGACCCACCGCCTTCGCGAGCAAGCCCGCTCCCACAGGAGACGGAGGCGCTTTTTTGCGCCATGCACGTGGCGCTATCGGAGAACTTTTCTGGTGAGATCGGACAGTGTCAGGGGCGGGGTCGGTTGTTAGGCTCGATCCCCACGGCACATATAACAAGAACCAGAAGCAATGAAGCTGATCTCCCTCCTGCTGCTTTGCGCAATGGCCCCGACGGCGTGGGGCTGGTCGAACCATACGGTGGGCAGCTACCTGGCGTTGCAGGATCTGCCGGCGTTGCGCGATGCTCCGCCCGTCGTAGTCGAACCGCTGGAGCAGTTTCTCTCCGAGCAATACCCGGCCATCGTCGCGTTGCTCGATGAGCAGGAACGCTTCGCCCGCGAGCACTTCAAGCAGTACCCGCGGCGCCCCGACAACCTCAGGTTGCCCGCCGTGCCGAGCGACAATCTGCGCCACGACTTCCTCACCGCGTTGCGGATCAATCCGCTGATTCATCTGGCAATGGTCATCCAGCCGTTGCCGGGCAAAGACCTGCCCGAGCGCGAGCATCTGCAGGCCGATCAGGTCATGGTCGAGCAGACGCTTTCACCGTGGAATCGCCAGCGATTCATTCGCGTGACCGATCACGAAACAGTCGCGCCCCTGGCCGTGCTGGCGAGCGCCGCCGATGAGCCGGACTACGGCCACGACATCAACCTGTTCAGCGACAACCCCGGCGAAGTCGCCGCGTTGTACGGCTTCGGCCCGCAGCCGTTTGGCGATGAGCGCTTCCAGTACAGCTCCCAGGCACCGTTCCACATGGGCTTCTTCCATGAGAGCCCGGTGGTGTACGCGGCCGCCGGATTTCTCGAGCGCAGCTGGCCGGACTGGCGTGCGTATCAGTACATGGGGCTGGCGCGACTGGCGTTTGCCAGCGGCCATTCCTACTGGGGTTATCGCTTTCTCGGTTGGGGCCTGCACCACGTGCAGGACCTGACCCAGCCGTATCACGCCAAGCCGTTGCCGGGCGTCGAATTGCCGAGCCTTCTGCTGCTGGAAGGCAAGGCCCTGGCTGGTTTTGCGGAGGACAAACAGGCGTCCATCGAACGGGTCGCGACCCGCCACATGGAAGTCGAGAAATACCAATCGACCTGGCTACGCCGCGTGCTGCGCGCCGGTCAGCCGCATCCGATGCTCGACGCTTATGCCGATGCCACCGGGGACGCGCATTACCCGCCGTACTCGGTGGACTACCTGCGCGAAGTGGTGAGTGCCGAGTCGGTCGACGACTCCGCCGCCTTCGATGAAGCCATCGACCAATGGCTGGAAACGGCGCCGGTTACCAGCGATTTCAGCGCGGGCAATCAGTTGCAGCGCGAGACTTTCGAGCATCCGGAACTCAATCAACAACTGCTCAAACTGCTCGGCCATTTCGGCGCCCACAGCCGGATTTATGTCAGCGCGGGGCTGGCGCCCTAAGCATCGCGGCAACACACAACAATAAGAACAGGGAAGGAGGAACAGATGATCAACACTCGATTGCGCCTGTCCGGCGTAGCGCTCCCCGGTGTCGGTTTGGCAGGGCTGCTGCAACTCTGCGCAGTCGATGCGGTGCAGGCGGCCGAGTTCAGCGTGCTGGACAATCAGGTCACCGGCTCGCTCGACACGACCTTGTCCTATGGCCGCCTGTGGCGGGTTCAGGGCCGGGACAAGAACAACGATGACGTCAACACCAACGACGGCAATCGCAACTTCGACACCGGGCTGGTTTCCGAGGTGTACAAGATCACTTCGGAGCTCGAAGCCAACTACCAGAACTACGGGATGTTCCTGCGCGGTACCGCGTTCTACGACACCCAGTTGATGGACAAGCGCAACGACTACTACCGCAACAACAGTCCTTCGCAGCCGAGCCAGAGTTATCCCCAGGACGACCGTTTCACCGGCCAGACCCGCGACATTGCCGGCAGCCGGATCGAGATGCTCGACGCCTACGTCCATGGCAGCTGGGACGTCGCGCAAATGCCGGTCACGGCGCGGGTGGGGCGTCAGGTGTTCAACTGGGGCGAGGGGATTTTCTATCGCGGCGGGGTCAACACCACCAACCCGGTGGATGCGGCGAAATATCGTTTGCCGGGCGCCGAGGTCAAGGAAGTGCTGATGCCGGTGGAGGCGGTCAGCTTCAACATCGGCCTGAGCGACAACCTGACGATGGAGAGCTTCTACCAGACCAACTGGAAAGAAACCCGCATCGACCCGGTCGGCACCTTCTACTCGCAGACCGACCTGTTCGCCGACGGCGGCAACACCGCATACAACAACTTCAGCGGCACCGCGCTTGATACGCCGGTGCCGGGGTTCGGCAATGTCATCGGCCTGTACGGCGCACTGGGCAACAACCCGTTGCTCGGCCCGGCGCTGAAATCCACCGGCCTCTATGCCAACGGCGTGACCCCGGCCTACGGCAACACCCTCAAGGTGGCGTCTATCGGCAAGGACTACAACGCGCGCAACGACGGCCAGTTCGGCTTTGCGTTTCGCTACATCGCCGAAGAACTCAACAGCACCGAATTCGGCCTGTACATGGTCAACTACCACGCCAAGGAACCGACCATCGCCGCCGACCTTGGTGGCTACAAGGGCATCGACATGAATGCCCTGACCAACATGCTCTCCAGCGTGGCCGGCAGTCAGGCCGGGGCCCTCGCCAACGGTCTGGCGACTGCCGATGTGATGGGCAACATCCAGGCCCATCGGCGTTATGCCGAAGACATCCGCATGTACGGTTTCAGTTTCAACACCACGCTGGGCAATGCCTCGGTGTTCGGTGAACTGGCCTATCGGCCGAACCTGCCCATCGGCATCGCGGCCACCAACGATTTGATCGGCGACCTGGCCAATGGTGCTGCGGCAGCGGTGTCCGGCAAGGCCATCAACGTCGGCGGGCAGATGGTCACCCTCGACAGCCAGATCAACAACGCCGAGCGGGTGGAAGCGTTCAACACCTCGTTGGGCAGCATCTACAACTTCGGCCCGACGCTGTCGTTCGACTCGATGTTCGGCATCTTCGAACTGGCCTCCGAGCACCTGCGCGGCAGCAGCCTGCAATACACCGCCTACGACGGCAGCACCCGTTACTACGCCGGCACCGGCAACACTTCGTATGTGTCCGGCGGCGATCGTGACGATCAGGTCAACCGCAATTCCTACAGCTACACGGTGATGTTCAACGGCACCTGGAACGACGTGTACGCCGGGATCAACGTCTCGCCTTACGTCGTCTACAAGGACGACTTCAAAGGCAACAGCTACCAGGCCGGCAACGCCATCGACGGGCGCAAGGCCTACACCCTGGGGGTCAAGGCCAACTACCAGAACAAGCTCGAAGCCGAACTGCAATACACCGAGTTCTGGGGCGGCGGGCAGAACAACGGCATTCGTGACCGCGACAACGTCGGTTTCAACCTCAAGTATTTCCTTTAATCACAGCGCGCAGCCCAATGTGGGAGCGGGCTTGCTCGCGAATGCGGTATGTCATTCAAGTTGTTGGCGACTGGCACAGCGCATTCGCGAGCAAGCCCGCTCCCACTGGCGATACGCGGCGTCTTGCCACTTCGGAGAACGAACATGTTTCACACTTCACAATTGACCAGAACCACGCTGGCGCTCGTCCTCGGCCTGGCCACCGGCAGTGCACTGGCCGCCATCTCGCCCCAGCAAGCCGAACAACTGAAAACCTCGCTTACCCCCATGGGCGCCGAGCGCGCCGGCAACGCGGCCGGCACCATCCCGGCCTGGACCGGCGGCATCACCCAGGCGCCGGCCGGCTACAAACCCGGTCAGCATCACCCCGACCCGTACGCGGCGGACAAACCGCTGTTCACCATCACCAAGGCCAACCTCGACCAATACAAGGCGCATCTGAGCCCCGGCCAGATCGCGCTGTTCAACAGCTACCCCGACACTTTCCAGATGCCGGTCTACCCCTCGCGCCGATCCGGCTCCGCGCCGCAGTGGCTGTATGACAACACCCTGAAGAATGCGACCTCGGCCAAGTTACTGGAGGGCGGCAGCGGATTCGCCGATGCCTATGGCGGCGTGCCGTTTCCGGTGCCCAAGGACGGGGTCGAAGTGCTGTGGAATCACATCACTCGCTATCGCGGCATATACGTGGTCCGTCGCGCTTCCGAAGCGCCGGTGCAACGCAACGGCAGCTTCGCGCTGGTGACCTCGCAACAGGAAGGTTTCTTCAACTACTACCGCCCGGGCGGCCAGTTCGCCGATCTGAAAAACATCTTGTTCTACTACCTCGCCTTCGTGAAAAGCCCGGCGCGCCTCGCCGGTGGTGCCGCGCTGGTGCACGAGACACTGGACCAGCTCAAGGACGCCCGCCAGGCCTGGATCTACGACGCCGGCCAACGCCGCGTCCGCCGCGCACCAAACCTTGCGTATGACACGCCGATCGCCTCCTCCGATGGCCTGCGCACCGCCGACGACACCGACCTGTTCAACGGCTCGCCGGATCGCTTCGACTGGAAGCTCAAGGGCAAGCAGGAAATCTACATCCCCTACAACAACTACAAAGTCGGCAGCCCCGACGTCAAATACGCCCAACTGCTTACTCCCGGCCACCTCAACCCGCAATACACCCGCTACGAGCTGCACCGGGTCTGGGTGGTCGAAGGCACACTCAAGCCGGGGTCGCGGCATATCTATTCCAAACGCGTGCTGTTCCTCGACGAAGACAGCTGGGGCGCCGCCCTGGTGGATCAATACGACGGGCGAGGGGAGCTGTGGCGCGTGTCGATGGCCTACCTGAAAAACTTCTACGACCTGCCCACCACCTGGAGCGCTCTTGACGTCTTCCACGACTTGCAGGCGCGACGGTATTACGTGCAGAACCTGGATAACGAAGAGGCCTCCACCGTCGACTTCTCGCAACCGGTGCCGGAGGATTCGTATTTCATGCCGTCGGCGTTGCGGCAGCGGGGGACGCGTTAAGTGGCCTGACGCAATCGCGGGCAAGCCCGCTCCCACAGGTAAAGAGTCGAACACAGTATCTGTGCACGCCTCAGAACCTTGTGGGAGCGGGCTTGCCCGCGATTGAAATTCGCTTCAGCGCTGACTGTAGGTCAGACGCGGAAGTGGCTCACCATCTGCTGCAACTGCCCACCCAACCGCGCCAGTTCAACACTCGACTTGGCCGTCTCATCACTCGCCGCAGCAGTCTGCTCCGACACGTCGCGGACGTTGATGATGCTGCGGCTGATTTCTTCGGCCACGGCGCTTTGCTGTTCGGCGGCTGCGGCGATCTGCTGGTTCATCGACTGGATGTTCGACACCGTGCGGGTGATGTTTTCCAGGGATTCGCCGGCCTTGCGGGTCAGGGCGACGCTGCTGTCGGTCAGGGCGCGGCTGTTATTCATTACGGCCGAAACCTGTTGTGTGCCGTTCTGCAGACCGGCCACCAGGCCTTCGATTTCCTCGGTGGATTTCTGGGTGCGCTGGGCCAGGCCACGGACTTCGTCGGCGACCACGGCAAAACCGCGACCGGCTTCACCGGCTCGGGCGGCTTCGATGGCGGCGTTGAGGGCCAGCAGGTTGGTCTGTTCGGCCACAGCCTTGATCACGTCCATGACGCTGCCGATCTTGTCGCTTTCCTGTTGCAGCACGCTCATGGCTTCGGTGGAACGCACCACTTCGCTGGCCAGACGCTCGATCTGGGCGATGGCTTCGTTCACCACTTTGTCGCCTTCACGGGCTTCGCCGTCAGCGGCGGCTGCGGCTTGCGAGGCTTCCTCGGCGTTGCGCGCAACTTCCTGCACGGTGGCAGTCATCTCGTGCATCGCGGTCGCAACCTGATCGGTCTCGACCTTCTGGCTGTTCACGCCGGCGCTGGTCTGTTCGGTCACGGCCGACAGTTCTTCGGCGGCGCTGGCAATCTGGGTCACGCCGTCGCGGATGCCGCTGATCAGGTCGCGCAGGGTCACGCCCATGCGCGCGATGCCTTGTTGCAGCACGCCGAGTTCGTCGCGGCGGGTGACGATCACGTTGTGGCTCAGGTCGCCGCTGGCGATGCGGTCGACCACGGCCATGGTTTCCTGCAGCGGACGGGTGATCTGGCGGGTGATGATGAACGCGGCGATGATACCGACCAGCAAGGCCAGCAGGGTGCTGATCAGTTGCAGGGTGCGGGCCTGGGCGCTTTCGATGTCACGACGGTCCAGCTGGATCTGATACAGCTGCTCGCTCAGGGTCACGATGGTCGCGCCCTGGTCGGTCATTTCCTTGCGTGCCTGCACCGCTTCGCTGTTGGCGCTCTTGAACGCCTGCAAGGCGCTGCGGTAGTTGGTCAGGGCGGTTTCCAGCTGACGCATGGCGTCCTGCTGGGTGCCGGAGAAATGCACGTTCAGTTGTTTCAGGCTGGCGATGGCCACATCCAGTTGGCCGACGGCTTTCTGCTCGGTGTCGGCATTGGCGGTGGCGGTGTAGCCGCGCACTTCGTAGCGCGCCAGGATGAACGCTTCCTTGGCGGCGGTGACAGCCTGGAACTGCTCGAAACGCTCATCGCTCAGCGGCATTTGCTGGACGCGGTTGCTCAGCGCTTCGATCAGGCCGTAAGCCGTCGCGGCGTTGGTGGCCATCGAGTCGCGCGCGGTGTTGCCAGTGCGGTAGGCGTTACGCATTTTGTTCAGCGACGTCTGGTACTCGGCGATGGTCGCCGCCTGCTGCTTGAGCAGTTTGACGTTTTCGGGACTCTTGAAAGTGCTGATCAGGTTCTGCTGCTGTGCAACGAAACCGTCGAGGGTGGTCTGCACGTTCTGCGCGGCGGCTTCGTCGCCGTTGGTCAGCATGTATTGCAGGCGCACCACGCGCAGTTTGGTCAGGCCAGCGTTGAGCTGAGTGATGTCGCTCATCCAGTTGCTGCGGTCAATCAGACCGCCCAGGCTAGTCCAGCCGGTGAGCGCCAGGATGCAGGTCAGGGCCAGGACGAGGCCGAATCCGAGCCCCAGTTTCAGGTTCACGCTGATGTTGCCGAACCAGCTATTCATCAAAAATCCTCCAGAAAAACGTTGTGCATCTTGATCGTCGGTCAGGCTGGAAGATTGTTGTTTTTTTGAGCCAGCAAGGGTGTTAAGAGGACTGTATCGGCCGCAAATCCGAGAGCTGAAAGGATTTTGTCCGACGGATTTTGTAACAACGGATCCCAAGACTTTTTTCACATGACTTTCACTGGCTGCCCACAGGGGCCTCTGTACCTTCGCCGGATCAAATGACAGTGCTGCGGACTGGCAAGGCGGATTTTTGTGGAATTGAGACTGAGTCTGTTCGGCGTCAAACGCTCGATCGACCTGAGGGGCCTGGCCCGTTTTCGGAACGCCGGGGTTGTTCTGGCGACGTTGGCGCTGGTGGTGCCATTGACCCTGTGGCTGCTTGCCCCGGCGGCGTTGCCTGATCTGGCCCACGGCAATGTGGCCGGTGCCCGGGCGTTGACGGCCGGTTGGGCCAAGGGCGACATGATCGTGCTGGTGCGTCATGTCGAGCGCTGCGATCATTCCCCGGCGCCATGCCTGAGCGGCAATGACGGCATCACCGACCGTTCGCGCAGTGTCGCGGTCGCCGTCGGCGCACAATTCGAGCACCTGGGCCTGAACCATGCCGACATCTACAACAGCCCGATGACCCGCACCGTGCAGACCGCCGGTTATATGTTCAACCGGGCGACGGCCGGCGAAGACTGGCTGATCAGCTGCAAGGGTCGCATGCTGCAGGATGCGCTCGCACACAAGGTTGCGGGGCGTAACCTGATCCTGGTCACCCACAGCGAATGCATGGCGCAGCTGGAAAAAGACCTCAAGATGCCGGCCTCGACCCTCGGATACGGATCCTCGCTGTTCGTTTCGGCTGCCAACCCGGCGGCTCCCAAAATGCTCGGCTTCATCGAAGCCTCCGACTGGCGCACGGTGACCACCCGATGACTTCTCGTTTTTACGCTTACAACTTTGGCATCCCGCTGTTTTGTGCTGCTGTGGTTTTTCTGATGTTCGACATGACGAACATCGACATCGCCTTCAGTAATCTGCTGTTCGATCCGCTGACCCATACCTTCCCCCTCGACAAGATTCACTTCTTTGAAAAGCTGACCCACAAGTGGGCGCGGATCATCCCGAACTGGACCGCGGAAATCGCCCTGATCGGCGCGATGCTGTCGGTGGTCTGGCCGTTGGTCAATCCGCAGAAGCGCCCACGCCTCGCCGGGTTTCTGGAGCGCAGCAAAGTGGCTCCGGTCCTGCGTTTTGCGGCTGAGCATCGTCGGGATTTTCTGTTTGTGGTGGTGGCCTTCGCGGTGTGTACCGGCGTGATTCACTTCCTCAAGGCCCATACCAGCGTTTACTGCCCGATCGAGACGACGCTGTACGGCGGCAAAATGGCTCACGTCGAGTGGTACAACAATTTCCAGCTGTTCCATGAAGCCGGTGACGGTCGTTGCTGGCCGGGCGGACACGCCTCCGGCGGGTTCACCATGCTGGCGCTGTATTTTGTGGCGCGGCGTTATCAGTGGCGCTTCTCCAGCGCCTTGTTGTGGGGCTCGCTGCTGCTCGGTTTCGTCTACGGCACCACACGCGTCCTGCAGGGCTGGCACTACATGTCCCACACGTTCTGGGCCGGTATCTTCGTGTGGCTGGCGTGTTTGCTCACTGCGCTGGCGTTTTATGGGCGGGCTCGTCTGGAACTGCCGGTGTTGAGCAAGCGTGAGCGACAGGTGTTCAGTGCACAGCCTGAAGCTGCTCTCTGAAGCATCGCGATTGAAACGAAAAACCCGCCATCACCGGCGGGTTTTTCATTTGTGCATCGCTGTATCAATAGCCTACGAAGTAGTACGCCTGGCGCCCGACCATCATGGTCTTGAGCACTTTCAGCGGGGCGGCGGGCTCGGTGTCCCCTGACATTACCGCGATGTTCGAAGGCGAGGCACTGAGGAAATCCTTCAATTGCGCATCGGTGTCCAGACCCTTGAGGACGCGCTGGGTGTAGAACACGCTGGCGCCGCCGACCCGTTCGTTGGCCTGGAACAGGGCGACCTGGTGGCCGGTGGCTTGCAGGCTCTGGATGTGTTCGGTCAGGGGCAGGAACGACAGTTCCTTGTCTGCGTTCGGCAGGGCCCATTGCGCGGCACCGAGGTAGCTGGCGATCACCACCGTCAGGATACCTGCCGCCAATCCCTGACGATGACGGGCGATCCGTCCGACAAGACGTTCGGAGGTTTCGTGGCCCTTCAAACGCTCGAACAATACCCCGGCATACTCCGCCGCAATCACCGCTGCGGCCGGCGTCATCGACATCAGGTACACCATGCGCTTGCTCGAGGCCAAGGTCAGCATGATGAACTGCGCAACGATCCACAGGCTGAAGAACAGCAGGTAACGATTGGCCTTCAATTGTTTGCGGAAATGCCACAGCCCCAGATACACCAGAAGGTTCCAGGGCAGGAACGCTTCGGGCAGTTTGGCGATGTAGTAGTAGAACGGCTCATAGTGCCCGGCTTCGACGAAGGAACCGCTGAAGCGCCCGACGCTGTTGGTCAGCAAGACCTCTCTGACGGCCTGGGCGCCGCCGTGCTGATAGAGCACCGCGAGCCAGATCAACAGCGGAATCAGCCCGAGCGCTGTCAACAGACCGGGCCGCAACCACTCGGTCAGTTTGAAGCGCTTGTCCATCAGGTTGTCGGCCAGCAGGTAAGCGAAAATCACCACCCCCGGCATCGCCAGACCGAGCACACCTTTGCTCAGGGTGGCGATCGCAATCCCGACGATAAACAGCAGTGAATTACCCGGCGTCGAGGCCCGTTGCGCCTGGAAGAACGCCAGCAGTGCGGTGGTCACGCCGAGTGCGAGCAACGCATCCTCGCCGACCCCGCGCACGTTGCTCCAGTAACTGGCCATGGTTGCCAACAGAATGCCTGCTGTCCACGCGACCGCTTTTGGTCGCCCGAAGCGCCGCAGCATGCCGTACAGAATCATCACGCTGAGCAGTCCGGCCACCGCCGACGCCAGCCGCACCGCCCACGGAGACACGCCGAACACGCGCATGGCGCCGGCGTCCAGCCACAGACTCAGCGGCGGTTTTTCCAGAAACGGTTCACCGAACAAACGGGGCGTCACCCAGTCATCGTCCAGATGCATCTCCATGGCGATGCCGGCGACGCGGGCTTCGGTAGAGCCTTGCAGTTGATGGTTGCCCAGTGCGAAGAAAAACAGCAGGGCGGCAAGCAGGAACAGGGAAACGGCGGCACGCGACGACATAGGTTTCAGATAACCGGAAGGGGCGAGAGGCGTGAGCATACTTCGCCAATGCTTAACAAATTGTGAAACTCATGCGAGTCGTCGCGACCAGCGCTGATCCGGCGCTTCGAATGCCGGATTGACCAGCGCCGTCAGCACATGATCCTGCCAGCGCCCGGCAATGTTCAGGTACGCCTTGGCGTAGCCTTCTTTCTCGAACCCCAGGCGCTCAAGCAACCGTGCACTGCGTTCGTTGCCGGGAATGTAGTTGGCCATGATCCGGTGCAGGTTCTGGGTTTCGAACATGTAGGCGATCGCGGATTCCAGCGCTTCCTGCATCAGGCCCTGACCCTGATGGGCCGCATCAATGTGATAACCCAGATAACAGGCCTGGAACGCGCCGCGAATGATTCCGCTGAAGTTGCAGGCGCCGATCATTTGCTGGCTGTCCGGAGTCAGCAGCGCAAGGTGCACGGCCAGTCCGGCTTCGAAGGCGCTGGCCTGGACTTCGAGGCGGCGGCGGATCTGTTCGGTGGAGAAATAATCGGTGGTGCGAATCGGTGACCACGGGGCGAGATGGCGCAGGTTGCGTTGATAGAAATCGCTTTCCAGAGGCGCCTGATCCGGGTCGAGCACCGCGAGCGTCAGGCGTTGGCAGGGCAGGGTCAGCAGCGGCATCGGGGGCTCCGGGTCTCGGGATTGATCACCAGAATTGCGCGGTGGGCGGGAAAATACAAATCGCGGGTGGTTTGGCTCGATCTATAAATTTGCGGCGTTCGCTGCACAGTCAGGTATTGGCTTGTCGTGCACGAAGGCGTTTTCAAGGAGGATGCGATGGAGTTTGCGTTAATGGCGGGGGGCGAATCACTGCGTGTCAGATCCCCGGATCCGACGTTGTACCTTGCGTTTCAGCGAGCGCTGAACGTCAGCTATCCGGAGCATTCGGAGTTTTTGTCCTGGGCCCGTGCGCATACGACCGAGGAGCAGGCGCTGGAGTCGTTGCTCAAGGCCCGTGATGAGTTCGACAGCGAAACCGGCGAGCGCAGGTTTTTTATCGTTGCTGCCGACGGGGCGGCGATCATCGGCTGCATCGGCCTGAAACCGCGGGGGCGTAATCGTTACGTCGTCGGTTATTGGGCTAACAGCGAACATTCGGGTAAGGGGTATCTGCGTGCCGCGCTGACTCAAGTGCTGGGTCGATTTCCCGATGCCACGTTTTACCTGACCACGTCTTCCGCCAATTTGCGCAGTCAGCATTTGGCCGCTGCTGCAGGGTTCTTGTTGATCAGGGTTCATCTGCAGGCCCGGCATTCGGAGCAACACGGCGTTCAGGACACGTATGTGTATCGCTTTGCAGCCAAATCCCGGGCAAAAAAAAGCCCGCAGGAGCGCGGGCGAACCGTAGTTTCTTGAATGAGCGAGGGCAATGTACACGGCCATCACCGCCGCCGGGGTGAAGAAAAGTTTATGTCGATGAACGACTTGCGTCATCGACGAGCGGTCGTTTTTCAGTGCACGACAGGCTCCGTCGTACGGGGCACGAGGTTCGCCGGATCCAGGTTCTCCACGGCGCGATTGACCAGCATTTCGGTCATGATCGACAGCTGCCGGATCGCCAGCAACCGGCTGCGTTGAGAGCCTGTGAAATCATCGACGATGTTGGCCGTCACCATGTTGAGCGCCGCCAGAGTTTCGCAGGCATGGGTCAGCAGAGTGGCCGTGTCCACGTCGGTGCGCACGGAAAAAATCTCGTTGAACGGCAGGGTGCGACGCGGCTTTCTCACGTACTCCTGAGGCTGGGCAAGCACAGCCGGCTCTTTCGATTCGGTTTCGTGAGGCGGTGTTTGATCAGGCAGGCTTCGTGTGTCTTTTTTCATGACGAGGCTCCATGGTTTCAGGCTCCCGGCGAATCCCTTTGGTAAACCATCTGCCGGGTTGCAGCGGAGCGCGAAGACTAGCGTTTGGAAGCATCTTGGACTAGTTCATGGAATTCGACGTGGGTTGCGGGAAATTTCCTAGGATGTTGGGTGGGGGTGTTGTCTGGATGTAGAACGGCAAATGCGACAAGGCCCCGCGTTGGGCGGGCCTTGTCGTTGGGAGTGCCGGGGTAATCTGAATCAAGGCTGTAATTAGTTGTATTTAAAGTCATTTATTTTTTGTTTATTTTTCTGGAATACCGAATGGAATGCTGCGTTATGTGTTAAACACCTTCGGAACGATTACGGGCTGTGATAACCAGCACAGTCTAGCCAAGGGGCCTCACAGACTCATGGCGGTCATTCACAGATCGCTGCTTTGGGCAGCAGGTATAACAGCGATTACCTTCGTACATGGTGTCTATATTGAATCTATTCCCTCGCCGATGCCACAAGCATGAAGGGTGAGAATATCTCATGGGTTGACTCCTAGTAAGCACTCGCCCCTTATTAAGGCCATGCCCCCAGCGGGAGTCTCACTTGTTGGTGCCTGCCGGCACGATAATTTCGGGCTATTTTTTAGCTTTATTTAACGGCCTAGGTTTTCCCGCACTCATTGCGAAAGCATCAGCAGTTTCTTCGCACAATGTTTTTAGTGCGGCTCTGGCTGTTGATGAAAATGCTGAGGTTTCATGAATTAGATAATGGATTTCATGGGCAAATGTATCAGCCATACTTAGTGAAACTGGGCATCCATCATTCGCAAGTTTAATGTGCTTGATATAATCTGAGTAGTGCTGCCTAACAGTTGACCATAGAAGCTGCCTCTCTTTAACCAAAGAGTCTGTGTTTAATCCAAAATATTTTATCGTCGTAAGGGTCCTCTCTTCGGCCTTGGGCGTTAAAATCCCAGCATTAAAAACGGCTTCGCCAATATCGTTAAAACTGAGGCATTGATGATCGGATGGCGAGATAGGGTCTAAAAATAATGGCCTTTCTGCAATATGTGGGACAAGACATCCGCCTGCGCGGGTGGTTTCATCCAAGAGAGGAAAAAAATTTCCTTTTATTCTGTTTAACTTTCCTTTTGAAATTCTGTAGTTTGTCAGGTTAAAAGCAAGCCAGTAATAACCGTCGTGAATTTTGTTTTTCTTGAAGTCATGAGTTGCTTTTTTGGGGCGCCAATGTTCTAACTCCACTGAGTCGCCAGCAAATTTTGCCTCACTATACCAGCACTTATTATGGCTTATGCCGATGAGCCACTTGATAAGTCTCTTTGAACGCCAAAAGCCCGAATTTCTCTCAATATAACTATATTTATCCACAAGTGATATGGAATGGTCCATCAACACTTTTTCGTGAGCCTCTGCGTTGGTGATCCAGTTTTTTATTACCGACGGGATCTGTTCAAGATCAGCCAATCTCTTGTAGTCAGTTGTTTTAAAAGGCGCGTCGATATGGATCATTCCATACCTCCCTCAACTATAACCACACTCTCCTCGACCATAACCATACCATCCTCGGCCATAATTTTATTGAGGTTCTGAATGGCTAACTTTTGAAGTTCTTCATATTCCTCAGGAGTATAGCTAGGTCGTTTAAACATATCGGAATCGCTCATCGCTTTAGCAAATCTAGAAAAATATGGATTAGGATGAGAAAATGATTGCCCCAGCTCATCCAGCTCAATGTTTATTAGATGAATCTGCCAAAGTAATTTTCTTTTTTTAGAGCTGCTCTCAACACTGTCTACGCTTTTTGATAGCTCATATCTTTTATCTATTAGCTTCTGTATAGACTCATCTAAGCTTGTTCTAATTCCATAGAGGTCAGATTGGATTATTGCTTCAACCCCCATACTTATTGGGTCTTTTGTAGGTATTTCAGACTGTTTTCCAGAGTCTCCATTTTCAGTTAGTACTCGAATTTGCTCGGCGTATAGTGAGGTCAACATCATTGGGTCGTGCGTAGTTAATACTACTTGACTGGTCTGCCAAGCGCTCCGTTCACTTCCATCAATCTTATGGTCTAAGATTTTTTGAATTTGATCAAAGTAACTCAACTTCCATCGAGGATTTAGGTGGGTATCCGGCTCGTCCAATAGAAATAATGACTCGTCATCTCTGGTAAACTTCATCAGCCCCAAGACAGTTAATAGTTGACGCTCACCTTCAGAAAGAGCGGAAAAGGTTAACTTTTTGCCGCCAGTTAATGTCACTGTTACTTGAACATCCTCAAGCAGATCAGCGATATAGGTGCTTTCAATATTCTTAAATAGCGATGTAGTATCTGGATACTCAGAAGCCAAGTCTTTTAGCGCGCTATCATCCGGCAGGAATAGATAGAGACGATCCTGGTTCTCTGCACGACCTCGGAAATCAATCACTTTTCGCTCTGCATTATCAATCGGAGCGATCGCGTAACTCCATAATTTATCGAGAAAATCTTTAACCACGCCGCGAGAGTACCAAAACCTTGGGTCTCCTTCCGCACGCATAACATCTGAAGGCTTACCTTTGTACCAATATGGCTTTTTCAAGCAAAAGAGCACAGAGTCTAATGAGGCTATATGGAGCTGTTCCAACAACTCTTTACATGCTGGATCATCATCTACCAAGAACGCAAGAAGCACGAAGAAACTATGAACATCGCGACAATAAAAAAAACGCCGAATAAGCTGGTCATCACCCTTGGTAAGTGCATCATAAAAGCGCGTTTGATGCTTTACAAATAGTTGCTCAACTCGCTCATTGGTGCCGGAGTAATAGGTAAATATATTAAGCGGGAGATATTCGTTAGCATTACTTTTTAAGAATCCAAAAGATCTTTTGTCGCCATCGATCACTACTAAATTATTGAGTTTGTTTGTGACGTCAAATCTCACCTGAACATCATGACCACGACACTCATACATCAAAGTATAGCTAAAATCAGTCTGTTCGCCTAAATCGATGGCTCTAAAAATAGAGACAATGATCTCGATCAGATTTGATTTGCCAACACCATTTTGGCCAATTATTGTAGTGATTGGCGACTTCTCATCAAATGTTGTGATGAAGTCAACAAATCCCTTGTGACTTGGTATTGCCAGTTCTTTTAACTTCACTGGTATTATACCTCTTCGAAGTCAGAGCTTTCTGGCTTGATTATATATCTTGCTTCAATCTCTATCTTTAGCTGGGCGTAAAACTCAGGCAGACTTAATTTTGTCTTGCTCCAAACATCTTTTGCATCGGCCGACCCACCCAACTCTAGAATAACTGGTGCGATAATCGCATCATCATCAAACTCTTCGTGAGTTAATGATAAGATAGTCGTGATTTTTATAGCCTTCGTATTAATTTCTGCACCCTCTATATTTTTTTCTGGTTCACCGGTCAGCTCATAGACCACGGTATCCGCTAGATGTAGCAGAGATGTTTGAGCACTGTTTAGGCGGCTTTCTAGCTGCCTACAAATGGCCATTAGATGATCGATCTTGGTGGCTATGCGACGCTGTTCCTCAATAGGTGGAACTAATATAAAAAACAAGTACTGTTTCGTGATGGGAACAAAGTCACGAGTCGTTTGCTTTTTAACTTTATCAACTTGATCTGTGAAGAATTTGCTTTGAAAAAAATACATTAAATACTTGCTGCAAAATACCTTTTCATTCAACCTGTAATAAGTGGTCTGGGGGCTCAAAATACAGTGCTTAGTATTGATGGCGGTCCTGCCAACACTACCTTTATGGGTATAAATCACATCATTCGGCTCAGAGAAACCCACTCTTAACCTTGCCAAGGGCGGGCCGGAAAGCTTATATGCGCCTTGGTAATCTATTTTATAATCATTCACTTGCGCCGCAGTAATGAATGGCAAGCCATCTTCTGTCCAGTCACCTTTTACAGGGTGATTAGTTCCGTGGTTACCATCTTTCAGATCTAAAATTGCGTTCTTTACGAGCAGCTCTGCTGTTGAATATATTCCCCATGATTTGGGAATGCTCCAGGTTTCAATATCGCTGCTCATATCAACGCTAGTAGGAACGCCTCTACGGATTTTGATTTTTCTTTCAGCAGCGATTCCTTCCAGCATATCGCTAGCGGGCTTGTCGGTTGAGTCTTGCAGAACAAGTTTGCCCATAACAGCAAACTGCAAAATGGTTCTTTTAAGCTGTTCAACGGCGTAGTCGGTCGTAATCAAGGCGTCAAAATTATCACTTAGACGCGCCCAGTTTTCGCTGAGATCACTAGGATCTTTGGCTGTTACTAAAGAATCTAATATTGCGTCTACCAGTCGTTGATGGGAGTCTAGGGTGATTTCAGTTTGTTGTTCTGCCTGGTCGCAGAGAGCCATTAGGTCGTCGACTTTGGCAACTATGCGACGCTGCTCCGCTATAGGAGGTACCGGAATTTCTAATGTTTCTACTGCGCTAGTATTCAATTCGACTTGGTTCGTTGAACCTGAGACTAAGGCTCTTTTATGATCTGGCTCAAATCGACTTTGTATTCCGGGGGCTGCAATGTAGGCTCTCAAAAAACCTCCCAGAATTTCGAGTGGCCGAACAACCGTCACATGGGAATCTGCCACCAAGGTTTTAGCAGGAATTTCGTCGAGCTCCACGATTCGGCCAACTGTTCCTGTACCAGTCGAATTCCAAAGAAGGTCCCCTGTTCGTAAGAAACGCTCCTCCTGGTATTTCCCTAGGCTTTCGTTGGCAATATAACGTGATGATGTTGAATCGAAGCCAGACCATTGCACACATTTTTGGGAAACAACTCGAACAGTACCAAACTCATCGTATTGAGGGCTCATTCCACGCTGGATATAGCTAGTCATGTCCTGAAGTCGAGCCCACTTCCATCCAGTAGGCAAAGTAAACGGCAGTTCACCGACAACAATCTCAGCCAATTTTTTAGGCTTCTTGATCATCATCTGCTTAACCAGCTGCTGTTTTTCCGCCGTGATCCGATCAAGCAATACAGACGCCGGCTCATCGTTCAGATCTTGTGGGACTAGCTTGCCGCGCACAGCCAACTCAAGAATCAGCTCGCGCAATTTCTTGATGCCATAGAGTTCACGTTTCTTGCCAATGCCGCGCCCCTGAGTGGCCTTGTCTTTGATGGCCGAGGTCCAAAGGTCAATATTCTCGATAATCAGTTGTTCACCGCCCATTACTGCTGGCCTCCCTCTAAGTTGCCAGACAGGGCCTCGGCCAGAATACCTTTGAGCTGATCGCGCAGTGCTTGAATACCCGCTTGCTGCTGGCGGTAATCAGCAAGCAGTGTATCTGGATCGTGGCTAACTTTTTCTTCTTGATGTGGATTTTTAATGTCGAGGTTGTAATTGCGGCCGACTATTTCCTCAATGCTTACCTGCCACGCCTGCTCGTTAGCTTGTCGATTGCTACGGACAAGTTTTTCTTGCTGGGTATCACCTTCCCCCCACCAGGCGGCGCAATCACTAAAATCTTCCAACTTCATAGGCTTGGTTTTGTTAAAGGCTTTAATACCTGCCGGCAATGGCACTTCGTAGTACCAAATATCTTTAGTCGGCTGGCCCTTCTCAAAGAATAGAATATTGGTCTTAATGCTTGTGTATGGCGCAAAGACAGAATTAGGTAGGCGCACGATAGTGTGCAGGTTGCACTCTTCTATAAGCATTTTTTTGATTTTTGTTTTTACGCCTTCGCCAAACAGGGTGCCGTCTGGCAGTACCACAGCAGCACGCCCCTTATCCTTCAGTACCTCAACAATCAGTTGAAGGAAAAGGTCCGCAGTTTCGCGGGTTTGCATTTCGGCGGGGAAATTTTTCTCGATGCCGTCTTCTTCGGTACCGCCGAACGGCGGGTTGGTGACTATGACATCAATATCCGAATCCCAACTGGACAGCGGCTTGCTGAGCGTGTTGCCGTGTTTGATTTCTACCGGTACTTCGATGCCGTGCAACAGCATATTGGTAGTGCACAACAGATGTGGAAGCTGCTTTTTTTCAACGCCACGGATCTGTCCCTGCAGTGTCTGCTGATCCCCGGCGGTCGTGACGTAGTTTTGCTCGACGTAGTCAAACGCGCATGCGAGGAAGCCGCCGGTGCCGCAGGCGGGATCGAAGATTGTTTCGCCCAGTTGCGGGTCGATCATCTGCACGATAAAACGAGTAACGGCTCGTGGGGTGTAAAACTCACCGGCGTTACCGGCGCTTTGCAGGTCTTTAAGGATTTGCTCGTAGATGTCGCCGAATAGGTGCCGCTCTTTGGAGTCGGTAAAATCGATTTCGTTTAGCTTATTTATCATCTGCCGCAGCAGTGTGCCGTTCTTCATATAATTGAACGCATCACTGAAGGCTTCTCTGGCAACAAATCCTCGGGGGTTTTTGTCGATCGATACAGTGAGGCTTTTGAGTGTCGGGAACAGATCTTCGTTTATAAATGCCAGCAGGGCATCGCCAGTAATGCCTTGATCGTCAGCGGCCCAATTGCGCCAGAGGTATTTTTCAGGGATCGGGGGGCGGTAGTTATCCTGCTCGAACTCTAGCTGTTGTTCCTGGCCGTCGAATATTTTGAGGAATAACAACCAGGACATTTGACCCAAGCGCTGGGCGTCGCCATCGACGCCAGCATCTTTGCGCATGATGTCTTGAATGGATTTTATTACGGAGCTGACGGACATGATTTTCTCTTTAGCAATTAACGCTAGTCGGAGGCGCGTTTGATGATGGTGACTGCGCTTATCCCGACTAACATAAACGACGTTTTACGCAATTCTGTGGGTTGTATAGAGTCGTTCTTCTAACTCGCTCAAGGCCTTTTTGTATTGAGGCTTGCCGCCGAATTCATTTTGGACAATTTGCATAGGGTTACCAAAGACTTTGAGTTTTGGCACCTTGAGCTCGGCAAAACCGGCTTGCTCTAACTGACTGATACCAGCATCGGCGTACTGCTCAACCAGTACATTGAGTACGGTTTGGGCAACCTCCGAATACTTAGCGAAGTAGTTGCGTTTTTTGACATTCTCGGCGCGCTCCTTACGAGTGAGTGGCGGCTGGTCGTAGGCGATGTGGCAAATTAGGTCAAAGGGGTCCATGTCCTTACCGACTTCTTCTTCCAATGCTTGCCAGATAACGCCCTCGGCGGCCAACTCGTCGATCACCGCCTGTTTGCGTTCGCTGTCTTTCCACTTGCGAACGAAATCATCCAGCGAGGCGAAGTGTTTGGTGACTGCATTGCGGGTGTAATCCTTAAAGGATTCGGTCACAAGCTTGCCGTCGGTGTCGTAATACTGAACACGCTCTGCGATTTTATTAACGGCGACGCCTTTGACGCGGTATTTGACGTAAGGCTCGCCTTCACCGCCACGGAGATCACCATTTGGGTAGCCATCCGAACCAAATTTACCAGCGGTGGTGTCGCCATTGGTACTGTCTTTGCCTGAGTCTTCGGTGATATCAAGGCGGTCCTCATCGTCGCCGTTGTTGAGTTCATCATCAAAGCTCGGGTCATCTTGGTCGATGACCTTCATGGGATCGGTGATCGTGACTTTTTCGGGGATGCCGTCGAAACGCTCATCGGCGAAGAGCTCGGTGGCCTTCTTGAAATCGAGAATGGTAAACCAGAGTTTGTTGAACTTTTCGTTAATGCGGGTACCACGGCCGATGATCTGCTTGAACTTTGTAATCGACTGGATGGTTTGATCTAATACCACCAGCTTGCAAGTTTGGGCATCGACGCCTGTGGTCATCAACTCTGAAGTCGTGGCGATAACTGGGTAGGCGCGCTTGGGGTTAATAAAGTTATCCAGCTGGGCCTTGCCAATTTCATCGTCGCCGGTGATCTTCATTACATACTTATCGTTCTTGACGACCAGCTCTTTGTTGAGGTTGACCAGTGCTCGGCGCATGCGCTCGGCGTGATCAATGTCGTTACAGAAAACAATAGTCTTGGCCATAGGATCCGTGCGCTGCAGGTAGGCAGTAATGGTTTCAGCTACCAGTTGGGTGCGCTCATCGATAACCATGACGCGATCGAAGTCTTTCTGGTTATAGATGCGATCCTTGATTTGCTCGCCATTTTGATCGAGCTGTCCCTTGGTTGGCCGCCAGCCTTGCAGATCGACATCCAGATCCACACGAATCACTTTGTAGGGCGCGAGGAAACCATCCTCAATGCCCTCTTTGAGCGAGTAGGTATAAACCGGCTCGTTGAAATAATCGATGTTCGAGACTTCACCGGTCTCTTTAGGTGTGGCAGTAAGGCCGATTTGAGTGGCCGAACTGAAGTACTCAAGGATTTCGCGCCAGACGCTATCATCTGCGGCACTGCCACGGTGGCATTCGTCGATAACTATCAAGTCAAAGAAGTCGCGATCAACCTGTTTGAAAGCCTTCTGGTGTTCTTCTGGACCAGTGAGCGCCTGATAGAGCGCCAGATGAATCTCATAGGCTGGATCCACCTTACGACCGGTGATTTTGGTCATGGCTGGCCCAAAGGGCTGAAAATCGTTGATGCGAGTTTGATCAACAAGGATGTTACGGTCGGCCAGGAAGAGGATACGTTTCTTCTTTTTGGCTTTCCACAAACGCCAAATTATCTGGAAGGCGGTGTAGGTCTTGCCAGTGCCGGTGGCCATTACCAGCAGAATGCGATCTTGACCGGCCGATACGGCTTCAATGGTTTTGTTAATAGCCTGCAACTGGTAGTAGCGCGGAGACTTGCCGCTGCCATCGTCGTGGTAGTCCTGAGTGATGAGCGGCAGCTGGTCTTCTGTGTAGCCTTTCCAAGCGCAGTATTTCTGCCACAACGTTTCGGGGCTGGGGAAGTCGAAAAGGGTGATTTCACTCTCTAGCTCACCGCCTTGCTCGACAGCAGTTTTGTCGTGAAAGGCAAAACCGTCACCGTTACTGGCAAAGACGAAGGGCACGTCCAACAGACGGGCATAATCCAGTCCCTGCTGCATGCCTTTGCCTATTTCGTGCTTATTGGCCTTAGCCTCTATCACCGCCAGCGGCAAATTGGGCTTGTGGTAGAGCACTATGTCGGCCGATTTAACCATTTTACGGGCACTCACCTGCCCTCGGACGATAACTTTACCGTCGCGCAGCTTCACCTCTTGGCGTAGCTGAGTCATCGGATTCCACCCAGATTGCTCGACCGCCGGCAGAATGAACTTGGTGATGATATCCGTTTCTGATAGCTGCTTCTTGTCCATAAAGGTTCACCGCACCGACGGAATAATTCTCGCCGCCACTATACGGCAATTCTCCCTAAATTTTCGCTCACGGTGATGTCTGCTCTTGGCCGATTCTGTTGAAAAAGTCGGTCCTTCCAGACTGCCCGCATATGGATCGGTGAAAACGCTTTTTCTGCACGCTGCTACATGAAAACCAAGCCCGGTAGCCTCTGTCGAAGGTAAGGATTTCGATCTCAGAAGCGTACTTTTCTACCGTGGAAACCACGTCCGGCTTTTTCAACAGAATTGGCCAGATGCTGCCGTTCACGAACGTGAGCTGAGGGTCGATTGCTGTCAGGCATGACTATCAAAATCAGATCCTCCCTCAGAGGTTGAACACCCATGTTTTTTGTAAACGACGAGAGAGCAGCCGCACGGTCAGTAGATAGTAATACCGCGTTGCCTCGCTGCGTTGTGTTAGGCGATGCTCAAGAAACCACGCCACATGCTTTCTTTGCCAAGCCCAAGGCGTCTCTAGCTGCCAGTGCTGTGCGATTTCAGCATGAATGACCTTCGCCTGCCGTAAATGGCGTTGCCGGGTCGCATGCGAACCGGTCAGCACGCCAGCCAAGAACAGCTCGATATCGAAGGGCCTACTCATGTCCGCCCTCCAATATAGGCAGCGATCACATCAATCCGACCGTGCCCCAGCTCATAGCTGATTTGCCTCCGAACCTCACGATCAAGGTACCGATCTACCTGGCAACATTGACCGCCGTTGATAGGCGCGCGGTGTTGGGTGATTTGTTCGTAGCGCTCACATGCGTACGCCGCCCGGAGCTCATGGAAACCTTTGAGGTTGTGTGCATGCAGGATGTAGCGCGCAGGGCGGATGATTTCTTGCAGAACATTCAGGTAGCTTTCGTGTGGCGCAATCAGGTTGCGGCTACTCGCAGGCGACACCTGCCGTGCAAATCTAAGTGCACCTCGAATCTGGTCGTCCACCGCAATCCAACGTGGCGCCGAGGCGCCGGCGCGGCCGCCTTTGGTGCCATCCTGAATGTTAATCCTGCCTAGGTCGTTAGCCTCGCGGCTTAGCCGTGGCAGGTCAGCCAAGATGGCCTCACGCAAACGCATGCCGGTGGCTCGCGCCAACAGAACGATTGCGGCGGCCCGTAGTTGATGTTGGCGGCAAAGCGCATCGACGATCTGCTGAACCTGTTCGCGGTGTTGGCCCTGCGGCACCAACTGTCGAACCCCGGTACGCTGCATACCTAACGCCTTGCTCGGGCTTGGCAACTTCACGCACTGATCTCCGCGAAGCGCCGCCATGGTTCTGTTAACGCTGGATATCCGGTTTTGTGCAGTGCTGACGGCGAGCTCACCGCGCCCAACTACGTCGCGCAGATGCGCCGCATAGTCGGCCAATACCTTCAGATCAATCTGCCGCGCATCATTGATACCGGGCCCCAGTTCGGAACGGCACCATTTGACGAATGCCTGCCACCGATCACAGTGCGCTTTGACTGTGCCGTAATGGCCGCCGCCGAACATATCTTTCAGCGCCTGCAGCCCTGCATAGCTCAATTGCCTGCCGTAGCCGAAATTGCGGCCATCGCGTCTCCCCACCAATGCCATGTCGGTCACCTCATCGTCCGCTCTCCGATCCTCGCCCCACGTCATCCCGCCAAGAATGTTGAGTGTTATCAGGGATCAAGGCCCCTGCGACCTGTGGGAAGTGTCCACTACGCAGGACTGGCGGCTCCTTACAACCGGGAGCAAGGGCATCTCATGATCTGGCCTCCTGAACACCGTTGCCGGTGGGCGGGTGGAGGCTGCATTGGCTGACGAGACCAGTGCCGCGAGATCCTGAGCCAGGTGCAAGCAGCAATGCGATGACCGGGGCATGCCTGACTGTCAGTCAGGTGCAGTCCATTCCTTGGTCTGCGGCACCATCATCTACAGCGCTGTTGCTGGTGACATCGGCGTTTGTCACGCCGATTGTCACGAGTGGAGCAGCTGCAAAGCCAAGTGCGATGAGGGCTGCAGCAGTGTTAGAAGCGCCCGTCTCTTTCCAGAAGAAAGAGACGGGCGCAGGTTGGCGCAAAACTCGGCCAAGCGGATAGGTTGCTGCAGGGCAGCGAAGTAGGAGGTGTTGTCTGGCGCACGAGGGCCATGATCTAAAGTAGGCATCCATCACCGGGAGGTGACCGGGCGAGCTGCCGGATGCGAATCGCCATTTGGGGGGAGAACCACCGCGAGAGCGGCGTGACCTTCAAGGTTCGGGTCACCTGGGTTGCTGTCATCGACAGCGCTTGCACGGTCAGTTCTACGCCTGTGGATAAACCCGGTCAAGGTTCGAGATTCAGGGCCACTTTGGACTTGAAGAACGATTGTCCACCGGTGGAACTCCGTGGCAAACGCCGGACAACGTGGTTGCTTTTAGCTCTTCAAAGTAAGGTCCATCCAAACAGGGCGGCTTTGCAGCCCTGTTTGGATGGACCCGCGCTGAGAAGCGGAGAAGCGAGGCTGCACGCCCTGAATCTTTAACGCTCAGTTGTTGTTGTTGTTGTTGTTGTTGTTGTTGTTGTTGCCGTTGTTGCGCCTGCATAGCGCTAGCGTATCGGCACCACGTTCTTGTCTCTGACTTGGCCGTATGCGGAGGCGAGCAGGCTACCGGTGGCAGCTTTCTGAATGTACTCACTCCACCAAGCCATCATCGGACGCCGACGCTCGATGTAGTCGGCTCGATTGTAAGCGCTACGCACCTCATCCTTGTCGACATGCGCCAGGGCGACCTCAATGAGTTCCGGGTCCCACCCATGTTCATTCAAGATGGTGCTGGCCATAGAGCGCATGCCATGGCTCACCAGCCGGTCCTGGAATCCCATGCGTTTCAACGCCATGTTGGCGGTCTGGCTATTGGCGTGTGTACGCGGATTTCTATCGGCCGGGAAGACGTATTCGCGATGGCCGCTGTGAGTCTTCAGTGACTCCAACAATGCGACAGCGTGATCACTCAAGGGAATGCTGTGTGGGCGGCGCTTCTTCATCCGCTCCGGAGGGATAGTCCAGACACGCCTTTCAAAGTCGATTTCTGCCCAGCGAGTGGTTGCCGCCTCGGCGGGGCGAGTCATCGTGTGCAACTGCCATTCGATCAGGCAGCGGGTCGTGCGTTTGATGCTGGCGTTCGCGATCTCCAGCATGAGCTCGGGGAGTTCTTCGGGCGGCAGCGCTGCCATGTTTTCTTTCTTGGGCTTTTTGAATACCGCCCTGATACCGCTGAGCGGGTTGGCGAAGATCAGGCCAGAGTTCACGCCGTAGGTCATGATCTCGTTAAGCCGTTGGCTAAGACGCTTCACCGTTTCTAGGCTGCCTTTCGCTTCGATAGGACGAAGCAATCCAATCACCATCGGCGCGGTGATTTTCGCCAGTGGTGTCGCCCTTAAGTCGGGGAGCACGTGCAGCGTGAGCGACCGCCAAATGTCCTCGGCGTAGGCCGGGGTGACCGAGTCTTTCTTGAGCTCGAACCAGGCGGTGGCCACGTTCTCGAAGGTGTGTTCGGTTTCCGCGCGCTTGGCTTCATTCAACGTATTGCGTTGCACCTTCGGATCAATGCCCTGTGCGAGCAGCTCGCGCGCATCGACTGCCATCTTTCGTGCGTTCGCCAGTGATAGTTCGGGGTAGGTCCCAAAGCCGATGTTGATGCGCTTTTTGGTCACCGGTTCGCGGTAGTTGAAATTCCACAGCAACGAGCCGTTGCTGCGTACGCGGAGCTGCAAACCGTCACCGTCAGTGAGGACGTAATCCTTGGACGCGGGTTTGACTCCCTTGAGCTGTCGATCGGAGAGGCGGAGAGTTTGAGCAGGCATGAGATTCTCCTCAGGCACTGATTCGGTATTCCAAAGATTAGCATCTGATGGGCTGGAATACCGTCTGGAATACCCGAATGGCTGGAACTCAAAAAATCTCAAAAGACCGCAAAAGCGCTGGAGGCCGCGTGTTTTCTGGTTCGCAGGCACAAAAAAAGACGTCCGTGGACGTCTTTAGATGATGAAGTGGTGGAGCCGGGGGGATTTGAACCCCCGTCCGCCAGTACTCCGCTGTCGGTACTACATGCGTAGCCGTGTCTATTAAGTTAACCCTCAGCGACCCGACGGGCAGGGTGCTTTGGGCGAGTTGTGTAAGTTTTAGCCGCTTCGTCCACAACGTACTGCACGGCGATTCTGTTCTATATGACAATCATTTCGGGTTTACAGACATCCCCTGATGATTGCTGGACCCGAAGGTACCAGGAGTGCATGTCAGCTGCAATTAAGCAGCGAGAGCAGCACCGTATTGGTCGTCATTGGCAACTATAAGTAGTTGCAACAGTGGATTTACGACTTCTGTTACCAAGTCGGCATGCACCTAGAGTTTCGCAACCGGCGTCGAATCCTAAACGGCCCCGAACTCATTGCCCGGTACATCTGTTCGAGCAACAAGCATGTGCAGTGTACGCCAAACGGCCCGCAAGGCCAACCCGAAGGTTGGCCGGGCCTGGATCAATTGTTGGTGCCGGTGGATTTACGCAGTTCCAGAATGGTTTGCGAGGTTTCCGCAACACAGTCATCGATCTTGCCCTGGGCCTTGAGCGCCTGAGCCTTTTGCACGCTGGTTTCAGCACGCTGACTCAGCTCCGGCGACGATGACAGCTGCCCCTTGGCATTGTTGATGGTCTGGATATTGGCGTCGCACAGGTCGGCAGGCTTGTCTGCAGCAAAGGACGTGGAAGCCATCATCGAGGCAGTAACGAACAGACCTAACAGTACAGAACGTTTCATATGAGTCTCCTTGAACTGAGGGATCCCGACTTCGCTGGCCGTCAGGACGGGCAACCGAATGGAGGAAAAGCCCCGATTGTTCGGGGCCTGTTCTGTGGACTGCGGTCGTTCGCAGGGGTTCTATTTTTCTTCAGGTGGCGGTTTCACGGGGTTTGGCCCGGGTCACTCGATCCACCAGATAGACCAAGCCGTGGTAGTCGATGCCGCCATGTTGTGTCAGACCGATCTCACAGGTCCGGCTGGTGGAGATCCCTTCGCTGCAATGCTGCACCGCATCCTTGAGGGTTCGCAGCGAATGGCCGTTGAGTTCCGGTGTAGTGAATCCCTTGTCCCCGGCAAACCCACAGCAATGAATGCCTTCCGGGATCACCACGTTATTGCTGCACATGCGTGCGAGGTCGATCAGCGCCTGGCTTTCCCCCAGATGCTGAGTGCTGCACGTCACATGAACGGCAATCGGTGCTTCCTGCGGAGTGAACTCCAACCGGTCGATCAGATGCGTACGGATGAAACGCACAGGGTCATACAGATCAAGGCGAACATTTCCCACATCCTGCACCAGTCGCAAGGTGCAGGGACTGGTGTCGCAATAGATCGGATCGAGTCCGCCACGGCTGGCGTGCAGCACGGCGCCGATCAGCTCCTGACGCTTGTGCTCGGCCTGTTCTGCATAGCCTTTGGACGCGAACGGCTGGCCGCAGCAGAGGTTGTCCAGATTGTCCGGGAAGACCACCTGATAACCGGCCTTTTCCAGCAGACCCCGGGTTTTGTCGTACAGCGACATTTGCTCCTTGTCGCCCGCCGCCGGCCCCATTACCCGCGACACGCAAGCCGCCAGATACACCACACGCGGGCGTTCGTCCGAGACTGTCGGACTGAGGCGAATGGCCTTTTCCGGCTGCGGCATTGCGTTGGTCCACTGCGGCACCTGACCCTTGGACAGGCGCGTCAGCGTCGCCGAAAGCTTCGCCAGACGCGGCGCTCCCAGCAGCATTCGCGCACCGTTGGCCACGTGCAGGGTGAATCGTGCGCCTTGCAGGGTGGTGGCGAAATTTCCTTCGATCCAGTTGGCAGCTTTCGTATGCGTGGCGTGACGGCTGCGAAGTTTTTTCACCAGCTCGCCGGTATTGATGCCTACAGGACAACGCTGCGCACACAAACCTGTCGCGGCGCAGGTGTCGATGCCTTGGTACTCGTAGGCTTTTTCCAGTTCGGTGGTGTCGATCCCGGCGCGTTTTCGCGCCTGAATATCGCGCCAGATCACGATGCGCTGGCGTGGGCTCAGGGTCAGGCCTTTCGATGGGCAAACCGGCTCACAGAAACCGCATTCGATGCACTTATCCACAATCTCGTCGGCCGCCGGCAGCGGCTTCAGGTGCTTGAGGTGGATCTGCGGATCTTCGCTGAGCACCACGTCCGGATTGAGAATGCCTTGGGGATCGAGCAAGCGCTTGAGCTGCCACATCAATTGATAAGCGTCGCTGCCCCATTCCAGTTCGACAAACGGCGCCATGTTGCGCCCGGTGCCGTGTTCGGCCTTAAGCGAACCGCCGAACTCCACGGCCACCAGTTGCGCCACGTCGTCCATGAACGCCTGATAGCGTGCGATTTCTTCCGGGCTGTTGAAGCCTTGTGTGAAGACGAAGTGCAGATTGCCTTCCAGCGCGTGTCCGAAAAGGATCGCTTCGTCGTAGTGATGTTTGTCGAACAGCTCGATCAGGCGGTTCACACCGATCGCCAGTTGTTCCACTGGGAACGTGACGTCTTCGATGATCACCGTGGTGCCGGTCTTGCGCACGGCGCCGACGGCGGGGAAGGTGTCCTTGCGAATCGCCCAGAGGCGGGCGTTTTCGACCGGGTCTTCGGTGAAGTCGACCTGTTTTTCCACCGGGAAACCGTTGAGCGACGCCATGATCTGCGCCAGTTGTTCCTGCAGCAACGTGGAAGAGGCGGCGCGGGATTCGATCAGCAGTGCGCAGGCATTGTTCGACAGGTGCTGTACGAAATCCGGCATGCCGGGTTTGTCCTGCACCGAGCGCAGACTGCGACGGTCGAGCAATTCCACGGCGGAAACGGGCTGACTTTTCAGCACAGTGACGGCGTTGCAGCAGGTTTCCACGTCGGGGAAAACGATCAGCGCCGACGCCTTGTTCGGGTGGTCGATCACCGTGTCGTAGGTCACCGCACTGATGAAACCTAGCGTGCCTTCGGAGCCAACCAACAGGTGACTCAAGATATCCACAGGCTCATCGAAATCCACCAGGGCGTTGAGCGACAGGCCGGTGGTATTTTTCAGACGGTATTTGTGGCGGATTCGTGCGGCCAGTTCGGCATTGGCGCGGGTCTCGCGGCCCAATGTTGCCAGGCGCTCCAACAACTCACCGTGGCTTGCGCGAAACGCCGCGACGCTGGCAGCGTCTTCGGTATCCAGGCGCGTGCCGTCGGCCAGCACCAGGCGAATCCCGGCCAGCGTGTGATAGGTGTTTTGCGCGGTGCCGCAACACATGCCGCTGGCGTTGTTGGCGACGATGCCACCAATCTTGCAGGCGTTGATCGAGGCCGGATCCGGACCGATCTTGCGCCCGAATGGCGCTAGCCACGCGTTGGCTTGGGCGCCGATCACGCCCGGTTGCAGACGGATCTGCGCACCCTGGCCGCGGATCTCCCGGGCGTTCCAGTTATCCCCAAGCACGATCAGCACCGAGTCGCTGATCGCCTGGCCCGACAGGCTGGTGCCGGCGGCGCGAAAGGTCATCGGGACCTGATCGCGCTGAGCCAGTTTCAGCAGCGCCACCACTTCATCTTCGGATTCGACGCGGATCACCAGTTGCGGAATCAACCGGTAGAAACTGGCGTCGGTGCCGAAGGCCAAAGTCGACAGCGGATCGTCGAAGCGGCGCTCGGCCGGAATCAGTTGCTGCGCATCGCGCAGGAAAGTCGCCGGTAAGGTCATTGGTCCTCCAGAATCAATACCACCAGATCTTTCGGGCCATGGGCGCCGTAGGCCAGCACTTGTTCGATGTCGGCGGTTTTCGACGGACCGGACACCAGCAATGCATTGGTCGGCATGCCTTGCGCCCATTCGAACTCCTGCTGTACCTGATAGAAGTTGTCGCGGATCTGGCTGGCCTTGAGCAGGGCGAAATGCACCGGCGGAACCAGGCTCATCAGCCGTGGTTCTTCGCGGGTCGGCCAGAGAATCAGGCTGCCGGTGGCGGCAATCGCGCCGAGGGTGCCGGTCAGGCTGGCCGGGGTGTCGTTGAACAACTCGGCTTTCCACTCTTCCATCGGTCGGTCGTAGGATTTCAGCGCCGGTAGATCAGGATTGTTCGCCCAGTGCTGTGTGATGCGCTGCCCGTGGGGCGTCGTCGGTGCGATCAACAGGCTCGGGAGCTGGCGGTCGCGCAGCAATTGCGCCAGCAGCGCGGGCCACGCATCAGCGGACGTCAGATGGATTTCGGTATGCACCGCTTCCATCAGTTTGCGCAGTTGCGGGATGCGCTGTTCGGCGCTGTAGGTGTAAGGCTGGGTCACCAGATCGACATCGAAGTTGTCGGCAATCGGTGTGGTGCCGGTCAGGCTTTTGCGCAACTTGCCGAGGATGTTTTGCTTGGCGCTCATCAACGGTCTCCTTGTGTGGCCAGATGTTCGCGAGCCATGTCATGCAGTGAGCGGGCGGCGGGTTTCGGCGCGCTGTGGTTCTGCGTCCACGTGCCGACGTTGTCTGGCGTCAGGGCGCGCAGGCGCGTGGCGAAAAACGCAAACAATCGATACAAAGTCGGCGAGCTGTTGAGCTTCGCCCAGGCGTTCCAGACAAAGCGTTCCTTGCGCGAATACTTGCTGCCCTGGCCGCGCATCACTTGGTGCGGTGAGTCCGGAGCCTTGACGTTCTCTTCGCGCAGACGGCGCAGCAGCGCCGGGATCGGAATCTTCACCGGGCACACTTCACCACAGGCGCCGCACAGCGACGAGGCGCTCGGGTGATCCGGGACTTTCGCCAGGCCGACCATGTGCGGGGTGATGATTTTGCCGATCGGGCCAGGGTAAACCTCGCCGTAGGTGTGGCCGCCGACGCGGGTGTAGACCGGGCAATGATTCATGCAGGCGCCGCAGCGGATGCAGTTCAGGGTCTGGCGCAATTCGCTGTCGGCAAACGCCTGGCTGCGGCCATTGTCGAGCAGCACCAGATGCACTTCCTGCGGGCCGTCGAGCTCGTGTTCCTTGCGCGGGCCGGAGATCATGTTGACGTAAGTGGTGATCGGAATGCCCAGCGCCGAGCGGGTCAGCAGCGACAGCAGCGGCACCACGTCGCGCAGGTTTTCCACGACTTTTTCGATGCCGGTGACGGCGATGTGCACCGGTGGCACGGTGGTGGTCATGCGGCCGTTGCCTTCGTTTTCCACCAACAGCAGGGTGCCGGTTTCGGCCACGGCGAAGTTGACACCGGAGACGCCGATGTCCGCTTCGAAGAATTTCTGCCGCAGAACCCTGCGACCGATCTGAATGAGTTGGTCAACGTCCTTGGTGTATTCCACGCCAAGTTTGTCGTGGAACAAGGACGCGACCTGACCGGCATTCTTGTGGATTGCCGGCATGATTATGTGTGAAGGCTTCTCGTGGTCGAGCTGGACGATGTACTCCCCCATGTCGGACTCCAGACATTCAATGTCCCGAGCCTCGAGGAAATGGTTCATCTCCATCTCTTCGCTGACCATCGATTTGCCCTTGATCACTTGCCGCGCCTCGTGAGCGCGGATGATCGAAAGGACGATGCCATTGGCCTCGTCCACCGTTTCCGCCCAGTGCACTGTCACACCGTTGCGGGTCAGGTTCTGTTCCAGTTGCTCGAGCAGGTCGGGCAACTTGGAGAGCGCGCGGGCACGGATTGCATTGCCCAGCTCGCGCAGGTGTTCTCTTTCGTGGGCATCGCTGAAAGCCGCTGCCCGCTTGGTCATCAGTGAATCCATCGCAGTGCGGAAGTTGTTCCGTAACTGCGAATCGCCCAAGGCGTTATGTGCCCGGGTGCGGAAATCTTCTTCTACGGCAACCGTAGGAATAATCGTGGAAGTGCTCATCGCGCACCTCCGGTTCGTTGCCAGAGGAAACTCGCCAGGTGTTGCCCGCGTAGCGCTTCCTTCTGTTTTTCCAGCGAGCCGTTGATGTTCATCAAGCAGCCGCAGTCGGCACTGAGTACCTGATGCGCGCCGGATTCCTTCAACGCCCGGGTCTTGTCAGCCACCATCGCGCCGGAAATGTCTGGCATACGGACGCTGAATGTCCCACCGAAGCCACAGCATTCGCTTTCGTGATCGTGATTGACCCGTTCCACGTTGCTCAACTGCGCCAACAACTCGCGGCCGTGCAGGTGGGTGTTCATTTCCCGTCGCGCCGAACATGAAGTGTGCAGCGCCACTTTCACCGGCTCGCCGCTGTCCTTGAGCTGCACCTTGCAGACGAACAGCAGGAACTCGGCCAGTTCATAGGTGCGGGCCGCAAGGGCCTGAACCTGTTTCAGCGTTTCCGGCTCGTCCTTGAACAAGTCGGCGTAATGCTCGCGAATCATTCCGGCACAGGAGCCCGACGGCACCACCACCGGATAATCCCCGGCAAACAACGCCAGTTGCGAGCGCGCCACTGTCCGCGCCTGCTCGGTGTAACCCGAGGTGTAGGCCGGTTGTCCGCAGCAGCTCTGCCCTTGCGGGTAATCGACCCGAATGCCTTCGCGTTCCAGCAAGTGGATCGCGTCCATCCCGGCTTCGGGATAAAACAGATCAACCACGCAGGTGCCGAACAGGTAGACCCGCGACGGTTTCTCGCTCGGGTATTGCCGGGGTTCGGGCAGGGGCGGTGCAACGCGAGTGGCGTTGGGCACAGCGTTGTAAAAAAGCTCGCTCATCAGGCGTGTCTCCGGGTGGGCCCGGTTATCCGTCTGTCGAGGCTGCCGAATATAGAGCGCCTTGCTTTCAGCAGCCTTACAGACCGGGTCGTGAATTGCTGACGCCGGAATCACGAACCGGCGTCGGTTATTTCCATGCTTCTTGCAGGTATCAGTGAACCAGCATGCCGGTGAACCAGTAGGCCTGGGCCAGGGTGATCAGGCCGACAATCGTGGCAAAGAATAGGCTGTGCTTGAGGGTGAAGCGGAACAGATCCGATTCCTTGCCCACCAGCCCGGTTGCTGCGCAGGCCACGGCGATCGACTGCGGCGAAATCATCTTGCCGGTTACGCCGCCGCTGGTATTGGCCGCCACCAGCAAGGTGTCGTTGACCCCGATCTGGTGCGCGGTGGTCGCTTGCAGCGAACTGAACAGCGCGTTGGACGAGGTATCGGAACCGGTGAGGAACACGCCCAGCCAGCCAAGGAACGGCGAGAAGAACGGGAACGCCGCGCCGGTCGCGGCCAGCACCAAAGCCATGGTCGAAGACATGCCGGAATAGTTGGTCACGAAGGCGAACGCCAGCACCATGCCGATCGACAGAATGGGCCAGCGCAGTTCGTAGAAGGTCTCTTTGAAAGTGGTCAGACCAATTTTGAAATTGATCTTCAGGATGATCATCGAGATCAGCGCGGAGAAGAAAATCGCCGTGCCGGTGGCGGAGATCGGGTCGAGTTTGAACACGGCCGGAATGGCGGTCGGCGTCGCGACGATCGGTGCAGTCTTGATCACCAGTTGATCAAGGTGCGGGATCGCGAAGTTGAACACCCAGGCGTACATCGAACCGCCAGCGGCGAACATGGCCTTGAACGGTTTGAGGGTCCATATCGTCACCAGCACGGTGAGGATCAGGAACGGCGACCAGGCCTTGAAGATTTCCCCGAGGCTGTAGGGCGAAGCGATGGTGGTGCGCTTCTGGCCGAAACCGCCGGCGCTGGCGGTGATCGCCGCGTTCGAGGTCGCACCAGCGATCTGTGCACCTGCGGTGCGTCTTGGTTGCCAGACTTTCAGGAACAGGGTCAGCGCGATCAGGCTGGCCAGGGCCGAGGTGATGTCCGGCAATTCCGGTCCGATGAAGTTCGACGTGAAGTATTGGGTCACGGCGAAGCTCAGGCCGGCAACCAGCGCGGCTGGCCAGGTTTCACGCACCCCGCGCAGGCCGTCCATCATGAACACCAGCCAGAACGGCACGAACAGCGACAGCAGCGGCAGTTGGCGGCCGGTCATGGCGCCGATCTTGAACGCGTCGATACCGGTGACCTGCCCGGCGACGATGATCGGAATCCCCAAGGCACCGAACGCGACCGGCGCGGTATTGGCAATCAGGCACAAGCCTGCGGCATACAGCGGGTTGAAGCCCAGTCCTACGAGCAGCGCGGCGGTAATCGCCACTGGCGCGCCGAAACCGGCTGCACCTTCGAGGAAGGCACCGAAGCAGAAGCCGATCAGCAGCACCTGCAAACGCTGGTCATCGGTGATCGACAGCACCGAACTGCGGATGACTTCGAACTGACCGCTCTTGACCGTCAGTTTGTACAGGAACACCGCCGCGACAATGATCCAGGCAATCGGCCACAGACCATAGGCGAAACCATAGCCAGCGGCGGCGAACGCCATGTCGACCGGCATCTGGAACGCAAAGATTGCCACAAGGATCGCCAGGGCCAGCGTGATGCTGCCGGCGACATGACCTTTGAGGCGGAACACCGCCAAGGCGAGAAAGAAAAAAACGATGGGGATGACGGCCGCGAGTGCGGACACGCCGAGACTGCCGAGCGGGCTGTAGAGCTGTTGCCAGGTTTGCATATGGGGTGGCCCCTAATTGTTGTTGGTCAGGCACTGTCAGCGTTCTTGGTTAATTGGTCATACCAATTTACAATCGCTGTTGGCTAGGGTAAAAGCCTTGATGTCGGTGTGTCAATTTGTCGCCCTGAAACTTTTGTCGAATGACCGGTGCAGAATTGATCTGATCCGGTCCGGGGCGTTTTATCTGGCAGGTGTCGGCAAGGCGCCGATAGGCCAGAATAGAGAGCCCGGCGAGTGGTCGGGATCGTGGAGAATTGAGTGATGGGGTTTGATCAGATACGTCAGCGCCGTTTGTCTGACGATATTGTCGAGCGGCTCGAGGGGATGATCCTCGAGGGCACGCTGAAGTCTGGCGAGCGCCTGCCGGCCGAGCGCACATTGGCGGAGCAGTTCGGCGTGTCCCGGCCTTCGTTGCGCGAGGCAATCCAGAAACTGGCGGCCAAGGGGTTGTTGGTCAGCAAGCAGGGCGGCGGCAATTACGTGGTGGAAAGCCTGGGCTCGACCTTCAGCGATCCCTTGTTGCAACTGCTGGAAAGTAATCCCGAGGCTCAGCGCGATCTGCTGGAGTTTCGCCACACGCTGGAGGCATCGTGCGCCTATTACGCGGCATTGCGCGCCACTGATGTGGATCGCGAGCGGCTGACCGCAGCGTTCGAAGAACTACAGGATTGCTACTCGCGCCATGACGAAGTGAGTCGGGCCGAGGAGGGCGCGGCGGACGCGAAATTTCACCTGGCTATCGCCGAGGCCAGTCACAACGCCGTGCTGCTGCACACCATTCGCGGGCTGTTCGATCTGCTCAAGCGCAACGTGGTGACCAACATCGGTGGCATGTACAAGCAGCGCACGGAAACCCGCGACATGCTGATCACGCAGCATCGGGAATTGTATCTGGCGATTATCGAGGGGCGTGCGGAGCAGGCGCGAGAGGTTTCCAGTCGACACATTCTGTATGTACAGGAAGTGCTGGAAGAAGTGCGACAGGAAGTACAGCGCGTGGCTCGGGCCGAGCGGCGCAAAGGGATGTAAGCATGATCGTTCCCGCGCCGGGTGCGGGAACGGTCATTCAGGCAGAGGAATCAGTCTTCCTTGCCCTTGTTGCGCACCGCACGCTGCAACTCGCGACCGGCGTCGCGTTCGCGCTCGGTATCACGCTTGTCGTATTCCTTCTTGCCTTTGCCCAGAGCGATTTCGCACTTGACCATGTGCTTGCTCCAGTACCAGGACAGGCACACGCAGGCATAACCCTTCTGCTGCACGGCGGCGGCCAGCTTGTCCAGCTCGCGGCGGTTGAGCAGCAGCTTGCGGGTGCGGACCGGGTCGGCGATGACGTGGGTGCTGGCAGTCATCAACGGCGTGATGTGACTGCCGAGCAGCCAGGCTTCGCCATCCTTGAGCAGGACGTAACTGTCGACCAGTTGCAGCTTGCTTGCCCGCAGACTTTTTACTTCCCAGCCGGCCAGGACCAGACCAGCCTCGAACTTGTGCTCGATGAAGTAATCGTGTCGCGCCTTTTTGTTTTGCGCGATGGTCCCTGTTGGGTGTTTCTTCTGTTTAGCCATAGGGGCGGCATTATATGGAGATAAACGGCTGTCGGCTACGGTGATGCTGCGTGCTTGAGCAGGTTGAGTGAATCCCGGACAATGCGGCCTCTTTTTCTAACGCTTGGGCGTGATAAACGATGTCGACAGACAAGGTTTCTGTCCACGGCAGTTGGGCTAGCCGCTGGGTTTTCATATTCGCCGCGACCGGTTCGGCCGTGGGATTGGGCAGCATCTGGAAATTCCCCTACATGGTCGGGGTCTACGGTGGCGGCGCCTTCGTGCTGATGTTTCTGGCGTGTATCGCGCTGATCGGCATCCCGGTAATGCTCGCTGAAACCCTGATCGGCCGGCGTGCCCGTCAGAGTCCGGCGAATGCCCTGAAGGTGCTGGCGCGGGAAGCCGGGCACTCGGGCAAATGGTCGTGGGGCGCGTTCGCCGGGATGATCACGGCGTTGCTGATCCTGTCTTTCTACAGCGTGGTCGGCGGCTGGTCGCTGGATTACATCATTGATATGGGGCGCGGGGATTTCCAGGGCGCGACGGCCGATCAGGTCGGGGCGTACTTCGGTAATGTCATCGCCGACCCATGGCGCATCACGCTGTGGCATACGGTTTTCATGCTGTTGTCGGCGGTGGTGATCGCCAAAGGCGTGGTTGCCGGGCTTGAACGCAGCCTGCGGATCATGATGCCGCTGTTGTTTGTGATGGTCCTCGTCCTGCTGGGTTACAGCATGACCACCGGGCATTTCATGGAAGGCGTGCATTTCATGTTCGACTTCCACCCGGAAAAAGTCCTCGACGGCTTGCTGCCGGCCATGGGGCACGCGTTCTTCTCCCTGAGCGTGGGCGTGGGCTCGATCATGATCTACGGCGCTTACATGACGAAGGAAGCCTCGCTGTCCGGCACCGTCGTGGGTGTGGCGCTGCTCGATACCTTTGTATCGCTGGTGGCCGGGCTGGCATTGTTTCCGATTGTGTTCGCCGGTGGTTTGAACCCGAGCGAAGGCCCGGGGCTGATGTTCGTCAGCCTGCCATTTGCTTTCGGTAACGTGCTGTTCGGCCAGTTGATGGGCGTGGTGTTCTTCGTTCTGGTGGCCATTGCTGCCTGGAGCTCGGCGATTTCCCTGCTGGAGCCGATGGTCGCCTATCTGGTCGAGCGGACTAAAATCAGTCGTGCCTGGGTGACGTTCTGGCTGGCGTTCACCTGCTGGTTCGTCGGTCTGGGTACCGTGTTTTCTTTCAATATCTGGAAGGAAGCCAAATTTTTCGTGAACGATGGCGGAGTGTTCCATCTCTACCAATGGGGTGCAGCCGGTGGCCTGGACTTCTTTGGGGTGATCGACTTCTTCACCTCGCGGATCATGTTGCCGCTCGGCGGGCTGTGCTTCGTGCTGTTTGCCGGTTGGGTAATGGGGCGTGAAGCGGTGCGTGACGAATTGTCGATTCGCAGCCCGGCGCTGTTCGCCCTGTCTCTGTTCTTGATGCGCTATGTGGCGCCCATCGGCATTCTTGTAGTGTTTGCCGCCCAGCTCTGGAAGTGACGCTTACATGACGACACATATTCAACGATCGGCTCTGCTGCCTTACCCGGCGCAATTTCTCTACGACCTGGTCAATGACGTGGCGCGTTACCCGGAGTTTTTGCCGTGGTGCTCGTCTGCTGAGGTTCTGGAAAGCTCGCCTGAACATATGCGCGCCAGTGTCGGCGTGGCCAAGGGCGGCCTCAGCCAGCACTTCGTGACGCGCAATACGCTGGTGCCGGGGCAGTCGATCGAGATGAACCTTGAGGAAGGTCCGTTCAATCAGTTGCACGGGGTCTGGGTGTTCAAGGCGCTGAACGAGAAGGCCTGCAAGATCAGCCTCGATCTGTCCTTCGATTATGCCGGCCCGCTGGTGCGCGCCACGCTCGGGCCGCTGTTCAATCAGGCGGCCAACACACTGGTGGATGCATTCTGCCAGCGCGCCAAGCAGATGCATGGTTGAGCCGGTGATCGAAATAGAAGTGGTGTACGCGGCGGTTGATCGTCAGGTGTTGCGTACGATCAGTGTGGTAGACGGTTCGACGGTCCGTGCTGCGCTGTTGGCCAGCGGCATCGATGCCGATTTTCCCGAGCTGGATCTGGCGAGTTGTCCGATCGGGATTTTCGGTAAGGTGATTGCCGACCCGGATGTGCGGGTTGTCCAGGCGGGGGATCGCCTCGAAATCTACCGCCCTCTACTGGCTGATCCGAAAGAGGTGCGTCGATTGCGGGCTGCCAAAGCCGCCGAGGCTAAAGCCAGAAATCAATGATTGCGCCGATCTGCAGGCAATAAAAAACCCGGAATTTCCGGGTTTTTTATTGCGTCGCAAATTATTGCGGCGAGGTGTCCAGCGGTTCTGGTGTAGGAACCGGAACGGTTTGCACACCATCGACGTCCTTCTGGATCTGATCCAGCAAGGAGCCTGGCTTGACCGGTTTTTCCGGTTTTGGCTTCTCGGCGTTTTCGGCAGGAGCGGTCACGCTGGTATCACTGTCCTTGCCGAGAATGGCTTCGTCACGGCTCACGCCCGGCATGAAGTCACCGGACAGGCTGACAAGGCGGTCGTTAGAGTCGAAAATGACACTCATGCGTTCCTGCTGACGTTCACCGCCACCAGGTTGCAGGCTGTACAGATAATCCCAGCGATTGGCATGGAACGTGTCGACGAGCAGAGGGTTGCCCATGATAAACCGTACTTGCGGCCGGGTCATTCCCGGGCGTAACTGGTCTATCATGTCCTGCGTGACGACATTGCCCTGCTGGATGTCGATTTTGTAAACCCCGGGGAATGAACAACCGGCGAGTGCGAGCAGTCCCACAAAGGTGAAACTGGTTAGCAAGAGCTTGGTGTTTTGCATCGGTGGGCGACTTCCACTATCTTGGCTGGGACAACGTAAACGCCGATCATACCCGCATTAAGAGAAGCTGCGAAGCAGCATCGCGAGAAAGCTGACCATGGTTGAAAATAGCGAACTACGCAAAGCCGGCCTCAAAGTGACCCTGCCACGGGTCAAGATCCTGCAAATGCTCGACTCTACAGAGCAGCGTCACATGAGTGCCGAGGACGTCTACAAGGCGTTGATGGAAGCTGGCGAGGACGTCGGTCTGGCCACGGTTTACCGTGTTCTGACCCAGTTCGAAGCGGCTGGCCTCGTGGTCCGTCACAACTTCGACGGCGGCCACGCGGTTTTTGAGTTGGCCGACAGTGGTCACCACGACCACATGGTTAACGTGGAAACCGGTGAGGTTGTCGAATTCGTCAGCCCGGAAATCGAAAAGCTCCAGAAGGCAATTGCCGAGGAGCACGGTGTCGAGTTGGTGGATCACAATCTGGTGCTGTACATCCGCAAGAAAAAGTAAGCATGTCGCGCGAATTTCACATTCGCGAAACGAACGAAGGCGACCCAAGGGTCGCCTTCGTGCTTTCTGTCGTTGTCAAACCTTGGCGGTGACGACCATTTTTTTCGCGTGAGCCAAGGACTCTTTGGTCAGATCGATGCCGCCGAGCATGCGCGCCACTTCTTCTATACGGTCGTTCTTGCTCAGTTTGGAGACGGCGGTGTGAGTCGCCTCTTCACCGCGCACTTTGTGCACAAACAAATGCTGATGACCCTGCGCCGCCACTTGCGGCAAGTGCGTGACGGTCAATACTTGGCCGCGATCCCCTAGACGACGCAACAGTTGGCCGACAATTTCAGCGGTCGGGCCACCAATGCCGACGTCCACTTCGTCAAATACCAGTGTCGGAACGCGGGATGTCTGCGCGGTGATCACCTGAATCGCCAGGCTGATCCGTGACAGCTCACCGCCGGAAGCGACTTTCGCCAGTGCCTTCAGCGGCTGGCCCGGGTTGGCGCTGACCAGCAATTCAACCTGTTCCAGCCCGTTGGGCAGTAACTCGTCACTGCTGTTGGCCTTCAATTCGATGGTGAATCGACCACCAGGCATGCCCAGACGCTGAATTTCCTGTTCAACCGCACTGGCGAGACTGCCGGCAGCCTGATGCCGCAAATCGCTCAGTTCCCGTGCCTTCTCTTGATAGTGGCGGGCATAGGAGGCCAGCTCTTCACCGAGGCGCTCGATGGATTCATCATTGGCGTTGAGGGTTTCGATTTCATCCAGCAACTTCTGCTGCATCTCACCCACTTCGGTCGGCTGGATCCGGTGCTTGCGCGCCAGGGTGTAGATCGCGTCGAGGCGTTCTTCCAGATACTGCAGGCGTGCCGGATCGGCATCGAAGTTATCGAGGAAGCGATTGAGTTCGCCAACGGCCTCTTCGACCTGGATCTGCGCACTGGTCAGCAGGCTGCTGGCTTCGCCCAGTGCGCCGACGGAGTTATTCACGCTCGACAGGCGGTTGAGGCTGGCGGTCAGTGCATTCAATACATTGCCAGAATCGCTTTCGCTGCATTGCTCGACCACTTGCCGGCAAATGCCCAGCAGTGTCTCGGCGTTGGTCAGGTTTTTGTGTTCCTGCTCCAGTTGCTCAAGTTCGTTATCGCCGAGACCGAGATTTTCCAGCTCTTCGAGTTGATAGCTCAGCAATTGGTGGCGCGCGCGTTGTTCGTCGCCGGAATTGGAGAGACGCTCCAGCTCCTGACGAGTCTGACGCCAGCGCTGGGCGGCGAGCTGAACCTGGCGCGCCAGGTCGGTAGCGCCGGCGTACTCGTCCAGCAGGCGGCGATGAGTATCGGTTTTCAGCAGGGACTGGTGTTCATGCTGGCTGTGGATATCGATCAACAGCTCGCCCAGCGACTTGAGGTCGCCGAGTGGGCAAGGGGTGCCGTTGATGTAGCCACGCGAACGACCCTCCGACGTGATCACCCGGCGCAGAATGCACGGGCCATCCGTTTCCAGGTCGCGCTCGGCCAGCCATGCGCTGGCTTCAGGGATGTCCGCCAGATCGAAGGTCGCGAGGATGTCGGCCTTGTCGGCGCCGGGGCGAACCACGCCGCTGTCGGCACGATCACCTAGAGTCAGGCCCAGCGCGTCGAGCATGATCGACTTGCCGGCGCCGGTTTCACCCGTGATCACGCTCATCCCGCGATCGAGTTCGAGATCGAGATGTTCAACGATGGCGTAGTTA
>Ga0207655_1000274_pt1 | contig 80899 bp, 60 predicted proteins | sample KBSM44metaG_FD_184398 | JGI IMG/M metagenome (GOLD analysis project Ga0207655, IMG submission 184398) | Miscanthus rhizosphere microbial communities from Kellogg Biological Station, Michigan, USA - KBS M4-4 metaG (SPAdes) (version 2) | ecosystem: Host-associated > Plants > Roots > Rhizosphere >... | reverse complement strand
CGACGATGGCGTCGATGCCGCCCTTGCGCTCCGGCGTGGTCGGTACGTTGTGGTCCGGGGTCGCGATGTTGGCATCGATGCGCCATGGCTTGCGCCCGGCCAGACGCAGGCCTTCGAAGGCTTGCGGCGAGGTCACTTCGTGGATGATGTGACGATCGATGTAGATCAGCGCAGAGCCATCGTCGCGCTGCTTGACCAAATGCGAATCCCAGAGCTTGTCGTAGAGCGTTTTGCCGGCCATCAGACGGTTTCCTCATCAGCTTGTTTCTATGCCCCGGATCTTGAGTAATTCAATAACCCCTTGGCTTGTGAGGTCGATCCTAGGGGGTTACATTAAATAACTCAAATTCATATTTTTTATGCTTTGCATAACCAACTGGAATGCCACTGAGACCTCATTATGGACCTCGCCAACCTCAACGCCTTTATCGCGATTGCCGAGAGCGGAAGCTTCTCCGGCGCCGGCGAACGGCTGCACCTGACGCAACCGGCCATCAGCAAGCGCATCGCCGGGCTGGAGCAGCAATTGAAGGTGCGACTGTTCGATCGACTGGGCCGGGAAGTCGGCCTGACCGAAGCCGGCCGCGCCCTGCTGCCACGGGCCTATCAGATCCTCAATGTACTGGATGACACCCGCCGCGCCCTGACCAACCTGACTGGCGAAGTGACCGGTCGTCTGACATTGGCCACCAGCCATCACATCGGCCTGCATCGCTTGCCGCCCTTATTAAGGGAGTTCACCCGACGTTACCCGCAGGTAGCGCTGGATATTCAGTTCCTCGATTCGGAAGTGGCCTACGAAGAAATCCTCCATGGCCGCGCTGAACTGGCAGTCATCACCCTTGCACCGGAACCTCACACATTGGTCAAGGCCACGCCCGTGTGGGACGACCCGCTGGATTTCGTGGCCGCCCCGGAGCATCCGCTGATCAGCAACGGTGCGGTCAGCCTGGCGGACATTGCCCTGCACCCCGCGGTTTTCCCCGGCGGCAACACCTTTACCCACCACATCGTGCAACGCCTGTTCGAGGCCCAGGGCCTGACGCCGAACATCGCCATGAGCACCAATTATCTGGAGACCATCAAGATGATGGTCTCGATCGGCCTGGCCTGGAGCGTTTTGCCGCGCACCATGCTGGATGAGCAAGTGGCGCGCATACCTTTGCCGGGCATACAGCTCACTCGCCAGCTAGGCTATATCCTGCACACCGAACGGACGCTGTCGAACGCGGCAAAGGCCTTCATGGCTTTGCTGGATGCACAAATCGATCAGCCAGGGACTCGCGGCTAAGCTGTGCTTCTTCTTTTGTGCTACGCCTATAGAGCCCCAAAACCCTGTGCCTAACGCCCAATTCAGCCCAAGGCCTGTCATCCATGCCCAAATCTGTTGAACGTATGCCGCCAATGCCGCGAATTCAGGCAATTGACCCAAAACGGTCCGAGCAGAGCTGGGAAAGCGCCCCACAGTTGCTCGCGGCCCTCAATGGCGCCCGACTGGGCGCCTGGTATTGGGACATCGAGCGCGGACAGATCAGCTGGTCACGGGGTACTCAGGCGTTGTTCGGCTTCGATCCCCGGCAACCGTTGCCCGAGGATCTGGAATACCTCGACCTGCTGCCCCAGGAGGATCGGGCGAAAGCCATCCGCGCCTTCAATGCAGTGATCGCCGGCGCTCCGCTGGAGCAGGCCATGCACCACCGCATCCGCTGGCCCGACGGCAGCCTGCACTGGCTGGAAATCAACGGCAGCCTGCTACCGGACAAAAACGGCCGGCCACGAATGATCGGGGTCATCCGTGAAATCACCCACCAGCGCCAGCGTGAACAAGCGCTGAGCAGCTCGGAAAAACGCTTCGCCACGCTGTTTCACCTGTGCCCGAATATGGTGCTGCTGACCCGTCAGGAAGACGGCCTGATCAGCGAAGCCAACCAGTATTTCGAAAGCCTGTTCGGCTGGCCGGTGCAAGACGCAATCGGCCGAACCACCCTGGAACTGGGCCTTTGGGTCAACCCGGAGCAACGGGCGGAACTGGTCAAGGCCACCAAGGCCAAAGGTGAGCTGATCAACATGGAGGTGCAATTTCGCGCCAGCAACGGGCAGGTTCACGACGGCATTCTCAGCGCGCAAAAGGTCGAGCTCGAAGGCCAGCCCTATCTGCTGAGCACATTCCTTGACACCACCGAACGAAAAATCGCCGAGCACGCCCTCAAAGACAGCCAGGAACGCCTCGACCTGGCCCTGGATTCAGCACAACTCGGCACTTGGGACTGGCACATCCCCAGCGGCATGCTTTATGGCTCGGCGCGGGCCGCCCAGCTGCATGGTCTGGAGCCCAAACCCTTCCATGAATCCTTCGATGCGTTTTTCGAAGGTGTACCCGGTGAAGAACGCGACACCATGCGCGACGCTTACCGCAGCTTACGCGAAGGCCCGGCCGGCAATTATCAACTGACGTACCGCGTGCAACTGCCGGACGGCAGTTCGCGCTACCTGGAAAGCCGCGCCAGACTCTACCGCGATGATAGCGGCAACCCGCTGCGCATGGCCGGCACATTGCTGGACATCACCGAGCAAGTGGAGCGCGAGCAGCAACTGATAGCGTCGGAAGAGAAATTCGCCACCTTGTTCCAGGTCAGCCCCGACCCGATCTGCGTCACGCGTCAGGACACCGGCCACTTCATCGAGATCAACTCCAGCTTCACCCAGACGTTCGGCTGGAGCACCACCGACGTCATCGGCCGCAGCGCCGACGAAATCGGCCTGTGGGACGCCTCGGCGAAAAGCCTGCAAAGGATTGAGCGAGTCATCCGCGAACAGGGCCTGAACAATGTGGCGATCATCGTTCAACACAAGGACGGGCAATCCCTGACCTGCGTGATCTCCAGCCGCCAGATCAGCGTCGGCGACCAGCCGTGCATCGTCACCACCCTGCGCGACATCACCCAACAGCAACGCTCGGAAGCGGCGCTCAAGGCCAGCGAAGAGAAGTTCGCCAAGGCCTTCCACTCAAGCCCCGACGCCATCACCATTACCGAGCGCGACACTGGACGCTATCTGGAGGTTAACGACGGCTTCTGCCGCCTGACCGGCTACCGTGCCGATGAAGTGGTGGGCCGCACGGTGTATCAGGTCGGCATCTGGGCCGAGGAGAAACAACGCTCGGCGTTGCTGGCCGAACTACAGATCAAGGGCCGGGTTCACCACCTGGAAATGCTCGGGCGCAACAAACGCGGCGAGTTGCTGACCGTCGAAGTCTCGGTGGAACCGATCACCCTCAACGAAACCGCCTGCCTGCTGCTGACCGCCCGGGACGTCAGCCTGCTGAAAAATGCCGAAGCGCAGATCCGTCACCTGGCCTACCACGACCCGCTGACCAACCTGCCGAACCGCGCGCTGTTGATGGACCGCCTGAGCCAGCAGATCGCCCTGCTCAAGCGCCACAACTTGCGTGGCGCCCTGATGTTCCTCGACCTCGACCACTTCAAGCACATCAACGACTCCCTCGGCCACCCGGTGGGCGATACAGTGCTGAAAATCATCACCGCGCGCCTTGAAGCCAGCGTACGCATGGAAGACACCGTCGCACGCCTGGGCGGCGATGAGTTCGTGGTGCTGCTCAGTGGCCTGGAAGGCTCACGCAGCGACGTCAGCGCTCAAGTCCGGGAACTGGCGGATACCTTGCGCGAATTGCTGTCCGAACCGATGTTCCTCGATGGACAGCGCCTGCAAGTGACGCCGAGCATCGGCATCGCGCTGATCCCCGACCACGGCTCGACCCCGACCGACCTGCTCAAGCGCGCCGATATCGCCCTCTACCGCGCCAAGGACTCGGGCCGCAACACCACGCAGATGTATCACAACACCATGCAGAAGGCCGCCAGCGAACGCCTGCGCATGGAGACCGACCTGCGCCTGGCCCTTTCCCGGGGTGAATTCAGCGTGCAATACCAGCCTCAGGTGGACGCCCGCAACAACCGCATTACCGGCGCCGAAGCCCTGGTGCGCTGGCACCATCCGCAACTGGGCGCGCAATCGCCGACCGAGTTCATCAAGGTGCTGGAAGACAGCGGGCTGATTCTGGAAGTCGGCACATGGATCCTCGACGAAGCCTGTGCGGCCTTCAAACGCCTGATCGCCAAAGGCCTGATTGACCCGCTCAATTTCAGCCTGTGCGTGAATATCAGCCCGCGGCAATTCCGTCAGAACGACTTCGTCGAACGCATCGAGCACAGCCTCGGCAGCCACGACCTGCCCTGCTCGTTGCTGAAACTGGAAATCACCGAAGGCATCGTCATCCAGAACCTGGACGACACCATCAGCAAAATGCGACGCCTGAAAAAACTCGGCGTGAGCTTTGCCATGGACGATTTCGGCACCGGTTACTCCTCGCTGACCTACCTCAAGCGCCTGCCGGTCGACACCCTGAAAATCGACCAGTCATTCGTCCGCGACGCCACCACCGACCCCAACGATGCCGAAATCATTCGCGCCATCGTCGCCATGGCCCGCAGCCTGGAACTGGAAGTGATTGCCGAAGGGGTGGAAACCGAGGAGCAACTGGAGTTCTTGCAAGGGCTGGGCTGCCATTTGTATCAGGGGTATTTGCACAGCCGGCCGTTGCTGGTGGAGGAGTTTCAGAAACTGCTCAAATGAGCCCTGCTACCAACGGACAAAAAAAGGGCGCCAGTGGATGGCGCCCTTCTCATTTGCTCTGACCGATTAGTGTTGCAGAGCCGGTTTTTCCGCCCCATTGATCGGGATGCGTTTGGCTTTCGCTTCTTCCGGAATCACCCGCAACAGCTCGATATTCAACAAACCGTTGCGCAGTTCGGCGGCCTTGATTTCGATGTGGTCCGCCAGACGGAACGACAGTTTGAAGGCGCGCTGTGCGATGCCCTGGTACAGGTAAGTGACGTTTTCGTCCGCGTCACGTTTGCCGCCACTGATGGTCAGTACACCTTTTTCTACTTGCAGGTCCAGGTCGTCTTCCTGGAAACCGGCGGCCGCTACAACAATGCGGTATTGATCATCACCGTATTTTTCAACGTTGTAGGGTGGATAGGTGCTGCCTGGCTCATTGCGCAGGGCGGTTTCGAACAGGTCGTTGAAACGGTCGAAACCTACCGAGGAACGGAACAGTGGGGCCAAGGAAAATGCAGTACTCATGATTCAAATCTCCTGAACATAATCAGCAAGTTTTTTTGTCTCCGCGACCCGAATTCGGCATCGCGTAATCCTTAGATAAGGACCGCTGATTACTTTTCAAGAGATTATTTTCAGATTTTTTTCAAGCAGACTCAGGCGGCTTCAGACACCGGCAGCCCCAGTAAACGCGAGACCTGATCCAGCTCGGTTTCACGACGCAGGACGCCGAACAACTCTACTGCTTCGGGATAATTACGGGTCAGCATTGCCAGCCACTGCTTCAGGCGACCCGGCGATTGGCGTGGTGTCATCTGGGCCTTGGCTTGCAGCCAGAAATCCTGAATCAGCGGCAGCAGCTCGGCCCAGGTCATCTCGACGACCTCCTCACCGGCCCGCGCCGCAGCGATCTGCCTTGCCAGATCCGGACGCGACACCAGGCCACGACCGAGCATGATATCTTCGACGCCGCTGATCTCGCGGCAACGGCGCCAGTCCTCGACGCTCCAGATGTCACCGTTGGCGAACACTGGCACCTTGACCACGTCCTGGACCCGCGGGATCCACTCCCAGTGAGCTGGCGGCTTGTAGCCATCCGTTTTGGTCCGCGCGTGAACCACGATGTGCGCCGCGCCGCCTTCGGCCAGGGCTGTGGCGCAAACCAGCGAACCATCGGGACTGTCGAAGCCCAGGCGCATTTTGGCGGTCACTGGAATGTGTGCGGGCACCGCGCGGCGGACATGTTCGACGATTTCGTTGAGCAGCTCTGGCTCTTTGAGCAGAACGGCGCCACCGCGCGACTTATTGACGGTCTTGGCCGGGCAGCCGAAGTTCAGGTCGATGACTTCGGAACCCAATTCGCAGGCCAGTGCAGCGTTTTCCGCCAGGCACACCGGATCGGAGCCAAGCAGTTGCACCCGCAGCGGCACGCCGGAGGCGGTACGGGCGCCGGTCAGCAGTTCCGGGCCGAACTTGTGGTAGTAGGCAGGCGTGAGCAGCTGATCGTTGATCCGAATGAACTCGGTTACACACCAATCGATACCGCCCACACGGGTCAGCACGTCCCGCAGGATGTTGTCGACCAACCCCTCCATGGGCGCCAAAGCAATTTGCATGAAAAACACACTCGACGAAAAACGTGCGGCAGTTTACTGGTTTCGGCGTGCAGAAGGTATTTCGTCAGACCGGGCGGTGGCAAATGTGCGGACTGTGTCAGCTTGGAACTTGCAACGCCGAGCCATAGCCCTCGATGAATTCCGCCGGCATGCGCTTGGGCTTGCCGGTCGACAGTTCGATGCACACGAACGTGGTCTGCGCCCGCAGCAACGTCGAGTTGTCACTGGGGCGGATCAGCTGGAAGTGTCGGGTCATTCTCAGGCGCTGGTCCCAATCGACGATCCAGGTCGCCAGCTGCAGCTCATCGCCTTCGTAGGCCGCCGCCAGGTAATCAATCTCGTGCCGCACCACCGCCATCGCCCGGTCCAGCCGCCGATACTCGACCAGGTCCAGGCCCAGCCGCTGCGAGTGACGCCAGGCACAGCGCTCGAGCCAGGTCACGTACACCGCGTTGTTCGCGTGGCCCAGCCCGTCGATGTCTTCGGCGCCCACTTCCAGATCAATGATAAACGGCGTTGCCCGATCCCAGCCCATGCCCCACTCCCGGTCAGATTATTTCGACCGGGGCAGTGTAACGGAAGCTCAGGCCGATTGGCGCGATTGCAGGCTGCGACCGGCCAGCAGCGAGAGCACGCCATCGATCACCCGCGGATCGGCCAGGACCCGCTGATGACCGCCCTCTTCCAGGCGCAACAAGCGACTGTCGAACCAGGCTTCGTGAATCAATTGGGACTCCTTGACCGAGACAAAGCTGTCGTCTTCGGCATGGACAATCAGGCCTGGCATGTCGAGCTGGTAGTGCGCGACATCCAGCGCAGCAGCACGCATGCCAACGTCTTTTTCGACCTGACGAATGAACGCCGAACGGGCTTTGGGCGGCAGGCGCACATAACGCGCAAAACCGCGCAACACCCCAAGGATTCGCGCCGGGGCGGCGATCGAGACCAGGGTTTCGGTGCGCAAGCCCAACTGCACCGCGAGCATGGCGCTGGCGCCGCCCATCGAGTGACCGATTACCGCTTGCAGCGGCGGTAGTTCAGCAGCTGCTTCAAGCATCGCCCGGGCGAACAGCACCACATTGGCTTCGCGTCCAGGCGAGCGACCGTGAGCCGGGCCGTCCAGGGCGACCACGGTGTAACCGGCATTGACCAGCGCCGTGATCAGCGCGGCAAACTGCGTTGGCCGGCCCTCCCAGCCGTGCATCAACAACACTGCCGGGCCCTGCCCCCAACGCAGCGCCGAGAGGCCGAAGCGCAAGGTGATCCGCTCGGATTTCGCCAGCAGCGGCAATTCCCAATCACGCGGCGGCAACTCCCGCGGGGTCATGAATGCCAGACGCATCTTGCTCGCCACCAGCTTCGGTGCGAACCAGCCCAAGGTGCCATTAACGCCACGAACCCAGCTCAACGTGTTCATCGCCCATCTCCTCAGGCTGGATGCCTTTAGGTCACAGCACCGCCGATTTGGCGGCGCGCAGCAATCGATCGGACAACTCTCCTGGCCCCAGCGCCCGCGCCAGCGCCAAACCACCCACCATCAAGGCGACGTCGGCCAAGACCTTGTCGATGTCTTCCGGGCTGGCTGCCAACTGCGCGACCATCAATTCAATATGTTCATTCAACGCCACACGAAATTCGTCCGGCAGACGGCCCAGTTCACTGATCGACGCTGGAACCGGGCATGCCTGCTCGGTGGAATCACGGTGTTTGCGCGACAGGTAGAACGCTGCGACCAACGCGCGACGCTCTTCGCCGGTCAACTCGGCATCCATGTCGGCGATCAAGTCACGACGATGGCTGAGCAGCTGCTTGAACGCTTCCAGCATCAACGCGTCCTTGCTCTCGAAGTGCGCGTAGAAACCGCCGACCGTCAGCCCGGCCGCGCCCATCACTTCACCCACGCTCGGCTCGGCCGGGCCGCGCTGGATCAGCGCTGCACTGGCAGCCTTGAGGATGCGTTCGCGGGTTTGAGCTTTTTTATCGTTCATCGTTGCCTCCGAATATTACGACTAGAATATTATTCTCATAATAATTTTCCGCAAGTCGTGGATGTGACCGCTGGTCTGAAGAACAGTGTTGGGGAAAAAGGAGATTTGGCCAAACGCCAGACAAACAAAAGGGCCATTCAATAATTGAATGACCCTTAAAAATCCCGCAAAGCGGGTAATCGTGGCGTCCCCTAGGGGACTCGAACCCCTGTTACCGCCGTGAAAGGGCGGTGTCCTAGGCCACTAGACGAAGGGGACGCAAACCCTTCTATACAACTGATCAGTGCTGAGAGCTGATCGATTCAAGGCCGGTGTGGCCAGACCTTGAACTGTAAAATTGGTGGAGCTAGACGGGATCGAACCGTCGACCTCTTGCATGCCATGCAAGCGCTCTCCCAGCTGAGCTATAGCCCCGGATTTTTCGCCTCGCGGCGGAGCGACATCTTGCAACATCGCTTCTGTAAAACTGGCGTCCCCTAGGGGACTCGAACCCCTGTTACCGCCGTGAAAGGGCGGTGTCCTAGGCCACTAGACGAAGGGGACGCAAACCCTTCTATACAACTGATCAACGCTGAGTGTTGATCGCTTCAAGGCCGGTGTGGCCAGACCTTGAAGTGTAAATTGGTGGAGCTAGACGGGATCGAACCGTCGACCTCTTGCATGCCATGCAAGCGCTCTCCCAGCTGAGCTATAGCCCCTCATCGCTGAGGACGGGGCGAATCTTAATGGCGCATCGGAAAGCTGTCAAACTTATTTTTCAAAAAAATTAAAATTTTTTGCCGACATAACAATCACTTACCGCCCTCCCCCCGTAAATTCGGGGGAAGCGCCGAAGATCAGGATCAAAAGATCGCGGCCTTCGGCAGCTCCTACTGAGTCAAACGCCGTCAGGCAATCGCGCCCAGAAGCTTTTCCCACTCTTTGTTTTCTTTCTTCGACACGCCGCCCAGCAGGTCAATGGCCTGGCGCAGACGGAAACGGGTCAGGTCCGGACCGAGGATTTCCATCGCATCGAGCACCGATACCGAACTGGCCTGCCCGGTGATCGCGGCAAACATCAGCGGCATGGCGTCACGCAGCTTCAGCTCCAGGGATTCAACCACCGCCTGAATCGTTGCGGTGATGCTGTCCTTCTCCCACTGACGCAGGCTTTCCAGCTTCCACAGGATCAATTGCATCAACTGACGAACCTGATCGCCCGAGAGCTTCTTGGATTCGAACAGTTTAGCGTCCGGATTCACGCCACCAGCGAAGAAGAAGCCAGCCAGCGGTGCGACCTGGCTGAAGGTTTCAACCCGGCCCTGCACGTGCGGCGCGATCTTCATCATGTATTCAGGGTTCAGCGCCCACTTCTGCACGCGAGCGGCGAACTCTTCCACCGGCAGGTCACGCAGCCACTGGCCGTTGAGCCACGACAGTTTCTCGATGTCGAAAATCGGCCCGCCAAGCGAGACACGGCTCAGGTCGAAGTTGTCGACCATTTCCTGCAGGGAGAACTTCTCGCGCTCGTCCGGCATCGACCAGCCCATGCGGCCCAGGTAGTTGAGCATCGCTTCCGGCATGAAGCCCATGCGCTCGTAGAACGTCACCGAGGTCGGGTTCTTGCGCTTGGACAGTTTGCTCTTGTCCGGGTTACGCAACAGCGGCATGTAGCACAGCTGCGGCTGTTCCCAGCCGAAGTACTCGTACAGCAGGATCAGTTTCGGTGCCGAAGGCAGCCATTCTTCACCGCGCAGCACGTGGGTGATGCCCATCAGGTGGTCGTCGACCACGTTGGCCAGGAAGTACGTCGGCAGGCCGTCGGTCTTCATCAGCACTTGCATGTCCATGCGATCCCACGGGATCTCGACATCGCCACGCAGCATGTCCGGCACCACGCACACGCCTTCGGTCGGCACTTTCATGCGGATCACGTGGGGTTCGCCGGCGGCCAGGCGGCGCGCGACTTCTTCCTTGGACAGCAACAGCGCACGGCCGTCGTAACGCGGGGTCTCACCGCGGGCCATTTGCTCGGCGCGCATCTGGTCCAGTTCTTCGGCGGTGCAGAAGCATGGGAAGGCATGGCCCATGTCTACCAGTTGCTGGCAGTACTTCTGGTAGATATCGCCGCGCTCACTCTGACGGTAAGGACCGTGCGGGCCGCCGACATCCGGGCCTTCGCTCCAGTCGATACCCAACCAGCGCAGGGCGTCGAAAATCTGCTGTTCGGACTCGCGGGTCGAACGCAGTTGGTCGGTGTCTTCGATCCGCAGGATGAACTCACCGCCATGCTGCTTGGCAAAGCAGTAGTTGAACAAAGCGATGTAAGCGGTACCTACGTGGGGGTCCCCGGTAGGCGATGGCGCGATGCGAGTGCGGACGGTGGTCATGGCATGTCTCAAAAAGAATGAAAAGCGAAGATCAAACAAGGGGCGAATGGTAACAGGCGATAGCCGCCCGGCTCCAGTGAGTGCGGGATTTAAGCGCTGCAGGAGCTGCCAAGGCTGCGATCTTTTGACTTTGCCTGTAAAAACAAGATCAAAAGATCGCAGCCTTCGGCAACTGCTACAGAGGGAGCGTCAAACCGCGATCAACCGCTCCCGCAGCTTGCCGATTTCGTCGCGCAGCTGCGCCGCGGCTTCGAATTCCAGGTCGCGGGCGAGCTGGTACATCTTCTCTTCCAGCTGACGAATGCGCTTGGTGATCTCGCTCGGCGAACGCAATTCGGCTTCGTATTTGGCGCTTTCCTCGGCGGCCTTGGCCATGCCTTTGCGCTTCTTGCTGCGCGAACCCGGCACAGTCGCGCCTTCCATAATGTCGGCAACGTCCTTGAACACCCCTTTGGGCGTAATGCCGTTGGCCAGGTTGAAGGCGATCTGCTTGTCGCGACGACGCTCGGTTTCGCCAATCGCCCGCTCCATGGAACCAGTAATCCGATCCGCATACAGAATCGCCCGGCCATTAAGGTTGCGTGCCGCCCGGCCAATGGTCTGGATCAGCGAGCGCTCGGAGCGCAGGAAGCCCTCCTTGTCGGCATCGAGAATCGCCACCAGCGAGACTTCCGGCATGTCCAGGCCTTCACGCAGCAGGTTGATCCCCACCAGCACATCGAAGGTGCCGAGGCGCAAGTCACGGATGATCTCGACCCGCTCCACAGTGTCGATGTCCGAGTGCAGATAACGCACGCGCACGCCGTGATCGGCCAGGTAATCGGTCAAATCCTCGGACATGCGCTTGGTCAGCGTGGTCACCAGCACCCGCTCTTCCAGGGCTACGCGCTTAGTGATTTCCGAGAGCAAGTCGTCGACCTGAGTCAGCGCCGGACGGATTTCGATCTGCGGGTCCACAAGGCCAGTCGGGCGCACCACTTGCTCGACCACGCGCCCTGCGTGCTCCGCCTCGTAATTGCCCGGCGTGGCCGAGACAAATATTGTCTGCGGGCTAATGCCTTCGAACTCGTCGAAACGCATTGGCCGGTTATCCAGCGCCGATGGCAGGCGGAAGCCATATTCCACCAGCGTTTCCTTACGGGACCGGTCGCCCTTATACATGGCACCGACCTGCGGCACGCTGACGTGGGATTCGTCGATCACCAGCAAGGCGTCGGCTGGCAGGTAGTCAAACAAGGTGGGCGGCGCCTCGCCGGATGCACGGCCCGACAGGTAGCGCGAGTAGTTTTCGATGCCGTTGCAGTAACCCAGCTCCAGAATCATCTCCAGGTCGAAACGAGTGCGTTGCTCCAAGCGTTGGGCTTCCACCAGTTTGTTGTTGGAACGCAGGTATTCCAGGCGCTCCTGCAACTCGACCTTGATCCCCTCGACAGCGTCGAGCAGGGTTTCCCGAGGCGTCACGTAGTGGCTCTTCGGATAGAAGGTGAAGCGCGGCAGCTTGCGGATGACTTCGCCCGTCAACGGATCAAAAGCAGACAGACTCTCCACCTCGTCATCGAACAGCTCAATGCGGATCGCCTCAAAATCGGATTCCGCCGGGTGGATATCAATCACATCGCCGCGCACCCGGAAAGTCGCCCGGGCGAAGTCCACGTCGTTGCGGGTGTATTGCAGGTCGGCCAGGCGACGCAACAGCGCACGCTGGTCGAGCTTGTCGCCGCGATCCACGTGCAACACCATCTTCAAATAGGTTTCCGGGCTGCCCAGACCGTAGATGCACGACACCGTGGTGACGATGATTGCGTCTTTGCGTTCCAGCAGCGCTTTGGTCGCGGACAGGCGCATCTGCTCGATGTGGTCGTTGATCGAGGCGTCCTTCTCGATGAAGGTGTCGGACGACGGCACATAAGCTTCGGGCTGGTAGTAGTCGTAATAGGAGACGAAGTATTCAACGGCGTTGTTCGGGAAGAACGCCTTGAACTCGCCGTACAACTGCGCAGCCAGGGTCTTGTTCGGCGCCAGCACCAGCGTCGGGCGCTGCACTTGGGCGATCACGTTGGCGATGCTGAAGGTCTTGCCCGAGCCGGTCACACCGAGCAGCGTCTGGTGCGCCAGCCCGGCCTCGATGCCCTCGACCATCAGACGGATGGCTTCCGGCTGATCGCCGGCGGGCTCGAAGCGGGTGACTAGCTGGAATTCAGACATACATACCTCTGGTTCACTCTTGCCCGGTTAAGCCGGACAGGAACGAGAAAGACCGCAAACGACCGATGTCGCCCGAGGAAAAAACTGGATTGTGCTCAATGTGGAGCCGATTGCCATCCCTTTCAAGGCAAACGTCCTACATCGGGTAAAACCTTTGACGACGTCGCTCGACCAACGATCGAAAAATAATTGGAAAAACTTACCGTAAAAGCCGAATCGCCTGTCGCCATCAATCGCTGATGGCCTCTATACTAGCTCCCCGTTTGTGCACCGCTCTAGTGCATTCGGCTGGAGCGCGACACGTCCCTCCACACTCCATTCAGAGCCGCCGCAATAATGAGCCTGTTCTCCGCTGTCGAAATGGCACCACGCGATCCAATCCTGGGCCTCAACGAAGCATTCAATGCCGATACCCGTACCACCAAGGTCAACCTGGGGGTCGGTGTTTACTGCGACGAGCAAGGGCGAATCCCTCTCCTGCGCGCCGTTGTCGAAGCCGAGACGATTCGCGCCGCTCAACACGTTTCCCGTGGCTACTTGCCGATCGACGGCATCGCCGCCTACGACCAGGCCGTGCAGAAACTGCTGTTCGGCAATGACTCGCCACTGATCGCTGCTGGCCGGGTCATCACCACCCAGGCCGTCGGCGGTACTGGCGCGCTGAAAATCGGTGCCGATTTCCTCAAGCAACTGCTGCCGAACGCCGTCGTGGCGATCAGCGACCCGAGCTGGGAAAACCACCGCGCACTGTTCGAAACCGCCGGTTTCCCAGTGCAGAACTATCGCTACTATGACGCCGCCACCCACGACGTTAACCGCGCCGGCCTGCTGGAAGACCTGAACGCCCTGCCGTCCGGCTCCATCGTTGTGCTGCATGCTTGCTGCCACAACCCGACTGGCGTCGACTTGAGCCCGGCGGACTGGAAAAACGTGCTGGACGTGGTGAAAGCCAAAGGTCACGTTCCATTCCTCGACATGGCCTACCAGGGCTTTGGCGACGGTATCGATGAAGACGCTGCCGCTGTGCGCCTGTTCGCCGAATCGAACCTGACCTTCTTCGTTTCCAGCTCGTTCTCCAAATCCTTCTCGCTGTACGGCGAGCGCGTTGGCGCCCTGTCGATCGTCAGCGAATCGAAAGAAGAAAGCGCGCGCGTGCTGTCGCAAGTCAAACGCGTGATCCGCACCAACTACTCCAACCCGCCGACCCACGGTGCAAGCATCGTCGCCGCTGTGCTGAACAGCCCGGTATTGCGTGCCCAGTGGGAAGAAGAATTGGCAGAAATGCGTCTGCGGATTCGTGGCATGCGCACCCAGATGGTCGACCTGCTGGCGAAAAACGCTCCACAGCGCGATTTCAGCTTCGTCGGTCGCCAGCGCGGCATGTTCTCCTACTCCGGCCTGACGGTTGAGCAAGTGACCCGTCTGCGCAACGAGTTCGGCATCTACGCCCTGGACACCGGCCGCATCTGCGTTGCCGCGCTGAACCAGAGCAACATCGACGCCGTGACCAAGGCCATCGTTCAGGTGATCTGAGTCGTCGCGTGACATGAAAACGGGAAGCCAAAATGGCTTCCCGTTTTTTATTGGCCTCAGATAAATCTCAAAGCAGCCGCTGCGCCCTTTAAACTCCCACAGGCTTTATGTACACCCGAGAATTCTTGCGAGAACCCACATGAAAAACGACGACCTACGCGCCGACCGCGATGAACTGGACCACTTCGTGCCCCGCTCCTCGGCCAAACGCGGTAATAACCTGGTGCTGCAAGTGGCCGCGGGCGTGTTCCTTGGCGGCCTGGCCTTGTGGCTGGTGCAACTGGCCGCCACGATGCTGTATGCCAAGCTGATGCTCGGCACTATCACTTTTGGCGGTTAGGCCAATTCGCTCGCACGCTGGCTGGCCGCGTCGTCATAGGCGACATAAAGCGACTCGGCTACCTGACTTTTGATCGCCTTGGTGCTTTCCAGGCCCAGGACAAAACCTTCGGCCTTGCCGCCTGCGCGGTTCAGTTCTTCAGCGGTGCTGGCCTGAGTGATTGCGTCGAACAGTTTCTCGGCGTGCGGGCCGACACCTTTGGGCAAGCTGATCTGAGCGATGCTCATGGGAACACCCCACTGTTTCGGGGTGTGAAGGCTGGGTGATTCATGGCGCATACCTTTTCGGCTGAGGGCCGGCAGCGCGTGTCACCACTTCCGGGCAGCCATGGTAGACCTCTCCCGCGCTTCTGGTAACCGCCGATGGCCGATAAACCTCCCTCTGATCCGATGAAAACATCAAATTGCCAACAGAGGGTTGACTTCTCTTTTTGAATCAGTAACATACACGCCATTCCGCGATAGCTCAGTTGGTAGAGCAAGTGACTGTTAATCACTGGGTCCCTGGTTCGAGTCCAGGTCGTGGAGCCAGACAGCAAAACCGAAAAGCCCCTGAATCGAAAGATTCAGGGGCTTTTTTGTGTTTGCCATAAAGTCAAAAGATCGCAGACCGCAATCTTTTGACTATCTATCTTTAGACATGCTCACTGCTTTTCGCATGCACCGCCCGCAAATCGGCGTGCCCATGGTCCATCTCCACCACCGGAATCTCATTCCCGTCGCAGTCGCGCAGTTTACCTTCGCTGAAGTAGTCCCCTTCCCGCAGCGCCGCCAGGTCTTGATAACGCAAGACCCGCTCTGTACCGGCGGCAAACACCGATTGCTGGTCCGAGTTGCCGGCCGTGAGGTGGTTGAAGGTCAGGTTCAGCACGATGGCCATGATCGCCGAGGAGCTGATGCCCGAGTGGAAGATCGTCGAGAACCAGCTGGGAAAGTGGTCGTAGAAGTTCGGGGCGGCGATGGGGATCATGCCGAAACCGATGGAAGTGGCGACGATGATCAGGTTGACGTTGTTGCGGTAGTCGACCTTGGACAGCGTCCGAATGCCGCTGGCGGCGACGGTACCGAACAGCACGATGCCGGCGCCACCAAGTACGGAGGTTGGCACGGCGGCGATGACCCGTCCCATGAACGGCAGCAACCCAAGCACCACCAGAAACACACCACCGGTGGCCACCACGAAACGGCTCTTGATCCCGGTGACCGCCACCAGCCCGACGTTCTGGGCGAAGGCGCTCTGAGTGAAGGAGCCGAAGATTGGCGCGATCATGCTCGACAGCATGTCTGCACGCAAACCGTTGCCCAGGCGTTTTGAGTCGACCTTGGTGCCGATGATTTCACCGACGGCGAGGATATCGGCCGAGGTTTCCACCAGGGTCACCATGATCACGATGCACATCGACAGGATCGCGGCGAAGTGGAAGGTCGGCATGCCGAAATGGAACGGCGCCGGAAAGCCGAACATCGGCCCTTGGGTAACGGACGAGAAATCCGCCATGCCGAGGAACACAGCGATGACCGTGCCGATGACCATCGCCAAGAGGATCGACAAACGGGAAATGGTCGCGCTGCCGATCTTGCTCAATAGCAACACCAGCACCAGCGTCATCGCCGCCAGACCGATGTTCGCCATGCTGCCGAAATCCGGCGCATGGCTGTTGCCACCCATGGCCCAGCGCGCGGCCACCGGCATCAGCGTCAAGCCGATAGTGGTGATCACAATGCCCGTCACCAGCGGTGGAAAGAACTTGGTAATCCTTGAGAACACCGGCGTGATCAGCAAACCGATCAACGACGCGGCAATCACCGCCCCGAGAATCGACTGAAAGCCACCCTCCCCGCCACTGCTGACTATCGCGACCATGGTCGCAACGCCGGAGAACGACACGCCCTGCACCAGCGGCAACTGACAACCGAAAAACGGCAAACCCAGGGTTTGCAGCAATGTCGCCAGCCCCCCTGCAAACAATGAAGCAGCAATCAACAAACCGATGTCTGCCGGCGAGAGCCCGGCCGCCTGGCCGATGATCAAAGGCACCGCGACGATACCGCCGTACATGGTCAGAACGTGTTGCAGGCCATAAGCCATATTCGCGCCGATCCCAAGGTTTTCGTCCTCAGGCCGCTGGTGTGAAACATGGGGCGTTTTCATGGTTGGGGGGTTCCCTGGTTTTTGTTATGCGCACACTGTATTCAATACTCAGGACAACTGTCTATAGAGTTGTATACAACTACCCAGTCAGATTATGGACACTTGTCCACGCCACCCTTTGGCCATAGCGCCTCCAACCCCAAACGTCTTGAAATACTTCCCTGCGCCCCTATCCCTCCTCACCGCTAATCTTTTGCTTTCCAAGCGACCGTCGGCACGGACGCCTCCTCGCTTATACATATAAAGTATGCATAATGAAGTCATTCGAGATTCAGTATCACAGGGCAAAGAACGCGGCCAACAAACTAAAACATCAAGGCATCAGCCTCGCAGAGACAGAACCGGTGTTTTATGACGAACGAGCCCTGACTTTTCAGGACAACCATCATGATGAGCAGCGGTGGATCATCATGGGGCTGGATGCCAAAGGTCGCTTGCTGGTCGTTGCGTACACCTATCGCGACCCGAATTTCGTGCGAATCATTTCCGCACGCGTCGCCACCAAAGGCGAGCGTCGCCACTATTTGGAGGCTTGAACGATGAAAGACGAATACGACTTCAGCAACGCCAAGCGTGGAGCAATTGCCACAAGCAAAGGCAAGACCCGAATCACCATCATGCTCGACGATGTCGTCATAGAGGCTGCACGCGCTCTGGCAGAAAACGAGGGGTATGGCTACCAGACAGTGATCAACAATACTTTGCGCCAGGTGTTGCTCAGCGATAAAGGCAAAGCGGCGAAGCCCGATGAGAACACCGCAGGTACAAACGTCGGGCATTTCAAAAAAGGCATAACCGCCTCGGAGCTGAAAAGCCTGGAGAAAAAATTGTCAGAGGCCCTCAGCGAAATCCATCACGTGATGGAGCTAGAAGTTCGTTCCTAGACACAAACCGCTTGAGTCGGCCAAATAAAAAAGGGCGGATTGATCAGATCCGCCCTTCGCGTGGTGCTCAGTTTGCCTGCGGCACCGGCTCGATCAACCGCTCCAGCACCGGCTCCAACGCCTCCTTCGCTGGCACCCGAATGTCGAACTCACGTTCCAGCAACCCGATCAACTCATCCACATCCGTCACCTGCCGCCGCTCGCTCTCGCTGCCCAAGCGGTGAATGGCAAAACTGCCATTGTTCAGCGTGCGTCGCCATCCCTCCCCCGTCCGCGCCACCATCAATTGTTTGACGAAGGGCGATTCAGGATGAGTCGAGACGTACCAGTTACCGAGGGTGTAATCGATGTCTTCCTGACGTTGCAGATCGAAGATGTACATCGCCCGCCATTCACCGCCGACGTTGGCACGCAGGGTGTAACCGTCTGCATGCTGTTCGATGCGATAGGGTTCGTGGGGAGTGAGCTGTTCGTCCTCGGTGTCGAGGATCAGCGGTGCGGTGGGCACCATGCCGCCGAAGCCGACGTCGGTGATGTAGCGCACGCCGTCAAGGATCACCAGGCTCAAGCGGTGAGTGCGTGCGGTCCATGCGCCTTCGGGCTGGTTCATGACTACGCGACCGGTGATGCCGCGCGCCTCGAACCCCAGCGTCTGCAGCAAGGCCAGGAACAGGTTGTTGAGTTCGTAGCAGTAGCCACCGCGACCGTCGTGCAACACTTTCTGCTCGATGGACGGCAGGTCGATGAGTACCGTTTGACCCAGCAGCGTGGTGAGGTTTTCGAACGGAAAAGCACCGGTGTGGCGCAACTGCAATTGACGCAGGGCTTCCAGGGTCGGCGCCGGGGGCGCGTCGAAACCCAGGCGTTGCAGGTACAGCGCAAGATTTGTCAGTCGTGGTTCGCTCATCGCTCAATCCTTATGCATGGAGCCCGCGGATCGCTCCGCCGATGGCCGCCATGTATAAGGGAAAAAGTGCTCGGGCCGATAATTGATTTCGCCAATCGCCGCTCACGCCAAAACTATCGCCGTTTGCGTGAACCCAATCGAATCCACGTCGGCGCGTGATCGCTGGCATGAGACTCGTTGCGAACCCAGGCGTCGACGCCGGCCTCTCGCAGATAAGGACTCGCTGCCTGATTGAGCAGCAGATGATCGATGCGCAGTCCCGAGTTTTTCTGCCAGTGCTGCCGGAAGTAGTCCCAGAAGGTGTAGATCCGCTCCTCTGGATACAGATGGCGCAGGGAATCAGTCCAGCCCTGATCCAGCAGACGCTGATAACACGCACGACTCTCGGGTTGCAGCAGCGCGTCCTTGAGCCAGGAGCGTGGGTTGTAGATGTCCATATCGGTGGGCACCACGTTGTAGTCGCCGGCCAGCACCACCGGATGCTCGCTGCTCTGCAGGTCCTTGGCGTACGAGATCAGCCGCTCGAACCACGCCAGTTTGTAATCGAACTTCGGCCCCGGCTGCGGATTGCCGTTGGGCAAGTACAGACACCCCACCAGAACCCCGTGCACGGCCGCTTCGATGTAGCGGCTATGGGTGTCACTGTCATCGCCCGGCAGACCACGCCGACGCTCCAGCGGTTGCGCATCGCGCGCCAGAATCGCCACCCCGTTCCACGCCGCCTGGCCCTGCCAGATAGCGCCATAACCGGCCGCCTCCAGCTCAGCGGCAGGGAATGCCCCGTCCACCGATTTGAGTTCCTGCAGGCAGGCGATGTCTGGCTGCTCCCGCGCCAGCCACGCCAGTAGATTGGGCAGGCGTGCACGCATGCCGTTGACGTTGAAGGTGGCGATTTTCAGGTTGTTCATAATCCGATGCTCGCGCCGGATGGGCGGTATCCAATTGTGACCGGGGGCTGCCCCGGCAGTTGCCGCGGCGGATGTAACAGGCGACTAAAGGTGCGCGCTCTGCAGCGGGAAATCTTCCTGCGAGACCTTGAGCAACGGCAGCAGCGCATACCTGTCCACCGGACGACTGAGGTAAAAACCCTGCACTTCATGACACTGATCCGAGATCAGGAAGTCCAGTTGCTCCAGCGTCTCGACACCTTCTGCAGTGACGGTCAGGCCCATCGCCTTGCCCAGGTTGATGATCGCCTGCACCACGGCGCGATCATTGCTGCCGCTGCTCATGGACGAAATAAAGCGTTTGTCGATCTTGATCCCGTCGAACGGATACGTGCGCAAGTAACCCAGCGAGGAATAACCGGTGCCGAAGTCGTCCATGTTCAGGCGCACGCCCAGCTCCTTGAGCGCATTCATGGTCGCCAAGGCGCCATCGACGTCGATGAGCATCACGTTTTCAGTGATCTCCAGCTCCAGCCGACTGGCGGGCAAGCGGGTCTGGATCAACGCTTCGCGCACGTCCTCGATCACATCGCTACGGGCGAATTGAACCGGTGACAGGTTGACCGATACCATCATCGCACCGGGCCAGGTCAGAGCGGTCTCGCACGCCTCGCGTAGCACCCAGCGGCCCAATGGCACGATCAGATCGGTTTGCTCGGCCAGCGGGATAAACGCGTCGGGACTCAACAAGCCTTGCACTGGATGCTGCCAGCGCAGCAGCGCTTCGACCGAGACGATGCGCTTGCCATCGACGTGATAACGCGGCTGGTAATGCATCACGAATTCGTTGTTCTTGATCGCCCGACGCAGGTCGTTTTCCAGTTGCCGGCGATGCTGGATCTGATCGTTCATGTGCGCGGCAAAATAGCACCAGGTCTTCTTGCCATCGGATTTGGCCTGATACAACGCGATATCGGCACACCGAATCAGCTCCTGTGGAATATGCCCCTGGCGCCGGCTCAAGGCGATACCGATGCTCGCGCCGATGTGCAGCGAGTGATGGTCGTAGTGAATCGGCTGATGCAGGCTGTCGAGCAAGCGCTCGCAAAACCGGTCGATTTCCGCGTGGCTGTCCATGCCATGGAGCACCAGCACGAACTCGTCGCCCCCCAGTCGGGCGACCAGATCAATTTCTCGTGTGCTCTCGCGCAAACGGGTGGCGACTTCCAGCAATACTGCATCGCCGGCCGGGTGGCCGAGGGAATCGTTGATCGGCTTGAAGTTATCCAGGTCGATCATCAACAACGTCAGCGCCGTCGACTGCTCTTTCAGTGCCAGCGCCTCATCGAGAAAACGCGCCAGTTTGTTGCGGTTCGGCAGGCCGGTCAGGGCATCGTGCAACGACAGATGCTGGATCTGCGCATGGGCGGCGACTTCGTCGGTGATGTCGCTGGCCGTTCCGCGATAGCCCAGCACTGCGCCCTTGCGCTGGATCGGCCGTGCCGACACCCGACAGACCCGCTGTTGCCCCGATTGATCGCGGTAGGAACAGCGCAAATGGCTGACGGCTTGCTCTTCATCGAGTTTGTTCAGCCACAGCGACAACGGCGTCGTATCGCAATTGAGCAATTGCCCGATGTTCTGTCCCAGCCACTGCTGATCGGAGAACCCGGTGACGGTGCTGAAGCGTCCCGACAGATAAGTGATGCAATGCTGGTCGTCGATTTCCCAGATCCAGTCGGACGCGGCCTCGGCTACCGCACGAAAACGCTCTTCACTGGCCTCCAGTGCCTGGTTCGACAAATCGAGGCTGGTGTAACTGGCATCCACATGCCCGGACGTGCGCAGGACATAGCGAAAGAAATAAGCGGTCAACAACGCCAGAACCAGCAGCGCCCCGCCCAGTGGCGGCAGCAGTGACCAAAGCAATTGATGACCCGGCCGCTGGAGCCGGGAGACCAGACTGTAACCGGTGCCAGCGAGGGCAATAGCGGGCTGACCGGGAGCGATGACGTTGTCGGGCGTCAGGCTCAAGTCGTGCAAACCGTAATCGACGCTCAAGGCGCTGAGCTTTTCAGGGTTCAGCTGGTCAACGTATATAAGCACCGAAGTGCTTTTGGGATCGACCGCCGGGCGTTCGTCATTGGGCACAATCGCGGCGGCCGACAGCAGCGCGGGTTTGCCCTCGAACAAGGTGTAGTGGCTGACGGGCTTGATGAGGTTCTCCTGACCCTGAACCTCGTCAATGAGCGTCGCCATCGAGGTCGACAGATAGGCCGCCGCCTCGTCCTGCACCTGAAGCCCACGCACCACGGCGTATTTTGTTCGCTGGGGATCGACCACGAAAACCCCCTCGTAGTGGTCCATGGTGAACAGGGTCTTACCCAGGTTCTGCTCGACGTAGGCCCATTCCACATCGACCTCGCCGTTCAGGTGATCATAGGCCGACGTCCAGTTGGCATAACTGGCAATGTAGTTTTTCGTGGAGGTAATGCGGTTTTCCAGCGCGCGCTGGGTATAAAACGTGGTCTTGGCCAGATCCTCGGCATCGAGCCGCCCGGCAATACTGAACAGGGCGATCAGCGCGATCAGCACCCCAACCACAAACAACAGACCGACCACCAACATCAGGTTGCGGGTAATCGGGGTATGGCGCGCAGGTGCAGCGGTGGTAACGGCAGACAAATCCATGCACTTGATCCTGTCAATCGATTGCTCGATCGGAATGAGACCGTTGGGCCGGTCGGTCAGGTGTGACAGCCAGGCTCTCTGCACTGACCATAGCAGGCATGCCCGATCATCGCTCCTGGATAACGCAAGTCATTGCCGCACTTGAAGAACCGGTCACAAGAACCATTGCCCATCGATGGTCGCAAGCGTCATCGATCCGAGCGCATCAGCGCCTCGACGCCCCCTTCCATCGACAACACCGCCGAGCGATTTCGCCCTGAATGCTTGGCCTGGTACAGCGCCGCATCCGCGCGCTTGATCAACACTTCGGTGCTGTCGTGCGCCGTCGGCACAAACGAATAACAGCCAAGACTGACCGTCAGATAGCCCGTGGGCGAACCGCTGTGGGTGATGTTTTTGTCCATGACGCTGCGGCGGATTTGCTCGGCGATCGTCAGTGCTCCATGAATGTCGGTGTCCGGCAGCAACACCGCGAACTCTTCACCGCCGTAGCGCACCGCCAGATCGGCTTTGCGGTGACAGCAACTCTTCAGGGCCCGCGCCACTTCAGCCAGGCAATGGTCCCCGGCCACATGACCGTAAGTGTCGTTGTAGCGCTTGAAGTAATCGATATCGAGCATGATCAGGCCCAGCGAGCTCGACCGCCGGGCACCGCGCCCGAACTCTTTCTCCAGCGCCCGTTCGAACAAGCGGCGGTTGGCCAACCCGGTCAGGCTGTCGTGGGTGGCGATCAGCTCCAGGGTTTTCTGCGCCTCACGCAAATCCGCCTCGATGCGCTCGCCCGCGCGAACCTGATGAATGAACACCCAACCGAACAACCCCACGCCGAGGACAACCAGAGCGACGATCACACCGGATTGAATCGCCGTGTCGTACCAGTCCTTGAGGACCGCGTCTTTGGAGGATGCCGCCGCGACCACCACCGGATAGGCATCGAGCTGACGATAGCCATACAGCCGAGGGATGCCATCCACCACTGAGTCGATCATGGCGTTGCCGGACGTGGCGTTGGGCAAGAGTTTCTGAAAAATCTCGCCCTTAGCCAATGACCTGCCGATCTGCGATTCCACAAACGGCCGCCGCGCCAGCAGTGTTCCATCGGTCAATGCCAAAAACATCGCGCCGTTGTCGTCGAGGCTGAAGCTTTTGAAGAACTGATCGAAGTACGACATCTTGATCCCGGCCAGCAACACACCCTGGAAATGACCGCTCTGATCGTTTATCCGCCTGGAAACCGGAATGATCCACTCGCCATTTTCCCGACTACGAATGGCCGGGCCGATGTGCGCCAGGGTTGAGATGTTTTGCTGGTGAAACCTGAAATACTCGCGATCCGCCACACCAGCCCCGCGGGGTAGATCCTCGAACGACGTCACGGCCCATTGCCCCTGCCTGTCGAACAGAAATATCCCGTGCAACTGATGCAGCGCCTGCACCCGCCGGGCGAAGGTTTTCTGCAGGCGTGGCGTCTGGGCAGCGTCGAAACCTTCAGCCTGAATCCAGTCCACCAGACTGGTCAGTACCAGATCGGCCTTCATGAACGTGTCTTCGGCCTGCTGCGCCATGGCCCGGGTCAGGTTCGACGACGACACCTCGGCCAACGCCAGGTCATGCCGACGCGACTGCTCCAGTTGCAGGTAAAGCAGCCCACAGAGACAAAGACATACCGCCGCAATGAACAGCACCGCAGCCTTGAGCAAAGGCAGTCGCTTCAAGGCACCGCCGGACGCGTGCTGCGGATCGTGAATGGGGATAGGCAAAAGTGAGTCCTGGAAGGGTAAGACATGGGCGACGGCCCAAAGCCCTTATTTTTTGAGCGTAGTCTACGGGGTTGTGCGGGATAAACAGAGGATTGAGGGATAAAAGGTTGTGTTTTAATCCCATGACGCAAGGCAAAACCACATGACCTTGAAGGAGCTACGATTAACTGACATCACGACAGGAAATCGAAATGAGTAAGGTAGACGAGCTCGCCGCGAAGCTTAAACAATCCCGGCAAACCAGTGCCGACGCGACCATCGCCGATCAAGCCATCGACAGCTGGCCTGCCCAGGTCTACGAGCTGTATCACCAGATCGAAGCCTGGCTGCAACCACTGATCGAGGTGGGCCTGAAGCTGCGACGCAATTCCACTCATGTATTCGAGAGTGCGCCGGACGGCGCGACTTACGATTACGCCATCGACCAACTGCTGATCGAAGGCAACCACCACGGCATCACCTTCGATCCCGTCGCGCGCTTCACCGTCGACGGTGCCGGGCGGATCGAAATCCACTCGACAGGCAAGGAACTCGCCTTGTTACGAACCGTGAACGAACATGGCGAGACGCAGTGGTGGCTCCAGGCGAGCGAACAATCCGGACAACAACCGGATGCGATCGCGCTGACGGAACACAATTTGCTGCTGGCCGTGCAGGAAGGCTTGGGGCTTTAAGGCCTACAAATTGCTCTGCTCCGCCGCTACCGAGGGAGGCGCCGCTCGCCTCCCGTCCAGCGCCGGCCGCTCCGAAGGCAGATTCAACGCCCGCAGTACCGGGGAGTCATAGCCATACACATCGGGCTTGAATGTCACGCGTCCATCAAGACTCAGGTCCACCGTCCAGTAGGCCAACAGCACCGGCACTTTCACCGGGAGCCTGATGTTCTCTGTCTTGCCGTTGGCTAACTGTTTTTGAATCCCTTCGCTGTTCCAGTGAACCGGATCGTTGAACAACAGCTCCACCAATTGCAGCGGGTTTTCTACCCGAATACAGCCGGAGCTGGTCGCGCGGTTGGATTTGGCGAACAACTCGCGATGCGGCGTGTCATGCAGATAAATCGAATACTCGTTGGGAAAACGAATCACCACTTGCCCCAGGGAGTTATCCGAGCCCGCATCCTGCCGCAAGGTGAGACCGCGCGGGTTGTCCCAATCGACAGTGGACGGATCAAGCACATTGCCATCTCGATCGATCACGCGAATCCGGCTTGCCTCAAGGTAACCAGGATTGTCGCGAATCTTCGGCAGCATGTCCTTGAGCAGAATCGTCGGTGGTACGGTCCAGGTGGGGTTGAACGTGACGTAGGTGATCGCGGATTGAAAAATCGGCGTGCTGCGAAACGGTTTACCGACCTGCACCCGTGAGCGCCAGATCGGTTTGCCATCGCGATAGAACGCGACTTTATACCCGGCGATATCGACCACGACGAAGGTGCCCTGAAGCTTGTACAGCAGCCATCGCGCCCGCTCCATATTCACCCGCACCTGATCGATTCGCGCCTCGACCGGTACATTCAGCTCCGCGAGCGTCGCCGGCCCCGCTACGCCGTCCGCCCCAAGGTATTGCTCGGTCTGAAACTTCTTCACCGCCGCAGTGACGGTGTCGTCGTAGTCGGTGCGAGCAGTTCCTTGCGCGGCGAGATAACCGCCCGCCGCCAAACGCGTACGCAGTAGAGCAACCGAGGCGTCGTCCATGCCGGGCCTGAGCGTCTGCCCTTCCGGGATCTTTGGCCAGCCACCCCGATCACGAACCTTGCGCAGTTGCGCCAGGCCATGGCGCAACGTGCCGTAAACCGCTTCTTGGGGCGGCGCCTGGGCAAAGGCGCGCGCAATGTCATGGCTATCGAGGGCGGCAAAAAATTTATTGACGTCCTCCCGAGGATCGACGCCGGCGGGGTCGAAGTTCCAGTGGATGTCCAACCGCGAAGGGTCGACCTTGCCGCGCCGCAACTGCAGCAGCGCCGTGATGAACGTCCGGGTGGCGGAGATATCAAAGGCTGCCCGTTGCCCGGGGGTTGGGGAGGTTGTCTGCATCAGCGTGTGGGCCTCGGCCAACTCGGCGATCCGGAAATCCGCGGGGTTCAGGCCATCGGCCTGGGTATCACCCAAGCTTTTCAACAACTGGGCGACATCGTCATCGTCCGTCCAGGCGGCGCGATAGCCACGATGGCTATAAAAATCCAGCACGACTCGGTTCACATCGACCCGTTGATGACGCGGCGAGGTGAGCAGCGGCGGAAACGCCGAACTCAATGGCGCCAACTCCGCCTGAATCGCTTGGCCAACATAATCACCGGGAGCCGCTTCAGCCACAGTGCTAACGGGAGATACCGGCTCAATCGGCGAAGTTTGCGCGATCGCCGTGCCGCTTATCAGAAAGCCCATAAAAAACATGCGGCTTATGACGAATAACCTTGTTAACTGCGCCATGGATAATCCTTAATCTTCCGTTTTCAACCGGCTAGCGTCGTGCGCGCTGCTAGACTCGAAATATTCAGATGAGACTTGCATATGGCCCCACACCGCTTTGGCTGCTTAATGACGGCCCTGCTGCTGACTGCTTTTTTTTCATTACCGGCAGCCTACGCCGATTCGCTTGAAGCTGCCTTGGTCAAAGCGGCCCCCGATGCCAACGCCAAAGTCATTGCCCTGGCCGTTCGCGCCTCCCAATGCAGCCGGGCCCAAGGCACGTCCCCGGTGCAGAGACTCGCAGTGATCGATTATTCCCTGCCCTCGACGGTGCAACGTCTTTGGGTATTCGACCTTAAACAACGCAAATTGTTGTTCCATGAACTGGTCGCCCACGGTCGCAACAGTGGCGAGAACATGGCCAGCCAATTCTCCAATCAGAATGCCAGCTACGCCACCAGCCTGGGCTTGTACCGCACCCAATCCAGCTATGTCGGGCAGAACGGTTATTCCCTGCGCATGGAAGGCCTGGAACCGGGTTTTAACGACAACGCCTTCGAACGGGCGATCGTCATTCACGGCGCACCTTACGTCAGCCCTGCCCTGGCGCGGGCCAATGGCCGGATTGGCAGAAGTCTCGGCTGCCCTGCGGTGAGGCCTGCGATTGCACATCGGCTGATCGACTCGATGAAAGACGGGCAGTTGTTGTTTTCCTACTATCCGGATCAGCGTTGGTTGAAGTCTTCTTCGTATATCAATTGCGGTAACGCCACCGTGGCGGATTCGTCCAGGTCCAATAGCAGTCCTTGAACACCGCGTGAAACTGTCAAAACTGTAATCTTGGCCTCAGCCTGCTGAAAGGCACCGCCCGTTAGCCTCCTCCCCATTGAGTTCTCTTCCTTCCGCTCAGGATGGACCTGAGGGCTTCATCAGGCTGACGGACGGGATAAAACGGCATGCATTCCAACACCTCAAGACGCACCTTTGTGAAGGGCCTGGCCGCTGGCGGGGTGCTCGCTGGCCTCGGGCTGTGGCGCACGCCAGTCTGGGCGGTCACCAGCCCCGGCCAACCGAATGTGCTGGCCGGTACCGACTTCGACCTGTTCATTGGCGAATCCCCGGTCAACATCACCGGCAACCCTCGAATCGCGATGACCATCAACGGCGGCATTCCCGGCCCCCTGCTGCGCTGGCGTGAAGGCGACACCGTCACGCTGCGGGTGAAAAACAAACTCAAGGACAGCACGTCCATTCACTGGCACGGCATTTTGCTGCCGGCCAACATGGACGGTGTGCCGGGCCTGAGTTTTCACGGGATCGAACCGGATGGCATGTACGTCTACCAGTTCAAGGTCCGGCAGAACGGCACTTACTGGTACCACAGCCACTCGGGCTTCCAGGAACAGTCCGGGGTTTATGGGCCGTTGGTGATCGACGCCAAGGAGCCGGAGCCGTTCCAATACGACCGCGATTACGTGGTGATGCTCACCGACTGGACCGACGAAGACGCCGTCGGCCTGATGAAAAAACTCAAGAAACAATCGGACTACTACAACTACAACAAACGCACTGTGGGCGACTTCATCCACGACGTCAGCGAGAAAGGCTGGGGGTCGACGGTGGCCGATCGCAAGATGTGGGCCGAGATGAAGATGAACCCCACCGACCTGGCGGACGTCAGCGGTGCCACTTACACCTACTTGATGAACGGCCAGGCGCCGAACATGAACTGGACTGGCCTATTCCGTCCCGGCGAAAAGCTGCGCCTGCGTTTTATCAACGGCTCGTCCATGACCTATTTCGACGTACGTATCCCGGGCTTGAAAATGACCGTGGTCGCGGCGGATGGCCAACACGTCAAACCGGTGAGCGTCGACGAGTTCCGCATCGCGGTGGCGGAGACGTTCGATGTAATTGTCGAGCCGACCCAGGACGCCTACACGCTGTTCGCCCAATCGATGGATCGAACGGGTTATGCGCGAGGCACCCTGGCGGTGAAGGCAGGGTTGTCGGCGCCGATTCCAGCGCTGGATCCGCGACCGCTGCTGACCATGGATGACATGGGCATGGGCGGCATGGATCACGGCAGCATGGGCGGTGACATGGCGGGGATGGACCACGGTGCCATGCAAGGCATGAACGGTGGTGACATGCAGGGCATGGACGGCGGCGACATGCAGGGCATGGACAGCATGGCCGGAATGGATCACAGCAGCATGGCCATGGGTGGCATGGCCGGAATGGCCGGTATGCAATCCCATCCCGACACGGAAAAAGACAACCCTCTGGTGGACATGCAAGCCATGAGCACCACGCCAAAACTCGACGACCCGGGCATCGGCCTGCGCAACAACGGCCGCCGTGTGCTGACCTACTCCGACCTGCGCAGCACCTTCGAAGACCCGGACGGCCGCGAGCCCGGCCGCACCATCGAACTGCACCTGACCGGCCACATGGAGAAGTTCGCCTGGTCGTTCAACGGCGTGAAGTTCTCTGATGCCGAACCCGTGCGACTCAAGTACGGCGAGCGGGTTCGAGTGGTGCTGGTCAACGACACGATGATGACTCACCCCATTCATTTGCACGGCATGTGGAGCGACCTCGAAGACGAGAACGGCCAGTTCATGGTACGCAAACACACCATCGACATGCCGCCAGGATCAAAGCGCAGCTATCGGGTCACTGCCGATGCGCTCGGCCGCTGGGCCTACCACTGCCATCTCCTGTACCACATGGAAATGGGCATGTTCCGTGAAGTTCGCGTGGAAGAATAAGGCGCTACCCATGACCAGACTCACTCCGATCACTTTGACCCTCGTCACCATGGGCCTGACGCTCTCTTCGGCCATGGCCGCCACCGACAACATGCAGGGCATGGACCATAGCCAGATGCCGGGCATGGACCACAGCCAGATGCAGAGCGAGGATTACGGGCAAATGCAGCCCGCCGCGCCGACCCAAAGCCGCACGCCGATCCCGGCATTGACCGACGCCGACCGTGCCGCCGTTTTCGTCAGCCCCGCCGGCCATGACATGCACGACAGTGCGCTCAACTATTACTTCCTAGCCGACAAACTCGAATGGCAGGACGCCGATAACGGCAGCGCATTGGCGTGGGATCTGTCCGGCTGGATCGGCGGCGACATCGATCGCCTGTGGCTGCGCTCCGAAGGCGAACGCGTCAATGGCAAAACCGAAGACGCCGAGGTCCAGGCCCTCTGGGGTCACGCGATCAGCCCATGGTGGGACGTGGTGACCGGCGTGCGCCAGGACTTCAAACCCGGCGCCCCGCAAACCTGGGCCGCGCTCGGCGTGCAAGGCATGGCGTTGTACAACTTCGAAACCGAGGCCACCGCGTTCATCGGCGAAGGCGGTCAGACCGCTGCACGCCTTGAAGGCGACTACGACATCCTGCTCACCAACCGGCTGATTCTGCAGCCGACCGCCGAGCTCAACGTCTACGGCAAAAACGACCCGCAACGGGGCATCGGCTCCGGGTTGTCCAGCACCGAAGCCGGCCTGCGCCTGCGCTATGAAATCCGCCGGGAATTCGCGCCCTACATCGGCGTGACCTGGAACCGCACCTACGGCAAAACCGCCGATTACGCCAGGGACGAAGGCGAGGACCGCAGCGAAGCCCGACTGGTCGTCGGCGTTCGGCTGTGGTTCTAAACACTTCAACTCAAAAACCTAAAAACCAACCGCTTAAAGCGGTAAGAGGCCTTGCATGCGCACCATCAAAACCACCGCTGTCGCCATCGCACTTTCCACCGGGCTGCTCATGAGCGCACTGGCTCAAGCCCACCCGAAACTGCTCTCCTCCACCCCAACCGAAGGCGCGGACGGCGCAGCGCCCAGCAACATCGAACTGCACTTCTCCGAAAACCTCATGACCCAATTCTCCGGCGCCAAACTGGTCATGACCGAAATGCCCGGCATGGCCCATTCCCCCATGCCGATGAAAGCCAAGGTCTCCGGCGGCAGCGACCCGAAAACCATGGTCATCACCCCGCTCTCGCCCCTGCCCACCGGCAGCTACAAAGTCGAATGGCGCGCCGTGTCTTCGGACACTCACCCGATCACCGGCAACGTTACGTTCAAAGTGAAGTGATTGATGAGCGACTCGGTCGGCATTGCCCTGCGGTTTGCGTTGTATGTGGATTTGATGCTGTTGTTCGGGGTAGCGCTTTTTGGGCTGTACAGCCTTAAAGGTCAGGAACGGATGTCCGGGGCGGTGCTGCCATTCCGCTCGATGCTGGCGGGGACGGCAGTGCTGGGCGCGGTGTTGTCCGTCGCCAGCATGGTGATGATGGCGAGCGCCATGAGCGGTGAAACGGACTTCGCCGAGCTGCGTCCGCACATCGAGATGATGCTGTTTGAGACGGATGTCGGCTTGGCTTGGGGGATTCGCATTGTTGCGCTGGTGATCGCTGGCTTAGCGGTGATGCTCCGTGTGCCTGGTTTCAGTTTATGGGTCGCGGCTTTTGCCGGTGCTGTCGCCCTCGCCAGCCTGGCCTGGAGCGGACATGGGGCGATGGATGAAGGCGATCGTCGCTTTTGGCATTTCGCGGTGGACATTCTGCACCTGCTGGCGGCGGGGGCTTGGCTTGGCGCGTTGCTGGCGTTTGCGTTGATGGCGAAGATCAACGCCCTGCAAACCGAAGCGCGCCTCAGGTTGCTGGCCCGCGCGGTCAATCGGTTTGAGGCGATTGGCGCGGCCATCGTCGTGGTCATCACGGTGACGGGGGTGGTGAATTATCTGTTCATCGTTGGGCCGAAGCTGGACGAGGTGTTTCTCAGCACTTACGGGATTCTGCTGTTCATCAAAGTGGTGCTGTTTGCCGGCATGCTGGTGCTCGCCGCGTTGAACCGGTTTCACCTCGGGCCGTTTCTGGAGCGGTCGTTGCGGGACGGGCAATACACGGTCGCCGCCAATGCGTTGCGGCGCAGCGTGGTGGTGGAATTGGCAGCGGCGGTGTTGATCGTGGGATTGGTGGCCTGGTTGGGGACGTTGAGTCCGGAGATGAAAATGGGCGAATTGTAGGGGCACAAGTACCTTTAGAAGGCGCGTAACAAAAGAGGTCGCCTTCCCCGACGTCCGGTGCCCTCCTTTATTTGCCTAGGTGAAAATCCCCTACTACCGTCAACAGTCAGAGGCGGCATTTACCGCTGTGGGCACTCGACATCAGGGAGCGAAATCGGGATGGCTTACAATTTAGCGTTGGTGAACCCCTTTAATGCAAAGGAATCAGCGGATTACGACGAAATATCTAGAAGCTGGCTTGATGCCTGGAAAGAAAAGTCCAAAAGAATAATGCCCCCACCCTCGGAAAGCGATTCAAAAAATTCATCTCCTTCTTTCAAAGAAGATGGAATAAAAAGATTAAGAGATGACGATGAGGAAGAAAAGGCACACCCGAGCAAGACACAAAAAACTTCGACCATCATCTCTAAATACATAAGCAAAGGCTGCCTGGTGTCCGGTGGACCCGCGGCCGAGCAGCTTGTTAGTTTTATTAGAACACTGATTGGAGACGGAGATCGAATTTACGTCTTGGGCCATTGTGAACCGGGAAGCTCCGTGCTTATGTCCTCGGAAGAAAAAGGCAAAGGTCAAACCGTCAACGCCAAAGAACTGGCAAGATTCTTTGACGTGTTATTTGGACTTAATAAGAGCTATGCGGGAAAAATCAAGATATTCGGATGCCATAGCGCACTGGGTTTGGGTGATACAAAATCCTTCGCCGAACAATTCAAGGATGCAATGAGGAAACGTGAATACCATAACTGCACCGTTGAAGGGTATACAGCGTCAGTCAGAGGCTACGATGGCGAGCACAAAGTTGCGTTCATCGGAACCGCCGAAGAGCTAAAACGAGCCCAGATGGCTGAAATTCTGTATGCAGAAGAAACGATCAGCAAAGCTAAGCTCGACTCTTTCTATGAAAACAAAACCGCACGTCCCAGCACCCGGAGAGTGTCCTTCGCCTAGTTTCAGATAGTTTTAAGACAATAGGCTGACGCGTCGCTCAATCATTAAAGGGCGCAAAGGCTTAAGGGTTGACACCCAAGCGCCAAGGTGAAAAAAAGCGGCGCAATTATCGAAAGGAGTTCGAAAATGGCTGACGTGATGAAAGTAGTGGATGTCGACTTAAAAATACTTAAATCAAACCCACCGCAGCTACACATATCGGCAATTGGCTTGGTGAATTCTGGTGGATGGACAAACCCGAGACTGGAGCCACGGGTTTATATCCAGTTCCCACCGGACGGCATTCAGGACTTCGATTTTGTTGCTGATCCGCCCCAAGGGGCTGCTATACAGGTCATCCTTCCCATCGACGCATCAAAACTTTGGAAAGACCCGCCACTCGATAAACTCAAGGGAGTAAGAGTCCACTCTGCTAGCAACTCGATTGAAGCTCACCTTAAGAGTTCGAAGTCCGTGGCTTGTGGATAAACAACTCATATAGAGGGATACGTGTCGGGCCTTGCCTGACACGTATCAGCCATTGGAATGTCACCCTGGCAGCACAACAAACCTCTGTGGACCTCGTTTGATATGGATCAACAACGCCCTGCGACCGTGGCGTAAGTTCAAGATCACTCCCTCTAACGGGAACACAACATACCTTGGTCCGCAGCCATCCGACGCTGCCGATCCGCGTTATCAATGTGGAGATCGCCATGCACATCTACGTCAAGTCCCTCCTGGCCGCACTGGTCATGAGCAGCCCATTGCTGACGCTGGCTGCCGAATACCCCGAAACAACGCCCGCCGCCCCCTCCGAGGACGCAACCCAAGCCACGCCCATGCAAGACAAGGCCATGAGCGAACAGACGAAGAAAATGCAGGCGGCCCACGACAAAATGATCGCCGCCAAAACCCCGGCCGAACGCCGGGCAGCCATGCAGGAAGCCATGACTACGATGAGAACAAGCCTCGGCATGCTGCACGACAATTGCAGAGGTATGGGGATGGGCATGGGCATGTCCGGTGGCAAGGGCAGTTCGGATACGGCGATGATGGACATGATGATGAAAATGATGGATCAGCAATCCATGATGATGAAGATGCCGATGGGCCAATAAGCATCGCGCCATAGCCCCCGTCGTAGGCGGTTGGCATTGGCCGGCATAGCCGGACGACACCCCGGAAGATTTTCGTCAGAACGGAGCGCGTCACATGAACCACTCAAACCCCTCGACACCTCCAGCCACCTCATTCTGGCGCAGCAAACCCGGCATCGCGCTAGGCATGCTGCTGGTGATCGGACTGTTCTACCTGGCCCGCGAGCATTACGGTCATATCTACCCGCTTTTGCCCTATCTGATTCTATTGCTGTGCCCGCTGATGCACCTGTTCGGGCATCACCACGGCAGACACTGACCCATGCATCGCCATCTCGATCACCTCAAATCACCTGCTTTGGCGCAGCAGGCGGCGGAGCCGACGACCGAAAAAGAGTACACCTGCCCCATGCACCCGGAGATCCGCCAGCACAGTCCGGGTACATGCCCCAAGTGCGGCATGACCCTTGAGCCGGTGTTGCCCGAACTGGAGGAATCGGACAACCCTGAGCTCGCGGACTTTTCCCGGCGCTTCTGGTGGACCCTTCCTCTGACTCTGGCGGTGACCGCACTGGCGATGGGCAGCCATGGCTTGAGCCTGTTTCACGGCGCCACACAGAACCTGGTCGAACTGGTGCTCGCCACGCCCGTCGTGCTTTGGGCCGGCTGGCCGTTCTATGTGCGCGGCGCCCGTTCGGTCATCCAGCGCAGCCCCAACATGTGGACGCTGATCGGCCTCGGCACCGCGGCGGCCTTCCTCTATAGCCTTGCCGCCACCCTGACACCCGGCCTGTTTCCAGCCACCTTCATGATGGACGGCCGGGTTGGCGTGTACTACGAAGCAGCGGCGGTCATTATTTCCCTGACGCTGCTCGGACAGATGCTGGAACTCAAGGCGCGCTCGCAAACCTCGGCCGCGATCAAATCACTGCTCGGCCTGGCGCCCAAGACTGCGCGCCGGATCAACACCGACGGCAGCGAAACAGACATTGCACTGAGCCATGTGCACAGCGGCGACACCTTGCGCGTGCGCCCCGGCGAGAAGGTCCCGGTCGATGGTGTGGTGTTGCAGGGCGAAAGCGCGGTGGACGAGTCCATGCTCACAGGCGAGCCGGTCCCCGTGATGAAACGCCCTGGTGACGGGCTGATCGGTGCCACCCTCAATACCCACGGCAGCCTGGTGATGCAGGCGCAGAAGGTGGGCTCAGCCACCGTGCTTGCGCAAATTGTGCAGATGGTGGTCCAGGCACAACGCTCCAAAGCACCGATGCAACGCCTGGCGGACGTGATTGCTGGCTACTTCGTCATGGTGGTGATCGCCATTGCCGTCCTGACTTTTGTCGGCTGGGGGTTGTGGGGGCCGCAACCGAGCTGGGTGTTCGGCCTCATCAATGCAGTGGCGGTGCTGATCATCGCCTGCCCGTGTGCCCTCGGCCTGGCCACACCGATGTCGGTGATGGTCGCCACCGGCAAGGCGGCCAGCAGCGGCGTGCTCTTTCGGGATGCGGCGGCGATCGAAAACCTGCGCAAAATCGACACCCTGATCGTGGACAAGACCGGCACCCTCACCGAAGGCCGCCCGGCGTTTCACAGCGTCGAACCTGCGCCTGGCTACAGTGCTGACGAGGTGCTGCGCCTGGCCGCCAGCCTCGACCAGGGCAGCGAGCACCCGTTGGCCCACGCCATCGTCGAACATGCACGCGCCAATGGCTTGGTGTTGAGCACAGCGCAGACGTTCGAGTCGGCGTCAGGGATCGGCGTGCGCGGCCAGGTCGACGGGCACCGTGTTCAACTGGGCAACACCGCCCTGATGGCAGAAGCCGGCATCGCCCTGGAAGCCTTGCAACCTCAAGCCGAGCAACTGCGCAGCGACGGAACCAGCATCATGTACCTGGCCGTGGATGGCGTGCTCGCGGGGTTGCTCGCCGTCGCCGACCCGATCAAACCCACCACCCGGCTCGCTGTCGAACGCCTGCAGGCCGATGGCGTGCGGGTGATCATGGCGACCGGAGACGGCCTCACCACTGCCCGTGCCGTCGCCCGTCAACTGGGTATCGAAGAAGTCCACGGCGAGGTCAAGCCACAGGACAAGGAACGCCTGGCCGCCGGTATGCAGGAACGCGGGCACCGAGTGGCAATGGCCGGCGACGGCATCAACGATGCCCCGGCCCTGGCCCGTGCCGATGTCGGTATCGCCATGGGCACTGGCACCGATGTCGCGATGAACAGCGCTCAAGTCACCCTGGTCAAGGGCGACCTGCTCGGCATTCTGCATGCCCGCAACCTGTCGGTGGCAACCGTGCGCAACATGCACCAGAACCTTGCCTTTGCCCTGGCCTACAACGCTATGGGCATCCCCCTCGCCGCCGGGTTGTTCTACCCGTTGACCGGGCATTTGCTGTCCCCGTTGGTGGCGGCACTGGCCATGAGCGTGAGCTCTGCCTCAGTGGTGTTCAATGCCTTGCGCCTGCGCCGGGCCGTGATTGACTGAGCACATTGCTGACAGCCAGGAAGCGGTTTCACTACACTGATCCAGCCTTGCCCCCCACTCCATCACAAAAGCCCGATAACGATGAAAACCATAAAAAGCACATTGCTGCTCAGTGGCCTGCTGGCGCTATCCTGCGGCGCTCAGGCAGAGCAAAGCCCTTCGCACCTGGACACCGTCCTGCAACAAGGCCAACTGCGCGTTTGCACCACAGGCGACTACAAACCCTATACCTTCAAAGGTGAAGACGGCGAATACTCGGGCATCGACATCGCCATGGCCCGCTCGCTCGCCGACAGCCTGGGCGTGAAGGTCGAGTGGGTCCAGACCACCTGGAAAACCCTGATGCCCGACATGCTCGCGGGCAAATGCGACATCGGCGTCGGCGGCATCTCCGTCACCCTGGAACGCCAGAAAAAAGCCTTCTTCAGCACCACCCTGGACGTCGACGGCAAAATCCCGCTGGTGCGCTGCGAAGATCAGGCGAAATACCAGACCCTCGAACAAATCAACCAGCCTTCGGTTCGCCTGGTCGAACCGGCCGGCGGCACCAACGAAGCCTTCGTCCACGCCTTCCTGCCCAAGGCGCAATTGCAGCTGCACGACAACGTGACCATCTTCCAGGAACTGCTGGACAAGAAGGCTGACGTGATGATCACCGATGCGTCGGAAGCGCTGTATCAGCAGAAACTCAAACCGGGGTTGTGCGCGGTCAACCCGACGCAATACATGCAGTATGGGGAGAAGGCATATCTGCTGCCGCGGGATGACATCAGCTGGAAGATGTATGTCGATCAGTGGCTGCATTTGGCCAAGGTGACGGGGAATTACCAGAAAATTCTGGGTCAGTGGATCGCGGTGCCAGAGGCTAAATAGCCCGTTAGTCCATTCCCCGTAGCAGCTGGCGCAGCCTGCGTTCGGCTGCGCAGCAGTCGTAAAATCAGAACACGCGGTTCATCAGGTAAATCACGCAACGGCGAAAACACCCCAGCCGTTGCGTCATTCCTTAGTCGTGCAGCAAGCCCGAGCTGTACTCATTAAAGCTGTTGCCGATGGCGCTCCCACCAAAGTTCACCTTGTTGGGGTTATGGCCATCGAATTGTTGGCAGCCTTCTGAAAAGCAGGAACTGGTGCTCACACCCGAACAGGCGCTCAAGAGCAAAGCACCGGTGATCAGCATGGCTTTGAAGAGGTTCGAGATCATCTTGTTGTTTCCTGTGGGCTGGAGGTGAGGCAGCACGGTCTTAGGTGGTCATCCTATGCCGCGAGCCTGCCCAACTTGATGAAACATTGCTGAGCGACAGCGTTGGTTCAGCATCCTTGTTTTTTCTGAAGCGACACACCTGCTCAATGGCGGCTTTGTGCGGGAGACCTTCGGGTCTGCCGGGTTCCTGGTTTCCCGGTCTTGCAGACCCGCGCACAGCTGCCACCGCATCGATTTGGGCGCTGCTTTCTCATTCCGTTTTCGCGGGCGCAGATCCGGCAGATCAGATAGTGCATATAAACATACACTCGATATTTCAATTTTTTCCAAAGGCGGAAAATTTCCCGGGGTGGGAGCTTTGTGCTCGCCTATACTAAAAAGATTGAACAGTGTCAGCGAGTGCGCTTAACAAGATATTGAAATTATTGAAATTCAGGCGTCTTTTGGAGTGACTGGTTAAAAAACATATTTCTGTGATGATCTGGTGTCGTGACGAGGATTTGACATGAACGTTTTGTTGAAAGAGCTTCTGACCTATCATCACGAAGTGTCTATGAAAATTACGCAGATCAAAGAGTTGCTGAGGAAAATCAGACATGAACCCGATGGAACTGATGACTGCAAGCTGTTGTTCACGATGCTGGAAGCCTTGCATGGTGATGCAGAGCGACACCACCATGAAAATGAAGAACTTATTCGGCTGGCCTTGCTAGAGACTGAGGCGCCGATCCACCAACGGGTCAAGGATATCGAGCGAGATCATCAGGCATTTGGGCGCATTGCTGGACAGTTGAAGATGCTGAAGGATACAACTCACGAAACGAGAGTAATTGCTGACACTATCGATGACTTCATCAAAAAATATTACGATCACATGGACGCCGAGGAGAATATTTTCTTTCCGGCGGCAGATAAGTGGCTTTCAGACGACCAGTGGCAGGAAATCAAGCATCAATGGCATTAATTGGAGCTCGCCGCATACGTTAAAAAATTAGCTACTACTTAGTACTGACCTCACTAAGTAATTACGCGCACACCACGTATTAACTTACAGGGGTGTCCGTATATCGATGGCTCTTTGTTGCAATTCACTCAACCCCTTCCGTTCCTGTTTTCACTCGCTCTCAACTACCTCCGCTAGACTCACCTGAGCCCCGCAAGCCCAATCCTGATAAACTCCCCACCTCCCAGCCTCACCCATTCCAGAAACGCCAATGCCACCAATCACTGCCACACTCGCCCTGCTCTCCCGCCGCTTCTGCGTCGCCCCATTTTGCGTCGGTCAGGCTGGTCGTTGGTAACTCAGCATCTCTCTTTTACGCAAACACGCTTATTTGAAATCGCCCATTTATTCTCGAGGTAATGGTGAGTCACTCTTCGGATCAACGTACTGACGAAAAAAGCCTGCCTCGATTATTGCTCGATCTACTTTGGCAAATCGCCGTACTGTTGATCCCGATTTTCCTCGTGGCGGTACTACCGCTGTTATGGGCACTCGGTGTGGTACTGGGTTGTACTGCCTTAATGTGGCTGACCGCGCGGGCCGGTTGGCAACGAACCGGCCGAGGGGCTGCACGGCTGATGACCTCTGCCGCACTAGGCCTGGGTTTTAATCTGGGCAGGGCTTTGCCGGCGTACTGGGATATTGCGGGGGCAGCGGCTGTGATGTTCTTCGGGCTGGCTTGCGTCAGTCACTTGGAAAGACGTTTTGGCCTGGTCGATAAAACACAGGCCAAGTCGTCACCGCTATCGCCTGGTCAGTCTTCAGGTGGCGCCAGTGCCTGGGGTGGGGACGAACCTCAGCAAACTCCCGAGGGCGAGCCCATCAGGGTGTTCAACTACAGCGAAATCGCCATGGGCGGGCCCGTGCTGTGCGATTACCTGTTTCCCGATGGAGTGCTGCTCCAGGGCCTTGGGTCGTCGGCTCGCTTCTCGAATGACGGACGTTATTTCGCCGCGCCTTTACCCTCGCGCCAAGCCTGGGGGTTGGTGATTCTGGATCGACAGTTGCGTCAGCTTTACCAGTGTTCGTGTGATGAATTTTGGGAACTGGATGCCTTTAACGACGGCATCCTGAGTGGGCGTTACAGTCCTCTGGTCGACAACGGCGCACGGGAGATCAGCCTGGAGCAACTGCTGACGACGGCTGAAAAGGTCAGCCTGGTGCCCGTTATTGACCTTTGGGTTGAGCCTGGTGACTGGCAAAAAAACCTTGCGCTCGACGCGTTCCGGCATACGTCTCCCGATGGTCAGCAAAGTTTGGACGCCTGTCTGGCGCTGCCGGCCAGCCTGCGTGAATTGCCACAGCCTTGCGCCCCGCTGATGAGCCCGGAATACCGCGTGAGCATAAACGGTGAGCCCACTTCGTTGCTGATCAGGGCCGATACCTCAATCATCTGGAATCACGATAGTCGCTCGTTCGCTTGCCATGCACGGATGGATGATGAGCAACCGCAAGCCCTCGAATACTGGCTCTGGCACGTAGACCGCGGCTGGCAAGCATTGCCTTGTCCGTGGCTATCTGCCGACAGCGAACCTTCCGTGGGTTGGAGCGACCCCCTGGAGCTGGATGACCACTACCTGCGGCTATCGTCCTACTTCGACTACCCGCAGCCTGATCGCGGTCGCTATGGTTATGGCTTGTACAACATACACAGCGACTGTGAATCTCAGGTGGGCCATGATCCGAACGGCCGGGTGCAGGTTGCACAGCGGCACCTGACTCGCGTGCGGTTGGCCGTGCCTCTGGTGGGTGATGGACAGCGAGGCGCGACGATGGTCGAGTCGGCACCATTGACGGGTGATACGCGGGCTCAATTTAGCTGGCGGCAAGACAACAGCCTGGGGCTCGGGGGTTATACCTGCAAGATTGGGGGCTGGGAGTTACCGGGCGTTTGGCTGCTCGATCATCGAGTTTCAGACACTGGACGTTACATCGCATTAATACCGTTCGCCCTGCCGCCCGCCACAGCAGGTCACGTGGTGGTGGTCGACGCACTGGAACGACAATTGATGAACAGCCCTCCTCTGTTGGTCGCACGATTGTTGGACTTTCGTGGGCCGAGACTGAGCCTGGCAGTGATTCGAGGTCGTCTGGATCAGGATCGGCAAAGCAGTCCATTGCAGCGCTTTGATCAATCGCCTTCCGAGGCGGACGATGCCGCTGCATTTTGCCAGTATCGACAGGACTCCCGGCTTTACTACGAGTGGTGTGAGCTCAATGTCAGCCAACAAGGCCTGAGCGCCCTCCCCGATTGGCGCCTGGTTCAACAGCCACAGTCTGCAATCGCCGATGGAAACTTTGTCCAGCCAGCACCGATGGATAAAGATGCCGCGTGGCTGTTCGGTTGTGAAACCGAATACGCCGACAGTTGGCTACGCGTCCAGAGCCCACGCCTGGGCGGGCATTTGCTGACGGCGTCCGGTTGCGCCATCAGCCATCTCGCGCCCTCGATGATCTGGTCCGAGGATGCACGTTATCTCGCGCTGACTCGACTCCATACCAACGTCGACGATGACCACGGAGGTCGCTTGGCATGGCAGATCTTGCTGTTGGATGTCCAGGAGCGAACCTTGAGGCATTCACCTCAGTGGCTCCACAATCGACCACAGTTTGAAGGTTTTAATGCCAATGTCTTGAAGGTGCGTCTATTTCTGCGCGACTGGGAAGCCGAGGATGAAAGAGACCGAGGCTCAATCAGCGCAATGAAGTTGAGCGACCTGCTGGCACTCCCCGCCGAGTCCCTGTGCCCGCACGCAGGACTCTGGCTGACGAAGGATCAACTGTGTCACTCCGAAGCGTGGCAAGCATTGGATACATCGGCTTTACGCCATTGGCGCTAGTCACGTTTATCACTGGCGCTGGCATGGCGCGCAAATAGAGACGAAGCCGACTGAGGCACGTTCGGTTGAGTCACGTTAGATGTCGGGCCTGAGCTTAATCTTGCCTGACAATATCGGAACAGGCGTATCTGTGCCGTGTAACTGGTGCCGCCGTCGGTGCGCTTGCGTGCTCTGATCGTGGCCATAGTCAACTGGTACAATTGTTAAAGAGGTTGGTACATTGTATCAACGCCCCTCAAAACGCCCATTTACCCCCTAAAACCGGCTTTGAACACGTAGAGCGAAATGGTACAGAAATCAGCTACATACTCAGTAAATTCAAGCTCTACAGTGTCTAGACGCTTTAGCGTGGCGCCGATGATGGATTGGACCAACTAAAATAATATTTCGTTATATTTCAGCGTGATAAAAACTAACTTTTCCTTGCTGTAGCAAAAATCAAGCAGAGAAAAAAGCAGGAATAGCCCTGAAAGAGCTATTTACCACACGAAAGTCTGTCCAATCCATGACATACCGGACTGGCATCCCAGACATGACGCTAAGAAGATTTCTCAAACTAGCCAGCACCAATGACCGCTGCGCTGGAGATAAAACTGAGCAAGGGATTCGAACCTCTTCATGCATCAGTGAGGACTGCTCCAGACTATAAAGCACGATGCTTTCGTTCTCCTCCTGTAGCGTACTACGGTCTATAGCGGTCCTGAATCCGCCCTAATTTTACCCCAAACCCCTTCCTGTTTAGCAAAGCTAGCCGTGATTGAATTGGGCATTTTCGGTGGCAGCCGGCAATCCTAGTGATTGCCACTTATAAAGTATCTCGATAGCCCACTCACACCCAAAAGCGGTCATAAGCTAGCTTCGGGAGAAGGCGCACACTTAAACCTGCAAATCTATAAAGGAGACAGTTTGAATTACAGTCACGAATACTCCACTCGCAAAGTCTCACGTTGACGCGTAAATTTCACTGAAGACCATCTATTAATTTATCAATGTTTTCCATATCATTCATTGATGGGTCATCCTCAATTGCAATCACAAGCTCATCAATTTTAATCAAAACGTCCTGTTCATTAAGATCTACTTGATCTATAGTTTTTTGGATGCGTCGTAAAGCTGCTGCTTTTTTATCAGTTGATAGTTTGATTTGAAGCGCATCGTCGCGCTGAGCCAAACATGCAAAATAGTCGACATAATTTTTCTTTGCTTTAAATTTTGTCATATCTAACTCTAATGTAGCAACGCACGCAGGCTCCGTGATTGTAACCGCCTCAATAGCTGCGGATTGCAATGCCCTCAACAACCTAAACACCTTTTTCTGACCTACAGTCATCGATTCATTGAGCGAAACTGACGTAGTCGGCCAAGACGCGATTTCTAATATACTAATGCATGAATTCATAACTGGCGCATGCCCAACAATCTCCATGAATTTCGACGCACTGCAATCACCGCTTTGCTGTGCTGCGACGTCCCAATGGCATGCGGTCTCGATAATATCCTCGGTGGAGGAGATACCGCACACCGCTTGCACTTGCTTTTCCAAAAAAAGATCGAGCACTTCCGCCGAGACTAACGGCACATACGAGAAAAACATAATAATCAGCACAAAAACTCTAGCTTTCACAAAAAACATATTAAACACCTCGTATCATGGCGAATATAGTTTTATAATTTTCTCTAGTGCCGACCCATAAAGTTTGTACTCATATATAGGCGATTTCGGAAGAACCATCATCCAGGCGCCGGACATCTGGTCAATGGTGCCAGCTTGCTCTCGATATCGTTGCTCGGCGGAGCGGATAGCTTGAGCAGTTTGTCGAGCTTGTTGGCTTACTTCTTCGAGCTGCAGTCCGACCCCCATCGTCGTTGCTGTACTCGCAGTTTCAAACATCGAAGTACCGGCTACCAAAACTAGTCCTTGATCTAAAACCACGGCACTTATCTGATGGGTCAACTCATCCAGAGTTTCAATTCGCTGCGCGTATTTATTGAGTGACTCAGCCCTTTCAAGATAAGTGTTGCGAAGTTTAGTTAGCTCCACTATTTCTCGCTTAGAGTTTTCTTCATTTTCTGCTCTAGCGTTCTCATAAATCCACAAATCAAGAGTGGGGGCCAACCCATCAAGAGCAGGTAATGCCGGAGGCTCAGTCTCTACTGATTTCTTCCCACTTACTAATCGAGTCGAAAGGTCAGTTAGTGCTTCACTTCCAAACATATCCCCTACCTTATTCAAACCCAATACAGCGTAATCCCCCGCCTCTATTGCCTTTGAGTAATTTGCGATTGAATTCTTAATTTGGCCATAAACTTCACCAGGCAGCGCGTTCTGAAGCAACGGAGTTAGTGAGTCTCTTAGATTTTTTGAGGCTCCGGATACCCACTTATTTAAATTAATCAAAGTGCCACCGTAAAGTTTGGCATTTTCGCTTAATGTACGAGCCCGAAATAACCCGTTTAACGATTTAACAGGGTCAGTATCAATGGACGCTCTCGCATCGGAAACCATACGCTCTGTCACAGAAATTATACTATCCGCCGGCCTTTGGGAGGCAGGTTTCGTACCAGAACGTAAGTTTTCTGAAATGCGCGTTTGAATATCGTTGAATGCGTAAGCAAACGGTAGCGCTAATGCTGCGGCTGTATCCGGCTTCTGCATGGTCCAGGCATGGCTCGAATTATCCCATGCAGCGACTTCACGACTTCCTACTGTTCCGCTTGCATACGCCCTAGCGTTAACAGCTTGCCAATAAAGGGCAGTAGCCATCCCTGGCTGCGATTCTGTATATAATGCTGCAAACTTTAAAGCTTGCTGTCCCTCTTTAAACACAGGGTTTCCAATGATCGCTGGAGCATTAACTTGGCTATACGCAATTTTCTCACTCTCAATCGAAGCAGTCAGGATTATTTTAGACGATTGCTGAGGACCAAAAAAAGATGTCTGCCCAACTAGTGGCTTCTCGGCTTTACTCTCGTCAATCTTGCGCTTCATGAGAATCTCGTCAGTTGAGTGAGCAGGTATATCCGTTAGACTTATAGTTTTTTCTTCGCTCGGCGCAGTTGCAAGCTGACTCTTCAATTGAACCGTAACGGCTGAGGATGTATTCTTATTCGTGTTAGCCGCTACCTTCACATCTGCGAGGTGAAGTCGGACCTTATTACCCAAAGCGCCTTGCCCTGCCAAGCGCCTCTCATGGGCCGCCTTCATATCTTTGACGATTTTTTCTGTCTGAATTTTTATCGTATCGAGATTCTCGGAAACTAATTTATTTCGTTGAACGCTAATTTGAGTATCCCGGAGGAGGTCTTCAACAAAAACTTGTGAAAAGTGTTCGTAACCGACATATCTAGGTTTTGCCCAGCGAAAAACCGTGCTGAATTGAATCGAAGCTTCCTCGGAAGAGAGGTATGTAGCGTCTACGGTGTTTGTAGCGATATTTGCAGTCCAAGACCGCTCATCTCCGGGTTGACCCTCGCTCAATTTTACGTCACCTTCAGTGATGATCGCACACGATATTGTCGAGGAAGCTACCGCAGCCCCCACGGGCATATACTTGGCACAGAGCAATTGAGCCGCCGGTAAAGCAAATGCTTGTTTGCCATAAACACCAGCTGAAATCACAACAATCAGACCAGCAATTATTAATCGAAATTTCATTTGCAGATAATCCTGATCTTATCTTGTGCTTCGCTAGGCTGAACGCTCTGTGCGTTTACTATCTGGCTCAGAAACTCGACAAGACGAGGCTCTGAATTAGTACTAGCTGCAAGCGCCGCTTCCAATTGGGCTCGTTTCTCTGACAGGGAAAGATTGTAGGTTTCAGCACGTGCTAGGGTCTCTGCACAACCAGTGCTAGAGCCGAACTTCTGATACGTACGGTTTAGGTCCTTTCGGTTATCTTCGACTTGCTCCTTTACTAGTGCATCATGCCTCGACTTCAAAATATCTGTCGCCGCACGTGTAATGCCAGTCTCATCTTCAATTTTTTGTAAAAGGAACGGCATTTGCTTGGCCTCAATCTGTTGTCTAATGTCGATTAGATCCCTTGCTATTGCCTTATTGGCATCAAAGGCATCTGATAAAGTCTTTGATGCCGCGTCCAACCCAGTTTTCACCTCAGCTCTATTATGCTCTGCTGTGCACAGCGCCCTCGAGATGACTTCAACTTCACTTGCACTGACTACTGTAACTGGAATACGCGCTATAGCCCTTTCGGCTTTGTCTTTTTGATCTCTTTCTTTGGTGTATCGAAATAAGCTCGCTATCGATGTAACAATACCTTGGAGGCATGAATTCCCGCCTGATTTGTTGGGATGCGAGGAGGTGTCGCTACCAGCGTCCGACGAAGCGCTGCAATTTATTTGTACACTCCACTCAGGCTCTGGCACAACTAACTGGGCAGCAATGCGCTCTCCAATCCTCGTAACATCAAGATCATAGAGAAGCTTGTTTTGATCACAAATTTTTTCGGTATTGGAAAGCTCTACGTGGATTGCTTCGAGTACTCTAGCCGCTTCAATTGTCTGAGCGTCGGCAACATCGAGTGCATGCATTAAAGTCTGTCGCCCTGAAAATGTTAATACACCCTCTAGGGGAATGACAGCCTCCGAATCCAATTTATTAACAACTTCGAGCGCAAGTCTAATTTTTTCCGGCAAAGTGCTAAAGTAATCGAACCATAGGATAGACAACTCGCCTTCTGCCATTGATCGCGATAGCTCATGAACTTGCTTATCGACAAAAGTCTCGATTTTGTCGCCCCAATTTTCTTCGCAGCCCGATATCACTATAGTGAATAACAAAAAAATAAAATTTCGAAGATTCATTTTTCTTCCACCAGAGAGAAACCTGTCTGTTCAACCGATAGAACACTTAGCTCCTCAGAGGCGCGCTGAATTGCGGACTGCATCTTTGCGCGGGCCTCATACAGTAGTAAAACCGCCTCGAGTAAGTTGTCTTTAGTAGCGGCTGCCCGTATATTTTCGCGTGCCGATCCTAATTCATTACTCATCGAAACGTCCGAAAACTGCTCAAGGGCAATGAAATCTTTTAACAATGGAGAAATAGAGGACTCAAGGGAGTTTTCCTTTTGAATTGACGTGATTGCAGAGTCTATTGGAGAGACATTCAACGCCGGCACAAGAGCTGAAATAAATTTAGCTTGTTGGGCAGCAGCATCTTGAAATTGAGATTTAGCCTGAGCACTAAGATTAGCCCTGGCCAGATTTACAGACTCCCGCTCCGACGCCGACAAATCAGGCCCAACACGGTTATTTATTACGGACAGATAGAGAAGCGGCAAATAAATCCGCTCCCATCTTTTAGAGAAATCCGCACGACTATATTGAGTTAACGCTTCACCTAGACCGAAATATTTCGGCACCCCGTTACCAAGATTTGCGGGCGTCAGCGCCAAAGCATTGGCAGCGAAATATACTGGAAGCAAATCTAGAAGGCGTTGATCTGCGCCTGTAATCCGCTCTGAAAATTTTTTTATAGCCACATCTATGTTAGGTGTAGCACGTTCCAAACGCACTTCAATTGCGGAATAGTTTGCCGCTTGTGCTGCTGCTCCTAAGTCAGAAAAGTTTCGCCCCACTTCTACTGATATCTCATAGCTTCCCTTACTCAAGTCAAGGCTTGTAATCGACCCGGCGAGAGTCGGCGTTTCAGCCGCCGGACCTTTCACGCTAACGACGAAGCTAGTATTCTTAGAGGGGCCTTCATTGATAGTGTTAACTCTCATAGTAACATGCACATCACAATCACCCGGCGATAGGCATTGAGGAATAATTATTTTCCCCTTTATCGTATAGTTAACGTGAGCTTTCATATCCTCCCTTCCACCAACATCTTTGAGTATAGGAGTCAGATATCGTGCGCCGCCACGAGCAAACGAGATAGCACCGATCGTATAGCTGCGACCGGTTTCTAACGTGTTATCTGAAGGGGTACAATCCTCGGAGCTTCGGTCGCATATTGTCGATATAACTGGCCAACTTCCAAAACCGTACCGTAGAAAAGCGTTAGAGTTAGTATGATCGAATGAATGTTGCTGCGTGATAGACTGATCACTGATAGACCCAGTAGTTATTCCTGGCGCATTTGTGCAATCATTATCGGCGCATACGTCGTACGCTAGCACCATGGACATCTCAGGATAGCTCGCGGAGTAAATCGTCGGGGTTAAAACTTGAGGCTTAGTTAATATCAATCGTCCGTCGCGCCACAACGAAGAGACTATGTACCTGAGAAGAGAGGGATTTACGGCTCCAAGATATACGAACTGTTCACCTAGTGAACTTGTGGTCAACAATCGATGGCCAGCGTCTAACTCTAATGGTGCTGACAAAAGCATACGAAAGTAAGTCAACACCAACCACTGCAAACTTTCTCGCAACGCGGCAGGAGCCGCAGCATAGAGATCACCGAATTCCAGGGGGGCCGAAAAGTATTGGAAATCAGCTAAAACCTGCTCTACTTGTGTTCGCGAAAAAATCTTCGACGGAATAGCAAGTACATCCAAACGCATCATTGCTAATCGTGCCTGCGATTTAAGCGGATGATTTTCCGACATCCTTATCTCAGTTGCTATTTTTTTGAAATCCGCCACGCTTTCGGTCGTTCTTACGGACTCTAGGAAAAGAACCCAAAATAACTGCGACGAATGCAAACGATCTTGAGGTTCTATCGAGATATCAGAAACTAGCGCGTCCAGCACTCGTCTAGCACAGAGAAAACCGTCTGAGCGTTTGAATTCAAAATAAGCGGCGCTTCTAGCAGTCTCTAGGGGTATTGATGTCTTCGAGCATAAATCTGTGTCGATCAGCGCCATTGCATCCACAGCGTAACCTGTTGGTGGAGTGACAGATACTGCCAGTACAAGCCCCCACTTAAACCCATTTCTCAAGTTTACAAGCATTTGTCATTCCCCTTTAATTGACACCATTAAGGGTCGACCGATACCTGCCCCGGCGGCGATACGTTCAACTGCCGCCTCCTAAGACCCTTTTCTGAGCTTAGATCACTTCGAAAAGAACATTTGAGGCAGCATTAAAATTAATGCTGAGGGATGCATATAGGGGCATTTGAATAATGCTCAACATTTTCGGAAGTCGGCGCCTATGTGCCTATGTACAGTCAAATGGTGAAGCTATAGGTCATGGCGCTAGTCAGGTGAGCCGGACACGCACAGCGTCTGGTGGCCGATCTGCTGGATTTCACGTTGACGCAGGTCGGGCGAGGTATCGCAGTCCTGCCCAAACCCGTCGATCTACATGAACTGGTAGCCGACTGCCTGGACGAGCTGAGTCTGGCGTTCCCCGGGCATGAGTTGACCCACCTGCGTTATGGGCAAGGTGGCTTTACTGCCGACAGTGATCGGCTCTATCAGCTCATCGGCAACCTGGTCGCCAATGCAGTAGCCTACGGTGCTGCCGATCGCGGAGTCACCGTTTCTTCGCGCTTCGAAGATCGGGCAGTCATTATTGCAGTGCACAACCTTGGCGCCCCCATGCCACCGGAGTTGCTCCAAGACCTGTTCGAGCCAACGATCTGTGACAGTCATGACAATGCTGAACTTAGTAGTGTCGGGCTGGGCCTGTTCATTGTTCGTGAGATTGCAAGGGCGCACTACGGCGAAGTGGCTGTAACGTCTTCTCTGACAAGCGGAACGACATTCACTGCAACCTTTCCTCGCGCCTTAAATTACCTTGGATTTACTCTCACTCAGCCCCATCGCCCCTCCATTACTAGCTGACGATAGCTTGGCGTGACTGGCCGCTGTGGGTCGACTACTGTCAGTCGCAACAGGAAGAGGTCAGCCAAAAGCAATGGGATGGACTCCTCCTCACCTCGGCATCTTGAGTGCCAGACTGAAGATGCGAACCGCAGTCAACCGTGAGAAGGACGTTCTCCCCTGGATAGCTGCCCGCGAGAAGCGGTCATGGAGTGCCTATGACTTCAGAGGCGACTTACTCATCAGCGTTTCGCGTTAGTATCAGGGCCTGCAACGGAATGTTGACGGGACGATTGCGGGGAAAAATCGACGGGAGCAAGGCAATGGGAGATTGGGAGCGCACTTTTGGTGAGTCGGGGATGGCTGATGGTGGAATGGGCATTGTCGACAGCATTGTTGAATCGGAGTACCGCGAAAGCAGGCGCGATGCGCGGTTGCGCTTCGATAGCTGGGAAGCGGCGCGCAAATGGGCTAAAGACAATCCCAGAAATGCTGTAATTCGCGATCCCAATGGAAGTGTTTAGGGCTCACAATTCTTGAGTCACATCCGGCATGTCTTGGAATTTGAAATAGGAACGACGTTCACGTGGCATGGGCGTCCGCTTAAAAAGGCCAAAATGGTGCCCACTTAAATTAAGTGGACACCATCGCCTTAAGCGTCGGTGTCAGGAAGGCGTGTTCCACAGACGTTTACTATTAAAGTGAAGGGAAAGTCGTGTCTGATATCACTGACATCGTTAGCGCAGCTGGTAGTGCAATCTCGGCGCTTGCAGCCTGCGTAGCTGCGGTCGGCGTGTGGTACGCACGACACCAGCTAAAGACCAGCCGTGAGATCGCACAGTTGCAATTCGAAGACTCATTGGGGAAGGAATACCGCGAATTGGCCGGAGAGCTGCCGAAGAAGGCTTTAATGGGGGAGATTATAAGCGACGCAGAATACGAAGAGGCCTTCGACGAGCTGTATCGGTATGTTGATCTGACTAACGAGCAAATTTCGCTCCGGGCACATGAACGAATTACTTCGGATGTATGGAAAAGTTGGTCGGAGGGAATTGAGGCGAACCTGAAGCTACCGGCATTTGCGCGGGCGTGGACTGAGATCAAGACTAGGTCCTCTGGCTTCGAGGAGCTTCGCCGCCTTGAACTAGAAATGTTCCTGAGCGACCCCAAGGATTGGCATTGAGCTCTTACTTCCAGTCTAGAAGTTCGGTCGTGGCTGTTAGCTACCTGCATAGATGACCGCTTTGGGCCGATTCTGTTGAAAAAGTCAGTTCGCCCAAACAGCCTGGTCATTGACTGGTTAAAACGCCTTTTTTGCACACTGCTACGTGAAATCTGAGTCCGGAAGCCTCTGCCGAAAGTAAAGATTTCAATCTCTGACGCATACTTTTCTACTGCGGAAACCATGGTCGACTTTTTCAACAGAATCGGCCGTTAGCTGAAAGTGGCGACCGACAGAAATCGGCCGATTCTGTTGAAAAAGTCGGCTTCGGTTTCCATGACAGAAAAGTACGCGTCTGATATTGAAGTCTGTGCTTTGCGCAGAAAGTTCAGGGCTCAGCTTTGTGCCGCCAACTACAGGCCTCGACATATCACGAAGCAGTTGGGATAAAACCGTGACAACTCAAATCCCAAGATTTTATTTTCTAGCGGGAACATGAGCTTTTTTGGTAAATAGCTGTTCAACTTTGGCCTCATAAGTCCAGCTGGAAAGTTTCTTCTGCGACTGCTCAAACTCCGTTATATGGGTCCAGTAATCTCTGTGATGGGCTTTATTTGGAGATTCAATAATATCTTCTATTATTGCTGCCAATTTTTCTAATGCATATTTTCGGCGATAAAGCTCTACTACTGTATGCGCCTCTATCTCACTTGTGATTTCTTGATTGATTGCGGTATTTTGACGATTAAGCGCAATAGACCACTGACCGTGCGCCAGTTTGTTCCGCAAGAGGCTGGGGTCAAAAATATAGAGCTCGATCATCTTGGATAATTTTTTTAGTACATTGTGGCCATGACCAGACTTGGCTCCCTGTACACGCAGCATCGCCAACTCTGAGCATTTCAGCCACCCAGATTTCACGCCGTTAGCGTTAGTGCAACTTTTCACTTGCTCTAGATTGTCGAGCGGTAGACCATTGGGTGTGTGAATCAATTTTGAGAAGATTGCTTCCGCTAACGCGCAATAGATCAAAGCAAGAAGCTTCGTGGTAATTTCAATAGCTTTTGAGTTTTTCTGAAGAATTAGAGCGTTAATTTGGCGATTGGTATGACTCCAAGCCTTTTCTAGCTCTCGAACATTTATGGTTTGTGCGTCAAAAATGTTAACTCGTTGATGCTCATCCATTGGGTACCCTCAAGGTGGGCAAAAAGCACTTGAGAAAATGCTCTTTGCCCACCCGGAATCGAACCGGGATCTCCCATACAGGAGGTCTTGCCAAATTAGACGATAGGCCAGCAGCGAATTAATCATAACCATATGATTTTGGCCAGCTTTTTTACAAACAATGTAGTGGCGATTTTCCATTCCGAGACCGCTGGATTGGTGTATGGCAGTACAATACTGGGCGGTCGCTGCCGACCGACCTTGCCGGTCGCGACCGGCAGCACTGTCGCCCTTCGCCAGCGGCAGAAATTGGCCGAATTCTGCCACTGCTGACCGGCAGTTACGGGGCGAGTTCGGCCTGTCGCGAGCAACGCTGGCCTATCGTGATGCCTAGAAAAGCCGGGACGATTCACTCATTGCTGGACTTCTATCACAATCCCCTCCGCCAACAAGCGCTTACGGTGCTCTTCCGATATGTTGGAAAGCCCGCTGACTGGATCACTTAATACCACGTCACCTGTCACTGCGCAGACCATGAAGTTGCTGGCTCCAAGATCCACATCGACGTCTGTTTCCGCAATGTATTCAGGGAGCAGGCGTTGCATGGCTTCGACGGCCTGTCGCGTGCAAGGCTCGATAGGGGCATTGTCCAACTTTGCCAACAGGGCGTGTTTGTCTTCTGGTGAGGCTAGCAAGTCTCCGTCATCACTATCGGTCAGATGCAGCAAGAGACGCGCGACGGCCGCTTGCTGATTAGGGTAAGTCTCTAGGCTATCTAGATGTTCTAGATGGGCCAACCAAAGGTAGTCGGGACAGCAGTCATCGTTCTGATAAAGCGCGACGGCGCCATAATCGGCCAATAGTCGAACTACGCCTGGTACACCGAGCTTTTTCGCCTTTGCTGCGAAGTCATGGGTGGCGTTGTCGGAAGACAATCGATACACCGAGTCAGACGTTTCGCCCTCGAACAGGACGCTAAACGAACCTAGATTGATGATCTGTTTTCCGACCAGGGGCGAGCGAGAGCGAACCGCTTCAAAGACCTCCCCCTCCAAAACTCGCTGATGAGCAATGTCCATCCAACCATCTCCTGCTAATTCTCTAGATCCGGTTACCCTTGGACAGGTTGCAAGGCTCACAGAGTAACTGCAGATTTCTGACAGTGTTACTGCCACCGTGGGAAAACGGGACGATATGGTCGAAACACAACAACTTTCGAGACTCACACTGTACGCAAGCTCCGCCGTCCCGTTGCCAGACTTCACGTTGCACGCTCCTGGGGATGGCCTCTCTGCGCGGAGCAACGGGCTTTGGTACGGGCATAATTTTCATATCGACGGGGATAAAAGCGCCTTCGACGCTAGCCTTGCTCGAAGCGGTGGGCCGAGGTGCCGCGATCACTGAAGGTAAGGTGGCCTTGGCGGCAAAGGCCTTGATGTAAGCCACAACGTCATTAAGTTCGGCGTCGGATCTCAATATTAACTTGAGCGCAGGCTGCCCTTTTTCCAGGCCCGCGGAAGCATGGGTGCCGCTATGCCGTCCAGAGTCGCCCGCGTATTCCAGGGCGATTTCCGGTACTGGTTGATCGTCTGGTGGATAAGGCAGCCAAACAAACGCGGCATCTTCGCGATTTGGTTGGTCAGTCTGAATAACGACTCCAAGTCCCGCAATATTGAAGGCGGCGACTTTCACGGTGATTCGGTCTGGGTTGCCAAACTCTTGGTGAAAACGCTCGATGACCTGATCTTTGAACACTCAACATTTCCCTTTGCCAATGAATTCGAGATTCGCTTCCAAGTCGTCCGGTAGCGCTTTGGCTTCGATGAGGCTTATGCCAAGACTATACGAGCTGCCGGGGATTTCGTAATTGGCCAGAAACAGCCACTCGATAGGGAGCAAATCAGCATGTACTTACAGCCCGCCACTAGACGTAAGCCGAACGCACGGGCTACTTCACTCCTTCCATACCTCAGCCGCTAGCGGTAATTCGTTCAACTCAGCGCGAGCCTCACGCCAGGTCGGGAAGTGCTCTTCAAGAATTGAGATAAAGCGCTCATTGTGGGTAGGCTCGAGCAGGTGAACCATCTCATGGACGATAACGTACTCAAGTAGATCTTTTGGCTTCTTCACCAACTCGGTATTCAGTCGAATGTTCCCAGCCTGATGGTTGCAGCTTCCCCATTTGGTTTTCATGCGCTGAAGGAAATAGCCGGCAACATTAACCTTTAGCTTGCACTCCCACTTTTCTATCAGTGTCGGTACTACTGCATGCAGCTGAAGCTTTTGCCACTCATGCATCACTTCTGCGCGTTTTTGCGCATTGCTGCCGGGGCGAACAGTTAAGGTGATGCGTTTGTGGTCCAGCACCACGGATGGCTTGGCGTCCTGTTGGTTAACCACTATCAGGTAGCGTCGGCCCCAGACGTAGTGGCTTTCTCTTTCCACAAACTGACGCGGTGCCTCACGCGCCTGCGCTTCCAGTTTGCTCTGCTGCTCGCGAATCCAGCCCAGCCTGGAAATAGCATAAGCCCGAGCAACCTCAAGCCGCGTGCTTGTTGGAGCAACTAACGTTACCCGCCCCTCTGGCGGATGCACACTCAGGTGGACATTCTTGATGTCTTTCCTGGTCACCGAAATTGAAATATCGCCCAGCTCAATAATCTCGTTCATCAATAGCCCGGTTGATTCTTAATGATCTCGAATATCGCCAAGGTCGCTTCACGGTCACGCCCCATCAGAGGGAACAGCGCATTAAGAACCTGCGCTTCCCGTGCTGTGTCTCCTCGCCAGGACGCAGGGGCCGATCCCCGCATGGCTAGGTCAATATCCAGAGCCAGTTTCACCTTTGTGGCTTCGTCTTGCGGGCACTGGAAGGTGGTCGTTGCAATGCTGTCGAGGTTGTTAAAAAGCACAGTGGCTTCCCGATGGCCATTAAGTGCAGCCGGAGAGTTTCCTGGCCCCTTCTGCGCCAACTGTCTGACCAACGCCTCAGCCTTGCGCAAGAATTCCTCGTAAGCAGCAGCATCATCACGGCTCTGTTTGATCAGGTCCTCCAGCAACCTCGACATTCCCTCGTAGAACCTCGGGTCAGTCAGTTGCTCGCGGATGATGGTCTTGCGAACGTTATTGATAATGCCCTCCGCAATCGCATCCTTGGAAAGCTTGCCCTTCGCATTGAGCTTCTTGGCAATGGCATCGTGTACACCAGTCTGAATGATCAGCTCAACCAGCGAGAAATTATCGACAGTGCTCATCGGATCGGCGGGATCGGCCTGGATATAGGTATTGAGCAGATGCCGCATATCCGCTTCGAATGGCTTGATATCCAGTTCTTCGCCGGAGTGTTTCTTGATCGCCTCACGAAGGTCAGCATAGAACTGCACTTCTGTCTGTAGCCTGCCGGCTTCACCAGCCGAGTATCCAGCCTCGGTGAGGTTCTGCGCCAAGTCGGCAAACGCGCGCACAAATGAAGCCACCGACTTGTAGAAGGACACCCGCAGCGCTTCCGTCTCATCCAGCGCATTGGCGTCAGCCGCAGGACCACAGAAGTAGTGGATGAACTGCTCAACCTCACGCGGTGGTGCCACTGGGGCACACAAGTAACTCAAAGCCTCGCGGGCAGCATCCAACTGCTTCTTGCCTTCAACCAGCCAGTTTTTCAGTTCAACGTTGTTGCTGCCACCGCCCGTGTCAATATCCAGCTCGTCGGAGGTGTACACCGAAATGGCGTCTTGCACGTCACCAAACAGCTCTTTGAAATCGACGATATAGCCAAAGTCCTTATCATCACCGTCGAGTCGGTTGGTGCGGCAAATTGCCTGGAAAAGGTTGTGGTCACGCAGCTCGTTATCCAGATAGATGTACGAGCAACTGGGCGCGTCGAAGCCGGTCAACAGCTTACTCACAACGATGAGTAGCTTCAGGTTTGCCGGCTCGTCGATAAAGCGGCGCTTGGTCTCTTCTTCATAAGCAGTCGTGGTCTGGCCTTGCTTCAATACGTACTGTGTATAGGTATCGAACTTGTAACGCTCATCGCTTTGTGCCGGCTGACGGGAGATCGCGTTATGGTTAGGTTCATAGGACGTAACGATGCCGCAGTAAGGGCCAAACAAGGTGGTCTGAAACAAGCGGAAGTAATGGCAAGCATCGTAGATGCTGGCTGCCACAAGAATGGCCGTACCCCGGTCGTTGTTCAAACGCGGCTTCAGGCTGAAGTCCTCGATGATGCTGGCGATAATGCGATGTTTGCGCTCGCCGGCACTCATCAGCGCTTCCAAGGTTGCCCAGCGCTTGCGCAGGATCGACTTCTGATAGTTGTTCAAGCCTCTAGTTTTCTGCTCGAACCAAGCATCGATGGCCTTTTTTGATGTCAAACGCTGCGGTACATCACGCGCTTCGTATTTCAGATCCAGCACCACCTTGTCCGCGACGGCTTCGTGGAATTTGTAGGTGTGAATGTAGGTGCCGAACACATCGCGCGTGGTCTTTTTATCTTTTCGCAGCAAGGGTGTACCGGTAAAGCCAATAAACAGGGCATTTGCCAACCACTGCTTCATTTGCCTGTTCATGTCACCGCCTTGGGTGCGGTGGCATTCATCCACGAACACATAGAAACGCCCATGCATGGGCGGCGGTGGCACGTTCAGATCAGGCTCAAACTTGTGCAGCAACGCGCAGAGCAGGCGTGGCGTGCTGGCGGAGAGCTTCTGCACAAGATCGGCGCGGGAGGTAATGCGTGGCGAGGGCGAGTCGTTGCCGATTACTCCGGCATTCCGCATAACCCCGGATATTTGCTTGTCCAGCTCATCGCGGTCCGTGATGACCAGAATGCGCGCATTGGGGTCATGCTCCAGCAACCACTTGGCGATCAGCACCATCAGGATGCTCTTGCCACTGCCCTGGGTGTGCCAGATAACCCCGCCCTCTTTACGTCGAATCCGCTCCTGCGCGGCCTTCACTGCGGCGTATTGATGAGGGCGCGGCACCTTTTTGATTCCCGCATCGAAGATGGTGAAGTTGCGGATAAGATCAAGCAGACGCGACTTCTCGCACATCTGCGCAAGCGGGTCATCCAGCAAGTAACCAGACTGCGCCAACTCTGCACCCGGTAGCGTTTGATACCGGGCGGGCATCTCGCGCAGAGTATTCAACTCTTCTGATTCAAGGTCTACCGCAGCGGCCTTCCACTCGACAAAGAACTCAGGGCGAGTGGTCGCCGTGCCATAGCGTAGACCCTGGGAGTCACTGCCGGCGAAGACCAACTGCACCGTACTGAAGAAGCCCAGGTTGAAGATTTCCTCCTGGTTGGTGATCAGCTGGTTAATACCATCGGCCACCTCAACCGAACTGCGCTTCAGCTCTATCACCCCAATGGCGATACCGTTCAGGTAAATCACCAGATCAGGGCGGCGCTCATGGCCGCCGCGTAAGGTCACTTCCTCAGCAATGGCGAAGTCATTGCGTTCAGGGTGCTCCCAATCAACCAGATGCACCGTTTCGTGGGGCTGCCCAATAGCTACCTGTACCGGCACGCCGTAACGCAACAGCTGATAGGTACGCAAGTTAGCCTGATAGAGCGTGATACCAGTGGCATCAGCCGCAGTCATCAGCCTTTGCAACGCCGCCGATATCTGCGCATTGGAGTAGTCGCGCTGCTTCAGGTTTGCCTGAAGCAGCTCGACTTCAATATTGCGGTTTTGCCCACGCTTGCTCCACTCGCCCAAGTAGTCGTAGTCGAGACAATCAGGCCGGGTCTTATCCGTGAACAAGGCCAGAACTCGATTCTGGGTGCGGCGTTCAGAACGGGCGAGATTAGTCATTGGCAATATCTCGGACCACATCACCCGCAACAGATGCAGCTAACTTTAAAAGCCATGACTCGACATCCTCACGAAGAACGTGCCACTCCTTCACAAGGTCGCTCTCCATAAAACCCAAATCGCGAAGCTCGTTAGCTACATTCTCCTGAATGACCGCGCCAAAGCTTTCATAACGCACTACAAAACAATCCTGACTAAAACCAACGGAAAAGCGCAGAGGAACTTCATTTTTTGTGCAGGAAATGTAGAAGCACGGTTCTGTTTCAGCGTCGCTGACATCTAAGTAATACATGAATTCAAGCGGGGCAAACCTAGCCATATCACCACGTAGCTTGTGATACAGCGCATAGCTGAAAAGCTCAGCATGCATGCCGTTCATCTGCGTCTTACTCAGTAGATAAACTTGGCCGGAGACCTTGTCGAACCGAAGGCAACGGGATTGGCAATATCCCAAAGCTCGTGGTGTTTGAACAAGGGCCTCTATCCAAGAGTCAAGATCTGCCGTCCCTTCAATCAAAGCGTTCAGTTGCGTTACAAGCTCAACAGCAGGATCAAAGCGATCAAGAAGCTCCTTTAAAACCTCTCGGCATAGATATTCATAATTGTTTGCACCTCTAAGCAAGCGTTTCCAACTGGCCTGATCGGTAGATGAGTTAACCAAGAATGAGTAGTTTCGCCCGCTAGGTAGCAAGTAGTCTCCGACACAAAGCAGGGCTCGCTCCCAGAGGAAATCAGGCAGCGCTCTCAATCCGCGCCCGTCAAACATGGCGGATGCTTTTGCGAAATACTCCTGAAACCTCCCTTGCAACTGGCGATGATGTTCGTCTTTCCAGCCCTGATTCAGAGCCTCCGCCTCAATGTCGCAATAATCCAGCAGAAACCCAATCTGCCCCCGGAAGTAGCCATGTGCCTCGGCTCGACCAATGATCTCGGCCCAACCATCTTCTGACAGAACAAGCTGAGCTTTCAGCCTTTCCTCTTCGATTTGCTGCTTCGAAAAACCGGAGACCGTCGAATCAGCATCGGCGAAGTATCCGAGAATGTCTTTCGACTGAGGAAGCAGAGCCCTCAGACCGCTCATGCTTCGCTGGAGATCCTCTGTTCGGTTGTATTCCGTATTCTCTGAAAGATTGAAGATGACTCGCATCCAGTCCCGGAACTGGCCACTCTCATATCGGTCCTCGGCGAACTCCAGGAACAATACATAAGCGGAAAACTGAACTATTTCGGTGTAAGAAAGAAGTTTTTGGGCAGTCGCTATGCGCTGGAAGAATGCCCGCTCATCAAAGTGCTGCCCGTCAGGCAGATGCATTTTCACCCCATCAGAACCGTCGTTCCAGGCATCGAGTAGCGCAATAACGGACAAAGTGAAATGCTCATCCAGCCAGTTTCTTGCGTGGAAATCGCTGTAGTTTGGCGCGCGTACACTCTGCCGTAAGCGCTCGACATCCACTAAATACTGGTCGCTTTCTGGGTCCCTGGTAACCAAGGCGACAGCACGAAATACGCTCATAATTGCGCCATCGTACTGATTGCTCGATTTGTCGCGAGCGGCCCAAAACAAGTCCGCCCAAGCATTATCCATGCGCCAAGCAACGTACTCGGCAGTAGTGTGGGTTGCCCCTGCAAACTCGTATAATCGTCCATCAAACTGCACTTTCAGTTCCCGCTCATAACGGGCTTTGAATGTCTCAAATGGCGTAAGCGGCTTACCCCGCGAATTCATCTTGATATACAGGTCATCGGACAGGCCAAAATTTTCCAGATCGAGGAGCTGAAAAGTAATGGCTGGCTGGCTCTCGCTGATCAATCGCTCAAACAGATTGGCGGAAGAAGCAAACCGAGCATGGATTGCATCCAGCATGAACAAAGCCGATTGGATGGTTGGATCTAAACGCCAGCTGCGGAAATACCAAGATTGATCAGTAATCAGGGCGCTAAGCCGACTAACGTCCTCCGGAGCCTCTTCCGGTGAAAAGCCGACGAGAGCATCAAAAAACTCGTTACTGCTGGGGCGGACCCTATAGAAAAAGCGTGATTTTCCGTCGGCCCTGAACATATCGGCAAAACGCTCCCACTGCCCATCCGTCCATGCCAGATACCAATGCAAAAGAAAGAGCGTCGTCAGCCGTTGCTGCCCATCAAGCGGCAAGAATCGTGTTTTCTCGCTCCCTTCCACACTGCCGTAAATGAAGTCGAGATTGAACGGTAGCGAGGGATCATTCGCAGGCTTATCCAGGGCAAACTTAATCGCCTGAAGAAACTCCTGGCGAACCTCCTCCTCTTCTGGGCGCCCTTGAGCGTAGTCACGCTGGATGATGGGAATGCAGACTCTGCCATGTCGATCCAGTAGTTGCTTGAAATTGATCCGGCTATCCAGCGCGCTCATTGGCCACCCTCCATTTTCCCGCTAAAGAAATTGACCAGCGTATTGGTCATAACCTCAAGGTAGCCATTACTGTCGTCTTCGCCCCAGAACATCATGTTGTCGACTTCAGGGCTGTAGCACTTCAGAAACACATTGCGGGTACACAAGGGAACGAAAATACCCGCCTGATCCAACTGGAGAAGCCTCTGCCGTTTCACCGCAAAAACCGCATTTTTGTAGCTCTTGTTTGTGTACTCATCGAGCAAGGCAAGGTTGGCGATACCATGGTCTGCTGCCTCGTCGGTATCCTCCTTGAAATAAGCGATAACCCTGTCATAAAGCGGATCAAAGATATCGTTGCTGGCATCTGCCTGGGGCAGATCCATAAACGACGTGATGCCTTCCTGTAGCTCCGGTTCAGCGTTGATAGAGTGTAGGTAGCTACAGCAATTGCCCAGCCAGCTGCGCCTCTCATGATGACGTTCAGGCTTGTCAGCTGTAACAGAACGAACATGCTCGATATTCCAGCTCTCACTTTTAAAGCTGTCGAACTGAAAGCGCAGGTTCGATTGACCGTTTTGCAGCAACGTTGCCACGTTGAACAGCAGCAGAAGCGACTTTATTTTGGGTGACGGGTACTTGATAGCATCTAGCCGGTCAGACACCCGCTCACGGATTTCCTGCTCGCTCAAAGGCCAATCTGCTTTCGCATCAATCGCCTTGGCAAAGATCTCTCGTCGAAGGAGTTGCTGAAAAGTGCTTTTTGAGCAGCTGGCTGAAAGCTCGCGAATGCTATTAATCGCTGCGTTTTCACTGACAAGATATCCAATCATGTGAAAAAGCACACGATCTTCATACCACTCCTCAAGCAGCAGAAAGGCCTGTTTGATCTTTCGCCACTCGGCCTCAAGGCTTACACCCGGCTGCTTCAAGCACATGCCGAAGGTAAAAAAGATTCCATAAGGGTCATGCCTGAACGCCTCGGGAATACCCTCAGCATTGGCGACAAGCTCGAAAAGAATGCCTATGCGGTTCTGTGCCCGGTTCAGGTCATTGCTGACGAAATACCAGAACGCATCCGATTGCAGGTTTTTTTCTATGTGATCCCACTCGTAGGCGATCTGCGTTTGCAGGTTGCGAGACTCAGCCTCATCGCCACTGGAGCGTCTGAGGAACAATGCACGAATCAGCTCATCATTCGTCAGCGGAATTTTCCCGACGTTAAGCCGAGTAAACACATCGACCGGGTGCTCTGTTTCTGCAATTTCGTACCAAATGACTTTGGCTTTGCCCTGAAATGCAGATTTTATTTCCTCAAGCTCGCTGTCCTTGTCGGCAAACCAGCTCTCAATGGCATCCATTGCCATTTTCAAATGATAGAAATCCACATTCCTGTTGGCCAGCTCTTCGGTGGGCTCATCAAGAAAGTTGAGAAGTTTCGGCCGCGTTTCATATTCAAGCGTAAATACCGGCTGCCTGTATTTCTCAGTAAGCCGCTCATTAAAATGGCGAAGAATCAGCATCAGGGTGGTGAGGCGCTGCTGCCCATCGACCACTTCATACCCGCCCTCTTCGGAAACGCGCATAACCAAGGGTTGCAGGCAATAAAAGTCTTCTGGCTGCGGACTACGACGCTTGGTAAATTCGCGAATATCTTCCAGCAGCTGTGTGACCTGCAAAGGCGTCCAGCGGTAGCCACGCTGATAGGCCGCAATAAAATAGCGCTGGGGTTTTCCTTCGCCGTCCAGCCGCAGTTCGTTGACAGTCTTTAAGGTAATGGCCTGTTCAGTCATAGCAATCGGGTCCTTCCGGTTAGCAGTTCTTGCATCATGCCTTGCTTAAGGACGCGGGTTTTGGCCAGGCGCTGCTCCAACGCGGCCAGCTCTGCATCCATATCACCCAACACGGTGGCAATGGCGGTTTGTTCTGCTTTATCGACTGGGAGGCGGACTTCATAAGTTACGAGCTGTCCTTTGCCTATTTCAAGAAAGGTGCTGCCACCACAGAGACTGATGAAACCCTGTTTTTGCTTCGTGAGCAGGTAGTAGAGAAAGTCCACGTCCACATGCTGATACGGGACAAAGTTTTTGAAACCTTGATTAGTCGAAATGGGTGCTGTGTTGATGGCGCACTCGCCGATTGTGGCTCGCGATGTCATAACGATTGAGTTAGCAGGAATCATCTCCGCCGAACATGATTTCAGCCCATGGTCAGTAATTCTGCGACTAGTCTCGGTCAGATACTTGTGTCCATCCAGCGCCGTGATATCTGTCGGAGTGCACCATGGAATATCTCCGTCCCAGAATTTTGATTCAGTCGTGCTGGGTGTGCCGCCGCTACGAATATCTGCGAGGTCAGCGAGAGTCCTCATCTCCCACTCGCCCTGAAAGCCAGGGAGGCGGGTTTGGCCGGTGAGGAGTTGTTGCATCGCGCCCTGTTTAAGGTCGCGCTTTTTAGCGATAAGCCGCTTTAGCGCATCCAGCAACCCATCAACATCGCTCAAAGCAGTTGCGATGCTACGCTGTTCTGGTGGTGGTGGCATAGGAACCACGAAGTTCCGAATCTGCTGAACATTGACGCGTTTGAATGTCGAACCAACCATCAGGTCTGAAAGCTGATTCAAAATGACAGGCGATTGAAAAACCGCTTGAAGAAACTCCGTCGAGTACTCGTTTGACTTCTTACGTAGCAAGCAGACGTCTTGTCCCATTGCGAATTGTGGATGCCAGTCAGCAACCTGTGCCACTTCTCCAACGGTTGCATTTCGGCTTAGAAGCATGTCGCCGGGACGCGGCTTTCGACCACCTTCGATCAAAAGTTTGTAAAAGCTGGCTGTCGTTTGCTTTGCATTTGTAAGGTCAACAAAGCGGCTCTGGACTTCCCGAATACTTGCAAGTGGGAAGCCTTGATGCACGAACTGCGCGGTCACATGCTTGCAGTCGGTAACACTCCAGAATCGGCCCAGACTGCCAAACTCCCACGTATCCGGAATAACACCCAACTCCGTCTGCTTATAACCCGGATTCACTGCCATACCGCCCCCATCTTTTTCAGATGTTCGTCCACGCGATTGGCAAAGGTGGCGACTTCATCGGTGAGCTGAGGCAACGGAGTGGCATAGCGCTCACTCAGCTCGCGGATGCGCCCGGTCAGGGTTTGGGAAACACGATCCAGCTCACCTTGTACGGCAACAGCCAGGGTAGCCAGCCATTTATCCTCCACTGCCAGGGATTTGATCTCCTCCTCGCTAAGCTGCGGGTATTTCGCATGGATCTTGTCGTCGAGGTCTTCCTCAGCCTTTTTTAGCTTGGCCTTTAGGGTGCTTTGCTGGTCGAGCAAGGTGGTGTACTCGGCCAGTACCTTAAGTTCTTCTTCATAATCCGGGTCTTTATTAATCTCGCGCTGGCGGGCCTTTATGCCTTTGGCGGTGACTTTCTGTTTGTCGCCTTCGCCTTCGATCACTTCACTAAGTGAGCCATCCTCACCACTATGCTCCTCGAGCATTTCAATCATGCTTTGCTCGACGCTGGCTAACTGGGTTTCAAATAGCTCAATGGCGCTGCGTTCGGGCATGAAATAGCGTGCAATCAAAATCTCGACCGGAATCAGGTCGGACTTGAAACGGCGCTTGCCTTGGCAGTAGTCATGCTTCTCGGCCCAGACCAGCTTGTTGTTCTTATCTTTTACCTTGAGGATTTCACGCACTTCAGCGCCTGCCCTCCATCCTTCGGCGCTGATCAGGTAGCAGTCGTCCTGCATGGTCTCGGTCCAGTAGTCCATCAGGTGCTGGTAGATGTCGTAATAATCGAGCAAGGGCGCTTGGGCAAAGGCACTGAGCAGTTCTTCGGACAGAGTGGCGATCAGTTCCTTGGGGTGGCTGCTGGCCTCATCAGCGGCAAAGCTTTTCAACAGCGGGGTACTGCTAGCCAACCATTGGTTAAACAGTGTATCCACACCCGCCTTAAAGGCGGTGAACTGCGGGTGAGCGAAGATAACCGGCTTCACCTCGCAGCTGACCAGCTCAAAGTAACTGATGTGGCTGGCCGGCTTGAACAAGGCCGTGCGCAGGGCTGGCATAACCTGCCAGTAGCTATCGAGCGCGTCGATATCACGCTCAGGAATGCCGCCGCGCAAGTGGCCGTCGATATCCTGAATATCCTCTAACTCGGTACTGTCAATATAGCGCGGCAGGTTGAGGTTGAAGTCGTTCTTCGGGTCGCTAATTTCGTCGAAGGAGACCATTCGTGCGTAACGCGGCACATCTGCCATTCGGGTAAAGGTATCGACGATCTTGTGCACGTCCTGATCACGAAGACGGTTCTTCGGGCCGTCTTTGATAACGCCTCTCGCGGCATCGATCATGAAAATGCCTTTGCGGGCGCTGGTGTTTTCCTTGTCCAACACCAGGATGCAGGCGGGAATACCAGTGCCGTAAAACAGATTGGCCGGCAGGCCGATTATAGCCTTGAGATAGCCGGAGCGCACCAACTGCTCACGGATCACCGCCTCGGCATTGCCGCGGAACAGTACGCCGTGAGGCAGAATGCAGGCGGCTTTACCGTTACTTTTCAAAGAGCGAATGATGTGTAGCAGGTACGCGAAGTCACCCTGCTTGTTCGGAGGCACGCCCCAGGCAAAACGCTGGTAAGGGTCGTTCTCAGGAGTAAGACCGAGGGTCCACTTCTTGTCGGAAAATGGTGGATTGGCTACCACGTAATCGTAAGTCCGCAGTTGCTCGCCATCCTTGAACTTGGGCGATGCCAGCGTGTTACCCGGCATGATATTGGCAGTCGGGAAATCATGCAGAATCATGTTCATGCGAGCGAGACCGGCAGTGGTCACGTCTTTCTCTTGGCCTTCCAAGGTGATGTGCTTACCCGCCTGGTCGGCCACTTTCAGCAACAGCGAGCCTGACCCACAGGTAGGGTCATAAACAGTGGTGGCAGCCACGGCATTAGTCGGGCTGATGCCGATGACCTTGGCAATGATGCGACTAACCTCGGACGGGGTATAGAACTGCCCCTTGCTCTTGCCGCTTTCGCTGGCGAAGTGACGCATCAGGTATTCGTAGGCGTCGCCGAGAATATCGTCGTTGTCAGCGCGGTTCTTCGAGAAGTCCAGTTCGGGCTTCTCGAATATCGCCACCAGATCAGTCAGTCGATCCACCATGTCCTGCCCCTCACCTAGCTTGGCTGGATCATAGAAGTCAGGAAAGTCGCTGCGGGCAAGTCGGGTGTTCGCGTCGATAAGCGGCTGGATGATCTGCTTATTGATCCTGTCACCGATATCTGGCTTGCCCTTGAGGGCGACCATGTCCTTGAAGCTTGCGCCCGCGGGGATTATGACCGGCGGTGCGAAGTCATCCGAGTTACCGTACTTGTCGGAGATGTACTTGATAAACAGCATGAACAGGACGTAGTCCTTGTACTGGCTGGCATCCATCCCGCCACGCAGCGCGTCACACGAGGCCCAGAGGGAGGAGTAAAGATCGGATTTCTTGATAGCCATTGGCAATCCTAGCTGGGATAAAGAGTAAGTGCGCAGGCGTCGTCTGTTGCGCGCTCGGGAAATGCCAAGGGCGCGAGAGCCAGACAGGGGGTCGACAGATATCTGTAGCGAAGCGGAAGCTTTACCTTCGGCTAACTAGCGAACCTTATCGACTTCGGTTTCATCGGGCCAGCATATCGTCCCTATTTTTGGTCCCTATCCAATATCACAAGTGAATCACCCCATGATGTCGTAGACGGTGGGCGGGTGCCTTGGATTCCGCGCACAGTAAGCCGCTGAGCTTTCGGTTCCAATACTGGACGTGCGCACAGGTAAATAATCCACTCAGATGTTACTGACGCTACGGCGCTAGACAAGCGCCAGCTCGCTGCTTCTAGCGTATTTGCAAACTCCGGGATGAATAACCCGTGCCCATTATTGACATATCACCGAGCATTAATCCCTGCCAAATCAGCCCTCACCGCGCTCCCAGTAACGCCTCAAAATCCGAAGCCTGGATGTCCGAAGCCCCACTTAACATATCCCGCGCCAACGCTCGTCGCTTACTCAGCAACTCATCCAGCGTCGCCTCAAACGTCGGCATCGCCGCATCCCGAACCGTTGGGTAGTACACATACACATCCTTCTCCTGCCCAATCCGATAGGCCCGATCCGTAGCTTGATCTTCCTTGGCCGGGTTCCAGCAACGAGTAAAATGAATAACGTGGTTAGCCGCCTGCACGTTAACTCCAAACCCGACTGCGATCGTCGACAGAATGATTACTGCGAAACCGGGCTGCTCCTGAAATTGGTCGATCAGTTTTTGTCTGCTATTGGCGCTCTGACTGCTAGTGCTGGTATCGCCGTTGATGATGGTCGCCCGAAACCCGAAATGCTCTTGGATGGAGTGCTGCAATTCCCGCTGAATATCACGCAACTCGGTAAAGACGATGACCTTGTCGCCGTTCCCAGCTTTTTTGATCGACTCAAGCGTCTGCATTAACCACTGCAGCTTCGGTGAGTTGTCGCGCAGTCGCTTGTCCGGCTGAACGCTGTAAGGATGGGCGCAAATGAGCTTGAGCTTGTGCAGCAACCCGAGCATGCCGGAAGTCTTTTGATCAAGCTGTTCTTCGATCTGCTGCTTCTGGCTGTACGCGGATATTTCGGACAGATACAGATTTCGCTGCAAGGCATGCATGTTAAGTGAACGGCATGCTGTGTCTTCGATTTTGGCAGGCAGGTCTTTGGCAATGTCCTGCTTGGTTCGGCGCAGAGTCTGCGGATCGATAAGCCCTCGAAGGCGCTCCAGTGCAACCGTATCGCGCTCCAATGCGGCTTCGATTGGGCGCTGATACTCGCGACCGAACTGGTTCAAACCGCCCAGAAAACCTGGCTGAATGAAGTCGAAGAGGCACCAGAGATCAATCAGGGTGTTCTCGACGGGCGTACCGGTACACGCCACTCGAAATCTTGCAGGAATGGCTTTGATCGCCTGAGTGACCAGTGCCACGGGGTTCTTCAGTTTCTGAGCTTCGTCGCACACGACGATCGACCACTGCTGACGCGCCAGGGAAAACTCCTGATCGCGAAGTGTCTCGTAAGTCGTCAGGACGATTCGGGCGCAGCCCATCCAACCCGGGCGCAAAAGATTCTTGATGCCCTTGGCTTTCAAGTCAGCAGGGATTTCTTCCTTCTTGAACTTCACCGCACTCAAGGCTGAGCCATACAGCTTCAGCACTGGCAGCGCATCAGCGAAGAAGAACCGGTGAAGCTCTCGCTCCCAGTTATCGAGCAGCGAGACTGGGGCGACGATCAGTGTTGGCTGGTCCTCTGGGTACTGTTCCAGGTACCAGACCAGGAAGGTGAGCAACTGGATCGTTTTTCCAAGCCCCATGTCATCAGCGAGCAAGCAACCTGACACGTCCGAGGGGGACAAGCGGAACAAATGCTGCAACCACGCGACGCCTTGAAGCTGGTGCTCACGCAAGACGACCTCAGGCTTGAGCAGGTTGGGCAACTCTGGTGTTGCGTCCAAAGCGGCGCGTAAGGCTGCCTGACGAATCTGAACGTAGGTCGGTTCGTCAATGTTGTGGCCGATTTGCAGCACAGCGCGGACAACCTTTTCCTGTTGCTGGACCAGGCTGGTCTCGACAGGGGCGATCTTCTTGGACCAGGCATCAAACAGTTGCTCGGCGGCGGCAATCGAGAGCGGTGTTTCGGACTCTGGCAAACAGACCGTTTCATCACCGGCAGCGCGAGCTTCGTCCAGCCGCTGCTCAAACGCTTCAAATTGAGCACGGTCGGAAGGATCCCAACGCCCAAGAATTTCTGCGTCAATGCCCAGCGCCGCCACATCCTTCGGCAACCAGTTCTCGGTCGCCTCTTTGACGAGGAAAGGCGAAGTAATTTTTTCCGCTTCCCCGATGCCAGTCACACGGTCGCCGTATAGAGACAGATCCAGGACTGAGTCGAACTCAATACCGGCCGCTTCGTTTTGCCAACGTTTAAGCAGATCGCTGACTCCTGCCAACTGGCGCAAATCAAAATCGCTGAGTTCCAGTTCATAGCCCTGCCAGAAACCAGCGGGCATGCCAGCGGCCAATTTCAGCTGCAACTCATGCACGAACGGCGCGAGCTCATAAGCCGCTTTGAATTCAACTTCGATGGGCGGCTGCGGGGTTGGCGAGACTGGTTCGAGTGTCAGGTTTACCTGCTCAATGTGCTGTCCTGCTTCATCCAGTTTGGGCTCCAGATGAAATCGGTGAAAGAAAATTCCAGCCTCGGCCAGTTCATCTTCATAGGTCTCAGCATCCAATACTTGCGCGGCGCTTTCGCCGAGTGCGCTGTAAGGGTTGCGGACGAAGGAAAGTGCATCGTCCCCAGCGACCCGACGCCCGGGCAACGAGCGCACATAGTCCAATACCGATTTGACTTCAGGCTCAATCAGGACGTGAGTCAACGATCCATCATCACCGGTCACTCGGTATCGATCCTGAACCTGATTGGCACCGTCGAAACTCTCAAGCCAGTTTGCCGGCTGGCCTTCGAAGGTTGGTTGCAGCTCGATAACCGGCGTATTACCTACTGTCGATTTTCGCGGATTGAGCCGCAGGCTTTCAGGTTTGATAACGACGGTCTTATCCAGGAAGCCATCCATACCGGCACCAGCCTTGCGTGCCAACTTCCTGATGCTGGCCCAGCCGATCTGGTTGGTTACTTCACCCGCCTCATTTTGTTGAGCCAGGTAAAGTTGCCGTACCGCACCGGTCAGCTTCCAGCACGACTCAGGCAAAATCTCCATTTTTCCGTGGTGCTGGACGATAGCGCCCGTACGCTGCACCTGCACATTTGCGTTGGATTGCGGGTCGCGCCATCCACTGACAGCGACCTTGAAGTCGTCGGAGGCAATACTGCCCTGGCTGCTCAGTTGAGGGATGAGGGCTGTCTGTGGGGGCAACCTCAATAGCGGAAGACTTGTTAAGTGCTCTGGCTCATCAAGAAGCCGATAGAGTTCATCCCACGTCAGCAGCCAACGATCAGTGAGCTGAGAGACGAACTCCTCCTCTTCCAACTGATCCAGATAGCTTGCCAATGGCCAGGACTCCGCGTTCTCCGCCAAGCTAAGGGGATAACAAATACCCTGCTCTTCAATGGAAAAAGCAGGTTCAGTATTTTCTACCGTCGAATTCGGCTGCAGGCCTATGCCTTTTAGAAAACGCTTGAGCATTACTGCCTCCAGAACCGGAGTGGCTGTTGATTGACAGGCTTGAAGCCCAGGCGTTGGAGCGCAGCAATGGCGGCCAGATCGTTGTCATCAAGCTGGACCTGAAACGCGCCGCCGCGTGCGCGCTGGTCATAGATTTTGTGCCTGACCGACTTCAGAGCGTCACGGACTTGGTCTTCCAATGCCATGGGTTTGGATGACCCCGGCGTGCCGGCTTGACTTTGCACGCGAATGCCCCATTTCTCGAGGGCATCATCAAATTTGCTGAGCCAACCCTCTATACGATTTGGACGGCTAGGTGCAGGTGAATGCCGCATTCGATCCAGCGCACGATTAGGCTGCTTCAGTTCGCTAGCCAACTCGAGTAGTGACTTATCCGGATTGAAAGGCGACTTGTCTGCTTGATACACATAGCAAGCATTACCAGTTCCGGAGAACTCCACGAAAAAATAGTTCCCGATCTGCATGATGACTGCGTTGTTATGACCCGGACCGCCTACCAGTCGGCTAAGGCGCCCTTTGTTCTTCTCACGAAAATGGACGAAGTCCCGCCCACTGTCATGCCAGGCATCCGAACCCATGACGATTCGGGTGTAACTCATCTGGTTAGCAAAGCGCAGCCAATAATGCAGACGTGATTGATCGACCTCTGCTTCCCCTTTGAGCAAGTTGAAGAAGTGCTCCAGATCTTCCTTCGCGAACCACGCCACGACCATCGCACAGACGTCTTTTTCAACGTACTGCAACCAGCTGTTTTGCCTGGAGCGGATCTGAGGGCTGCCCCAATTGTCGAGCGCGACCTGTTTGAGCAGCGACGACGGCTTTTCTCGATAAGCTGCTACGTGATAGCGCGACAGGCATGCACTCAGAATGTCGTTCATGTACCGCGGATGCTGCCGGCCGATATCGACAAGGTCGGCTAAGCGCTGAGAAAACTCGGCGTCATCCAACATGAAAATGCGAGAGATAAGTACGTTAAAGATCCTTCGCCACAGCCAACTGCTGTCAGGGATCTGCGCAATCGTCTGCAATGCCGAAAGGTCGCTGATCGCCCCCTTGAACATCTGGTCACCTAGCCTCGCACCAGCCTGCTCGGAAAAAAGCTCCTGATGCTGCTGAACGATATGCACCCATTCCTTCTCGCGTTTTTGCTGACCTCTAACGCAGTCGAAGCCAAGCTGAACGTCTTCACGCAACAGACACCAATTGGCGTTCTTATCAGGCGTGGCGGCCTCGTACCCGAAGTAGCTGAAACACAGCGCCAACCAATCCCGGCGGCTCAGCCTTCGTTTTTCAATACGGTGATGGATTTCTTTTTGAACTCGGGCATAAAGCTTGTCATCGTCCAATATCGGCCCGACTCGGTCACTCTTGTCCGAGAGGCCGGCGAAGACCAAGCGCCATTCAGAGCCGTTGAGCGGGATTACATTACGGAATTTGCTTATCGCAGCACGGCGCTTTTCCTGAGGTGGCGGCAAGGCCTTTTCAGCGCGCTCGAATCGTTCGTAAAGATCAATTCCCGCAGCACCCAGACGAGGGAATCGCGCCAACGGTTCAGGCGCCGGCCCCGTGCGATGTGCTGACAGGCTCTGGCTAATAGCGGCGGAAAGCCGCGCGATTGGGCTGGTCATCGGTTCATCGCCAACTGACACTTTTCCATATCAGTGTTGTTGAACACCGGCACTTCTGGCTTGAGGTTGTCTTCTTTTTCCTTCAAGCCAAAGAACTGCATGCGCAACTCCACGCGTCGACTTTCTTCCTTGGTGTCCTTTGCATTGTTGAAGGACACGCCACCCGCCAGGAACATCGATCTGATCTGCTGCTGGTGCTCCGGCGACAATCCGACTTGGAGCGGGCTGCGGCTATCGAGCAGACTGCACATCACCCACTCCGAACGCTGCAGTGAAAGGTGCAGGTTATAAAGATAGGAGCCATCGGTGTCTGTCGAACCCTCGATCACAACCTGTTTGAACCATTTACGGCCCTCTTCACTGTTAGCCGCGTCCAGAATCATCGGCACAACCTCTTGAAGTGCCGACTGGCCATCGTTGCTCAGCGCGTACTGGTTATGTCCAAAGCGGCCAGCATCTCCGAAGCTAATCCGGTTGTCCTTGCAGTCCACCACAATGGTCTTACTGGCAGTCTTTGCCTTAAGGCTCAGGTGCTCGCAGATCTGACTAATGTCCTTACTGCGCTGCTTCTCTCCTTGCTCCGCTTGATTAATACGCTGCGTCACAGAGCTCAAAGCCGCCACCATGACCACGAGAAAAAGAATCATCATCGCGGTCATCAAATCAGCGAAAGAGATCCAGAAAGGCTTCTCTCCCTCGTCTTTTGAACGGGCAGCCGAAGGCATTTGCTTACCAAACATCGACTAGCCTCCGTTACTGTCTGATTCGTTCCATGATGTCGCCGAACTCTTCAAGACTTTCCTTGACCCCTTCTACACCGCCAGCGAGGCTCTTGACTGCTTTATCGAGCTCGGCATCCAGGCTACCCAGGGTTTGTCTCAAAACCCGATCCATGCCATCACCGAACTCTTTGAAGCCGTTACCCAGCACACCACTGATGTTTTCCAGGTATTCGTACACTTCACGGTTTAGCGACTGCATCCGCTCGCTTTGAACCTTCAGGTCCTGGAGATACTGGCTGCGACCGCTGGCCTCCCCTTGTGCACTTGCGACAACCCCTTCGATGACCGCGAGAGTTTTCGCCAGTGCTTCACGATTGTTTCGATAGTCCGCGACCACGGTATTCAACTCTCGTGATGCCTGTGCAAGCTCAGTACCTGCGCCCTGAACTGTTCCCATCAGACCCGCAGTCGACTCACTGGCACGCGCAACGCTTTGTCCGGCCGTTTCAAACCGCTCAGCCGCTGCCCGCATCTTGTCTGCGCCTTGCTGCATGCTCTGCAAATGCTGCTCTGTTTGAGCACTCAATGCCTTAACGGTGTCCTGTGCAGACTTCTGTTGCTCTGTCACTGTTTGCAGCAACGCCTTGACCTGCTCGTCAAGACCGCCTACCAAGTCACGGGTACCTTGATGCAGGTCAGCCTGTGCGGCGCGGGTGGACTGGTCCATCTGCTGTTGCCCATGCTCCAATTGCTTGAAGACTGCAGAGAGCTGCTCACCCAGCACCTCAACGGAGCCCGCAATTTTCGCCATGGTTTCCTGTTGACCTTGGCCGATGTTCTGCTTGATCGACTCAACAAAAGCCTGGAGGTTCTCAGCCATTGCCTGTTGGCGAGCCTCGCTTTGAGCAAACAATTTCTCCAATTGCTCGGCCATCCGAGCACCTGCCCCCTCCCCTTCGTTACCGATACGGGCAACCGAAGCCTGGAGATTGATGAGCATCTCGTTCATCCCCGCTTGCATGGCGTTCTGTCCGGCCTGCATATCGGAGAGTAACTGGGCAATCATGGTCGAGCTGTTTTGAGTCGATGACTCGCTAGCCGAACGCATATCTTGGATCAGCGTCGAAAAGCCCTGCTGCATCGACTGCATGGCGGCAACGGACTGGCCCATCAGTTCGTGCAGTCCATTGAACTGTTGGCCGAACGTACCTTCCAGCTTATTCATGAAGGCAACTAGAACATCCTGAAGAAGGTTCTGTACTTGCCCTGACTGATCGCCACTAGCGGCCTGAACCGCACCCGCGATAGCTTCAAGCGGGGATTTGAGGCTGTTCTCAATGGCACCGCTGACCTGATCGGCCAACAACTGCCCAGAGTCACGGTAAGTGGTCGACAAGGTATCCGCTAATTTGAGGCTTTCACGGACTTGGGTATCAACAAGGTTCTGCAGCATTTCACGCAGATCGGTAACCAGGCTGTCCTTGAGCTGACGTGTTTGCACCGAGCTTTCAGCACTCGAGCGCACAAGCTCCGCCAGATACTCCTCACCTACACCGCTGTCGAAAAGACCGTCGATGGTTTCGTTGAACGTTTCAAGGAGCCTGTAGCATTGGCCTAGACGCCACTTTTCAGTAATCGTGACGGCTATAGAGGCCATGATTGAAATAAAGGAGCCGATGAACGCAAACAACACGTCCTTGAGCAGCTTATCAACGCTGGCATTTACCTGTTCTGGGGTACTCGGATCAAAATGCTGAAGGCCAAGCATCAGGCCAAAGAAGGTTCCAACAATACCGATACCCGTCAAAATTCCTGGCAGGTGTTTATAAAATTCGGTCCCCAATGGTGTATCAACCACGCTTTGAGGTGAGAAAAAATGCGCCGCTCCGGCGGTGGCGCGCGACCGGACCAGAACCTGCTCACCTTCCTGAAACTCAAACTGGTCGTGCAGCGTTTCAGCGTACTCGCGCCAGGAGTGCTCCAGCTTGCTTCCATTGAACACTCGCTCCAATTCAGAGCGCCGGAGCGATGGGGCAGCCGTTTTAACGCCTTGCAAACGTTTAGTCAGACTTTTTAGCTGACCTCCAAGTTTGAAAGACCTGCAAAAATATCGAAAAAAGTACCAAACACATAAGAGGACAACGAGGCCGACTACGATTGTTGGTGCGATCAGTTGCTCGGAGCTTGCCGCCCCCCAAAGATGCGACAGCGTCGAAAAATCCATACTTTCCGCCTTCTATTAAGCAATTTTTGATGTTCAGGACGTGCGCAACCCCATTGATGCGTCAATCGAAGACAGCACCTTGCTCGGTAGATACTTTTTCGGGGCACAACGAATTTTGGATGGAAGGCGGTGGCAGTTTCACAACGACCAATCTGGAGTCTTCCATGGACAATGCCTATAGAATCATGTCCTTATGCCAGCACCTTAGCCTGAGTCTTGAGCGGCGTAAAGCTGGAAGCGATCGATGGATCTTTGATCCTAAGAGTCTGGCCGCGGCTTGCTGGATACGACGCGAATATCCAATTAACCCGTCAGCGACCGCCCTCGCCTCTCTGACCTTCAATGCAACTGGCCACCAAGGCTGCCGAAAAACATGAGCCGTAAAGCCAATGTAGAGCTAACCCACCAATAGAACGTTTCTTTGGAAGTCTGAAATCATCTCGAGTCAGCGCATTAAAACCCAACAGCGAAGTACAGCTAAATAAAACTGTTGCTCGGCCGATACACTGGCCATTCACCCTTTTTCCCTGAAGCGCGTGTAATCACGTCCCAAGCCTTCGGCAGGGCTTGACCTAATACAACCAGCACTGTTTAACAATGAGTCCAACCTTTCGATGCGGCTGTTCTTGGCATCTGCGCAAGAATTTCGTCCCCATCAGCAAGGAGCACCCACATGGCACGATGCCGCAAGCTACTCTCTCCCACTACTTGGTTCCTGGGTATCCTCGGCGCCCTCTCTGGTGCATACCTGATCTACCAGGTGAGAATCATCGCCATCGAAAACGTGGCCGAAAATCAGATCGCACGCGCTCAAGCAGTCAAGAAACAGATCCAACAGCAAGCACGACAACAGCAACTGACCAAACCCACGTAGCAATGGCGGTGAGTGCGCGGAAAACGCAGCAACAAAATGTGGGTATCGACTACGCGACCGGATACCTAGTTTTGAAACTCTACGCTTTCGTACTGACTATTTATCGATCACTCGAATGAATATTTTCTTGCTATTTATTAAATCATTCAAACGAACAAATAGAGTAGCACTAATAGCAATAACTCTTCCAAAAAGCGATAATCAGATAAAACACCCCAAGACATTGATTATATTAAAAATTATCAAAGCCACCACAAACATACCCGCGAAGACCTTGCCTGACAAACAAACCACTAAGTCAACCAAGAACACTTAGCGATTTAATTTTTGAGGGTTTTCGATACAAGTTTTTTCTCACGCAAAAAGATTTCACTTTTTTAGCCTCTCCTTCTAATATAAATAAATAATAATTAAATATTAATATATAAGAAAAGGTAGCTAAAAATAGCGGGCAGGGCTCTGCCCTGCGGGAGCAATTGAGCCCTTCCTGTCGTTTCCTTTCGGCCAGCCCTAAACCTACGGTCAGCTTTTCAGTCGGCCGCAGCTTTGTATGCTTTTCAGCCCTGCGGCTTGGGTTTCCTCACGCTCTTCGCTTATCTTCAAGGGCAAAGGAGCATCTGCCCTTCTGCACTGTGGATTTGGGCACGGTCACCTGCTCCCTTCGCCTGGATGATCCTGCACAGGTTTTGTCAGTCCGCGCCATTCACCGGCTGAGGCTGTTCAACTGCTCGCACAGCAGGATGTCCCCTGGTCGGGAGTCATCGAGCAGACGGAACAGTTCCGACCGATGCAGATTCGCACCTGATTCGTTTTCCGGGTAGAACCTGGCGATGAGCTAGCCATATTGCGCAGCAAACGCTTCGAGCAATTGCCGACTTTGTTCAACGCCCTGTTCCAGGGCGGAGGCCCGAAAGTATGCTCGGACCCGCCGAGGTGTGGGTGGGTATAAGACCTCCAGCAATAGGTGTGGTATGCAAAAAAATCCGATTTGACGCCTTCATAGCTCAGAAGTGAGCGGGACGGCTGACCCAGTCAGAGGCTGCGGTACAGTAAAGGGCTAGTTCTCGGTAAGCCGTGGCCTGCCCGACGCCAAGCTGCTTGGCAAGCTCGACTTTAGCCACGCCCTATATGGCCTCGCGTTCTTCCTCGTGGATTGGCTAACGCCCTTTGTACTTGCTGGTCCTCTGCGCTTTATCGACCCCTTCGAGCTGCCACTCCAAGCGCAGGGCCGGATCGTCGAAGATTAACCCGGTGTCGAAATGCTGGACGTCGACTCTGAATTCGTCGAGGTCTTCGTGCTAGGTACGGATCAGCGGAATCGGATTGCAGGCACGCTGCTGGGCGATGGCGGGCACATGGCTGCGGGTCATGGCAACTCCCGCGGGAATTGGGCTGCGATGGGTTACAGCAGACCCAGCTGTCGGACCTTGCTCAACAGGGTCTCGGATCTGCGCGGCAGCGCTTGCCGGGATGGACGTGGTCGAGGACCAGCGTCACAACGCTGGCGATATACCCTCCATAGTCCTGCGCGGTAAGGTGCGCGTGGACGCGAAGTGGAATGGGTTCATTCGCCCTCCAATGGGTAGGGGGGAGTTTCGGTTCCATGGGAAAATACAAATAATCGTGTTCCTAGCTATTGCGCGGCGGCGCACTCGGCACTCAGGGCGCGGGCGTTGGCCAGTTCACGGTAAACCGTGGCCTGCCCGAGGTTGAGTTGCTTGGCGATCTCCGCTTTCGTCGTGCCTTCGTCGGCCAAGCGCAGGATGGCCGCACGTTTTTCCTCAGCGATCGGCTTGCGCCCCTTGTACTTGTTCTCCTTCTTCGCTTTGGCGATTCCTTCACGCTGGCGTTCGAGCATCATCTCTCGCTCGAATTGGGCAATCCCCCCTAACACGGTCAGAATCAGCTTGCCGGTGGGCGTGCTGGTGTCCAGCCCCAAATTGAGGATCTTGACCTCTACCTTCTTCAGCTCCAGTCGGCGCAGGATCTGCAGCAAGTCGGTGATCGAGCGGGCCAGCCGGTCGAGCTTAGTGACCACGAAGGTATCCCCTACGCGGGCAAATTCAATGGCCGCTTCCAACTGGGCACGCTGAGCGATGGACGACACCTGCTCCTTAAATACCTTTTCACATCCGCACAACTCTAGCTCGCGCAGTTGGGCCTCGAAGCCGGCCTCTTGCTCAATGGTTGAGGTTCGGCAATAACCTATATCCATGGGTTTTCTCCCATATACGTTTAAGACCCTGTGATAACTAACCTCCCAAAAACTAAACACCACTTATATGAGAGGTTTAGGTCGTATTTCGTCGGCTATCGCAGGGGCCGGCTCTATTTAGAAATTGCATAGCGTTTTTTGTCACACTGGTGGACTCTCGCCAAATGCTTAGACGAGCAGCTCGCCCAGGCTGGCGCCTTCCTTTGCGACTGTGCTCGCCAGTAACAGCACCTCGATGGACGCAACATACGAACGGGTCATATCTGCCACTACCCGAACATGGCACTATTCATTTTTTCGTGGACGGAACAATTAATGCGATCCTTTCTTGGGCAATCCGGATTGCTGTCTTAGGCACTAACAAGAACGCCCCCCCGTTGTGGTTTCGCACTATTTTCTATAGGTGCACCTTCTCCTCAACATGAATGCATAACACAAAAAACCAACAACACAGATATATAGACACAGCAAACAACATTACGAAATACATACTTCAACACACGCTAGATTATTTAGAAATACATCAAAACACCAACCGCTATATTTGATGCAGAAAGCATTTAACGCACTAACAGACACCCCACCCACGACTTTTTAATATCGTTTTTTCCCAACCACACAGCACAGTCACCCTCACCACTTTTAACTAACCTTAGAACCCAACGGTACTCAGCACAAGTTAATCAAGCCTCAGCGGTACTCAGTACAATTTTCAAAAAAACCTCACAAAAAAATGAAAAAAAAGTCCTCCCAGCAGCAAAACAAAAAGCACACCTAGCATCGACAAATAATATTAAATACTTATTGAAAATCAATATCTTATAACTGTAACGCATTGCCTTTAACCCTACACCACTCCAGAAATTAGTACGTCCACGAGTGATATTTTCAGCCAAGCGTGGCTACCAGTTGAAAAACCTCGGCTATCCTTACAAGTGTACAAACCGACACACCAACAAAACAATAACGTTTGGGGGCTTCATAATGAAAACCGAAAGCAAAGTCACTGCCAAACCGAACTGGAACGCTGATGATATTGCTCTCTCAGTGTTCGAATCTGGCAATCTCAGCTATGAGCACCTAATCAAAGAACGCGTGACGCGTGCGTTCCAGCACCAACCATCCACCCTTATCTACGACGCATTGGCTTTGGCTTACAATCAAATCGAAAAAGGGGACCTGATGCTGCTGAAACTGCCGAACCAACCGACTATCGGCAACCTGCGCAAGACCCTCGAAGGGCGCGATCTGGGAGAAAACGACTACCGCCTATTTCGCTCAAACTGCGACGAACGCGGCCAGCGCGCCTCGAAAGATAGCCGGCCTCTGGTCCTGCACCGTCTCAGTGAAAAATCTATGCGGACGGTACAGACTTACTTGACCAGCGCGGCGAAGTTGGCCGAAGAAGCCATACAACGTGGCTATTCGCACAACTTCATACAAAATGAAAACCCAACAACGCCACCTACTCAGGACGTTCCAGCAGAAAATCAGGACTTAATAAAAATTTAAACGACAAGGATTGATTAAAAATGACCACCCCATCGGAAGGGGTGGCACCCAAGTTTAACTTCCGACTTATTCGGGCCTTTTTCCTCTCCACTTTTTAGAGACGGAACCCTTGGCATTCAAGGGTGCGATCAGGAAACCAAATGACTAAAAATCGTCCCAGCACCACCGGGGAAAGCATGACCGCGGATGAACGAGTGACGTTCATCCGCAACACCGCCAAATCCCACCGCCTGTCACACACAGACCTCGCGCTATTTACTGGTTACTCGCGGCACAGCATCGCCGGCTGGTTCACCGACTGCGACTCGAGCCGCCATCGGGATGTTCCCGCCAGGGCGGTCGATCGCCTGTGCCTGGAACTGGCCTCGGAGCATGTCAACAGTGTCAAGTCGACAGGGGGACTGCCGCATGTACTCTTACTACCAGCGCTCTGAACATGACACTTGGTTCGTCCTATCCAGCCAAGCTGGCGAAGACCCGGTGACGCTGGCCAAGGCGCAAGGCGCGAAGAAACTCACGATCCTTGCACTGAATCAGATGATCACCGACGGCACCGATGCTGATATCCCGCGAAACCACGACAAGATTGGCTACCGTGGTCCGCTGTACTTCGACATCGACTGCAAAGACGACCTGGGCCAGGCCATCAGCAGCGGCCAAGAACTGGTCGGCAAGCTGGTGCGCATGGGCGTGCCGAAACACTGCATCGAAATCTTTCTCTCGGGTAGCAAGGGCCTGCACGTTCTGGTCAACGAAAGCCTGTTTGGTGCCCGCCGCTTCACCCTGCGCTTGCCCGAAATCTACAAGGAAATGGCCCGCGACCTGTTCGTGATGGGCCTCGACTTCTCGGTCTACAGCAGCGGCCGGGGCAACAGTTTTCACATCGTCAATCTGCAGCGCCATGACGGCAACTACCGGGTGCCGGTGACGCCGGATGAGCTGGCTGAACTGACCGTCGAGCGCTACCTCGAGTGGGTCCTGGCGCCACGCACCGCCGAGGTCAACGACCCGCAAGGGCGGGTAGTGCACGAGCTGAAGGCCATGTTTGAAGAGGCCAAGAAGCGCGTCACCGCCAAACCCAAACGAGTGATCATTGCCTCATCAGCGGACATGGAAGCGATCCGCGAGCCGGTGCCGCCCTGTATCCAGATGCTGTGCGACAACGAATCGGTCAAGGCCGATGCGTCCTACAACCAGGCTGCGACCCAGTTGGCCACTTATATCGTCCGTGCAGGGGTGTCACAAAGCGTGGCGGAAAGCCTCCTCTCACGGCTGGCAAGCAGCGCCAAAAGCAGTAAATACTGCACACCGAAGTTGCGCCGCGATCACATCGAAGCGCAGATCCGCTATGTCGAATACACCCCAACCGTCAGCTTTGGCTGTAACGCAATCCGGGCCCTATTCAACAAGCGCCCCTGTGAGTGTTGTGCGATCGAGGCCGGGGTTAGCAAGGACGGAGGCCAGGACGCGGACCTATGCGCCGTGGTCGAGCCTGACGGGTACTACATCAGACAAGGGGACGGGAAGCGACGGATCAGCAACTTTACCCTGCAGGCGCTTGACGTGTTCATTAACGTGCCGCAGGACGGTACCAGCCCGCGCCGTGTCAGCACCCGCATGGCAGTCCTGCAGAACGGCAATGACCTAGGCAAGATCATTTTTAAAGAGCCGGCCTTTTCCGGTCGTTCAACCTTTCTGAAAGAGTTCGAGGGCATCACTGACCTGACGTTTCAGGGCACTGACCTCGACATTCAGAAGATCAAATTTGCTGTTTTTAGAGAGGTCAACGACGTGGGAGAAATCTTCCAGGTCTATACCGCGGGGGTCCATCTGGACTTCGTCGACAACCACCCCGTTTTCACCTATGTCGAACCGGATATGTCGGTGAACTCGGAGAAGGTGCGCGGCACCCACCAGTTCCTTGGCAACCTGCTGGCCCGCCCGTATTTCGCGCACTGTTCGATGGCGGAACGCGCCGACCACGCGGTAGACCAGGCGCTGACCTGGCTACTCAAGATCAACCAGAAACACGAGGTCGGCCTGCTGATCGGCTGGAGCAACGCGGCGCACTTCAAGACCCATTTCATGCACCTGCACAGCCAGTTCCCGATTCTCTGCCTGTGGGGCAGCGCGGGTTCCGGCAAGTCGAAGACCGCCGGCCTCATCACCTGGCTCAACGGCACCGACTACATGGAGAAAGACACCGGGGTCAGCGCCCCGTCGACCTCGCACTACGGCATGCTCGAATACCTTTCCAGCACCACGACGATTCCGCGCATCGTCGAAGAGTTCAACAGATCCAAAATGACCTCCAGGGGCTACAAGGATGTGGGGGAGCGGATTAAGCAGGCCTGGAATGGCGAGGCAACTCTTAAAGGCCGGTTGAGCAAAGGCAACCTAGGGCGCACCAATGCCGAAGCTATTGCCATTCCAATGTCGTCGCCGCTGATCGTGATTTCTGAGCAAGAGATCGAGATACCGGCAATCCAAGAGCGCAGCATTCAGGTTCATCTGACCAAAAAGAAGCGCGGCCAGTGCCGGGAACACTTCTTCCAGGCCAGCAAGCACCGCGAAGACATCCGCCGCTTGGGCAAGGTGCTCATGGCCAAGGCGCTGATTACCCCGCCCGAAGTCATCGAAGGGCTGATGAAAAAGGCCTCCACGCTGCTGCCCGAGGGCATGGACGACCGCCCACGCTACTCACTGCAGGTGGTCCTGGTCGGCCTCTGGCTGCTGCGTGAAGTATGCGAGGAATTGCGCTTGTTCACCGCCCTCAAGACCCTAGACCCAGTGATCAAGACGGTCATCGAAAGGTTTGCCGGCGACGGTGACGGCTATGTACAAAGTGAGATTGATCTGGTCATACAAAAGATTGGGGTCATGGTGGCGATTTCGCGCGGCGCAGATGAGACTGGCACCGGCATGGCGTACCTGAACGAAGGCCTACACTACACCGTAACGTCCGAGTACCTGATCCTCGACCCGGTGCTGTCCCATGCCAGTTACACCCGCTATTGCAACGTCGATGAACACTGCACGCCGGTGATCAGCAGCAACACGCAGTTTGCCAAGCTGATCCACGAAGAACCCTATTTTGTGAAGTACGCACCGCACGCGGGGATGGGCGGCGGCAGACCTATGCTGTTCCTGTCGCTGCAAGAGTTGCAGAGCAAGGACATCGACATCAGCCTGTTCGGCCGGGGGAGGTAACCATGCAGGGTCCAACTTTAACTGGTTACCCCCAGCGCGCCGGCATCGAGCGTTACCCGACGCTC
>Ga0207655_1000271_pt1 | contig 81204 bp, 105 predicted proteins | sample KBSM44metaG_FD_184398 | JGI IMG/M metagenome (GOLD analysis project Ga0207655, IMG submission 184398) | Miscanthus rhizosphere microbial communities from Kellogg Biological Station, Michigan, USA - KBS M4-4 metaG (SPAdes) (version 2) | ecosystem: Host-associated > Plants > Roots > Rhizosphere >... | reverse complement strand
TGGGCGTTTTCCGTGTTATTCAGGCTTGTTGGCCTGAGCATCTAGCCTGGCAAGGTCTTCGGTGGAAATGCTCGGAAGCTTTTGGCTGTAAACCGTCCAAACTGTGTAGCCATGCTCACGCTGGACGCTTAGTTTCCAGTCCGCGCGCAATCCAACTGGTACTAGCTCATTTGCCTTTTTGCGGTCGCCATAAGCTGGGACCATTTTAGCGAACTCAAGGTAAGGTGATGCGTCTGCATCCGCCTGCTCCAGAGGACCGCCCAATACGGGCTGTATGAAAACGACGCCATCGTCTTGAACGATGAATCGAATTGCCTTTGCCTCGATGCAGAGTTCTAGCGCTGACCTCATATGCTTCTTTTCCACTCAATCCTGGGCGCGAAAAGCGCGCCTCTCTACTGACTGAGCCCCGACTGGCGGGGCTTGGCGTGTGGCAACGTTTTCCTCTTAACCGGCGGCGTGCGAATCGTCTTCATCCGGGTCGGCTGGATTGTTCCTCTGGATGGCCAGATGAGCATCGGTCGACCACGCTTCGAACCAGTCGATATTGGCTCGCGCCACGGCGGCAAAATTCATTTCGCCGCTGTCGAATTCTTCCTGGTGCAGCGGCTCGAAACCGGTCTTGTCTTCATACTGCTTGAGCCAGTCGCGCTGGGCGGCAGTGGCTTTGGTGCTGGTGATTGCCATGATCGGTTTCCCTAAACTATTCAGTACGGCCTAGACGGCCTTCGTAGGCCTCCAAAAACAGCACGAGCGTCCACCCAAAGCACAGGAACAACGGTGGGCCTACAGCAAACGATTTATCGGGCCAAATGGTCACTACAAAGGTGGCAGCTAAAACTACTACGGCCTGCGTACCAAGCATCCACATTAGATGCTTGCGTGTTGCTGGGCGTCGGGGCCGATTGGCTGCCGCCTTAAGTTTTTCAAACAGACTGCTCATACTTTTCCTACGTCCATCAAGGTTTAGCGCGGACCAGAGATAACTGGAGTCCATGCCACTGTTCATCAGCGTTCTGGATGACCTTCAAAAGAGCATCGTCCTGAACGTCATTCCCATGAACCTGCCAACGGCAATCCTGGCATTCCAACCCACAGCGACCATCGCTCTGCTGGTTGTCGCGGACCTCACGCTTGCTGAGCTGGCCGGTGCGGGATACGCGAAAGCTGATATCCGCATCAATATCGATCCGGACCTTGAGCGGGCCTCTGCACTCGGGGCATTCGATTCTCTGCGCCATTTTCGCTTTCCTCTTTCAGACGCTGCCGGTACCGGTGGCGTACCGGGCAACGATCCCTGCGATTTCAATGATGCGCTTCAACTCGCACTCAGGGCCTGCGGCTTCGTCACGCAGGGCACCTAGCCAAACCATCACATGCTCGTTGTGTTTCATTGCCGATTTCTCTCAACTTGCCGCTGATGTGCGGTGGCTACGAAATTTCGCTGCCAGCTCCGGATCACTATCTAGCAATTGGCCCATGGTAAAACACGTTTTCGCTCGACCTTCGGCAATCAGCTCATTCAGCGGGCGACCGAGGAGACGCTCGGCAGTTTCAGCCGTAATGCGCTTCTCATCGATCAAGTCGCCGTCAACATCGAGCTTGTCAGCGATCAACATCGCGGGATCTGCGTTGCCTTTCTCGGATACCGGCATAGCTGACCACTGCGACTCCCATTCGACCTGGGATTCCCACCCTGCCCCGCCAAGCGTCACAAAGCCGTTGTTCTCTTCGTCTCCGAAGGTAATTGCGATGCACCAAACCGGTTTTTCAGCCTTCACCTTCATTGTCTCTGTCCTTTTTTCGCGGACGCGAAAATGGGCGTCCTTCTACTCGCTCGGCCCAGCTTTTTAGGGCTGGGCTTGTGGTGTACCTGGGCGATTTCCTATCACTCAACAAATTCGATGTCGCTGGCCTTGATTGAGCTAATGATCGGCTTCAATCCGCAGCAGCTACAGGTGTCAATCACCAGTGACGAACCCTTGGGGCTCTGGTGGTCGATCACGGCGAGCGACCCAATCGGGATAATTCCCCAGCCGTTACGGAACTCACGGAGAGTGCGAACGCGCTTCCCTGTGTAGTCACGTTTCAGCTTGGGAGGTGGTACTACCTTTAGCTCTGCCATAAGATTTCCCTTCAAATCTTTGATGGTGTGCAACCAAGCTCGCGGGGGCCAGCTAGGCGAGCCACATAACGAGGTTTTGGGTTGCGTGACCAATCGTTTTCTTTTGCGCAGGTCGCAGCACCGAGACTAGTCCGAGCCCGCACGTACATAGTGTGTGCGACCTTCTCCTTTTTGCCCCGGCCCTGGATCAGATCCACAGCGTAGACTTTCAAGTCCTTGTCCTTCCAGTAAGCGTGAGCGTCAGCTTCATCGCCAAAAAGCATGCGCTGTTGTCGCGGTGCTGGTATAGCTGCCCGTTCCTCGTTCTCCGCCTGTGCCGCGTCCATGATCTTCGCAGCGGTCAATTGCGCATCCATGCTCCTGCCCCACGATTGCTGCATGTAGAACAGCTGCGCCTCGACGATGCCGGCGGCGTCGGAATGACTTATCGCCAGGGTTTCGGCTACTGCCTCAGTTACAGCACCTTCCCACTCGAAATACTTCATCGCGGCCTTTTCCGTTAACTGGTTATGTTTTGTTTATGCCGCCAATTCAACGAGCGGGATACGGTTCATGTGCATGGTGTAGCCGGTGCGCTGCTCCATGTCGACGTACTGGCTGAACAGTTCAGGGCGAGCTACGCGACCGTTCTTTAGGTCTGCCCTGGACGCCATTATGCAAAACACGCAACTCAGACGATCATTGCCCAACGCATAGGCGTAGTGGGGTGTCTGGCCAGCCATTGCGATGGCTTCGAATACCTCAGTCGCGCTCATGTCATGAACAGGAAGCCATTCAAACCATGTATGTACTGAGTTGCTTATCGCCATGCGGCTGAATGCGGAACGCTTGGCACGACCCGGCGATTCTTGGGCACGCAACCCCAAGCAGTTCACGATCGTCTTGAAGCCATTAGCCTTTGCGTAGCGTCTCACTTCGCGCTGAATCGGGCCGCGCTTCAAATCACTGGTGCACTGGCGAGTTGAGGCTGATGGCCAACTTGGCACTTCAGGGCGACTTTCAAACCGGCGTTCGACCATTTCCAGCAATGTCTTTGCCGCTGTGGCCACAATGAAGGGAAGTTCAGCTTCGGCGGCTTGATCGCGCGCCAACTCCATCGCGCCTGGCCACTCCATTTCCCCAAGCGAGGCATGTACTACAACCAGTTGCGAAGCTGGGACACGCTCCAGCAGGCGGATCAACTGGACCTGGGAATCCTTGCCGCCCGAGTGGTTAGCTACAAACAGAGCCCCCCCCTCGATCAGTCGATCAACCTCATCTTCCCAAGGTGCGCGATTATCCGCTTCAACACCGAAAAGCATCCGCAGCTGGGTAGTCATGTCCATTCCTTCAGTGAATCACTTCAAGAAGGCAACTTTACCATATATGGTAAACAATGAAAGCTGAAATTTACCTTTTATGGTAAAACTTGCTGAGCTCAGCTGCTCGCTTACTTTCACTCAAAATTACGTCAAGCCGGCGCGAAAACTGGCTCTTGTTCACACCGTTTCTTTCCCACGAGGCGCTCGCGGATAAACCGCTAACAAGATGATCCCGCAAGGCCGCAATGACCTTCTCGCCGCGAATGGAAGTGCCATCCAAGAGCAACTCGAAATGCCGAGGATCTACACTGCCAGGTACAAGCCCAGCTACATCAATCACCATCAGATTTCTCTACATGTGAGCCAAAGCGTGGACTTTACTGTATTTGGTAAAGCCACACACGCAGCGCTGGCTAGCCACGACAATCGAACCGCACTTGCTGTAGCTCCATGCTCGATGGATTGAATAGATCCTGCTGCCCATCAGCGTGACGTAGAGCTGCATCCAAAGGCGGCAATGTTTTGGCAAAGCGTGTCGCACTGGTGCCGTCGATTGAATTCACACCAGCTGCAGCGCACAAGGTAATGCGTCGAGCGCTATTCACCCGTCCAACGTGCAAATGGCAGTTTCGACGGCGAGCCAGCATGCCCCAAGTGTTCAATGTCCCAAGCTTCCACTCGGTATCACCACCAACGAAAATGCCTATAGCTGGTGAAAGCAAATCACGAACATCGTCTGGCTGCATGCCGTTTTGGACAGCAAGCAAAAGCTTTGTGGGGATACCTTTCAGGCGGTCCAGCCAACGCAACGAGAACTCAAGAGACGCCATACCACCGGCAACGATGTCCGGAAGTACAATCCAATCAGCTTTCTCGCCCAGCAGATCGACAGAACGCCCAAAAGCCCTCTCGTCGAACGCTTCGCCCTGTTGAAATGCAGTCCACGCACCGTTGTCCAGCGCGTATCTCATCCCCTCGGTCCGCAGCACTCCTTTTGCGGACACAAGAAGCCTCCAGTTCGCTGCGCGCATCGCCTCCAGATTTCGCCGGGTTCCAGTACGACTGGCATAAGAAACCATTGGGCAAGGGACCATAGAGATACGTTCTTCGATTTCCTGATCCATATCTGCGCTGCCGTCTACTCCGTAGTAGTCCGCATATGCCATGACAGCCTGCGAGTAACCAACGGCCCGACCGGAAACATAAGGTTTCATCCAATTCGGCGCTTGATAACTGCAGTTCTTCATGCTGGTTCTCGCAATTGCTTGGCTGAGCACAAAGTTTACCATATATGGTAAAACATTTATCAGATAATTTTACCTTAAATGGTAAACAATCACTCACAAAGCATTTTCAAACGCACGCCGAATTGACGCTTGATTGACGGTCAAATAGGGCTTGGTGTGGTCAAGGCAAGCGTGGCCTAGAAGAATCTGGACCATCTCCACATCGCCAGTCGCGGCAAGCACCTTTGCTGCCAAAGTGCGTCGCCCGCTGTGTGATGACCCACCACTGATACCCGCTTGGCGGTAAAGGCGACTGAACGTCTGCTGCAGTGTGTCACAGCACCTGTATACCTCCGGCCCGCTTTCTAGCACACGGTGCTTGAATGCAAGCTCAAACGCTTCGCCCTTGTGGCTGAGAATGAGTTTTGAGCTTGGGCGTAGGCCGCGAAAATCAACAGATCCAGACACCCCCCAGCGACGCTGCAAGCGCAGGTCCAACCAACGCTCTAGGGCATCGATGCACCTGGCATGCGTGAGATAAACGTTCCTGGAACGCGCGCCTTTTGTGATCGACGAAGACAGGTGAACTTCTGAACGCACAGATCCAGATGGATGTAGCACGCTGGATATTTCAAGCTGGGCCAGTTCTGTGACACGCAAGCCGGTTGTGTGAGTGAGCCAAAGCAGTAGCACATCCCGATCTGGCATGCGGCCTGTTACCGAAGCCACTCTTATGAGGTGTTTGAATTGACCAGGTCGAAGGGATGTTGCACGACGGATCTTGGCTGTCATGGGACTCTCTATCAGGATTGGCGGAAATTCGCTGTCGTTCCAAAGAGAGTCAGCAGCAGGCCTCCGGGAAAGCCTACCACCAGTATTTATGCGGTGTTATAGGAAAATGCTAAAGCACCTGCAGGAGGTCGGCTGGTAACAGACAGCGCGGCACGACACCCAGCGATTCACCAGCTCCAGGTAAAGCTCACTCCACGGCCAGCTGATCTGCCGGGTACTGGTTCATGAACGCTGCGCTCTGCTCCGGACCCGCCGTCAACCAGTCCGCATACGAGCCCTTGGGCAAAATTACTACCATGCGCTTTTCATCCTGGGGCTTGTGGTACGCCTTCATGAAGTCGTGATCATCTGCATTCACGGTCAGCATGGTGTAGCTGTGCAGGATCTGGTCGGTGGACGGATCGCGCCACCGCTCCCACAGACCCGCAATGCCCAGCAGCTCGCCGTCTGCCCGGGCTATACGCGTGGCAATTGCCTTGCCTGATCGCCAGTCAGGCTCGTAGATGGCCACCGCTGGGATAATGCAATGTTGCGCCTGGCGCCATGCATGTCGGAACGACGGTTTCTCGGCCACTGTCTCTGATCGAGCATTGTAGGTGTGTTTGGCAAACTTGCTGTCCTTGCTCCAGGACGGGATCAAACCAAAGGAGCCGGTCAGCACTTCCATGGTTGCGGGAGAATCGTTGTCATCTGCCCGGCCATCTGGGCGGCGCAAGAACGGGCCGATGTAGCCAGGCCACAGATCGAGCCTGCCCTGGTCGAACAGTGCGACCCCAAACACTTCAGCGACCTGGTGGGGTGACGGTGCTTCATAATGGCTGCACATAGAGCCTCGCAGGCAGGTGTGGATGTCTGCATGTGAGATGCCCACCTGCCCCGCCGTTCCATTGGTTTTGATTGGCTGTGCACCCCACGCTTCGCCGGGGCGGGTTTCATTGTGCTGCAAACCCCTTACACTCCGCGTTCAACAAGGAGTTCTGTGTGGTCGACCAGCCTTATTTCCCCGAACTGATCATAGACGGCCAGAGCATTGACCTGGCACATCTTGAGCCCTTCACATTCGTCATCCACAGTGAAAAAGCCAAGCGCAACCTGCGTGTGCATGTGACGTTCTCCACGCATTGCTTCAGCATCAGCTACCTGCAGGAGAACCATCCCGCCGGGCAACCCGTCATTGATGCCGTCTCGGCCAGGCCACGCACCTTCTGTCCAATCCGATATCGACTGTCCCACCAGCTGCCCGCGCTCATCCAGAGCCTCAACCACCCAAAAGCCAAGGTGTGGGAGACAGCTACAGAGCGCAACTGGTGTTATTCGATCACCATTGATGACCCAAAAGGCCCGTACCACGTGTTTTTCGAAGTGCGTCGTGCTACTGGCGAACGTCAGCAATGGCAGGATCTGAACCTGGTGGTGGAAAGTGCCTACCACGAGGCGGATGGTGGCGGGCCAAGGCTCAAAGGCTCAATGGCCTTCCCGCTGCTGTGCGGCAAGATTTATTTGAGGGAGCGAACAGCTACAAAACGCTGAAGCCAGAAACGAAAAAGGGTGCCATAGGCACCCTCTTCGTATTCGGTGTAGCAGGTCCGGACACCACTCGGCTTTCGCCTTGGTTCGCCTTGCGCGAACACCCTTTTGGGCTAGGGAACGTTCTATCTCATCCGGTCAGTCGTTCCGCTGTTGCAGGTCTATAGTCAACGAATTGTTGACTCAGTTCAAGGCCCATTGATCATTTTTGATCAACCGCCCTTGTAACTGACCACCTTCAGCGACCACGCCAGGTGATGCAGCCAGATGCGTTGCTACGTATCAGCAGAACACAGCGGACGCGCCACTGAGCTAACCATTCTTCCAACTCAGGCACTGACGCCGTGATTCAGCTAGATTTTACGGGAAAAACTATTAATTCCGCTATATGCGATAAAAAACATAAAATTCCCGAACAAAACCTTTATTTCTGAAAATACACGAATTATAGTGAAAGCCTCACTCATCCAGTAGGCGACCTCACGCATGAATCCTGCCGATAACGAAATATCTGAACAGCAGAACTTTGTTGACTTCAACTCCATTCTTTACACGCCTCAGTACGCCGCAGGTTGCTTCGGCCTGACCACGCGTCGCCTTATGGCCATCGAAGAAGAGCACGGCTTGGACATCAAGCGCATAAAGCGTGGGTCGTCGACATCAAGGGTCTATACGGCCTCAGATCTTTTCAACATCGCCGCGCTGCGTCGGTCATTAGGCCATCTCAAACCAATTGGTCGTCAAATTGTCGCATCTACCTTCGTGCCAAAGGGCGGGACTGCTAAGACCACTACTGCGGTCAATCTTGCTATCAGCGCACAATTTGCAGGTCTAAAGACACTAATTATCGACAATGACCCCCAGGGTGATACCTCAAACATGCTGGGTTATGACCCCGACCTCAGCCCAGATGATCTCGTCGACATGAACATCCCTTCAGACCGGCTGGTCGATGGACATTTTGGAAATCTTCTTAGCCCATTGCTTCGAATGAAACCTTTTTCAGAGAAAAGCCTCGCTGATGTGATCAAAAAACCATTTGGCGAAAATGGTATTCATCTCATCCCGGCTGATACATATCTTGAGGATTTGGCTGTTGCGCTCGATGCTTCCAACAATTCGGATATGTGGTACGCCCGTTTCATCGAAGAAGCCAATAAAGGAAAAGTACCGGGGTGCGACCTTTCTGTTTATGACCTGATCATCATCGACAACGCGCCTGCTGGCTCTCGATTGACCAAGAACTCAGTTGCAGCCAGCGATTTATTGTTGTGCCCCGTTCGAATGGACAAATTCTCGTTCAGAGCACTGTTAAGGCTGCATGAGTGGTGTGCTCGATTCGCAAAAGAGTACAGCTATGCGCCTTCACTCATGGCTATTCCAACGATGTTTATTCGCAAGCGGGCTAGATTGTTAGCAAATCTTCAATCACTCAACACGCTCTTTCCAGGGCAGGTAACTGAGGAAAAGATCTATTTTTCCGAAGATTATGCAAAGTCGCTGGATGATGGAATTCCTCTCATGTTGTGGAAGGGGGCAAACTCCCAAACCATCGACACTGCAAGACTTGTCTTTGGTGAAATCTTGCACAAAATTCGGAGCCTGGCCGCCTAATTTTGAAAATGGTGCTTCTAGCACCACCGCGCACTGGTGCTTGTAGCACCACAAACACCGACTGGTGCTAGTAGCACCACAATGAAACGGAAAAATGATCATGAAATCCGATGATTTCCCGGGAAAACCTAAAGTCGGCTCAGCCGTGAAAGGGCTGAGAACACCAACGCCGATACACACGCCTGACTCAGCAACGGCGCAGCCGACGGGGCGGGCTGCGATGCTTCAAAGAATGAGCCAAGACCCAGAATCTCCAGAACTACAGGTGCCAGATTCAGAAGCGACCTCAAGCAAGACCACAATTCATATTCTGAATGTTGACCAGATAGTTAAATCACCATTTCAGCCAAGATTGATTTTCGACCAGGCTGCACTGGAAGAGCTTGGAACCTCCATCCAGACAATCGGCCTGGGACAGCCAATCCTGGTCAGACCGCTACCCAACGGACTTTTTGAGTTGATAGGCGGGGAGCGTCGATGGAGAGCTTCTAAACTCATCGGCAACATGACCATAGAAGCTATGGTCAAGCCAATGTCAGATGCTCTCGCAATGCTTTTGGCGTTGACAGACAACGACCAGGAAGACCTCACGGACTATGAGAAAGCTCGTAGTTATCACCGTCTTCTCACCAATGGTGAAGATTCGAGTATGCGTGCTCTAGCAAGGCGGCTAGGTACGAATCATTCAGTGATCAGCCGCCTCCTGCAGCTGACACAATTACCCGAGAGAATACGCACAATACTGGACGTGCATCCAGCGCTTATAACCGCAAATTATGCTAAGGATTTCAAAGAACTAGCCACAATCAACGAAGATTTTGTCGTCAGTGTGGTCGAAAAAATGGCTTCATCGGGACTGACACAAGAAGCTGCTCTTAGGTTGATAAGACGTGAAGTTGATTCAGTAAGCAAAACCGAAGCAAGGCAGGTGAAAAAAAGTGCAGTTGTCGGGGTTGGGACACTTCGTATCCTGGGTGACAGGGTCGAAGTCAAATGTGCAAAGGGAATTGACGCTACTAAACTCGCTCAGGAATTTGTAACATTCTTGCATTCTTTGGATAAAGCTCAAATCCAAGAAGCTGATGAGTCTGCAACGGACCAGTGAACCAGATTCAGCGCAAAGATCGGATAATCTACACAAAAAAGGATACGCAAATGGTTAGAAATCAATATCGCGGAGCTGAGATTCTTGCATTTACCTTAGGCTTGGCCATGGTCTGTTACGTTGTTGCCAAGGCGTTTTCAGACTACCTAGGCGTAGACATTACAGCCGGGGGTCGAGTGCTTTTAGCACTTTTACTGGCCTTGGGTATGATTGGCTATGCAGTATGGAGCGAATTGACGAATGGGTTCCTCGGCTTCAGGGCACTTTTACCGTTGGCATTTTCCACTCTTTGGAGTGGCATGTGGCCAGCAATGCAGTACTGGGGAACCAAGTCATTGTATTTCCCGGGCCTGCCTATCGAGTATCAGGACTTGGAGTGGTGGGCAAATGGATACACTCAGTGGGGGGGATGGGCTCTGATCCTCTTCGGCGGATATGGCATTGCGTATCTCACCTGGCGGGATAGGTAAGGCAACGATTTATTACTGCTCTGGCGCGCTTGATCATTTGGCCTTTACAACCCATAGCTGATCAAGGCGCGTCGTGTAGCTCTGGCTCATATTCTCGCGCCGCATGCCCCAATCCGGTACAACAGGCACAGAACCCGTACGCAGGGTGCCACGGCCCCACTTGTCGTTGATCAGGTCCAAAGCAGCCATGAGACGATCGGAGTTCAATGGTTGTGCTGCAGAGAACAGGTCATCGGTAAACTCGCCTGGCTGGCATATGTCCATCAGCAGCACTTCTGCTTTGCTGTACCTGAACCCGGGCCGGTAGATACGCGTGACAGCGTCCGTAGCGAATTTGGTCAACAGTCGGACATCATTGGTAGGGTAGGGCAGCTGTACAAGTGCGCCGTTCGCGTACTTTGCTTCGTCAGGGCTGAACATGCCGGTGCGGATACTCACCCTGATCTTTTTACACACTGATCCCTGGGCTCGCAGCTTCTCAGAAGCACGCATCATGTAGGTGGCCACCGCCTCTTTGATCGGTCCCAGCTCGGTCAGTCGCTTGCCAAACATTCTGCTGCAGCAAATCTCTTGCCTTGGTGGCTCGACGTCATCCAGCTCCAGGCACACTGTTCCGGACAGCTCACGCGCGGTCTTCTCGACAACCACGCTGAATTTCTTGCGCAGCATCCACGGATCTGCCGCTGCGAGATTTTTTGCTGAAAGAATCTGCATTCCCTCAAGGTGTGCTTTCAACTTCCGGCCAATACCCCAAACCTCACCTACGGAGGTATTGCGCAGCACCCAATCACGCTTCACAGGGTCGCAAATATCCACCACGCCGCCTGTGTGAGCCTGGAGGCGCTTTGCTGTGTAATTGGCAAGCTTTGCCAGGGTCTTGGTCGGGGCAATTCCTACACCCACTGGGATGCCTGTGCAGCGGTAAACCTTTGACCGGATAGCTCTACCTAACTCAGTCAGATTCCCGGGCATGCCGCTTAAATCGACAAAAGCCTCATCGATGCTATAGACCTCGACGGCGGGCACCATTGACTCGATGATGGCCATGACTCGTTGGCTCATATCACCGTACAGCGCGAAATTGCTGCTGAATGCTTTGATGCCGTGCCGGCGCAGGATGTCCTTGATCTGGAAATAGGGCGCTCCCATTTTCACGAACGGCTTTGCGTCGTAACTGCGGGCAATAACGCATCCATCGTTATTGCTGAGTACCACAATGGGCACCTTGGCCAGGTCTGGACGAAAAACGCGCTCACAACTCGCGTAGAAGGCATTGCAATCCACAAGGCCAAAGACCGGCGTAGGATTCTTACTCAAAGGTTGTCACGCCATGACGTACAACACCCCAGATCGACAAATCTTCGCCTTCCAGGATATGCCGCGGCGGGTAGGCCGGGTTTGCTGATTTCAACACTACGTGCTCGCCCTGAATGATGAGAATTTTGCAGAGAGGCTCATTATTCAGTGCAGCGATAACGATGCTTCCGCTGACAGGCTTTCTCGATCGATCCACCACAACCAGGCTATCGTGAAAAATCTTTGCACCTTCCATGCTATCGCCATCGATCTTGGCCACGTAGATATGCGGCGCGCGAAGATCCATCAACCGGTCAAAAGAGAAATCCTGCTCGATGTGATCTGCTGCAGGGTTCGGAAAACCGGCGGGGATTTTGAAGGTGTAGAACGGTACGACCTTTCCGGACTCTGACAACCGGCCGAGAATTTTGACGTTCATGATGCGAACCTGGCTGGAGGTAAATAAAACTGTACGTACATACAGTAAACGATTCGCAGCTACTAGCCGTCAACTTTGCCCGACCAGCAGTCCAAAACGCATGCCTTCATTGAAGGCAAACAGCGTCCGTACAGGTTCTGATTTCTCTGCGAAGCCAGCGCGCACACGCGCCCGGTATCGGACTGGGGCGGCTTGCCGCCCTGGGCCGATTAATCCGGGTCTTAGCGCCCGCAGGGTGGCCGTAGGCCAGGGCAGGGCAGCTTCATCGCCCTGGGCCGCTTAGACAGGCTGACCCACGGTGTTTCAGGCGCAGACCATACGCGCCGTGCCGAAGGCACGACTTGCGCGTGCATTATTTAGAGGTGTTCACACCTCGTAAGAAGTTGTTTTTCCCGAAGGGGTCTGCTGAACGGGGTATAAAATTCCATTTATTCCTAATGCATCAGGCACTTATCCACAAGCCACGCAGGGCAGGGCAAAAAACTGGCGGAATAGGGGCCTTGCCGCCGGCGACGCGACGCTGACCAGCGAGAAATGTACCCAGAACACTCCAGATTTGGCGATAGCCAAATTGCGGGCGCAAAAGTACCTCCGCGTGAGCGGATGCAAAAAAAGGGGGGGGGTTATCCGGGATCCTTGCTCCTGCCGGCGTTCTTGGCCGCGATTCGCTCCATGAACGCTAGTGGCTTCTCTGGCCCTGCTTTGCGCTGAGGAGCATTGCCGGAGCTGACTGTCGCAACAGCTGGCGCCTGCGCTTCAGTCTGCTGGCTTTCCTTTGCTTCCCAGCGGGCTCGGGAGCGCTGCCGCTCACCTTGCTTGCGCGAGAACTCTTCCATTTCCCTGCGCTGTCGCAGACCTATCTCGTTGAGGTCAGTTTTGCGCCGCTTCCTGGCTGCCTTCTGTGCCTTATCAAAGGCGTACTGCAGGCCAAGATCGGTCCAAAACAGCTTTGTGAAGCGTATCAGGACACGCGTACGCACCAGGTGCAGGCCGTTCGCGTCCAACTCGTCCAGACGCACACGCTCGATGCGTCTGTACACGTAGCCGACCTGTTCGAGGGTTGTCAGCAAACGACTGAATGCCGCCTCTGAAAAATTGGAGTCGTTGGCAATGTTTCGCTGGGTGTTGAGGACATATCGGCCGGTGGCCATGTCGAGATAGCCAATCACGCCGGTGGCCAGATCGAGGCGAACAAGCAGCTGTTCCTCCACGGCCTCGATGGCTTTGAACTTCTCAATTCGGGTACGCCGATCGCCATTGGCTGTGTCCAGGCGCCGGAGGTATTTACCTCTGAAATCGACGATGTTGCCCAATCGTTCATGGGCCTTACGCATAAAGGGGTTTGCGAGTTGTTTGGATGTCAGAAATCGGATTTCTGAGTAGCGAGGGAGCGTTTGCTGGACCTTCCTGCGTAACGCAGTGTGAGGATCTGCAGGGTTTGTGCTGACAGATCTGAGGTACGGCTTTTGCTGTTTGCGGGTTGTGCCACTGGATTCCATGTGAATACGCCAATCTGGCTGACCCTGAAACTTTCGCGTTTTGCAACTTGCAAGAAGCCGCCGCGAAAGCCATAATCAGCTCACGTTGATGAGGAACAGACCTCCTTCTGTCGAAAAAAGCAAGGTCTGTTCTAGTATTTCCAAAAAGCCCGGTTACCAGCCGGGCTTTTTGGTTTCTGCGTTTCTAGTTTCTACACGATTGAATTCTCTGAGGTTTCTGTCTGCCAAAGCAGGCCTTCTCACTCGTCTACTGAGCTGTCATCCAGTCCAAGACGGAACTGCGGGTGCTCTACACCCGCGTCCATCTCTTGCAGATATGCAAGTACTGCGTCACGCAGTTGCTCTGACATCGTTGTGCCGTTCGCACGCATAGCGGAATCGAATCTTCGCTTATTTTTAACGTCCAGCTTGAAACTGACGACGCAGGTCGGTTCGGATGTCATAGATGCACGCCAAAGTAGTACCGTAAGACTTAATCCGGGAGATTAGGAGGTCTACGGTAGTACGTCAAGCGTGGCCAAGCTGGTAAAGCTTGGCTGGAGAAGGGCTTAGCTTAGAAACGACACTCAAATGATGCGTTTCTGCGAAGCGTCTCTAGAAGGGTATTTCGAGATCGGTGTCGTAGTCATCATCCGCATGCGGCTGGGGAGGTTGCTGGTTGTAGCTTTGCTGTGGCGGGGTTGCTTGGTGCGGTCGCGACTGCTGGGGCCGAGGTGCTGACTGACTGTAGTTGCCGCCCGCCTGGCCTTGTTGAGGACTATTTTGTGGACGTCCGCCCAGCAGCTGCATAGTGCCCTGCATGTCGACGACGATTTCCGTGGTGTAACGCTTGATGCCGTCCTTCTCCCACTCACGTGTTTGCAGCTTGCCTTCGATGTAGACCTGGGAACCCTTGCGCAGGTATTCGCCGGCGATTTCGGCGACCTTGCCGAACATCGATACACGGTGCCATTCGGTCTTTTCGACTTTCTGACCGGATTGCTTGTCGGTCCATTGTTCACTGGTGGCCAGGGATAGGTTGGTTACCGCATTGCCGTTGGGAAGGTATCGAACTTCCGGATCCTGGCCGCACGTGCCTACCAGGATGACTTTGTTAACGCCACGAGCCATGAGATTGCTCCATATCAGGGATAAGTGTGTTGATTTCGCCAGGTAACTGGCGGCTTGATACATTGCTCATAATCTGTCTGCCTTTCGGTCAACGATAATGAGGATGCTGGTTCAGATCAGGCCTAGCGGCCTGTACGTGCTGTCCGCTGTACGAATCCAAGCGTTTTGCGCCTACTGTCAACGATTGAGCTTCATTCACCTGCGCTCTGTAGCCACGGCCTCTAGCGGGGATCTTTTCGAGCGCCGTGTGCCAAAGCAGTGAGCTGCGTACTGCCGCACCAGGTGTGCGACGCCATACATGCTGCCATTCTTGGTTCAGCTCATTGAGCGCGGCCAAGCCTGGATCGATCAATACCAGATTCTGCAAGTCAGCACGGCCAGGCGTGGCCTTGAGATGGGTGAGGATTTGCTGGATCCGCCCTGCACGTGGGTAACTACGACGGACCTTCTCTGGCGCACTAGCCAGCAGCTCGTACAAGGTAGGTGGAGCGACCTCGATAAAGCGGTTGATGCGGATGGCTTCTTTAGAAAGCTTGTCGACGTCGGGGATGAATAGCGAGCTGGCCCGAATGACCTCGCCCTTGAACAGGGTAATGTTTTCGCCCTCTTGTAACTTCTGCACTTCTTTAACACTGACCGTTTCTTGATCGCTCAGCGTAATTGAATCCGAGTCCCCCCAGCTGCTGCCAAACATGCCAGGCTGACGCACCATGCTGCGAACCTCTGACACAACTTCCTTGCCCGCCATCAGCTGCAGAATCTCGAGCGTGTCCTTGGGGTCCATGATCTTGCCGGTGATACGCACACCCATGTTGGCAATCAGCGTCCATATCTTGTCGCCGGCAGCCGACTTGAGTCGCTGAGCCTCCTGACCAGCCAGCAATAAACAGTAACCAAGCGAGCGTATTTGAGTGGCCAGCTCGCCAAGTTTCTCGGTGTAGACAGCCCCTGCTTCATCAGTGATCCACAGGAAGGGGAAACGGTCTTTGAATTTGCGCACCACCAGAATATCTTCCGGTTTGCCCTCCAGCTTTTCGCCCAGGTCCTGGCTGAGGATCATGGCTGTTTGAGACACGTACAAACGCCCGAGTGTGGCCGCTTCGCTGGATGACAGTTCCAAAGCCGGAATCAAGACCATTAGGATGCGATCGTTATGCACCACATCGCGCAGATCTATGTCGCCGGCGTCCAAAGCAAAAACATGACCGTACGTGTCGTTAAACAGCGACAGCATGCGACTGAACTGCTGAATCAGATAGCCGTGCTGGTTCAGTGCTTCGGGCGCCCATTCGGACGGGGAATCCACTTTAGTCAGATCAAAGCCGGCCAAGGTACTCAGAAAGTTTTCCAGTGGCAGCCGTGCTTGTTCGTGCCATTCCTCTTCCAGGGATTGGATGTAGAGCTTGGCAATCGCTCTCAGCGGCAGATGCGCCTGGATCGTGCGCTGCGACATAACAGTGCCTTCGCGCCGGCATTTATAGACCAATGCAAAGACCAAGGCCTGGATCATGGCCTTTGCCTTCTCCTGCCACCCGCCATCATTGCCAGCTGGGGGGAGCATCGAGTCCATCAGGTTAATGATGTAGGTCTCTTCAGCAATACCGAAAGCATTGATGGTATTGGTCTGCGGGCGACTCTTGTTGTCGTCTAACAGCTCCTGAGCACGCGATCGGCCTCCTGTGATGAAGTTCATATGCCGCAGATCGTCTTCTCGCCCGTAATACCGCGCAAGTGACGCAATGGCAGTCGGCACATCGTTCTGGGCCTTTGCGTCCGTGTAGATGAGCCCTTTTCCAAAACCTAACTGGCAGAGAACGTATCCTAGAAGGGCTTCAGTCTTGCCGGCACCCGTAGTGCCGAACATCAGGATGTGCCGGCACATGTCGTCCATGTTCAACCACAACTCGCGTCCAGCGTCCCTTCCACGGAGATACCCCATGTAGAGAATGCCCGCGGCTTTATCCATCGTCGTGCGCGCCACGGTGATGGGCAAAAAGCCCCAAAGCTTTCCAGGCACTTGTCGCTGCGTCGAGGGATCAAGCACGTCCATATCCATAGGCATGCGCATTGGCATCTGCCAGTCAGCAAACAGAAGCACTGGCGCCCAAAACAACAGCACAGGCAAGCTGAGCCAAAGGCTGACTGGGTAAACCATCCCACCCACCACCGCAGCGAGCATTCCCAAAGCCAGGCTACCCGGTCCCATCATCCACTCAGTAAGGGCCGAGTGGTGCACACGCCGATTGATCAGTGCACGGTCTACCGCATGATTACCTGGCTGCATGGTCCACCTCGGCTGCTCCCATGAAAGCCTTTAGCTTCAGGGGGGTTTGCAGCACCTCCTGGGGCACGTGACGGCCGTCGTCTGCAATGGCCCACGGCGTCCCGGGAATGCGGTACGCCTGGTAGGCAACCTCATTAACGCCCAGCGCCTTACCGGCGATGTCACAGTTGCCAGGCTCAGCGGCAGGCTTGTCATGGGCCTCGCCGGGCTCCATCACACCGTGCCCGATATCGAAAAGATCACTCCATGCCGCTTTGCGTTGCTCAGGTGGTAGACACAGCACGGGGGTGATCGAGGCGACCGACTGGTCACGGCCAATCACAGCGACCGGGAACACAACAACATTGAAAGATTTGGCAGCGGCCTCCAGCGCCGGCTCCAAGCGTTGGCAGTTGGGGCATTGCGGATCGGCAAAGACATATAGGGTGCGTGCATGCCCGCTGGAGTACTCGACTGTAAATAGCTTGCGATCCGCAGCCATCTGCAGCTTGGCGGGCAAACTCGCCCGGACGTTATCAGGTAACGCCCAACCATCTGCAGGTGTATCAGGAGGGTTGGCAGGGCCTTCCTGAGGCCCCACTGTCGACAGCGGCGCAACGGGCAATGGCGCTGCTGGTAATGTGCTTATCGAAGCTTGTGGGACAACTTGCGCAGCAGCTGGCTGTATCGCTGAAATTAGCTCTCGACCGACCGTGGCCGTTTTGTAAGATGAGACTGCTACAGCAGCGGCGACCAGCGTCAGTACCAGCGCCAAACAACTCGACACGACTCGCGTACGTGCTTTTCTCTGGCTTTTATGACAGGACACGGCAGAGGCGATGCAATCAAGAAGCGCCTCAGGGTCTGTACCTTCGGGTGCTGGAATGACCAATTGACCCAGTTCGCCAATGTAAATCACGCGTTGCCCGTCAACCGCGAAATGACAGGTTCCGGACAGCTCAATAAGACAAAGGACGCGCGCATATCCTTCGACATTAGCGACGACGGTCATCAGGTCATTTTTGATCTCTGCCTGAAATGGGTTAATAGCTCTCATAGGATGTCCTTGAATTCGTACTGCAGCACGCATGGCTTCGCCGTGGCGGCCAATGGCGTCACATAAACAGTGGTCAGATGGGGTGTTTCAGAAGCGGGAATCTAGCGGATCAAACGGTGGAGCTACTGTTCTGCGGGCATTGCTTCGGTGCTGTAGATGGCCTGTAGCAACGGTACAGTCTCAGCCTGCACGGCAGTCTCCTCGGCCGCTTCCTGCTCATGGAGCAAACCAATACTCTCCAGCTCACTGCGGAGCCCATCGATAGCCTTATCCACCGCCATTTTTTCACAAGGCAATGCAAGTTTGTGTGCCTTGGCTTCGGCTCGTGCATGAGCCAGTACACCCGCGCCTTCAACAAAAACTTTGGCGGTATCAGCAGAGTGCAGGGCATACCACAGTGTTCGATCTACACCTTTGAGCCAACGAAAACGGGCCGAAGGTAAGCGCAGATCTCGACCATAGAGCCCGGCCAGTAAAGTGCGTTTGTACGAGTGGATTGCCAGCAACTCACCCATTGCCGAGGTGGCAACCACTCGCGCAAAAGCTTTATCTGCCAGCGAGTACAAAGGCAGGTACGTTGGACGGCGAGCAATACCCTTGACCAAGCAGGATCGATTGAGGTCATCAAGCAACCGCGTGGCGGCTTTGCGATCGTTAAGAAACACCTGCAGGCCATATACGGCTAACAGCGCACGCTCGTGAGGAAGCCAAGATGCAAAATCATCGTGAACCGGGCCGATCTGAGCTTCGAACGCAGCTTTAGCAGCCGCGCGATCCAGTACCTTGCGCATAACCAGGTTGTGCCGCTCGGCGAATTCCTCGGGTTTCAAGGCCCAGGCATTTGCCGCAGACGTGTCATCTTTCAGACCGTTCGGTCCGTACGCCGCAACAATCGGGATGATTGAAGGCGCGAAGCCGCTGACTAGCTTGGGTAGCGTTTTGGCGTTGATCAAACGCTTGCTTCGAAACGGCAACATCGGGTGCAGGGCCAGGCTCCAGCAGCTGAGCAGGACGATAGGGACCAGGAAGACGAAGAGGATGCCCGAGGTCTGATTCATGACTTCAAGCCACTGATCAAATGAGACCGCTTTGGAGTTGTTGGCCAGCTGGACCAACAGGTTCGCTTTGCTGGCAATCCACACATGCGTAAAAGGGAAATCAATCATCAGCCAGAGCCAGTACAGCAACCAGCTGCTCCAGAAGACAAAGTAATCGAAGAACAGCCAGCACAGGCCGAAGCCTAAAAGTAGGGCGAGCAGTAATTGCGACTGCTCACCCTCCCAAGAACTTTGCGGGGGGTGGTTTTGCATTGGTTTCGTCCACGTAAAAAAACACCGGTCTGATGGACCGGTGTGCTGGAAGAGTTTGGCTTTAGATGATTAGGCTGTGCGAGCGCACTCAGCCTGGCGTTGCTTCGATGTATCAGCCCAGCTTGGGGATGTGAATCTTGTTTTCACGTTCCAGCTTTTCGGCATGCTCACGAACGTAGAGGCCGAATGGCTTGGCGGTGGTGTAGCGTTTGTATTCCATAGCCCCCAGCGTGTCGTACCAACGCTGAGCCCAAGGTGTCGAAATTTCAATGCAGGGTAGCTCGGGGAACTTGGTATATAGCCGCAACTTGTTGCCTTCAACCTCACGATTGGTCCAATCCCCCATAGTCAAACCCACCACATCCACTTGACCCTTACGAATCTTGTGAATGTAAAGGATGGTCCCGTTTCGAGCATCTATACCAAGATACTTTCCTGCAGCTGAGCTTCGGGTTTCAAGAGACGCATCGGGGAAGAAGATCCCGTCCGAGCGGAGCGTTTTGAGGACGTTCTCTATTAGCCCCCCCCCAGATCGTGCACGGCGAGCAAACAGCACTATAGGCAGAATTGCACCGAGCCAAATCACTGCAAAAAAAAGCAATGTCGAGTAGGCACCTTCACGATACAGAGAGGGAGCCATGAATGCGGATATGGTTCCTATCAGCAATGCGCAGGGAAATGCGGTAAGCATGTAGATGCTCTGGATAACCGAGCCCCATCCTTCCCCAGCAGACTTTAATCTTTGAATTTCCATACTATTCTCCGAACACCGCTATTGGCTTGCTTCACAAGCTAGGCACTCTAATGCGAACTGAACGCAATAGTTTGCAGGTCTATACAGTGGATCTGATTCGTTGCGTAAATAGTTGTGGAGTCCATTCCACGATAAACCTAGCATACGAGCTGCTTCCCGATGACTCACCCCGGCCCTGTCAATCAGCCCACGCAGGTACGCTGAACTGGGATTGTGAAGCAGGGCATTAGGTCTCATAGATAATTACTTTAATCGGGGATCTAGGGATACTCTATAGGTTCACAGTGTTAACCACAAGCGACTTTACACCGAAATCGCCCGTGTCACTGAACACCGTCAACGTTAGATCCTGGTGTCTGTCTTGGCTGCATTTTAACGCCAGGCGCACGCTGCGCTCCTGCTCCAAATGCACCAAACATACCCTTCATGTTGTCCACCATGCCACCCATGAGGTTCGCACCGTCGCGCCCGCCCAAGAAGGATATTACGTAGTCAGCCAACGTAGCTTGTAGCCCAAAAAGGCGTGTCACACCGAAGGTTGCTATGCGCGCATAAATCATCAACCAGCCGATCATTTTGAACAGACCAACGATCGAGTCCGCATTAGCATTCGCCAGTGCCGGAGCAAAAAGAAGGTTCAGTAACGTGCCCCCAGCAACGGATGTGACTGCAGCGAAGAAGAATCCCAATACCATCAGACTTGGCCGCAACATCATATCGATCAGGAAAATATAGCCGTACGCACTTCGGCTACCCTTGTCCTCTTCAGCACCTAAGTGGGTTGCGGCCCACATGGAGCCTGCAGCACACCCAATCAACATACTGACTAACCAGTTGAACGCACCAATCATCCAGTTGAGGAAAGGAACGGCAGGCAGAAAAACCGCCAGCGAAAAGCCTATACCGAAGAGCGCGAACACCAAAAAGTAAAATACGGGCGACAAGGCACTCAACACGTCCTTGATAATGGCCCCCGCATCACCGAAGGTAAAACTCCCTAATTTTCCCAAACCCGAGTTACTGGCGGCAGAAGCTGCACCCATTGCCAATGTGTAGGTAGCCAATGCCGTCTCGGCTGCCACTAAGGTGTAGTCGCCTATAGACTGCATTTTAACAAGCGGATTAATCTGATCCGAGGCATCAGCTTCAGTGCCAAATTTGCTGGTTGCAATCCAGTTCGTTGCTCTCTGCATCGGGGACGAGAAGATACCTACGAAAACAGCACTAGGTTCAGCAGCAGTATTAGCAGTGCCATCATCTTTTGCTGTTTGACTACCCAACGCAGCGGTGTAATCGCTGTTTTGCACCTGCGAGCGGTACGCGGCCATGACCTGAGTATATAGGTCGCCAGTACCTGTCTCCCCCAGAAGGCTCATACCGCTTACCACCGGCGCTGCGCTCGCTACGCTATTAGTCTTGCTATTGGCCGTGGCGAAGGTGTGGTACCAACTGCCAAGGGATAGCCAACCGTAGCTTTTAATCTGCGCAGTAAGCTGACTCTGCAGCGTGTCTTTAAAATCAATGCTGTTTATGGCTTGGTTGACCGTGTTTTCGTATGCAGCCGCCGCGTTTTGAATCTGTGTCTCCGCGTCCACAAACGTACCGGTATCCTGATCCCGCCGGCTCAGATACGTGGTCACAAACGCATTAGCTGCCTGGTCAAGCGTGTTCTGCATTGTGTCGAGCGCCTGACGTTGCGCTGCAACGATGCCGGCGGTATCTACATCACTGTCGAACAGTAAATTCCAGGCACCGCTACGGCCGGAGTCTGGTGTCTTCACCGACCCGCAGATTGCACTGCCGTTGCTGATGGTGTACTGCCCGTCGCCCCCTGTGGTGCTCATCATGGATGTCCGCCCTACACCGAACTGGTAAAGCGTCTGCAGCTCACTATTGGTTGCGTACTTGCACAGGTTCATCTCAAAGATCCCGCGAGCCGCCGATCGTGTCACGGGTGCGGTTGGCTGAGTCACCATGGAGTATCCGTTGGTCATCATATCCACGGCTTTATCGGTCAGCAGGTTAGCACTGCCGATGCCCATCGTTGAAGTAGCCCACAGCATCGACAGTTGCGACAGAGACCATCCCGAAGGCATCGGCACAATCATCATGAATCCCATCAGCGTCATGATCGGATAAACAGCTGTCCTCCCACCACTAAACACCCGCCCCTCGTGGCCTGACTTAACGAAACCCTTGAGTGTGATGGTCAAAAACCAGAACAGTGCGACGGCCGACAGGATGCCATTGAGGATCCCGAACAACGAACCAATCAATGTAGGTTCTGAAGCCTGAAAGGGATGGATCACAACATCACCAAAGATCATCACCATGGCCTGTCGTGAAAGGTCATGGCTCTTAGAGGCAGCGTCTGAAATAGTCTGATAGTTCACTGTGTCGGCAAGCGCTGGAAGGGAAAAAACCAGCAGCAGGCCGACCCACCAAAAACGTTTGATGAGCTTCATGGAGTTGTTCCGGATAAGTTTTGAGCGAGAGGGACTGCGGGAGCGAGGTAGCGAGGTAGCGAGGTAGCGAGGTAGCGAGGTAGCGGCTGAAGGTTACGCAAACATTTTCAGTAGGGGGCGCTAAGCTTCATTACTTGCAACCACAAGTCCGCTTCGGCTTTGTAGTCTTGAAAAGTGCCGCGCTCTTCGAGGCTGACTCGCTGGGTTGATAGCTGCCACAACCGATAATTGGCCTCGACCACCTTTGCCCAGCCCAGCAGCGCGATGATCACCAAGGTCAGTTCGGTCAATATGGCCCTCACCAGTGTTTGCGCAGGCAGGCTTGACGACGTGTACAACATCATCAGCAGCAACAGAAATGCGAAAGATCCCATCCCCAGCATAACTACCCACCAGGCCATTCGTTTGCGCCTGAACGCTGTGAGCAGCTGCTCAACGGTGCGGCCTGAACGTGCAACTGCTTGTGCGCAGTTCAGCAGCTCTTTGGGTGCCTTGCTTGTTTTGAACTGGTCACGCAGCACACGCAGCTTGAAGCCCAGCGGCTGAATGCCTGTCCTGTAAATCACCGCCAGATCAGAAAACGGATTGATGAACGCCAATCCAACCTGTCCAGCGCGGCGCGCCAAAGACGGCTCCGGTTTATGCTCGATGCCGCTGGTTTTTGAAGCACTGTCACTTTCACGATCTTCACTTTCCATTGGCACTGACTCCCGTACTCATTTGCGTGGACAGCTCTCGCATTTGGGTTGCGTATTTGGCATCTGCTGCCAGAGCGAGATGCTGGCCAGCGATGATGTTGGCCTGGCGCTGCTCGATCTTGTTGCCAAGTTGCAGCCAGTTGCCAAGGCTTTGCACCCGAACGAGCTCACGCATCAGATTGTCACCACTCATCTGCTGCAAATCCGTCTCATAGTCCGTATTTGCATACCGACGACCCGCTTCAAATGCCTCGAACTCTCGCTCGCTCATCTGCCCGGTGCGCTGCGCCTCGGCACTCGCGGTACTGGCGAAAAACCTTGCAGCGGATGGGCTTTTGAGGGCTTCCGACAACGCTTGCTGTGTGGACGGATTAGCCTGGCTGGCAGCGATCATGTCCAGCTGCGGCTGACTGGCCGCACTCTGAATGGCCTTGTATTGCGTCATAAGACCTTGGTACTGGCGACCGGTCGCAGACTGTATTTCACCCTTGCTCGGCGTTCTTCCTGCGTCGTGCCGTGCCGAGTTTTTCATATAGGCCATTGCCGCATCGACTTGGTCCTGGTTAAAGGTCAGATCTGGCGACTTGCCCACAGCACCTGCACCGTCAATCAGCGATCTCAGTTCGGTATCACCTCCTGGCAGCCTGGATACTGTGGGGCATAGATCCGTGCCGCCGTAGAGTGCGGCTTCTTCAGGAGTACAGTAAGAAGCATGCATCGCAGCGCTGCGGTAGCCTCCTTGTCGAGCGTCCACTGGTGGTGAGGCGATGGTTTGTTGAACTGCAACGTTTCTCACGCCCTGCCCCGCGCTGAGTCGTGAAGCTCCCCCACGGCTGGTCTTGTTGACGGTAGCCGCAACACCGGAAGCTGACTCGCTGCAGATACTGTCCGGGACTGTGTAAGAAGCGCGCGCCTGTTCCCGGCGCTGTGTTTGCCTGCCAAGGATGTCGGCCTCTCGCTGAGCACGCCCGACCTCAGCGGCCATGCTGGCCTGCTTGTCGCTAGCCTGGACAATCGCGGTACCGATTTGCATATCGGTCTTGAGAATTTCGGCCAGCGTGGAGCTTATGGTGGTCATGGCCGGCATTATTTGTGTGGTAACCGGAAGGCTCTGTACAACCGCGACCGGCACAACGTCTGCAAGGCTGTGCTGGCTTATGAGCGCGAGCGCAACCGCCATAAATAAACGGTTATGGTTCATTGGGATGTCCTTTGGATATCTTTTAGATGTTGTAACCGCGCTTGGCGATCAGTTCCCGGGCCAAGTTGCGTGTGACGTTGCCGGCGTCGGCCTCCTGAGCCTGGCGTTGTCGCAGCTCGATGACTTTTGATGCTGAGCCTTGCGGGAATTCAGTGGCCAGAATCGAGCGTGCCGTGCTCCCACCTACTTCCTCGTACAGGATCTTGCGCAGTGCAGCGTCGCTGGACGATGAGTTCAAAGCCCACAGCTCCAGAGGCCCCATCGCGTTTTTCAGGATTCGGGCTAACGTATTGCCGCCCTTGATGCGGAACACGCCCAGGAATGGAACACCGCTCCCGTCCTGTGCGGCCCCGGAACCGAGTCTTTGTAATATACGTATGGTCACTAGAGGGATCTTGAAGTGCTCGGTCAGAAGAGCTACGTCACGTTGATCCACCTCCATCATGAACAACGAGTTTGCTGACCGCAAAATCGCATCGGGGAAGTCGACCACGTACTGGGAAGAAAGCACGGTGCGCACGCCGAACTTGCGCTGCTCCCGATCTTGGGTTTCCAGCATCGGAAAAATGAAATTCACCTTGGCCACGTTGTGAAGTTCGTCGTACACCTTGGTTTTGACTTCCTGGTCCAGTTGCTCCAGTCGTTCGTTGTGTAGCGCGTGGTAAATAGGCCGGACCGCCTGCAACAACTCGTCCCGGTATTGCGGCAACACAAAGTGACCCCCAGCTACCTCGCCAGCAAAGAGGAACATAAGTCCTGTCTTCAAATGCCCTGACGCACTGCCATCGCCCATTACGTTATTGAGGTCGATCGAAATGACCCGTGTGCGCGGGCTGATCACGAACTGAGTGCGTCCTGCCAGCATTCGGTATTCATTGCATGCATCGTTGATACAACGGAACAAGTACTCAAGCAGCTTTTCATCACTGCCATCGAGTTGCACATTACCAAAGGCCGTTTTTATATTATCGCTGTTCAGGTGCGTGGCCATGTCAGACAGCTCCGGTACGGCCATATACTGGGCCTTCTGCGCTTCACTGACGTAACCAGCTTCAAACAGCATATCTCTCACCTCGTACCACGTAGCAGTCTCCCACCAGTCCCTGGTATGACGCGCCATCAGCCCACTTTCGAGTAGGGCGCTATCGGCTTCAGCCACATGGCCCGGCGCATATTTACGAGGGCTGATTTCCGCATTGGTCGTGAAAGCGAGGCTAATCACTCGATCAAAGATCTGGGCCGTGTCACGGGGCTTGGGCGGCATGTTCGTGGATGGATCGATGCACATTGCTATGAGCATATTCTTGATCCAGTTGCGCTCCGGGGTGATCGGATACATCGCGCCTAGTTGGATATCAAGAAGGTTTCGGCAATGTTTGTAGTCGTTCTGCAGCACGATGCCAATGACTTCATCCTTACGCTCTTCCGGCAAACCGTCGCGCAACAGGATCACCTGGCCTTGCATCGAGAATCCTTTGTCCACCCCTGCGAAGAACGGTAGGTTGTGCTGAGCACTGGTGATTTGAACGTTACCAAGCCTGTTCAGCAGCACTGACTTTCCCAGACCTGGAGAGCCGCAGATGATGTTCGTCAGCTTGTTCTGTTTGCTTGTCGCCAGCCCAACTGGGTACAGCTTGCCGTCAAGGGTTGGAAACAACGCATTTCCATCCTCTTCCCAAGCCGAGGCAGGCCTCGTCAAAGGCAAAAGATGCAAGGCTTGCGACAGCGGAGGGTACAAAGGATGCAGGCCGCTACCTTTACTGGACGCGACCAACGTAGCTGCCCAAGCGCGCACGGGATCGCCAAAGGTCAACGTCACACCACATATGCCCCACGATTCGAACGCTTGCTTGAGCAGTGTCAGATTCCGCGTGACCGCCTCCTGAGTATCCCCCCACGTAGAGGCCATGATGGTCATCACACACACCGGCTCTTTCTTCTCGATGTAGGTCAGGGTTTCGATAGAGGACCAGATGGGCTTGAGTGTCGGCATGAACGCCAAAAAGTCTAACACCCCTTTTTTGGTGCCCAACGCAGACATTCCACCAGGCATTACGTCCATGCGCACCCGCCATGGGACCTCACGCGGTACTAGAGCCTTGAGCTTGGCGAAACTCTCGGGAGCCTGTGGTCCTAACTCCACGGATAATGTTCCATGCCAAAGACCGTTCACACGGATTTTGTTGCCTTTGGTGTCTATGTCCTGGTTCATCAACTGAAACTTCAGCCATGGCGCCAGAAAAGGAGTGTGGTCATCCTCGTTACGAATCCCATGCGGGATAATCGGATCATCAGGCAATAGAGGCTGCCAAATCGGCGATGTACCGAGGCGATCCACTTGCTCGCGTAGCGCGCGTCCCGCTGCATGAGTGTCCATGCGCTCAAGCATCACACCTTGGCCATTGTCTCCTAGGGCGCTCTCCACAACGTCGAGGAAGCTGTCGTGCCGTATCTTGAGGCCGGTCAACTCGGCAAGCACAGGATTCTGACCAAAACGCGCCGACGGGCTCTGTGCTATCAGCGTATTAAGGCGTTTATTTTCGTCGACCATCTCGTGCGCGGACAGGGACTGGCGACCTGTGTAACACACCAGGTAACACCGCTCCCGCGATACCCACGGCGCAATTTTTTCTTGGGTTTCGTTCAGGATCTGCGACATGTTGATCCCGGTGCGCGCTATAGAACGATATTGCGGCTCCAGGCGAGCGGCGACTTCTTCAGCACCACGCTTCGGATCGGAATCGAACACCAAGCTGACCTTGTGCCCATGCCGCCGATAGGTGGCTGTGAGTGTTTGTGTCATTCGTGACAGCCGACCTGACCAAGAATAAGGCGCATCCTCCGCAGCGCTCTCGTCTGTGTCACAGAAACTGCCCGCAACCGCGTACACCGTGCAGTAATCACCTGCATCAGTGACCATGATATACGGCGCTTTTAAATGGGGATGGCGCACTCGATCGTCATCTGTCAGGCGGATAACGGTCTCAAGATCGCAGTAATCAGGTAGGTCACGGGATACAGCAAAGCGTGAAGCGGTGGTAATGACGCTTTCCACCCATCGAACCACTTTAGACATACAGATCACTCCGGGTATAGGTGCCCCAACTGCGCGATAACAATACGGACTGAACGGTTTTGTCCGAAGGCAGTAGAAGGGTCAGATCATCAAACATGTCAGCGGGCACCATTAGTACGCAGCCTGTAAGCCGGGCCTGCAACTGACCGCGTTTATTGGGGGGTAAGCGCTTCATCGCCTGAGCGAACTCTCCAGCCCGGGCTGTGCCCCAGGCAAATTCAACCTCGCGGCTGTGATCATTCATCCATTTCCACACGCGCTTACCTTGTTTCATTTGCGCTTTATTGCCGCCCAGCACGGCCAGCAGAGCACGACGCTGCAGGTGGATGGCGTCGGTCATCGGAAGGTCAGGTAGGAAGGCCAGCCGACCATGTTCCGCGGTTGGACTGTCCAGATGGCCGGTCAGGTAACACAGCGTGCAGACTGAATGAGCTTCAGCGCATCCTGCACGGGCCCCTTGCCAGAGCGAAGATGTGTGCAATGAACAACAATCACACCGCCACCCAAGCGCCTGGACCGGTCTCGGCGACTCGTCGCCGCTAACGTCCAGCACTAGGGCCGGGCATTTTTTCGAATCTTCTGCATCCCAATCAGATTTGCTATCGAGCTCAGAACTATGCGCCTCTGAGTCAATGCGCTCCTGATCGGCATCTTCGTCATACATGACGATGGCATCACTTTGCATAGCTACCCCCTTCAAGGCCCGGTAGTGGCACGGCCACCACCAGGTTGTTTTGATCAGCCCACGCTGATAGGCGCCAAGCCGATCTGGGCTTGCGAGCGTTTGATGATTTCCGGTACGGCAATCATGCAGGCGCCGATGATCAACGAAGTAGCAATGTGCGAGACCTTAATCTGCGGGTTGTCCTTTTTGGCCTTCGCGGCAGCCAGACCACCGATGACAAAGACGACACCGGCCAACTGGGCAAGGGTCAATGCGCCCTTGGTGACAGTTACACCGCCTGTAGCGGTGCTGGTCACCATGCCGGCTATGTCCTCGCCAGCGGCAAAAGCCATTACTGGCGAAGCTGCAATGAGGGCTGTTAGGCCTTTAATAAAACGATGACGAACTTTGTCCTGGAGCAGGGTTGCGCGCACGCAGACAGACAGCAGCATGTGACGAGACATGTCAGTTTCCTTGTTTCAATTGATTGGTTGATTGATTTAGCGGATGAGGCGGTGAAGCAAGAGCGATACAGCAGAAAAGCGCGGGAACGCAGGGGGGGTGACCTGATCAGAGCAGGCCCAAAGATCTTTTCAGGGCATCGATTAGATAAGGGTTACAGACGCAAAACACGCCAATAATGAACTTCACCGTACCTTTCGAGACATCCTCGCCGGCAGATAAACCGGTATGGCCGTCTTTCTGCGATCGTTTCCAACTGAGGACCCCCTGCAGGGCAAACATCACTCCGAGCATGCGCACCAAGGTCAACACAGCGTTGGCCGCATCGGCTGCAACGCCAAATGTGCCCACATCCACGTAGCTGATGGCCTCGAACGATGCACCCTGCCAGCCGAATTGCCGGGCGCCTGCGCCAATGACCTGATCGAGGCCGGCCAAACATCCACAAATGAGCAGCGTCGCAATAGTTTTACCCATCCCCTGACTTTGCCCTGGCGCTTTACGCGCATTGGCTTGGCTGGCCAGGAAGAAAACGGCTCCTACGAACGCAAAGGTGGTGCCCAACGTGAACATCAGGTTGACGAACGCGCCCAGCAGTCCGTGCGTAAAGTTGACCAATAACTGGATGGCGTCGCTTGAACCGGACATGGTCTACCTCACTGCAGAGTTCCGGCACTGGTTCGCACCAGGCGGTTCGGCGCATCAATGTCGGTCACAGTCACAGGTCCAGTCACAGGCCCAATGGTGTCTCCCACCTGAACAGCCCAAGTCTTGTCCTCCCAGAACACCCAAGCCATGCCGTTTTGCACGGAACTAAGGCGCATGCCCGCCAACGGGCTTGACGGTGGCAAAGGTCGCGGCTTGGCGGTAGCTGCTGCAGCTTTGCGTGCTTGCGTGGTCGGGCCTACAGCACCACGAGCGGACAGCAAAGCGTTTTGCGCCTGCAGCTCAGCAATCTGCTGCATCAGCAACGCCTGGTTATCTGCCATCCCATTGACCTTTAGAGCCAACTGCTCAATGGCTTGCCGATTCACCTCGCTGTGCGTACGAACTGCCTTGATCATCGCAGCCACTTCATCCTGCATTTGCGACAGAGTGGAGGCCGATCCCGACTGAAGCATTGCCCCGCCTGAGTTCATCTGGCCGTTCGAAGCCGTGTCAAAGCTGAGTGGCGACGTCGGCGCAACTGCCGGCAGGTCCTGACCATTAAAGGCCAGTCTATTGACGTTGTTAACCGGATCCGGTCGGAAAAGATAGACACATGCCGCAATGACAATCAGCACATACAGGACCAACCAAGGAATGGACTGGCCCAGAACTATAGGACGTTTAAGCCAGTGCTGATCACCGTTGGCTGGCGGTACGTAAGCCGGTGGTGGCGCCGCCGCCTGAGAACCGAATTCACTCATCGATTGATCTCCTGTTGCATTTGTTGGGCCTGGATTTGTTGACGTGCTGCGGCACGCCACTGATCGTCGGTAGCTGGTTGTTGGAGTGATCGATTAGCTTGGCGCATCGGTGCAGCCGCTTTCACTGCATCACCGCCTTGGCCCGGTGCAATGGCATCCCCCGAGTACACGCCGCGCATAAACTGAATGGCCACTACTTGCCCCTTGGTCACGGTAACTTGCGTCGCCGGCATACGCTGGGCGTCCTCAGTCAACACCTTCGCTGCTTGTCCTGCTGCGCCTCCCGCCATTGCTCCCAAAACAGCTGTGCCGTCCGGCAGAGTTGGTCGCACCACCTGGCTGTTGAAGCCATTGCTTACCAGCTGGGTATTGGCCTGGGAGTACATTTCGCCAATGTTGCCGATACCGCCAAGCAAGGCCGGCAGCACAATGCGCGACATGTAGCGGTGATTGACGTCGGTGGCTACGTTAGCCAGCAGGCTGTCTTCCTGCAGTGCATAGGCATCGACTTTGTAGTTGATGCCCTTGTAAGCCATTTCACTGAAGTGAATCACCACTCCTTCGCCCGTCAGCTTGGCGCCGTCAGATGCCTTGAGTACTGCGCCGGCATAAGTGCCCGTTGCAATCTTGCCCAACACAGGTGTCGTGCTGTTGTCTGAGTCGACGCCGATATCGATAGTGCCCGGCCCGCGCCAATACGGCGGGATCACCTCGACCGGCACTACCGGTACCGAACTGGAACCTGTGCCCGATGCACCACTGTTGTTGGCAGAAGCCGTGCGCAATCCACCGCCCAGACTCTGACTCCACAGCTGATAGCTGTTGTCAGTCGAACCGCCGCTGCCTTGACCAGAGCCCGAACCTTCACTGCCCAGCATTCGTGCAGTCTGCAGGCCAACAATGTGCTGCTCTTTCACATCTGGATTGAGTTTGGCGAGGAACTTGTCGAGATTCTGTTGCCGACGTTCGTCCTGCTTGCTGTTGTCAGTGCCGTTGGTGTTGCTGTTCTGGTGCTCCTGTCGCGAATCATTGACGGGGTTGTGGTTGGGGATAGGTTTTTTCTCTGCAGCGGGCACGACCGGCTGCTGCTCTAATTTGAGGCTAGCAATGAAACTGCCGTTATCAGCGCGGGCCTGCGCTGCGCCCCGGCTATTGAATTGGTCCAACTGCTCGCGATAGGCCGGTGTCTCGCTGTTCTTGCCAGGACCTGTCCCGCTGACTCTCTCCAGATTGACTTGGGAAACCTGCTCTTGGGGTGCTCCTAGCCAAGCCCAAAACCCGTAGACAACCGCCCCGATAAGCACTACAGCGGCAATCATCGTTGTAACGGTCAGCCTCTGTGCTCGCCCTGCATCCTCTTCACTTGCCATATCTACTCCAGTGCCACGTTAAGGGCCGAGGTACGTCCCAACACCGAGAACGAGACGTAAGGTGTCAAAGGCAGTTTCCACAGGTGAGTACCGTCAGCTGATGAAAGTGTGGCTTCAAACTCGTCACGTATATCTGCTCGCGTGCGGATGTACAGGTCATCGCCCATCTGCCAGACCGTTGTTTCCGGCACATCGCCGCTTGTCTTCAGACGGCGGGCCTCTTTGGGGGGGACACCATCGAGAAAAGCCTGCAGTGTGCTGTCGTGCAGCCCGATGCGCCTTTCTGGAGCAGCCCCTGCAACAGCTTTGGGTCCACGGCGCGGGACACGAAGATCCAGTCGACTGTCTACAGACCAAGTCTTGGCAGCGGTATCAGTTTCTCCGCTGCTGACCGTGATGATGATTGGCACTGCGAGGCCTTCTAGGTACACGGTGATGTTGCCGCTTTGGTAGGGCTTCACGGCCTCCACCACCATGACCGGGTTGTTGGGCAGCCAGTAGGTTGTGAATCCATTAGGGTTGCCGGTAATAGGTCTTGCACCGAGATTCCAAGGCGCCCCCGTGCTATCGATAAAGGTGATTGAGCTGGGATAGTTCATAGCTGTACGGATCAACGGCATGCTGGCCCCCGGGGCCAGGTCCACCGTCTGAGCACTGATCTTGGGCACCACGACCAACTGTGGAGCATTGACCGCCTGATCCAACTCGTTTCTTTTCCCCTGCAGCTGCCGGACTTCATTGGGTGTAAGCGGAACTTCTGACTCGAGTGCTCGGTTGTAGAGCGCAGACTGCGGTGGCGGAAGCGGGTCATTACCTGACGGTGCTCGGGCACTGCCCGCAGTGGGCTGCGAACCATTGGACGGCGCACTGGCAGCCGCAGCAGCTGGCGGGGCAGTGCCATTGGCGGCAGTAGATTGCCATTCGCTGGGCGGCGCACCCGAAGGGGCTTCGGCCTTGCCAGCCTCTGCCGCCCAGGCACAACTGCCCGTCACAAGCCAGACGGCCAGTGCCATTGAGATTTTCATAGGATTTCCTTGCAGGATTAGCCGGCGCAGTAGGCAACCTGCGGGGCATGGCATTTCATTAGGATTGTCGCCACAGTGAACTGACTGAATCGCGGCTTCAGTGTTGACTCGGCCGGGGTCAGGTCATGATCACTACACCATCAATTGGCGCCACTGGTGATGAGCTGGACGATCTCAAGGCCCTTGTTCTTTTCCTGAACATCGGTCCGCTGTATGCGCTGGGTGAAGATGAAGCGCTGTGCAGGGCTGCCAGTCACCTGGCCGTCAAGCTTCAACGTAACTGGGTACTGGTATTCCCAAGCGAAGACGTCACCCTGCTGCCCTTTTGCCCGGATACGGCCCGGCCCCACATCCACCGATAAGTTCATCCGCTGATCTTTGATCGACGCCAGGATGTTGGAGCTGTTCAGGGCCTTGTAGTAACCCGCGAAGCCCTGATCATCGTAGTCATCCTTGACGTTGCTGATCTGATCCTTGTAATGAATAAAGTCCAGCGTGAAGCTTCGGCGAATGGTGTCTGCTCCGAAGGCCGACACATCGCTGTCGCTGAACGCCGGTTCATCCTTGGGTTTGACCGGAATAACTCGGCCATTTTCAGTTGTGAAGTACTTCACTGGGGGGTGAGCAACCTTCCAGGCCAGCAAACCGATCACAACGATCGCCAGAACAAGCGCGCTTCCTGTCCAGATGAGCGCAGTCAAACAGCGGTGCGCAAACGCAGCGCCCAGTTCGCGTTGCCGCTGGGCATCTTGTGCATGCACGAACGCTTCTTCATTCGCAGTGACTATTGCCTGCAGCACGCTTTGTTCGGCGACTGCCAAGGTTTCATTGGGTGTTTGCATCGTCACAGCCTCACAGGTTCTGGTACTGCTGCCAGGGGTCAATACTGCTCGGGATCTGGCTGTTGATCTTGTCTACAGCCGCCTGACATACCCTCTCCGTCACCTGATCCAGGACGTCCTGTAGGCTGGGAAAGGAAGGTAGGCTGACGCTTGTGGTCCGGATGCGGGAAAGGCAATTTTGTAGCTGGTCCGAGACTGTGCGCTCGCGTTCGGCCCAAGCCTCATCGGCTTTACGGGACTGTTCATAACCTGCCGTACTCCCTGCCTGGGCAGCATCGCCTGAGCGACACACGGCAGCAAAGCTGATAACCGGCAGGCAGCACAAAACCAGCAGTGCGGGGCACATGCTTTTCTTGAACATGATGTTTACCTTGAATTATCGATTTAAGACGGGCGCACTACGTTTGGCTGAGCCATAGGTGCCGCTGCCGGTGATGACTTTGGGAGGTTGTTGGTATCCTTCCAACGTTCATCAAATCCCAAACGGTGATGCAGTGCCGGCGGCATTTCGGAAGGAAAGTCGAGCTTGGCAACCCGCACATCCTTGTCACCTTCTAGTTTGAAAGCGATATGCTCGCGAGCAACCGGCTCCCCCCCTGAACTGTTGATACCATTGCCTACGCCGATCGGTACGAGTCCGTCACTGGTGATCTGATTGATCACCATCGGAGGCTCGTCTTTAGTGCCAGGCAAACTCACCAGGACATGTTGGTATTGGTCGCCCTGCCGCACCACGCCTTGCAGGTACGGCCCATCACCTCTGAAAAGCGCCATATCCAGCTTCCCGTCAGGAGACCAACTACTTATCACAGGGCTGCCTGCTGATTTGCTATCTACGTCAGGACGCGGAGCCGATAACTCGTCACCGGCCTTGGCGCTTCCTTGACCGTTTGGTGTCATCCAGAACAAGCCGTCACTGGGATGATGTGGCAGCTCAATTGGCACGTTCAGTTGCGCAATGATCGATTGCTGGATCATGGAAAAACGTGCTGCATCGTAGGCCATCAGCTTCACGCCCTGATGGTCATCAGTGCGCACTGTCGGACCGTTGAGCAGGCTCAGAGACCATTGATTACGCACCGCCTCTTTGTCTACATAGCGCAAAACCTTCCCTGTTTCCTTGTCCTTTATCGGGGCTCTCACCGTGACTGGGTATTGACCAAGCCATTGCAGAGTAGCCATCCGGCCCTTCTCGATACGCGTATCACGCAGTAACCCAGCCAGCTCCTTGCCCCAGAATGTCTGGGTACCGGATTTAGTACGCAGGGTGATATACACGCTGTCGCTGTTTTCCGAATCGAAGCGAAATGGCTTCGTGCCGAAATCCATTACTTTTCCGGTAACCGGCTGTTCAGCGCTCTTGGACGGTGTGTGTGTTGCCGGATCAATATCTGGCGCAGCACTCGCGTTCGATGGACCAGCGGCAGAATTCGCCGGCACCGATTGCGGTTGGGGCTGCGGCAAGCTGGACACTTCCATCGGCGTATATCCGTCGTTGGCAAATTGTCCTGGCGACACCGGCTGAGCCTGTTGCTCGACCATGGTCTGACCCTGCGATTGTGTCGGCTGTGCTGTACCTGGTACTCCCTTTGCAGATATCACAGGTGGAGCGGGATCGAACGGCGCGGGAGTGTTGCCATGAATGGCGTCAGGCTTCTCGGTAGATACGTTAAGCGCCTGTCGAGCTTGATCAAGCATCAATTGCTGGGCCGGATTTTTCATCGACACATTGATACGGTGCTGCGCAATCAGCTCGATCGCTTTAGCCTTAAAGGCGTCGCTGCCAGTCAGCTCAATTTGACCGCGGTAAAAGCGTGCTGCCGTTATCAATGCAGCGACTATTTTCTCGTCGCTTTGCCCTGCTCCTGGTGCCATTTCCAGCCGTGTGCCCCGATCCACAAACGCGGGCTCGTTATCCAGCTTGTAGAGTACCGACTGGTCATTCTGGGTTTCAGTCGTGATCCGAGTTAGCAGCAGGTCCTTGTCTATAGTGCTCGGCTCAAGCGGTGGCTCATCCTGCCCAATACGAGGACCAACGTTGATAGCGTCTAAAACGGGCTCAGTGGAAACCGCTTCTACTCTGGCCCGACGCGGTATCAGGGACTCAAGGTCTTCAGGCGTCATGGTGGCAGGTACATCTGTATCCAGATCTGCCGCACTTAAAGGCGGTGTGGCGCTCAGGGGCTCAGACACTGGTTCATCATCAGAGTCATTGGCGGCAGTAGCCGAATTGCTTTCCGTTTCTTGGTTTTTCGAAGGAGGTAAAACCGTAACAACATCGTCTACAGCTTGAGTCGAAACAGACCGTTCTGGCGTAGCCGGGTCTGCCATCGGAGACTCACTTGGTTCTGCATTCGGCACCTCAATATTAGCCTCGACTGAATCCTCAATTTCAGGTGCCGAGTCCGGTTCGAGTTCTGCGTCAGTTTGATGTGTCGCATTGCTTACACCAGGTGAGGCATCAGTCGTTTCATCCGGCGTCGGGCTTAGGGGGGCAGACTGAGAAACTTCTTGGTCCCGCAATGCCTTCAGCCTCTCCTGAAGCTTATCCAAGCCGCTCTCAGCCTCGTAAATTGTTGCACCCTCTGAGTCGTAGTTATCGTAGTAACCCTTGAGGTTGACCCGGATCTGAGCTTCTTCTGCTTCAAGGCTCTGAATCTGTCGGGCCAGCGCATCCTGCGAAGTTGACAGCTGCGCCTTATCCACCGACTCAGCTGAATCGACTGTAGGTACAGCGCCTTCAGGCTCAGCGGATGGTTGGACTGAATCAAATGTCCCCGCAGTCATAATTCGCTGATCACTGCTCTGCGGAGTATTCACGACCACTGATACTTCATCACTCACCGACACCTCAGCTGCGGTAGATGCCGGTATTTCTGTAGGTGCGACCTGTGGCAATGCAGTAGGTTGTTCCTGCGGGTCGAGACTGGGTAGCTCTTGCATGATGGTGACCTCGGCAGACTGTGCATATGAGGGGAAAAGCGAATCGATGTGTCCGCGCAGAGCGTCCAGACCGCGTGATTGGTGTAAGTCGTTGAAATCCGTGAAGCCCTGAGCGATCTCGCTTTCGTTGAAAACGGGATAGGCCACATGCCCATCAACTGCTTCAGCAGCTCGGGTGGCCATAATCAGCCCCTTGTTCTCTTCTTTGGCGTGATCAAAATCGGCCATCAAGAGGTGCGGGCTGCCTGGGTATTTCTTGTGAAGGATCTTCGCAACGTCCACCATGTTGCCGGCATCAATGGTCATCACCACCGGGCGGCCAGTGGCCAGGTTTACGCTACGTGCCGTGGCATAGCCTTCGGCGTAAAAGATTGGCTGGCCGGCCACCAAGGGCCCACCAACTACGAGGAAATGTTCCTTTTTTGGGCCCCCTTTGAACAGGCGCTTATCACCTGACGCTGGGATGTATTGCAGCGTTTTGAAGTCTCCCTGGGCAGAAAAAAACGGCACCACCAAGGAGCCGTTTCGTGTCTGGCGAATTTCGGGCGTCGGGGTTATCCCCTTACGTAACAAGTAAGGGTGCTCAGGATCAGCAGGAGGTAGCCTGTTATACAATCTCGTAGCGATCCGGGTCTGCCGTGCATAGTTTTCAGCACGCTGACGTGCAGCGTCCTCCTGAGATTGCTTGGCTGCAGCGCGAATGTGTACGCGGGCTACAGGGTCTGCATCTCCGCCCGGAGAGGACCACTTAACCACACCATCGGACTTGTGATAGTTGATGTACCAGCCACCAGGCCGTCTATCCAGGAACCCAGCATAAACACCGCTTTTCTTTCCATTCTTGTTTTCAACAGTTGCCACCGACTGACGCGTACCGTCCATCACAGGCATGCCTTTAATGACCAGACCTCCCTCCGTCAGAGCGTCTAGAAACGCCGCCTCGGGATCACCTCCTCCAGCACGCATGCTTCGATCGGGTAGCCATTCCTTTATAAGATCGAGATCGCAGCCAGGTCGTGCGAACCAGAGCTTTTCTTCTTTGCTATATTTAACGGCTGAGCGGCCGTCGTTCAGTTTCCCTGCGGCTTCGCGCATTTTTATGCGCTCATCAGGCTGCACTGCCAGCCAGACTGGGTATTCGGATGTATTCATTGGGGAGTCCTGCTTGAACTGGGCAGAATCGGATTCAAATAATGTTTGCTGTGTGGTGGATCATTTACAGCATCAAACGACAAGGCCATGGCCTACCCCCCCTCAGTGAAACGCCGGTACCACCAAGGCCGGCCGCTAAGCTTGTTGCCGCGCAACACGTACAACAAACGCGCAATTAGCACCTTGTACGTCCAGCCAAAATGCGAAAGCACCCGAAAGCCCGCAATGACACCGCTGATCACATAGATCGTCATCATCGATGGAAAGCGAAACCAAGCCATATAGAGCATAAACAGCGGTGCTGGGATGCCATACACATTGAGGAGGCGCGATGCATTGCGCCAATAACCCGGTTCGGGTGGAGGCCGCTTTTGTTCACTCATAAGGTCTCGCAGGTCTTGATGGGTTGAGCACAGCCTCACGCTACAACCTGCGGTTGAGGGCTCTAACGGATGTGCTTGGAGGGTATTGGGAGTGCAGCGAGGTCAGTGCGTGGACGTCAGCAATGCGTTGATTTCATCAGACCGCTGCATGGCCAAAGTTTGCCAGCAGCTCGCCGCTGCATCCGGATCGCTGTGCATGAAGTCAAAAGCTTTTTTGGCTTTGCGCAACTCGCTTTCCAGCAGCGCTAACCGCCCTAACTCATCGTCAGGTCTGGGGGCAGCGACGATCAAAGATCGATGCGAGCGATATTCGATCAGTCCTTGCGTTTGCACCTGACGCAGCGCTTCACGCACGGGCATCCGACTAACGCAGAAATGATCAGCAACGGCTTGTTGCCTGATTTCGACGCCGGTGGCCAATGCGCCAGACAAGATTGCATCGCGCAGTCTTTCTGCGATCAGAGCTACCGAAGCTCGCTCCTCAGGCCGTGGTCCCAGGCAATCTAGATTGACTCGACTCATGATGATTTCCCTTCACATGATTTTTTGGTTAGTAACCAGGCTGGTAAGCCTGCCCCTTGTCCCAGCGCGACTGCCAGTGCTGCGTGTACATCTTGGCCACGTCGGGCGAATCCCACAGCACCAAGGCGTTTTCGCTGTTCGACCGTGCAGCCGCTGTCGAATAATTGAATGAGCCGGTCTCAACGTTCTGCCCATCAGTGACGATCACTTTGTCATGCTGGATCTTGTAGGCCGCGTTCGTACGCAGCTCGATGCCGGCATTGGCGATAAGGTTCATCGCCGCTTTGCTGGCCTTGCCTTCATTGCCACGCGCGTCGAGTACCACCTTCACTTCTACGCCACGCTGTTTTGCTGCAATAAGTGCTCTGACGACCTTCGGTGAAGTGAAGCTGTAGCCCATCAGCAGGATCTGGTGATCTGCCTTCTGGATCACATCAAGCACCAACGCTTCTGCGCTGCCTTCAGGGGAGAAACCGACCTGTACCTGGGCGGCCTGAACAGCGTTGGTCATCAGGGTGAGTGCTGCGATTGTGGCTGGGATAGAGAACCGTCGTATAAATACAGTCATGCTGCTTTTCCTTGCTGTTCAAATGCACGTTGTTGATGAGATGTCATGGCCATTCGCAATTCTTCGCGAGCTATGGTGCCTTGCTGGAACAGCCGCCAGGCTTGGTCGGCAATCCGCCGGTCTTCCAGGCGGATGACGCTGTCGATGTGTTGCCCCCATTGCGTGTATTGCAAGTCCGACAGCTTGGCGCGAAGCGGGTCATCGAAAATGATGTACTCGCGCACGGCTACTCGCTTGCCATCGGTAGTGCGCAGCAGTGTCTGCACCACGATGTACTGCAGCACGCCCAGCAGATCGCGGGCCGTGGCTTCACGCATTTCCGCCGGCACCATGGTTAGGCAACGAGGTATGGCTTCACCAGGTGAGTGAATGTGCATCGTGGTCAGGTTGAAATGCCCCAACTGACCTGCCAGTACGCCAGCCTGAAAGGTTTCCATATCGCGCATCTCACCAATACCAATAATCGACGGTGCCCGCCGAAGGTCAGCACGAATGGCTTCTGCATACGTCTCCACATCACGCCTGATCTGCAGCTGAGTGGGTTGCAAGATGTCCTCTGGTCGACCCAGCACGAACTCGATTGGGTCTTCGATCGTTGTGATCTTTCGGTCCGGTTCAGTCAGTTGACAGTAGCGATACGCTGCAGCCGCCAATGTGCTTTTCCCTGACCCAGTGATGCCACCCAGGATGCCAATGCCTTTAGCGGGCAAAAGCGCATCGAACAGATCCGCTTCAATTCCCATCTCAGTCAAGGGCGGGATGAAAGACGGGATGATCCGCATCGTCACAGCGATGGTGGTGTCCATTCGTCCTGCAGTCGCCTGCACAAAGTTGCAGCGAAAGCGCAGCCGCTCGCCACGCTCTAGCCCATAACGCTGGTACATGTCTCCGTCCAGCTGCAAAGCTCTGTCTACTGGACGTCCGCCTTTAACCATCGACCGGACTTCGGGGTCAAAGATATCGTCCATAACCTTGGACAACGTGTCGTCAGCGAGTACAAACGCACTGGCCCTTTGTTTGCGGCCGTGCAGATCAACCACCAAGTTGTTACCACCCTGGATATGTATGTCGCTGACATTCTGTCGACCACACCACACAAAGAACTCCCGCATCGACTGCTCGTTGATCCCGTTGGTGAACTCATAGGGCTTGAACGGCGATGTGTCTGTCATGGTTTAACTTTCCTGATCACTGGCTGCCACTGCGTTTTGTCTGGAATAAAGCCTGCGTTCTCCTTGATGGTGCGAACGCGATCGCCCGTCATAAGCTTCTGCCGATCGCCCGTTACCGTCTGTTGCTGATCGGAGACCACTGGCTGGGTGATGAAGCCCTGTCGCAGCAAAAGCGAGTACAACAACATTCCCCGATAATCACGGGTCAAACGGTTGAAGTTGGCTTCAAGGGTGTGATCTGCGCTGATGCGCCCCTCTTCCCACCCTTTTTTGATTGCCTTCTGCCACAGCTCTTTCTGAACGCTGTTTTCCGGCATGACTGCTGATTCGGGTCCATCGGTCGCCGTTGATGAAAGGCCAGCGAGAAGCCATGAGCGCCAGGACGGTGGATTGCTGACAAATCGCTCTGGTGCAATGATTTCGTAGACGTGGTTTGAGGTGCGAATTTGATCAGGAGTGATGTGGGCCACATCCACGGCCTCATCAATGACCGGTGGCAGCCAGCCTTGCTTGCTGATCAGTGTCCTGAAATCGTAAATGACCTCAAGCCGACCGTAGCGGACATCCAGCGTGCGACGAAGCTCCCAGGAGCGTTGAGCCTTTCCGCCGCGAAACCCAACGGTGTGCCCCGCCTCTTCTAGTAACTGGCGCCGCGTATCAGATACCTGAGACACGTCAGGTTTTGTCGCGTCGAGGTATTGATCCATGGCAGGCGGCGCATCAGAAGGGGCTGCCGTATAGGTCTGTGCACACCCTACCAAGCCTTGCACCAGGACAACGGCCAACAGCGTTCTTTTCATGGATGCCCCCTGGTTTGCTCGGGCGGTTGCACCTGCATGAAGGCCAAGGTGAGCTGGCTGGGCTGCTGATACAGCGTGGCCCGCCAAGACGTCTGCAGCTCGATCATATGCAGCAGGTACTGGTAGGTCACACCTTGCAAGTGCACGTTCACTGGCAGCGGCATGCGCACTCCTGTCCAGTTAAAACGCGCTCCACGCTGCTTTGCCACATGCGACAGCAGCTCAATGGCGTCGCCGGACCAGTTAACCGTCACCAGATCTGTATTTGCCTGTATGGCATCCGCCGGCAGCTGGGACACAGTGTTGATTACACCCTCCTGCCATAGCACTTGTTGCTGGGCGACCAGGCGCACCAGCACGGGATCAGGTACGGCAGCCGCTGCGGGCTTTTGCTGAAATGCCTGACAGCCAGCCAGCAGCAAGGCCACCGCAGGAACAGTGAAAAGAAGATGCTTCATTGAAAGTCTCCCTACACCCCTGTGCGGGATGCAGTCATTAACGGATAGCGAAATGTGCAGGAGGGGCCTGACGCGCCTTTAGGCGGTCGTAGATATTTCGAACCTGCTTGGCGTAAAGCAAACGCTTGGCTTCCTGCTTTGCCGAGGGATGGAACCCTGCGTTGTATGAGCCAAGGCAGCGCCAGGTATTGCCACAAACTCTTAAATGACGGGCCAGCACCCAAGCCCCGGCCTGTACGTTGAAGCAGGCATCTTTGAGTAGATCGTCGGGTCGTCGAATCAACCCCATCTGGACCAGCCGATTGGCGTTGGCAGTGTTGATCTGCATGACACCGTAGTCAGTGCTGAGCAATTTTCCGGTGTTGTCCAAGTTTCGGTTTACAGCATCCTGTCGCAGCCCACTTTCCTGAATACCGATCGCCTCCAGAAGTAGGGGGTCGACTTCTTGCCGCAACCCTGCTTCCTGAAAGCAGTACGCGAAACAGGAAGCGGGCAGGAACAGAACAAGACAGAGCCACAATCTAAACATGCAGCGACTCCTGAGGTTTTCAACTAGAGGCCGAATCGGAGGGCAAGAGAGATATACCACTGGCGCGCAGTTCGGCTTCTTTCAGATCATTGGCACGCCGTGCCTCTTTCGCAAGTCCTGCTAAACAGGAACACATGAACATGAACCCGCTCCAGATCAAACCGCCCAACGTTATCGCTTCAACAATCATGAAAGTGCACCTGAATATATGTACGCTTAGCGCACAGAGTGTATGTGTAGCGGGCACCCTGCCTATTATGTGATCAGGGAGCGCGCTGCGCGTGAGCAACTACCTGGCGCACGTAGCCGTTTTTCAAACCCGAACGGAAATTGCCAGTGTTGTAAGCCGATATAGCTGCCAGCAAGGCACTTTGAGGATCGTTGAACTGTCCGGAAGCCTTGACATAGTTACGCGTCAGCACAACGCCTCCAGCGTAAACGTTCGTACAAGGGTCGAAAAGTTGCTCAACGGTCAATCCCAACCCAACCATGGTTTTAGAGTTGATCTGCATGAGCCCCATGTCGATGCTGGCACCCGCTGCAATTAAGCGGCGAGCTTCACTCACGGCAAGCTGGTAATTGTCAGGCTTTATAAAACGATGATTTCCATTCACACCAATTGCCCAAGAGTTGCCGCCTGACTCCTGCTTCATGATTGCCATCATCGTGTTGCTGGAAACGAAAGGCGCACAGGCCAAGACGAGCGCTAGCAGGTCCATCAGCAGCCACCGTGTAAAGCCACCGCACCGTGAACGACAGAAAACTTATCGGCAGCCATATCAGTGCTGAGGCACAACTTGGTCAATTCGTCCGCCGATATGGGCTTTGAGAGTAGGAAGCCCTGCCAGGCATCACAGCCCAGCTCGTGCAGGCTATCCATCTGCTCACGTGTTTCTACACCTTCTGCCAGCGTACTCAGGTCAAACTCACGCGCGATCCCAAGAATGACCCTCACGATTCGGCCATCAAACTCACTTGCAGTCGAACCAATGAATGAACGATCGATTTTCAGGGTGTCGACAGGGAAGTGCTGTAAGTAGTGGAGCGAAGACCAACCAGTACCAAAATCATCCAGTGCCACCCGCACGCCCAAGTCGCGAAGCGCATGCAGGATCCGCGCGGCCTTTTCTGTGTCAGCCACCAGAAAGCTTTCAGTCAATTCAAGTTCCAGCAATTGCGCTGGAAAACCGAACTGTTTGAGCACTTCGTCTACCCGGCCTGGGAGAGTTTCTACAAATTGCCTACCAGACAAATTGATTGCAACACGTAGGTCCAAGCCCATGTCCTTCCACCGACGACCTTGTTGAACAGCCTCGCGCAACACCCAATCCCCGATCGGTGTGATGAGGTTGCTGTCTTCAGCAACCTGAATGAACGCAGCAGGCTGAACAAGGCCGCGCGTTGGATGGGACCAACGAATCAGGGCTTCCACGGCGACAATGCGGTTTGAACGAGCACAGAACTGTGGCTGGTAGTGGAGGACAAAATGCCCTTCGTGCAGGGCCTCCTTAAGCTCGGCCTCAGTCTTGGCGCGCGCTTCAGCTTTTTCATTCATTTGGGGATTATAAAAACGCAGCTGATTGCGGCCGCAATCCTTGCTGCTATACATGGCCAAGTCCGCATTTTTGAGCAGTTCTTCAACTGTAATTCCATCATCAGGGAAAGCAGCAACCCCCACACTGGCACTGATCTGGAAGGCGTTATCACCGACCGGTATTGTTCTGGAGCATGCATCAAGGATGCGCTCAGCCACTACCGCCGTTTCGGCCGTGTCTCTTAGGTGGCTGAGCAGCACCACAAACTCATCGCCGCCATATCTAGCCACCGTGTCGCTTTCTCGAACACACCCACTCAGACGATGTGCGATTTCCACAAGGACTGCGTCACCTGCCGCATGGCCATAGGTGTCGTTGATTTTCTTGAACTTGTCCAGGTCGATGAACAGCACGCCTAAATAAGCCTTATCTTGCCGGCCGACGTTGTGTATTGCCTGAAGCATACGATCCTTTAAACACGCACGATTTGGCAGACCGGTCAATGGATCGTAAAGAGCGATCTGTATCGACCCAGTAGCTGCTTGCTCGTCATAGCGTCTTATGTAATAGGCTACGCCTTCAGCTACTTTGCTCGGTCGAATATAAGCCCGGAAAGACAGGGGGACCGTAGAGGTTTTAGACGCTTCGTCTGCGTCGTAATCCACCGCTTTAAATAAAAACTCTACACATTCATCACCGCCTGCACTGGTTTTTAACTGTGCAAAGCGCTTGCGTTGTTCCTGATTCAGCAAAAGGTCTTGTACACTCGTCTGTTCCAGAGGAACGGGAGAGAAAAACTCCATGGCAGCCACGTTGGCATAAGTTATAGTCTCATGCCCTGTTTCAACATAAATTATTGCAGTAGGAATCTTTGACAGTATTTCTCTATACATTGCGTACCCCTTGGTGTGACAATCCAAGCTTTCAATTAGATATTGCACTTTGATTTTTATCGAGAGCACGCAACCGCAACTGGTGTGTTTAGGTCTGAACTATATGGCCTATCACGATTATAACCTGCACCATTCTCGTTAATCATACCGAAACGGTAGCCATAACTGACTTCGCAGAATCGTTTTCCACAAGTCATCTGATAAGCAAGCGCGTCATAAGTCGGCGGGTATACCGTGTCATTCTTAATACATGCAGCGTTTACGGTTGCAATGTTTGTCTGCACAAATATGTAGGTTTGAAGCCTGCCCCATGTGCCGTTTTGGCATGTCAGCGCAACGCCTGTTGCATCGAGACCAACTGTGCGCGCGTCGCATCGCTGACCTTCCACTGCTTTCCCTTCGATCTGCAGGTACTCACCAGTCTTCATACGGTTCGTTGAAGTCACCAGATTGCCGGTCACCTCATTAGAGGCTGTCACGTTTACCGCATTCACATTCCCGGCGTTATCGATGTCGTGCTTAACGCCCGTGGAATCCTGAAGATTTAGGTTCCCGGTCATGGGCAAACTTCCATCACGCCGCAAAAACTCGAAAAACCCCTGACTGTCGTAACCGTTGCTCATCGAAACCAGGCCAGCGATTGCGGCCGAGTTGATTCCGGTAACCGTTCCGCCGTTGCCAACGAACACGCTAGGGTTACCGCCCATCGAGCTTGGCATAGAGACGCCGGCATTACCGGGACTCGCTGCAGTCGCCGCGATAGTGGCCCGTCTGATGTCGACCGTGTTGCCATTAGGAATCAGCAGCGGTGCCGAGGTTGTCACCTGAAACAGCAGGCTGCAGGTTGGGATCGTGCAGCCGCTTTGTGTGTTCACCTGCATCGATACGTTGTACTGAATGGACTGCCCGTTATAGACAACCGGGTTAGTCGCAGTGACCGGCAAGAAACCAAGGCCGCTCAGATCCGTCAGCGTAGGAGCAAGCAGACGCTGTGGTGCGACCGAGTAGCCGTTTCTGGTGACCGTCTCCCCTCGCTGGATCTGCGTAAAGAACGTGGTGGCGTAGGTCTTGGTTGCGTCGCTGACACTAGCCATTCGCTCGCCTATCAGCTTGGCTTTGTCATCTCGTCCTTGACTCAGCGTTGCCTGCCAATAGTGATTGCCGGCATAAGCCAAAACTACTGAAAGTATCAATACTACAAAGGCCGCTTGGGCCAATAGAAATCCTGTTTGCCTGCACTTGGGCGGCAAACGCACTGTGGGTAATCGCTTCATGACTATCGGTCCTGTAGGTGGCTGATTCGCACGCGCTCGACCTCTGGGCCCAGCGAAGCGTATTCACCTCGTTGAATGTGTGAAGTTATATTGTTTGCGCGTGGCAAAGCCGCAACGATTAACTGGCCGTTAATATCGAAACGTTGATGGATAGCCAGCTGAAAACTGGTAGCCAAGAGTTCATTGGCGTTGGCCTCGCCTGCGGCTTTGGCCATAGCTGCAAGGCGCTCAAGGCCAGCGTGGATCGATTTGGCGTGTACGGTGGCAAACACCAAATGCCCATCGCCTGCCAATCTGAACAATTGCGCAGCCGTCTGGCTGTTGAGCACTTCGCCAAATCCCAGCATCGATGCATCCTTGGCAGGAAAACACCGTAGCGCAGCATGGATACCGTTTTCATAGCCGCCCAGCTCTGCTACATCGATCTGCTCGCAGTAGCCCTTTCCGTGATGGCCCTCCAGCAGATCCTCGGGCGGATCTTCAAGTGTCAACGCATAGCCACCGAGCAACCGCAGCCTGGCTGTGATTGTTGCTCCAAAGGTCACCGTCTTGCCCGCACCGGTTAGCCCGAAGATCACCACCAACCCCCCGGTTTCTCGCATTTTGGAACCCAGCAGCAGAGCCTTGACCCACTGAGGCAAGCCAAGTGCGTCCAGATCTGGACAGCGGTCACGCAAGCGGCGCAGCGCGTAGCGCCCTACTCGCATTCGCTGGACACGCCATCGGCTGTCGTCCGGCATAACGATCTTCTTGCGATCCGGATTCTGCTCAATGCCCTCAATCAATTGCTTGAGCATCGCTTCATGTTCAGTCTGGGCTGGCTGCTGGCCTGGAAATACGATCGCGCCGCCCTGTCCATCCGTGGACAGGTGCACGTCGGTGATAAGCGGCATGGCAGGTGATTCTGGAACCATCAGGCGCGACCAAACGTGAACACGATGGTATTGGCGTTGTTCGCGTTGCACTGGGTGCCCGCAGTCGTCAGGTCCAGTTCACCCGCAGCTGCTTTTACAGCTGTGCCGTTGACGTTGACGGTCAGGTACTGATCGCTGCTCATGGCGCTGCTGATTTTGATGCACTCACGGCTCGGGATGTTGGTCAGCGTGCCCTGAGCCTGGGTGCCGTTCGCGGCAGGCGCTAAGGTCAGCTGGCCCCATTGGGTCAACAGGTTGCCGGTAGGCACACCAGCGGCCACTTCGGTCAAGCTGCTGCCCATCCAGCGATTCTGGGCAACTTGTGCCGTGGTGAGACCGTTGTAGGAGGTGCGGTTCTGGTAAGCCGTTTGAATGGCAGGAATAGCACTGTCGAACGAGTCCGTTATTTTGTTCGCTCGTATGCTTGCAAGAATGTTTGGCAGGGTCAGTGCGACCAGGGCTGCCAGCAAACCGGCGATCAGAATCACGATGGAAAGCTCAATCAACGTCATACCGCGTTGTTTGCGATTTTTGTTGCCCATAGGTGATTGGGCTTTTGACTGAACGCGCAGAGGCTGGCCGCTTACAGTGTTCACTTGGGTGTTTTGCATATCATTTTCCTTGAGGTACGACAAAGATCCGGCAGTGGCCGGTTTTATGTTGCGATGGGTAAAGAGGGGTGACGCTTAACGCATGGTCTGGATGTAGGCTTCCACAGCCTGATTGAACTCGAAGCCGGCGATCACGATAAAGCCTATTACACCGCCGACTATGAGCATGGCCAGATAGCCGCTGATCATCGCTTGGCGCTCGGCGCGCTGTACCTGCCTGTCTGCATGATCGAATGCCAGGATGAGCAGTGCGTTAGTGAAGTCTCTGCGCTCGGCGTAGTCTTCGATGCGGTCCATCATATGCACGGGAAACAACCCAGTGTCCAAGGCTCGTGCGGGCTCGTCAGGCGTCTTGCCAAGCCGTGCCAGCATCATTCGCAAATGCATAGTCAGCCAAGGGCCTGCAAAATTCCGCATGCGCTCGAATGATTCCTTGGGACCGTAGTTATTGGATTGCAGCAAGATGGCCAGCGATACGAGAAAGTTGTTGGCCTGGCGTTCGCGGTAGCTACGCCAGGGCAGCAGTGGAACACGATCGACGATAGAGCGCAGTGATCCTTTCCAGTTTGCTCGGCTCCAAGCGACCAACCAGCCCACGGATAACGCTGCCACAGCCAGGAGTATTCCGCCATCTACCAGTCCTTGGGAAAAGGTGTAGAGCAGTCGACTCAATGTCGGCCACTTCTCCAACGGCAATGTCTCAAGGTTTTGCGGTGCAATGATCAGAGCGTACGACAGGAAGAAAACCAGGATCGTCACGCTTGCTAAAACAGGTGAAACCAAGGATGAAAAATAGGCACTGCTGATCTTCGCTGACAGCCGCAAGGATTTCGCGAGGTAATCCATAGCATCTTCCATCCGCCCGTCTTCCTCAGCGGCGGTCAGCACCATGACTTCGTAGTCTGGAACGGTGTGTTGCAAGGCGTGCGCGAACGACAAGCGCTTCATCTTGCGCAGCCAATGCTCATAAAGTGGTGCCCAACCGGTTCGCCGTTGGCGGGCACGTGCGGCCATCTTTGCCAGCCGCTCCGGCCCCCCCATGTTGTCACGCAGCGCTGAGGCGTAGTCCTCGTAGAACTCACGTCGAGCATTACCTGAGAAGTTGAATAACCAACGTGACCAAACGTAGCCAAGGTTCATACCGAAACCTCAGCCAGTTCGTAGCTCTCCAGCGGCTCGAATTCGCGCTCCAGGTCCCGAGGATCTATCCATCCTTGCGAGATTTTGTAAATCGCATGCTCGTATGCCGTTTTTCCGGTCATATCCGCGTCATCAAATCGGGTTTCGCCGCGACCTTGCCGCCAATAAGCCTCAGCCTCATCGTCTTTGCCCTCTGCGATCAGCCGACGCATGACTTTATCCGGAGCAATGATCTCAGCTACCACTGTCGAACCGGAAATACCTCGGCCCTTGCAGTGCGAACAGTCGCCTTGGGCCGAACAAAATACGGAGGCAGTGTCCAGTCCAAACTTTTCCTGCATCAACTGCAGCTTGCCAGCGGACAACACTTCCGCAGCAGGCACCTTGCAGTGCTTGCACAGCACCGGCATCAGACGCTGGAAAACCAGTGCTGAGAGAAACAGCTTGTCGCCCAGTAAGGACCGATCCAGGCCCAGACGGTGCAAGCGCAGGATCGCGCCAAAACCGGATGAAGTGTGCAGGGTCGTATAAACTTTGTGCCCCGTCATCACAAAGTCGGCCACGATCGACGCGGTAGATGCGTCACGGGTTTCGCCCACCATAATGTCATCTGGATCACCGCGTAGGATGTCACGCAAGGTTCCGTTGAGCGCTTTGATGCTGTCTACCGCATCTTCATGGTCATCGCGCTGCACTGAAATCTGCGATACGCCGAATATCTTGTATTCCACTGGATCTTCAACCGAGTAACGCTTGCGTTGCATACGGTTGGGATCTGCTTCCATGCTCGCTTTCAGTGCCGTCGATTTCCCCGAGCTTGTTGGCCCTAGATAGAGAATCAGCCCGATGGTGCGCGATACACAATGCGTCAACTGCTTGTCCTGTGAAACCTCATATCCCAGATCAGCAAAGGTCTTGCTGGCCTGATTGTGAGTTTCTGTTGGTAGTAACCGGATGATCAAGTCCCAGCCATCCACCATACGGATGTACTTGTAGCGAAGCTTGTAAACCGAGCCTTTGACTTTGGTCGTCACCATGCAGCTCAGAGATTTTTTCTCCATCGCGAAGGTGTTATCGCTGCGCGTCTTTGCATCGGACATCTGCGTGTACAGGTAACCGGCCATCTGGCTGCAGGTTTCGGAGCTGTACTGCTGGTACGGATACATCCGGCTATGCACACGAAAGAGCGCCATACCAGTTGTGTCACGGCAACACAGGTGAATGTCAGTGGCTTGGTCCTCAACGGCTGCGTTAATCAGCTCTTCAACGATCGACCGGGCGTCACTTGCCTTTTTGTCTGCCGCTGCGCCGTTGATGGCCTTGTTGATGTCCACAATCAAAGAAACGTCTGCCAGTCGCTCTCTGGTGATGGAATAGTTCGCCGCGACCAGTCGGCTGCGAAGATCCAGATGCAGACGCTGGCCCAGTTTGCTTTCCGATACCAGCACCAGGACCTCTCGGTGGCCCAAGTCCAGCACTGCTATCTCGGACAGGTCATTGCCCTCCACACCGTTGGCCTGGGTGATTGTAGTGCGGAACGAAGGTAGCTCTGTACGTTGCCGAATACGCGGCTCTTTGCGAATTGTGCCAACCAGCCGCGCTTGCAGCACAGCGGCATCCTCCAAAGCCGGAGTTTTCTGACGGTTTTTGCCGAAAAACCCACGGCCTTGTTCTGTACTCTCGTTTGACGACATATCAACTCCGGGATTAGCGAATCAACGCTGACGTGATGGCAGGCGTGATTGGAACGATCGGGACACTGGTTTGCGGGGCAGCATCAGCGGCAGAAGTAATGGGCTGGCTGCCCTGTCCGCCCATCCAATCCAGCATGATGGTTTTACGCTGAACAACTTTGCGGCCGTCAGAGCGTACTAACTGGATCTGGTACTGCTGGATGCTTTCCAGCTTCCAACCATCAACCTTGGAGATGTAAGGCTCTTGCATCGACACAGGCACACGCCGTCCCTTGTAGCTGATCTCGGCAACCTCTTTACCGGCAATGCCCCAGATGGCTTCAACCGTAGGCTCACGGTCGTTCACCTCTTGCTTAGAGCCTGGCAGCGGATTGGCTGAGATTGAGGTCGCCGCAGTACCGTTGTTCTGGTTCTGGCGGATCCGCATATCCATTTCCGAGTTGAGCAGCTGCGCCTGTTTGTTGAACAACATGCCGAACGTGTCAGTGCCACTATCAAGCAGTAGAGTGTCATCAGCACCGGCTACTAATGGCAGCAAGAGCAAACACCAGGCAATTTTATGGATTGGCATAAACGGTCCCCTTCAATTCAAAGGTAAGTGGGTCATCAAGCTTGAACTTCAATGTGGAAACGCCGCTGGCAGTAGGCAATCGAGCCGCCAGGCCCTCTAACAACACGGCTGATCCCGCAGCGTCGAAGGCACCCATCATCGGTATCCAGCTTTCCTCAGGAGAGGCAACAGCTGCGTTCCCGGCTACCCTCGCCCATGCGGACGGTAAGGTCATCGTCAAGCCAAGCATTTTCGAGATTTGAGCGAGGTTGCCCAGCTTCTGGTTGGCCGCGTCGCGTGGGGGCAGACTCTCGATCGTTCGCGGCGTACTGGAAGGCAACTGAACTGCAAGCGGCTGTGTGACCTTCTGGGTGTCACTGTCGAAGGTTGGAGCTGGCCAACCACCAGGCTTGGCAGCCAGATACCCCGACCATGTTGCGAACGCCTGCGCTTGATACGTCAATGTGCATTGGGCCCCTGCGCATTCAAGAGACGTTAGCCTCCAACCAGCCAGCAACCGTTTTAGATCTCGCGTGGCCTCCAGGTACGCCGGTACGGACTGTCGCGCTGGTAGCGTTGTATTGATCGCAGCATTTACTGCGTTGCCCAAGTCCAGCTTGCGTTGCGCGATTGCGCGCTCTCGGGCTAAGGCAGCATCGCGTCTAGCTATATCTTCCACCTGGGCTTGATAGATGTAGTACCCGCAAAGCCCGGCAAGTAGGAGGACGCAAACCAAGAGCGGAATCACCGGTAACGAGGTATGTCGGCTAAAGCCAGCTCGTTTGAAATCGCGCTTGTGTATCGAGTGACCAAGGATCTGCAGTGAGAATGGCCGCACGTCCAGTACATAGGGCAATGCGGCCAGCTGATCCTGCTGATCGGTATAGATCGGCAGCTTCGACGGGTCAGAGAACTCACTCAGCAAGTCCTTGAGCAACAACATCACCTCGCTCAAGGTTCCAACATGATCCGCTCGCTTGATCGGTACGCCGTTCTGCGTCGCGAACAGCCAAAGCCGGTCATCTCCCACATCAATCAGTGTCAGGTACAGGTCTTCGGTAATGGCAGCTCGAATTAGGGCAGCCGCTGCGACCGGACGCCGCTTACTCATACCGCGTGATACAAACGCCACGCTGCTGTCAGCCTGGCCTTTGCCGCTCCAGACGAACTCCCAAGCAGCATCGGTTCCCCGGCCTAACTGCTTAATTTCTTCCCGTGTGCTGTCATGGCCCGGTAACGTGAGCCAGTCCAGGCCCATCAATGCAATGCCAAAACCCGGAACCTGCAATTGGGTCAGCATCAGTTCACCCCATCCACAACCTGTGGGGTCAGCAAGATCAGGACGGCGCGCTGCGTGGACGAACTGGCGACGCCACCGCCCAACAACGGAGTCAACTGCCCGTCGAATGACTTGTCCGTGCCCTGCTGTTGGATGTTCTGCAAGCCGGCCAGCACTGCAGTTTCTCCTTTAACGATGGTGGTGTAGATCTGGTACTGATTCGCAGTGGACTGCGGGTACTGGAGCGTCACCCCGTTATTGACGAAAGTATTTGTTGCACCGCGCATTGAGGCGTCCATCGAGAACTGGACAATGATTGAGCCGTTTGGCTGAATCGAAGAACGCATATTCAGGAACGTGCCCGTTGTCAGTTGTCCAGGTTCTACACCAGGCACAACCGTCGTGTTGCTGCCAGAGCCAATGCCGTTGGAAGACGCAGAGCTTGAGCGCGCTGGATAAATGAAGTTTTCAGTATTGGCAATCGACAATGGCCGGTTGTTCATCATCGGGTAGGTTTCGTCCTTGCGGACATTCACCTTGCCAACGGTGGCCAGGGCCTGCAAAAAGGTGGAAGTGGTCGAATTGTCACCATTACGGATGACACCAATCTGCCCGAAGCCTGTTGAGCCTCCCGGAAGGCCAGCCGGCGAGAAGAAATTCACATTCCATCTGGACGTTGCGTCGTTGATCAGCGACGCCCAGTTCACTCCCAGGTCATTGTTTGTTGTCGCAGTCAGGTCAACGATCTGCATCCGCATACGCACTTGGCGACTGACAGACCTGTTTTCTGCATTGATCAGATCTTCGACCTGCTCCTGCACCTCCCGCGTATCAGTAACGGTTACGACACCTGAGTCAGAGATCGAGAATTTGCCAATGCTGTTGGGTGTCAACGCGCCCTGTATCGCGATCTTGAGGTTTTTCACCACATCAACGCCGGCGGTCATTTTGGCCGACACATCTGAATTTGAAGACACCTTGCCGGCCGCCTTCGCCGCAGAGTCCCCACCCCCTTCATTGTCGCCAGTGGTTGAGGTTTTTGCGATCGTGCTGCTGACATCGTTGATGTCTGTGATAGTTGCGATCTGATAAGTGCGGGTCACCAAGCGCGAAATCAGGATGATGCCGTCCTTGAAGTCCCAGCCAACACCATATTCAGCTGTTTTCTGATCGAGCAATTCGGTCAGGGTTGCGCCAGCTGGACTGGCCTGATCGAGAAAGAACGAACGCGGTAGGACATCGCCTTGCGCGACCGCCGTATAGCCATTGCCCCCCATACCAGAAATAGATGCCAAACTCGGCACAGATTGACCTATTGAGCCTGTCATAGGGACGCTCATTGCCACTGGTGTAGCATTCTGCATGGCCCCTGCCCCGGCACTGGAACCCATACGCTGAGCAGTGAATACCTGAATGGGCACTAAAGCATCAGGGCTCACCCTTACAGACAGGTTGGTGATCTTGCTGATGCGATCAGCAAAGACGTTGAGCGTCGGTTTGTCCGGGAACGAAAAGCGAATTGGCTGGCTGAACACAGCCGGCAATTCTGCATCACGCGAAACCTTGACTGTTTTGACACCCAGCCATACGCCCTCAAACTCACGTACCGGAGCGCCCCGTATCAGGTCTTCTTGGCGCATGCGGTTGAGGGCGTCTTGAACCTTTTGATTACCCTCAGCCGACGCGCTACGAATACTGTCGCGCTCGGTCAGCGCTCCACACCCGGATAATGCCAATGCCACGGCCACAGCAAGGCTTCGTTTCATATACGAAGTCATAGGATTAACCCCAATAGTTATTGAGCGCGGCGACCGGACTCGGTGACGCGTAGGACTCGGTTGCCGGCAAACAACTGGCCGGTCAGGTTCACATCAGCAGCAGATAATGACTGGAATAGAAGCTTCACAGCCGCACGAAAGTCTCCGTTGAACTTAGCTTCAACATTAACTGGAACATCAACCGAAGCGTCCCACACAAGCTGCCACCCCGCTCTTGCAGCCCATTTGAGCAGCGTGCGACGCAACGTTTTATCTGATGGAGATATTACCCAGGGCTCTTGAGCCGGTTTCGGAGGAACCACAGTTTTGGCAACCACCAAAGGCGGCGTAACAGCAGGAGCAATTACCTTGGGCACAGATTTGACCTGGTCTCCAACGCCGGCAGGAGATGGCTTGTTAATCGGTTGATTAACCTGTGTTTTGGCAGACGTAGGTGATTTGACAACACCAGTTGTGACGACTGTCGTGGGCTTTTGAGCCACCGCGAATGACTTCACAGCGGGATCAGCAGCAGAGGCGGACCTTGGTGCAGTAACTGGCTGAGACGTTGTGGGCGTTGCTACAGTGGTTCGGGGCATTGCCGCGGCTGACGTTTGCTTCAAACGCCACTGGGCCTGACTCAATGTAGCCGCACTCGACGCTATCTGCTGGTCGATCCATTGGTCCGCTGAAGCTTGATCTGTTCTTGGGCTCGCGACGCACCCCATCATCGATAGACACAAAACCGTCAAAATAAACTGGTTGCACATAACGACCTCTTCTACTGTTTCGGATTATCGCGGACATATTTCTCAACAGCTTTGTCCATGAAGTTGTCAAGGAGGTACTGGTTAAGTTGCGACGGAGTGATTTGCTTGCCGATCCGAAAACTTAAGCCAATGGCTGCATCCGTCAGCTTCTCGAATCGCTCGAAGCCGATGTGGGTGTTAGATGTGCCTTTCTTGCTACCAGTTGTAGCCATGGAAACTCCAAGGTCTAAAAACGAGAAAACGCCACCAAGTCCATCTTGGTAGCGTCGTTTGTGTAACAGGTCTATCTGTAATAACGAGTAATCTAGCTCGCGGATGGCTTGAAAACGCCCGTGCGTGCTTGTGGTACGAAGTGGCTAGCCGAAAGCGAGTGGTCCTGAATCAGCTTGCAGAATGCACTTATGCGGGCTGGTGAGCTGTCTAGATCCATGATCTTGTGAAGGGCTTGCTCAACGTCGGTATCGAGGTTTCGGTATTGAACGCTGTTGAGCTCATTGCCGAAACGTATAAGCAAGATATTGCGCATCGCGTCTATCACCGGGTCTCTAATGATGCAGGGATCGCCAGCAAAGCGAACAAAACCATGAGCACCAGTTATCGCGGTGATTTGAGTCGTGTGCACCTCTTCCGGATCAAAATTCAGGAACATGTAACCGGGAAATAGAGGCAGTTCAGATTTTGTGAACGACGGTCGATCTGGGCGCTTTCGAAGCTTTGTCCGTGTAGGAGAAAAAAACTCAACGCCCATCCTCACCATTTCCACAGTAATACGATTGAAATAAGTGGAATTGTGCGTCAGCAAATACCAATTCTTCATCCTTACCTCTACCCTACGCGCACACTTTCGAGGTTCCTATACCGCTCAGCGATTAGGAGTTCCATGAAGCTCTAGTTGACTGCGTGGCGTTTCGAGCAGACCGCCTTGTGAATCCCTGCTACCGCGCAAATCGTTCGCGGGGAGGATCCTTAGTGGCGATGATACTTTTTTTTTCGAGAAAATCAACCGATACGACGATTTTATGCGTTTAGGTTGTTTATGAATTTACGGCCGAGCTTGATGCTCCGCCGCTTTTGTGGACATGAAATGGACCAGGTTCGTGAAATTATGGCCGCGCGCCTGAAGCTTTTGCGGTCAAGCAAGGGAATGAAGCAGGCAGACCTTGCGGAAGCGGCTGGAGTAGAAATCAATACAATCAGCCGCTACGAGAGAGGCCAGCAGATGCCTGGCGTTCAGCACTTGCTGAATATTTCAAAGGCCTTAGGCGTGTCTCCTATGGACATTCTTCCTCCAGCAGACTCGCAAGTGCAGCGGCTGCATATTTTGAGGCAAGAACTCTCCGAAAAAACCCTTCTGATCATGTCCCCCAAAAATCTTGAGGACCTCATTGTTGCTGCTGATGCGTGCATCCAGATGGAGAAGGCCAAGTAGGATGACCATGACCAGGCTGCATAGCAATGCCGAACCTTTTTGAGATCTCTTCTATGCGCCGATTGCGGTTCATGCATTCAATGCTAGATTCTCTATCGAGCCTCAAAGCCCCGTGAGCCATAACGGAAATGAATTGCTCATCCTGCCGTACAAGCATGATCAGCTCTGATAGTTCTTCTTGCATAGCGTCATAGATATTCATCTGGCCTTGCTCCTTGAAATTGTTCGTTTTATCCATGTTGTAACTGCTCGGTCTGCGATCGCTGTGCAGCTCATTGTACTTGCTGATCCATTTGTTCCGGGCATCAGGAAGATTCAGTTGGGCCAGCAAAATCGCCTCGCCCTTATCTGTAGCTGGACCAGTGACCGGATAGCCATCTGCATCGACAATGACTGATCCCTGCACCCACTCAACGCCCCGCTCTGTTCCGTATCGATCACATGCCGCAATAAACATTTTGTTCACGGATGCATTTGCCTGCACACGAACTATTTCAGTTGGTCTTTCAGTCGTTGGTCTTGGTCCCTTGGGCCAATTGACTGGCGCGCATAGCAGATCGGCACCTTCCAATGCCGGCATACGCACCCACTCTGGGAACTCCAGGTCATAGCAGATCAGCATGGATAGGCGGCCGAATACCGTCTCCACTACCGGCGGCGAATCATCGCCAGGAGTGAATATCGCCTTTTCAGCATCCCAAAGATGTGCTTTTCGGTAAATGGCACGCACACCAGTCGCATCGATCAGTGCACAGCTGTTTGACACCCTGGCGCCTGGTAGCTTTTCGCAAAACCCGGCAACGACGACAATGTTCAATTCCAGCGCGAGCAAAGACCATAGACTCAACGCATCACCTTCAGTTGTCTCGGCCATGGTCAAAGCCTCACTAAGGTCTTGAAAGACGTAGCCGCTTTGCACCAGCTCCGGAAGCACGATGATCTGTGCACCCTCAGACGCTGCTGATCGAATTGCTCTCTCAGTCAGCAGCCGGTTATACGCAAGATCACCAAGCTTCGGGGCAAGCTGACAACATGCAACTGTAACCACACCTGTCGTGCTCACTTTATTGCACCGCCTGCGCGCGAACTGCCATCTCCGGCGCAGTTTTTGTCAAGGCATCTATAACGCTCTTTTCGTGATCGAGGTCGAGTGAGCGGCTGAACACCCAATAACTCAACCCCGCGACAATCAGGCCCACAAGCCAGGCCAGGTCAACACCGCCCAACATTCGAGCTACCGGGCCGACAAAGACCTCTTGGCCATCCGCTGTGTCGATGATGCTAAAGAAAGGAATCATCGCAACGAACCCGAGTAGATACGCCGCAATACCGCGGAATTGCCAAGCTCCATAGATTCCAGTCGGGGTGAAAAAATCAGGAATGGCGTACATGCCTTTTCGCACGAAAAAGTAGTCGACCAGATTCACTGCAGTCCAAGGAACAAGGAAATAAAGGAGTACGACCAAGAAGGTGCTGAGTAAGGCAACGCCGTCACCAACAATTGTCAGAACACTCACGAGGATGATTGCGCTGATCGTCAAAATCGCCAGGACACGGTTTTTCGCCGATCGCTTTACAGTCGTGAACGAGTCGATGCCGGTCAACAACGTAAGCATCGCGCTATACGTGTTCAAAGCAATGATCGGGAGAAATCCCAATACCGAGACAACCACCAACACGTTGCCAAGCCCTGGCATGATCGATGATCCGATTTGATCAAATGCCACCAAGGGATCAGTCGCGTTCAGTTTTTCAGACAACCAAGCCCCCAATCCGATCATCCAAGTGCCTGAGAGGGAAGCGCCAAGTGCAACCATCGTAACGAGTTTTACCTGGCTGGTTTCCTTAGGCAGGTAGCGTGAGTAATCAGATACGTATGGCGCGTAGGAGATGTTGTAGCTGGCACCGATCGCGAACAAGGTAGCAAAGCCTACCCATGTGAAGTCCAGGACCGGCTTGGCGTCGACTGCACTTTGCCCTGACCCAAGCACCAGGCCGACGGTGACAATTGCATACAGAGGCAAGGTGACTATCAATGCCCATCGAAATGCCTTGTGCATGAAGTCGTGGCCATAGATGGCAAGGATGGCGCCGATGAGCACTGCAACGACCGACACAAGGCTGGAGTTGGTGCCAAATACCCGCCCCAGCCCCCCCGTGATCAAAGAGATGTTGACTACGTTAAAACCCAGAAACACGAGCATCGTTGCAAAAAGGGCCAAAATAACCCCTCTATAACCGAACTGAGCACGGGACTGGATCATCTGAGGCAGGCCCATTGCAGGCCCCTGAGCGCCATGGAAAGCCATGAACAGCGTACCGAAAAGAATACCCAAAGCGCCGGCAATGGTTGTCCAGAACGCTGACAATCCAATACTTGGTCCAACGAATCCTATAGAGACGGTGAAAAAATGAAAATTCCCAAGAAACCAGAAGGGACCTTGACTGCTCAGCCGGGCGACACGCTCTGCCTCAGGTACAAAATCGATCGAGTGAGCCTCTATTTTCGTAAACGCTGATTCAGCAGCTGTAGAGACGGGATTTGAGGCAGATACAGACATCGAGATGATTCCTTTCCTTGGATGGAGTAGCAAGCTATCAGCCTAATGCGCCGGGATTGGATCCCAGTGATGGCAAAGTGTGTGCAATTTAGTGATTTCTTACCGGCTGTAAAATAGCTAATCGCGAATGTACACATAGAGCCCTACCTATGGATAAACGATTCAGCTATCGGCCTGGCTTCACGTTGAAGCCGTTAGGGCTAGTCGGAGTGCCACAATGAATGGCGAAGTTTCAGAACTAGATCTGCGGAACATCCGCACGTTTTTGACCATCGTACAAGCTGGCGGTATCTCAGCCGCGCAACCTACCCTTCAGATATCTCAACCGACCATCAGCAACCAACTCGCCAACTTGGAGTCCCGGATGGGGATTCGACTGTGCGAGCGAGGGCGAGCAGGGTTCGCGTTGACACCTAAGGGTGAGCAGTTTGAGTCGGCAGCGAAGCGGCTACTCGCCGCCGCGGAAATTTTCAGGATCGAGGTGCAGCACATCACAAGAAAAATGGCCGGCAACATCAACATCGGCATGCTTGGGCAAATTGACCCTATTGATACCAAGAAGATCGCGCTGACTGTATCCGATCTTAGGAAAATGCATGACTCATTGTTTTTTCATTTCACTGAGCTTTCACCAGCGCTGATGGAAGAAAAAATAATCAATGGAAATGTCGATATTGGAATTGGCTACTTCTGGCACCGCGTGCCCAACCTGGACTATCTAGAGCTCTTCCAGGAAAAACAAGTCGCCTACTGCTCCCCGAACCATCCACTTTTCAAAAAAGCAGGTAAATTAACATTAGATGATGTGAAAGGTCATGAGTGGGTCTGGCCAAGTCATCCATTACCTGAAATGCCAGCACCAGCTCCACCTGAGCGACTGACGGTGTTCACCGATGGGATGGATAGTGCAGCGTTGTTCATACTATCTGGTCAACATTTGGGGTTTCTACCTGAGCACTTCGCAAAACAGCATGTGCGAATCGGTCAACTCGCCCCATTGAATCCTGAGTTACTGAACTACACGGTAAGCTTTCACGCAGCAGTTCGACGCTCTTCAAGACAAAATTATCTAGTTGAGCCGTTCCTGCAGCAACTGAGTAGGTATTACACGAAATAGTAGTGACAACAGAACACGTCGACATAGCCTTTCCGCAGCGAGACCTTTTAAAAATAAAGCTACGCTTTAGGATTAAAGCCCGTATTAGCTGGCTGCGGTAAAGGCTCATCTACTCGAACCTCGTAAGAAACCTGAATAGAGTTTTGCTCTTCTTCCAGGTATTTGAGGTAGTCATTCTGATCTTGACGCGTAGGCTCAATACGACTCTGGCCATATTCCTCGTTGAAATCGCGCATGGATCGTAATGCGTCCTCCATGAAGGACACCTCCCCCTGGATAGCAATCTTATCGCCGCTTTTGTGGCTGGTGACAGCCATAGCCAAGGTGAAATTGGCTGGATCTTCATCGCCAAAATATGACTTGTTGATGTGGACTTGATCGCCTTCATCACGAACACCTACAACACCATCGCGCACGTAATCAACAGTGCCGTTACGGCGGAGCTGGGCAGTATGTGTTTTCCAGTCATGAACTGGTGAATCGTCCCCTGGACCACACAGGATCACACGATCGACCGCGCTTTCATTTCTTTTGACCTGGCGTTTCTCTCGATAAGCAAGCCCTCTCAATTGACTGACCGCAGCCACGTCACCAGCTAAAGCTTCTTGCTCAACCCATGCCCGATAAGCCAACGGCCGAGCCAAACCTTTATCTTTCAGTTCTTGACGCTCTTTACGCAATTCAATACGGAGTTCGGCCATCGCTTTCATGCGTTGAAATTCAGCTACGCGATACATCAGTTTACGCATGGTCGGATCTTTATGACTTTCGCGAACCGTGGCTTTCATCGCGCGGAAATGATCAGAGATTTCACGCTCTCTTTTTTTAACATTGAGCTCTGGTCTGACAAACGAATCACGATAGCGCTGGTACCGCATTTTTAAATTTAATCGCGCTTCCGCCCTCTCCTCACGTCGCTCAAAACGTGCAGCCTTATCACGAAGCTCAAATTTTGGTTGGTACGTTGAAAGCATCGTTTTTGCAACGTATTCGTCAGATGAGCTATCGGTGGCATGCGTTGGACGATCGACATACTTGCCGATGTGACGCTCAAGCTTGGCTTTTGTCAAAGCCACGTGTACTGAAGAAGCCTTTACCACTGTATTAGCCTCTGGACGGAGGTAATCATAAATTACCAATCCATCACCTTGCTCGCGCAAACCAAGACCTTTCTGATGAAGAATGTCGTGTGCTTTTGGCCAAGAAATCTCATTATTTTCTAGCAATCGGGTTATGTCGTCTCTCACATTCCCAACCGCGTAATGGTAAAGGCTTTCAGTGTTCGAATAGACCTGAAGAGGAACAGCATCACGTGGCGCACGTGTGAAACGGAAAGGTGCGCGCGTCAGCTGATCATTGACGCCCCATTGCCAGCTTCCATTGTCCTGTATGAAGCCATATTTACGCTCAAGAACCCTGCAGCTTTTTTGCAGAATGTCCGCATCATTCCATAAATTGGCAGCTTTATGTGTGATGGGGTTGACTCGATTTACTGCTACATGGCAGTGAGTATTATCAGTGTCCTGGTGAATGGCAGTCACATATTGGTGACCCTCCATACCAACTTGTCTGATGCAGTGAGTAGCACACTCGAATATCTGTGCATCCGTGGGCAGTTCGTTCTCTCTCCAAGACAGGATGAAATGGTAGACAGGATCAACACAACGAGCGTTTTGAGACGCAACCATGTTCATCTCAGCAGCAGCTGTCTCCCAAGAGAAGCAGTTGGTCTCGCACGAAATCCCGCCGCTTATGACACGCTGTCGACCGTCCGGTAACACGTCAGTTGTGACTACAGTGCGGTTGTCATTTTCGTTTCGATCAACGTAATCAACCAGTCGATCAAACATCGCGTCCTTACTACGTGATTCGCTCGTGCGTGCAGTCGATGTGACCTCGTCATCGTCCATAGGTTTGTCAGCCCTATCGCTGATATAGCTCACTAACCTGTTGAAGCTTGAGCCTTTATCACTGCGTTTTGGTGGAATGATGACGTTCATGTCTGATCGGCTATTTCACGTGTGTTTGAGAGAGATCAATGGCGATGACCGCCTTCTTGATTGCGACCAAGACTTCCGAGAATTTCTTGCTTAGATCTGTCGTCATTTGATCCTGCATCTGATTGTAAAGATGCTTCTGCAAACCACCCAGCTGCAGCAGCTCACCCATCAGCTTTTTGTCTGTTGGTGTCTTGATTTTGCGTTTCAGAGCAGCACTGCGCATTAAATCTGAGACGGAGATTTCAGCCGCCTTTGCTTTCTCAACAAGCAGCTCCTTCTCATCGAGTGTGCAGCGCACTTTTATCATCTGATCCCTCACACGCGATTCGCTTTTAGACATAACTTAACTCTAACTGACAACGCAGGGGTGTCGGGGCGTAGCCCTGATCCGGGTTTTGTGGACACAGACCGCGTGCGGGCGGTGGCCACAAAACATTTCCGGTCCAAAATTTGATACGGGCTCTTGATCCAAGTCCGAGTGCATAGACTACAGCATTCAAAGCGCTGGTGGGAGTGGGGTGGCGGGCACCGTTGGCATCCTTTAGGATTGCTGCTGTGGCGCATAGGGCGCCAATTGAGGAACGATATGGCTCGTGCAAAGACATTTACACAGGATCAGCTCAAAGCGGCGCAGACAGCATTACAAGAGCTTCCAGATCTCAGTGCTGACAAAATCCCCACAGCTGAAATGCTCAGCAAGCTCAGGGAACAGATCATCGCCCTAGCAACCCAGAAGGGTTATTCCGCAGGGGACATCCAAAAGGCTCTAAAAGAGGTTGGCATCGACGTAAGCGCAAAAGCGATATCGGATACCATTGGAGAAAAGCCAAAGCGTGCGCCTAAGACACGCACTTAACATATCGCAAGCCGCAAAGGATCGGCCTGGGTCTGGACGCTGAGGCTTACCATTCAGGCCAACGTGAAATACGCTCAATGCGGTTTCGAGCGTAGATTTGATTGCAAAGACAAGACAAAAAAACGGGCGCAATTAGCGCCCGTTTTTTTTACATTACCGCCGGGTAGGAGCACCCAGTGGTTTTACTACCTATCCAACACGGACAGCGTGATGTTGCTGAGCAGATACCTTGTGGATGCTGATTTGAAGGTCTGCGTGATCTACTTTGAGGCCTTTCCGCTTGTAAGCCGGGACATTTGCCATCACCTCGAAATTGATCTCGTCCAAAAGGTTTGCAACTGGGGTTTTAATGTGGATTGTGTTCATTTGAGTCTCCTGCTTTAGGTTGCTCGGAGCGATTGCCGTCGCGAAATCCGAGGTCGGTTTTGAGTCAATAATGACATGGTGAATTGCTGAATTAGTAAACACTGTAAACACTACTTCACCAGCGCTCTTTTCTTGAAAAAAAGAAAAAAAAGCTTAGTGAAATTTACTGCATGGACGAAGGGACTCGGTGATCTTCTTCACTATCGCGTCGTGATCAAGGTCAGCTCTGGCTTTGAACATGAAGCATTTTTGCATTACACGTGCGTAGATCGTCTTAGGCGTTTGACCCTCGGAATCTAGCTTGAAAGACTCTGAGCTTGAGTTCAACACGTGGTCATGGATCTCCAATTCAGCCCTGACATACAGGTAATCCTCCTCAGCTATCTGGCGCGGAAAACCACTCAGATCGCCAAGAATGAGAGCTTTTGCCAACTCATAATCTGTGAGAATTGCTTTAGGATAGCTGGCTCTGATTTCGTCAAGTGTCAGGCCATTGAGCTGGCTTACAAAAACGCCATCCTGACCAGCAACTGCGAAATCGATCACCCACGGATCGCCGGGTACATGAAATGCTTTGTCAAACATCAGGTGTCTCCTGCTGAGGTCGCCTGAGCGGTTGCCGCCGCTGATTCAGGCTCGCTAGCGACTTGCTAGCGATGACAAATTATAACGTTTTCCCATCAAATAAGTAAACACTGTAAACACTTTGAAAGTGAAAATATTACGTATTATGTACGTTATCTACGCATTTCTATCCGGACTTTCATCGGCGCGAATAGCTTCCAAAGCACTCAATAATAACTGCTCAACAGCCGCTTTTTCTTGGTCAAGTAGATCACGTATATACCCATTCATTGGCGCTGCGCTGGTTCTCCTAAGCACCCTTCCGATCTCCTTAACGGTCCCAGAAAGGTGTGCTGGCAGGTACTCATTCACAATCGTCCAACCTTGTGGCTGATGACCTACCTTCTGCTGGATACGCTTTACGACCTGTCCGACAGCCTGCTTGGTCAACCCTAAATCTCTGGCAGCCTCAGTTTTCGATGCACCCATAACCAGAACCCGCCTCGCTGCCTCTACGGACTTCTCGGCAAACCTGCGCTTCTCTTTTGAAGCATCGATTGCACTCATCATGTCGTCGAATTCAACAAGGGTCATCAACCGTGTCTCAGGCACCGGCTGAATGTACAAAATGAGCCTAGCGATCTCACCTGGTGTAAAGGACGTTTTGATCTGAGCGGCCATATTCGCTATTCGAATTTCTGCGCTTTCTTTCATTACCTGGTCGTATCCTGGTGATGGCTATCGCTGCTTCGCAGTGCACCGTTATGCAAACGTGACCGCCTCAACACGCGACGTAACCTTGATTCCGATGCCTCACGGCCTGTATGATCAACGAATGCAATGTCTCCTGCATGACGTTTGCATCGAGTCGAAAGCCTTGCCGGGCTTTCGACTTTTTTGTGCCCGGTCAAAAAGGGGGTCAGGTTTGACGCCTGACTCCCCTTTCAGTGGACTATTTTACCGCCTGTTTACGAGTCTTTTGCGCTGCTTTTGCCCTTTCCTTGATCGGGCTTTCAGAGCGAATGATTGAGGGTACCCAGCGAGTACCACCCAATCGGCCTTGTGCAAACTTAGCCAAATCTCCCTTCTTCATCGCAAGCAACGCCGCACGCTCTTGTTCACTATTGATTTTTCCAGCTTCGTCAAGCGCTGAGACGATCAGGTCCTTTGACACTCGGCCAAGATAGTTGTCAGCACTAACTTCAAAGTTGTCAGCCATATCGAAGCTCAGAGCTGTTAACATTTTCTCTGTCAGATGGTGCTGTTTAGACTCGGACAGACTCACAGATTTTGCTACCGAATACGCCAACAAAGTGTCTAGATCAGCTTTAGGCAAACCCGAAACATGGTCCCAGAGCAAAGGTAAATCTGTCGGAAAGGTTTCGATTAATTTGTCACCCAATGCAGCAAAGTCACTTAGTTTTGTTTCTCCAGCCGTGTCAGTGATTTTGCAGCTGGTCCGAGTCCCATACCCGGACTCAATAGACATATCAATTGGTGTAACGCCATATTCTCTACGGGTATCAGTGATGAACTTGCAAACCAGCAGCACTTTTGCAAGATTCGGATTTGAAGCAACCGCGAACTGAGCTGCGAGGTTTTTGTGACCCAGCAAAGATCGACGCAGCGCATCACTAAGTGTATCTGCTTTCCGTCCAGAGGTTTCAGAGACCCTTCCGCCTTGCACTCTCTGGTCATCATCCAGCTGACTCTCCAGCGCTTTTCGGTCTTCGGCCTTGACCATGCCTTCATAAAGCTTCAACCCATCACGCGTCAATGAAATAACAACCCCAGCATTGACTTTTACTGCGTCGTCGTAAGTCTGAACTGACGCTTTTATTTCATCAAGTTGACCTGTCAGTTCGTCTTGGCGCTCTTGAAGAGAATCCTGCCTTTCATCATCTTCAACCTCAGATTCAGCTAAACTGTTCAACTCTGTAGTCACTTGACCCAATTCGCTGTAGATACTCTCCAGCTGGGCTTTGATTTCATCGGAGGGTTCGACCTGTTTTTTCGGTGCTTGGCCCAGCCTTTCATATCTAGTCCAATCGAATTCAGGCCAAATTTCTACCCAGCCCCAACCCTGCGCTTGGAATGAGACTGAAAGCTCTTCCAGCTTTTTACTAACTACTTCCTGCAACAGTGGAATGTTGGTTATTACAACACCCTCACCGTCGATTGAGAAAAGGTCACGACGACACACTCCGCCAGCCGCTTCATATGCATCAACACCACCAATAAATTTAACGCGATAGTCGTTTGCATCTACCTCTTGGCTAAGCACTTCTCGGCGCAATGTCGAGGCTTCAACCTGATACCAATTTTTACAACGGTTCCATACTTCTAACTGTACTTCGTGGCTATCTGTTGCGCACAACGCAACCAACTTTTCAATTGAAATTTCATCGTTTCTCAGGCATATCAAAAGCTCTGGTGCTGCTGAACGGAGCTTCAATCTGCGCTCAACGGTGAGAACAGATATGCCAAAACTATGTGCAATACTGTCAATGGTCGACCCATTAGCTGTCATTTCAAGAAACGCGTCCAGCTCATCTGCTGGGTGCATAGCTTCACGCTGGAAGTTTTCTGCAAAGCTAACAGCTACCACGCTGTCTGAATTAACGATTAATATTCTTACTAAGTAATCAGCATCAATGAGGCCCTGCTCCAACAGGTAGATCAAAGCGTCAAGGCGACGTCCACCAGCGGCTACATAAAAGATATCATCAGCGAATTCAACTACTAAGTTTTGAAGCAAACCATTCGCAAGGATATCCATCGCAAGCTGAATAATCCCTTTTTTATACGAAGCTGTATTGACACCTTTTCTTCTTACATTGCGAGGGCTACGACGAAGTTTCGAGAGTGGGGCTGTTGATTTTACGGTTGACATATGTGTCTCCTGCTACGTGATTGAAATACCAGTTGGGAGCGTTCCGCGACTGGTTAACCAGCAGTTGCCGCTGCTGATGAGTGCATTTTACGCTTTTAGCGAAAAAAGGTAAACACTATAAACACTTTATATTGTATATATTAGGCGCATTGCGCCTATTAAGTTGTTTACGGAAAAGATAAACAGCACTATAATCACTTCGTTGGTGGCATGCAGAAAGCCACTCATCTCTGAGAAGGCTAGTCATGCCTCACGGGGAACGGGATGAAACTATCTGCGATTGCGACTATCCGTACGGGCTACCCGGAAGCTCATTTCTGGCTAGTTCGTAGGGGGTCAGTTCATCGATGCGGAGAGCCAGTGAGATTGTTCAATCCTGAACACATCGGTGTCCGAATCGAGCGAACAGACCTGCTCCTACCTGACTTTCTGTTTTACGCTTTGACTCACGTACATGGGTCTGGGTATTGGCAAAAAGTTGCAACAGGGACGCTGAGCCTAGTCAACATCCGTGTTTCTGACGTTCGTGATATCGAGATGTCACCACGGTAAGACAGCAAAAGGGGGTATACGGCCCCCTTTGCACTTACATAATGAAAGGAATTATTTTCATGCTTGAGATAAATCTACCTTCCATAGCTTCACAACAGGCGGTCGTTTTTGAGGCAGCCACTATGGCCGGTGTAAACCAGCTAGTTGCAAACCTGAAAGCACCTAAGATTTCCGGTCAAACGGCGATCGATGAATCAGGCATGAATCGCAACTGGCTCTTGCGCGAGAACGAAGGATACGAACCGCCACCTCCCTTAATAGTCGATGGTTACTTCAGACATTTTCAACAGAACTTTTCTGAATACTCTACTGATCAGGAACTAGCCAATCTATTGGGGCTTTCATCCGCACGGCGTATCCGCGAGTACAAGAAAGGCGAACGGACTATTCCTTTCGGTGTGTGGCGTCACTTTTTGATCATCACGGGCCGAGTCCCGCAGGACATTATCAAAGTGCTGGCTTTCATGGCTTAGGTCTTGACTGAGGAGTTTTATTCACTCACCGCCCACACCAGCGCTTTTCTTCTTGCTATTTCTCCACCAGCCTATTTGCTTCGGAGCCCGGAGGAAACCAGGGATCTGCAAAAAAGCTATCGTGCCGGCCGGGAGAACGTGGAAAATTTAAAAGGTGGTAAAATACGTTATCGGCTCTTTTGACCTCAGGTGGGCATATGACAATTTTCGATCGTATCCGTGGCTTTTTCGGTAGACCTGACGGCGTTTATGTGGTTATCCGTCCGATCACGCTGGTAAACGAGCGCACAGAATCGCTACCAGGTCATTTCGTGTTTCCCGGTACCGACTTCATCGATCACATCGAGGTCGACGGCCAGCGCGTGGGCCAGGTCGATTACAGCATCAGTCCACTGCGCGACCGGCTGTACATCAACATGATCGAGGTCAGTCCCGATCGGCAGCGCGAGCGAATCGGGACGGCGGTTCTCTGGCACCTCTGGCGCACATATCGCAAACCCATTGTGCCGATTGAGCAGTTCGCGACCTCGCATGGTTTCTGGAGCCATGCACGTGCGAGCTTAGGCGCAGCGGGTGCGTGCATCGAGCATGATCTGCGCGGGGTCGACCAACTGCAGCTGGAACAGCAGCGTTGGCAGCACCTGGTACCGGAGTCCGCGCACGAACGCAGGATCCGCAAGATGCAAGCATCCACCGAGCCAGATCCGGAGCGCAGCGCATGAGCGAGCTGGTGATGGCCGATGGCGCCGGTGAGCGTCGACTGACCGCCCTGCAGTTCCAGGAACTGGCCACAGTGCCGGCAGCGATCGAGTGGTTCGCCAATATCCGCAACCCGCGCACGCGACGTGCGTACCAGGCAGATCTGCGCGACTTCTGCAGCTTTGTCGGCCTGGCCGGTGCCGAAGAGTTCCGCGCCGTGAACCGGGCGCACGTTTTAGCCTGGCGCACCCAGCTGGAGCGGCGCGCTCTATCAGGGGCCACGATTCGGCGCAAACTAGCGGCGCTGGCCAGCCTCTTCGATTACCTCCTGGACAACAACGCACTGGCCGGGGGCAACCCGGTTCATGGGGTGGCAAGGCCTCCCGTGGAAACCAACGAGGGCAAGACTCCGGCGCTCGGCGACGACCAGGCCAAGCGTCTGCTCGATGCCCCTGACGATGAATCGCTCCAGGGCGTGCGCGACAGGGCCATTCTGGCGGTGCTGCTATACCACGGATTGAGGCGCGAGGAATTGAGTCTGCTGCAGACGGGCGACCTGCAGGACCGCCGCGGTGTGAAGCACGTACGTATCCATGGCAAGGGCGGGAAGATCCGCTATTTGCCACTGCACCCAGTCGCGGCTGAACGGATCTACATGTACCTGGTGCGCGATGGTGATCGAGCACAAACGCCGGGCGCCCTCTTCCGCTCGTTACGCGGCAAGACGTCCGGTACCGGAATTACCGGCAAGGGGGTATATGGCGTTGTCTGTAAGTGGGCAAACGCTGCACAGATCCACGTGGATGGATTAGGCGTCCACGGTCTACGGGCCACGGCGGCGACCAATGCGCTGGAGCATGACGCAGACATTGCGAAGGTTCAGGCCTGGCTTGGCCATTCCAATATCAGCACAACCCGGCTCTATGATCGGCGTGGACAGCGGCCGGAAGACTCACCGACGTTCAAAGTGAAGTATTGAGGGATGTGTGCAGCGTGGAAGAAACGAACGGCGTTTAGGTAACGTTACCAATAATACGTTGCCAGCAAAGCGAAACTGGCAGCGGGTAAAGCCAGCCCGAGGATTTGTTACCCTGAAAAAACGGTGCCGGTCTTACGATCCAATACACGCCATCCAGAACCGTCCTTTTTATTTGGCATCAGCTTGAGTTGCGCCAGGGCTGCGGACTTTGACGTATAAACATCTTCTGGCCCCAGTAATATCCATTCTTCATCAGAAATTTGGCCCTGCAGTTCATAGCGCGCTTCGGCTGGAGCCTTCTTAGCACGCACCTTTTGCTTGGCGGCTAAAAGTCGTTCAAGTTCGCGGACACGCGCTCGAGCTTTTTCACCCAGTTCGAATTCGACGCTAGCTCTCTTTTTAACGGCATCGAGCTCGTCCATTACCTGGAGCAGCTGAGCGCGAAGCGCTATGTTCTCATCCAAGGCATCGACTGTATTTCTGGTAACGTTACTTTTATTTCGCTGACGATACTGGCGCTGGATGTCGGCACGTGATTTTGCCTTACCGGTTGAAGGTCGGCCGGGCTTACGCTTTTCAGGAAGGGCGTCGGGTGGCGAAGGCTTCGGGGACTGCAGTGTGTATTCGTTCACAAGATCGGCTCCACTTACTATTTGAGTAACGTTACCATAAATATTATTAGTAACGTCACCAAAAAGCACACCAAGGCTGTTCGTTATCAAGTCAACACTCATCGTTCACAGACCTACTTAGCAGGTTCCACCGACACCAGATCTATGTACTTGTACTTTTTACGCGCCTCCTTCATCGCATCCAGTTCGGCCTGGAGCCTGCTAAGCGTGTCTACCTGGTGGGTGAACAACTCGGTTGTGCCTTCGAACTCGTTACCCACACGCAGCGTGACGATGAGCTTAGGCACAAAGTTCTTGGTCGCCTTTCGCTTAGCGGCCGGCTTGGAAGGCGGCTCTACTACGTTTGGCTGGGCCAGAGGGGCCACAGAGTGTACTGCAGATCCGCGAGCACCAAACAATGCCTCGCGCATTTCATCCTCAGTCATATCGACTTACTCATCATCACGTAGCACCCAACCATTTTTTGAAAATGCCCATCTTGCCAGAGCCAGATCATCAGTTAGGTTGGGCTGTAGGTTGTTCCATTCTTCGGGAGGAACATGCACGCTCTTTGCGCTTCTGATCACAGTGCCAGTATGCCCACCGCGAGACGTCAAAATGACTGAATCATCTGCCTGAAGCTCGAAATCAATCCTAACCAAAATCGGATGGTTATAGCCGTTGCCAATCACTTGTAGCGCGTCAGTACCTGCCATAAAGTCAACGTGTTGGCATTTCACCACATCCAGGTTCTGAGTCGCTTTCAGTAAATGTGGTGGGTGAGTTTTAGCTGCAACTGCAGCTGCTTCGGTGATTCTGGCTTCAGGCATCATCGTGATTAGCTCCTTCTTGACGTCCAGGTCATCCCTGAACGCTTCTACTGGTTAAGCCCCACGTTTTACGGCGGGGCTTGGGGCAGCTGTGCGACTTTCCCTACGAGCCACAGGGTACTTCGTAGACCCCGAACTGTTGATAATCTGAAACGGCAGCTCCAGCTGGGTGAGAGCCGCGCCAAGCTTTCAACTGTGCGTCGTACTCGTTCCAATCAGCAGGATCATCGCCGAAAGGCAGATCAGGTGGGCTGATGTGGTAGTCCAAAAGTTCGCCCTGCCATTTTTCTGCCAGGGGACGACTAGAGAATGCACGAAGCGGGACAGGCCGCTGACCATGCTTGACGCCTGTGGCCATGACCAGAAAAATACCTTCTTGAGTTGTGTGGCTCATGAGCGCTCTTTCCTACCACTGGTTGAACATGTCAGTTTGCGTGTTCGCTGGATCTGCCTTCGGCGCATTCAGCGGATGGCCCAACTGACGACGTATTTCGCTGAGCCAGGCCTTGTACGGCGCATTTGCGCGCTCACCCCAAGGGTATGCCTCGATCAACGCTTTGCGCAGCTCACGCATGTCTTGGCGACCGACATTGCGGAGTACCTCTGCAACAATTGGTGCCGCTCGATCAGCCCAAGACATGGTGAATCAGCCTTGATTCAGGGAGCCTTCACGAAACCATTCAAAGACCTCAACCGCCAAGCCAGCGACCATCAGCGCCAAAGACAATGCGAAGGCAATAACCCCTGCTGTGATGTACGCCTGGTCGGCGTTGATTTGACCCGCTTCCAACAGGCATATAGCGACGATAACTGCCATTAACTGTGCAACTACGATCTTCATACGACGTTCCTTGTGTCTTTTCGATGTAAAATTGGCGCTTCTCTACGGACCCGGCCCCGCACGAAGCGAGGCTTGGGTTATACGGACGTTTACCTGTTCAATATGCCTGGCATGCCAGGGTCTTACGTGCATTAAGCAGGGCAGGGAGTCTTGCGGGGACTTCCAACCACTGCCGATATTCTTCCCAAGTCATACCGAGGTACGCGTGCAGCTCCATACCAGCCCCCACGCGTCCTTCGTGCCAGTCCGCGATGAACTGCTCGATATCTAAAACTTCGCCTGTAAGGCTTTTATCCATGAAGGTCATATGTGTTTTCCTAGAAGAATTCACAGCGGTGAAATACGGCTTTGCAGCGGCTCAAACATCCAGATCTGGCCAAGCCCAGCTTGAACACACAGCACACACCAGGACGCGTAATTGATCGGCTTTTCCCCAAGCGTCCAGCGGCGCACAGTACGGCTGTCAACGCCAATGCGTCGATGCAGCTCTTCCCCGCTCCAATTGGCCATTTTCAGCGCGGCGCGCACCTCTTCAGCGTTAGGTTCAGCCCAATCACTGCGTGCGCAAAGGCATTCAGGCCGAATGCTGACTTGCTCTCCGTAACTGCCTTTGGTTTCCATCACATCACCTTGCGGTTGAGCCCCTCTCGGGGCTCGTAAAATTTAGATCCAGCCCATTTCGGCAAAGGAAGTTGTTTCGCCGTGACCGATGACGAAGTGATCAAGCAAGCGAATATCTACCAAACCAAGCGCCTCTTTTAAGCGCACCGTTAACTGACGATCAGCGTGCGAAGGCGTGGAATCACCACTCGGATGATTATGACAAACGATCGCCGCCGAAGCGTTCAGCGCGAGGCCGGTTTTAACCACCTCACGCGGATACACAGAGGCTTGATCGATTGTGCCGGTGAACATGCGCACGAACTGCAAAACACGATGCTTGGTGTCGAGGAACAGCACAGCGAAAACCTCGCACAGCTCCTGCTCCAGCTGAAGGCGCAGATAAGATCGGACCTCCACCGGCGATTGCAATGCTTCGCCTTTGGTCTTCAGATGACTATCCAGAATGGCCAAGGCTTGCTGGATCACTTCAAGTTCAGATGCTTGCATTGCTTTCTCCTACGACCTGAGTGAAATACCCGGCCTTAGGACACATTATAGGGCTTAGAGCCCTATAATGAAAGATAAAAATAGGGCTTTATGCCCTAATAATTTATGCTGCACGCCCATCGGGCAAGGCACCATCGGCGTAGAAATCGGCGATCTGCTCGTTCACCTTATCCAGCAGGTCTAAACGCTTGAATTCTAAGTGCAAATTTCCGTTCTTGAAGGCCCTGGCTCTGTAGTAATCGCTTTCGAAGAGTGGGCCATCCTCGAAAACAGCGTTCATGGCGGACTCAAGAGCGCGCGGCTGGAACGGTTTTTTATCTAGCACCTGGAATACTCGATCTAGATCGTTGAGCTTGTCTGCCCCGCTGCTATTGATTGCCAAGCCGCGACGATAAGAGCTACGAATCATGTACGACATGATCACCTTGCGGCCGATACGGAACGGCTCAACCGCATTGGTCCGGTAGTCGTCTGATAAGTAGCGAAACACGTTAAACACCCCGCGACGGAACATCGACTCGGCATTGATGCGCAAGTCGATGAACGTGGCACGAATGTTCCCCTCGGTGAACTCTGGCGCAGCGGAACCAAGGCTCTTTTCGAACTCGGCCACAGCCTGTGCATCCATAAGTTGCTTGAAGCCGGTTAGGTCGAGCGCACGGCGCCACATGCTGCAATCCATCTCGGAACGAACTCGCTCATGACTCTCGGGGGCTTGGGCGCCGCGCGGCATAAGGTAAGGGCCATACGGCTCTAGCAACTGCTTGGCCATATCAGTGATACGGCAGGCGTCAGCGATCAAGCGCAGCGCATCATCGCGCGCTTGAAGCAGGTCGGTGAGGGTGGTTGGGATTGCAACGCTAGTAGATATGCTCATGAGGGATTCCCTGAATCGACCTGGGCGAAGCGCCCGGCCATGGGATTAATTATAGGGCGTGCCGCCCTAAATATCAATACCTAATAGGGCGCTAAGCCCTAATTTGTGGTTATGCTCAGGTGTCTTCTCTACGCTCATCAATTTTCACTCGTTCCTAATAGATAATCTCGAATGGTCCGTCGATATGCAGCCAGTGCCAGCGCTGCTCAGCCAGACCAAAGCCCATTACCCCCTGCTCCGGCCACTGAGCTGGGTCTAGCAAGAATTCCTGCTCATTCTCGCCGGCAAGACGCCAATGGGTGACGCCGGTGATGAACACCGCTAACGCCTCATGCCACCAGCCATCCCGAAAGCTGCAGATCAGCACATCACCGCAGTAAGACGGTGAAAGCACGGCAAAGCGCTCTACGCTTCGCAGGTCTGCCCATGGCAAGCACATCGCGCTGTCAGTCCAAGTCTGCCCGAAAAGCTGCGCGCTGAACTCCAGCGCCTTAGCGGAACGGTCTCTTGGGCTCGGCAATCGGTAGGGTTCCCGTAACTTATGGCTCATCGGTTGGGTCACTCATGTTGCATTCAGTGACGTGGTAGATCCGCTGCCCGGCGGGAAGGCCCTGGTCATCGAGGACTTCTGCAATTCGCCACTCACGACAGTCATCATCGCCGCATTCGTACATGCAGTCGTCCGGCTCCGCTCCGTCCGCTGTCGGGATCAGCCTCACCAGATAGGGGGGTTGCCCGTCCTCATCCTGCACCTGGACAACTTCACCGAACGATCTGCGTTTGCTCATGCTCTTTTCCCCTTATTTGTGAACGGGTTACTTGGCTTGAACATGGTTCGCTCCATTGTCGTTGTGACGGGGCGACCTTTCCGTGTACGCCCGAGATTTAGCGGCGTTTAAATAGATCGGTCATTTTATAGCCGCACAGCGTGAATAAACACAGGGCCCAGAAAAGTGCAGATGCAGCGACCGACAACACGCTGAACATCCACATGTACGGCACCACCACGGGAGCCAAGCGATCAGGTAGCTGAAAGAATACCTGCGGCGCGAGTAGTGCCAGGATAGCCAGTATCGCAATGAGCCATGCCCACCCGTTGGTGATCTGGTATATGCAATGGAGTCGGGCTACTGCAAGACCGACCAGACCGGTAGTGGCAAAGACAAGGATGCTGCCAATTACCATCTTCTCCACTGCCAGTGGAGCATATTCTAAGGGGTACATTTCATTTTCCTTGTTCTCTGCCCAGCATGGGCTGGGCCTGGTCATTCCTCGGCGACAACTCCTATGCTCAGCTGGCTGCCCGGCTTCGGTGAAGGCTCATCGTTATGTAGCCATGATGAAGCTCTGTCTCTTTTTCAAAGCCAGGCATGCCATATCCAGGCAGAGAGCTGAGATAGCTTTTCAGACGAACCTCATGCTCTGTTGCGAGGCTTCCAGCGTCGATCAGTGCCTGAAGACGCTGCAGCGTAATCTTGTCTGATAGCTCAGTGACCGGTGTTGATGGCCAAATCGCTCTCACAAGGTCACTAAAGTTTTTCTCATGCTCCCACACCCGATCCGTGTAAGTGCGTTTGTTCGAAGTGTCTGCGCCGATGAAAACTTCCTCAGGAGCCTCTGGCCATTCCTTACGAATTACCTCGAAATCACCCTGGTTCCAGAGTCGCAAAAACTGGACCCCTTCGCCGTTGCTCAGGGCGAACTCAATTGCGGCTTTAGCAGCGTCCGAATTTGGCTTACCTGCCTCAGCAAGCACATAGGGTTTGTCCAATAACTTCAGGACTTCAGCCACTGCTTCTGTAGGTGTTGCGCCAAAGGCGTTCACTGCGTCCTCTTGCTTCAGATCGAACACGTACGCATAGAAGTCTGCGCCTCGACCTGGTTGTTCTCCAGTGGGGCTGACAGAGATGCGCTCTGCTGACAGTACCAAATGCAATTCATGTGGCAGGACATAAGGGTTTTGCTGTGTATTCATCTGGTCTTCCCTCGTTTGGGCGAGCGCGAAATTATTGCTCTCTCACTGGATTAGCCCCACGTTTTACGGCGGGGCTTGTGTGTACCTGGGTCTTTTCCTGCTTAACTGCGCTTTCGGTTGCTGGTCAGCCCGAAGCGGGCTTTTTCTCGCTTCATAGGCAGGTAAAAGCCGTAGCGGTACGTCAAAGCCAGCGCTGCAACCAGAAATACAGAAAGCTCGAAGGCGATCTTGCTCGGGTACTGGTAAACCTGGAACGCGAACAATCCGATTGACACCAGAGCCACCACTCCAAGCACGACGGCGAGGAATACCGTTCTTTTGTGAGAGCGCTTAATCGTCTGTAAGGCATCGTTGTTCATGAGTCTTTTCCCCTATTTCTGGGCGTTGGAAAAGATGTCTAGATATGCGCCTTTTCCAGCAGCGTCTTGAAGACCTACGCGGAGCGTTGTCAGTTGATCATTGCCTGCCAGTGCTTCTACAAGGTCGGAAATATTCGAGTCTTTAGGCAGGGCCTCTAACACCGCCATGAGTGCTTGCTCCTGATGGAAGTCGAGCATACAACCGGCAAGGCCGGACAAAAAACGCACCAACAACTCGTGCGGATAACGATACGAATCTGCGCCGCTCAACCACGATGGCGATCCTGTAACCGGCGCGGTGTAACCAGCTGGTGTAATCGGGCTGATGCTGTCGCTAACCCTCCAGCTTGGTTCCAGGGGGAAGTGTTTCGGTTTGTCGGTCATACATTTTCTTCCGAATAGCGTCTGCCGACTTAGCCCAGCGATTTGACAGCTGGGCTTGTGGTGGACCTGGATGATTTCCGTGACTACGTCGTTGGTACACATGACTGATGGCTCACAAGCCAACCAGACAGATTTGTATCATCTGCGTTTTTTGCCCGATGCATGGTCAACACGCATTTTTGATTCAAGATCGAAACGTTGACCGTTGCGGTGTCACCCTCGATTACCGGATCTTCCACAACAGTAAACAATTTCATCAAATATTTAGGTGCCAAATCCTTTGCTGCCATAGCAGAACCTGGTTCGGCAATTTCCAGAAGCACTGATTTGTGCTTTTTATCGTTCATGACGGCTGTGGCAAGAAGCCCGACGACTACGAACATAGTCAAGCACTTAGCTGCTGTGTTCATTCGATCTTTCCTCGTTTGCGCGGAAGCGGAATTGGCGTCCCTATGAGTCCTCGGCCCAACATGGTCTGGGCTTGGGCATTTCTGGACGACCTCTCCTTCAACTTTTCTTCCGAGAGCGACTACTTCGCCATGTTGCAACCATCACAATGATCAGCGGGGCAATCAAACAGCCCAGCATCCCTAGACCGCTAGGTCTTATGTCGAACAGCAGATAGGCCAGTAGAAGGCCACCAAAACTGATGTGGACTATGTAAATCCCGTTGCGCAGGAGTGGATTCATAGCTGCGTTCCCCACCTATTTGGACGGTGTGACCTGGGCAGCTTCCTGCGCTTCGATCTGTCTGATCGCAAGGTCCGTCTGTTGTTTAAAACACGCGGTGAAGTCTGCACCGTGCTTTTCGGCCATGCCCTTGCAGAACCCCGCTGCAATCTGAACGATGCGTTGAGCCGCCTCATGCGAATCTTTCGCCGGAGGCAAGTTAGCCAGGTCCTGCTCCGGATTAGACACGCACCCTGTCAACGACAGCAGGACCAGCGTAGATATGGCGATAATGGTACGGGCTTTCATGCTTAGCGTTCCTTTCTGGCCTCCGAACTTCTCGGTGCCTCTACTGACTCGGCCCCGGTTGTTAGGCCGGGGCTTGGGGTGCAGCTGGGCGTTTTCCTATAACCCAAGAGGCAGATCGTAAACTCCGAAATGCTGATAATCTGCGGCGACAACACCGGCTGGATGGTCAGCACGCCAGGCATTCATCTGCATACGCCATTCGGACCAATCTTCTTCATTATCGGACCCGTGAGGCTGCTCAGGCGGACTCACGTGATAGTCGATCAATTTGCCCAACCAACCGTCTGCTTCCGACCGGTCTACAAAGACTCGCAGAGGCAGAGGTTGCCTCTCGGATGCTCTAAAGCCGCTGGCTGTTGCCATCACTAAAAATACTGTGGCCATGCTTCTTCCCCTCAACTCTCGACGACCTGTAGCGCTGGCACATCAACCCAGTCCGCACGGAACATCCAAAGTCGGAACTCTTCGACAGTCTGCCCACTTTTGGCATGTAGCCCCGCGAGCAATCCCGAGAGACGCTGCTCATGGATCTCGTTTTCTTCATCATCATCCACTGCATAGTCAGCAAAAGCGTCGTCAGGGTCGAACACCTTGTATATGTGCGACTTATGAAGCCAATGAAGGTAGTCGTGATCCCTCCAGCCGTTGGGTAATTTCGTCGCCAGTTCACTCCAGTCGGTAATGGTGTAATGGTCGGGGTAGCCGACATCAGCGGGTGTGTAAGCCCAGTACAGCCTCCCAATATTTGGGTGAACAGCGCTGACAAAAACTTCGCTCATGACCGAATTCCTACCACTTCTGATGGATCAAAGTGAGCACTTCGTCAGCGCGCTTTGCGTAGGCCGACGACATGGCGCGGCCGCGCTCATCGTCGCCAAGTCCTTCGCTCTGCTGACGGTCACTAAATGCATCAAGCGCGAGTCGTACAGTCATCGCCTGCGCGTCAGTGAGTTCAGTACCTTCAATTACAATTCTTGCTTCTGCCACGGCCTGTCTAGCCATGGATAAGTCTTTGGCTATGTCCCGATAGGTCATAGCCATCCCAATCACAAAGGCGACTGCTATAACCACCGAAGCGATACCAAGCCCCAAATCATGTGTGAATGCCAATGGAACGGCTAAGCAGCCGATGGTCGTTAGGACCGTGTAAGCAACAAGCAGTGTGAGTCGATTAGCCATGGGTTTCCTATCTACTTAGATGGTTTCCAGATTGTCGCTAGCCCCATAACGAGAAGAACAATGCCACCCGCTGTGTAGGGTGAGGGTGATCCAGTGCTAACCAGTGGAACAATCGAACTCAGAACAATCATGATTGAACCGCCGCCCGCTAGAATCCAAATATTCAATTGTCGTGTTCCTGTTCAAAAATTAACCCTCTACTACGGCCTTGGCCCCGCGTTTGACGGCGGGGCTTGGGTGTACCTGGTGCGGTTTCCTCTAACTCGGGGCGTCCGATGATTTGCCCTTCTTCATAGTGACTAATTTGTAGCAACATGAACCTGCCAAGATGACATTCAGCGAGAGTCCTAAAAACTCCCAGCCGCTTAATTTCTGATCATTCAGTAATGCCGGAACCATCTCTAGAAGGGCGATAATGCTGAAAGATATAAGGCCAAATTCATAAACCAGCTTTTTCATACTGTTTTCCTAGTAAAAAGCCCAAAAGACGATGCACACGGCCCCTAGGGTCAGCAATAACCGTTTACCGGTCGTATACACGATTGCGCTTAGGCGCTCGTCGCCACCTTGCTTTTTGTTCAAGGCTCGATCGTAAGCCGCAAGCCCGAGCACCACACACGCACCTGCCAAACCGATCAGCAGTAAAACTAGCAGTGGCCCTAGTTGATCTTTCATTGCTGTTTTCCTATGCTCCGGCATATTCTGGCACCGCCTGGGGCAGCGCTGTTGGCTCCTCGACTGCATGGCCGCAGGCACCGCACGCACCATTGACCGGACGCACCTCGGCGCGGGCCAGATCGGAGCGGGCAAACCAGGCAGCATTGGCCCCTTCGGTCCAGCCTTCGTTGTAGCGACCGCCTTGCACCGCCTCGACTTCCTTTTTCGTCATTCGCACGTGAAACGCCGAGAAGGCCGCTTTCTCGTCCATCAGGACCGGCGCGTGCAGGTTGCTGACTGCCTTGGCGGCCAGATGGTCGAGCATGGCGCGCTGGGCGGCCTTGAACACGTTCTGCAACCCCTTGAGCAGCTCAGGCGATAGTGCGTCGGCGGCCTGCAGGCCGAGCACCATGCCGACGCCCAGAGCATGCGACTTGTTGACCAGGAACGGCGCGAACCCCGCTTCGATATCCTGCAGGATGGCCCGGGCCTGCTCGCGGACCGTACCGGGCAGGACCATGCCGGCTAGCAAGGCCCGAGCAGTGATATGGGTAACAGTGGTAACCATGGGTGAAGCTCCTTTTCGGCTTAATCGCGCCGCTTCTACTGCCGCTGCCCAGCAGGTGCTGGGCTTGGGCGGTACCGCGTTTTCCTATGCGGCGGCGCCGCTGCTCAGGCGCCTTGCTATTGAGTACAAAGCGCTGCGCTCTGCGATGGCATCTGGTACATGCTGAAACTCCCGCCACGTGCCTAAATAGGCCTCAGACGCAGGGTGTTGCTTTTCCAGTGGGGGCCAAATGTTGCCTTGTGGCTTCACGACCGCGACCACCGACCGACCCTTTGCGTACAACAGCCCCCACCTGGGCGGTAGTTCCTCAGGTTTAATCATGCCTTCGGGGCATAGATAAAACCGATAAATGCCGATCCCCCCTGCATCGCGTTCCGGCTTCTTGCGGTCAGCGAAAAAGTCCGAGCGGCTGACCTTGACCTCAATCATTGCGGAACAGCTACTGCGGAACGCGATAACGTCCGGCTGCTCGCGGCTCCCCGCTGATGACAACTCTGTGGCCACAACGCCAAAGCCATTCTTGCGAAACCAGCTGGCTCCCAGCTTGGTCAGTTTTTTGTGTTCTTCGGACGTGGCCATGACTTTTTTCCTATTCCCAGCCGTACATGTAGGTAGGCACGGTCAGCTTGGCAATGTCCTGCCGCAGAGAAGTCTCCAGCCGCTCGGTCTTGCCCTCGTCCTGATTGAACACCTCCAGCGAATCAAGAAGCTTGCCACTGACCAGCTCGACCTCCGACAACTCGTATTCGGTAGGATCTTGGCCGGTCTGCTCGCACAGGACGGCAATAGCACCTTGAGGGTCGAACGCGGCCACAATGTCGTAGTCTCCGACCTGGTACGCGATCAATGCAGGAACGCCAATAGGCGGGTGGTAATGCTGCCCAACAGGACCGGCAGACCAGCGAGGTGCGGTAGCGCAATTCACGCCGGAGAGCAACAGCTCCGGGGAACAAGGTTTCCAGTTCAGCGGCGGATTCTGGTCAGTAGCTTGCATGGTCACTCCCTCGATTTCGCGGACGCGAAAATGGCGTCCTTCTACTCGCTCGGCCCAGCTTTTTAGGGCTGGGCTTGTGGTGTACCTGGTGCGTTTTCCTACACCTGGGCTTCGTTGTGGTGGCCCTTGAAGGCCATGTCCCGATCTCTACCACAGCAGCGCGGAACTGGCGTCTTCTCAAGGGCTTCTTGAAGTACCGGCTGCAGGTGCTTTCTCTGGCAAATACGGCACTGATACTTGAAGTGGGTGGGTGTCGTGGCCATCGTCGATTCCCGTGATCAGTTGTCTTGCGCCGCCTGAGCGGCGTGGTAGTCGGCATAGGCTTCGTCGCGCTCGTTGAGCGCATCGGCAAAATCACCCTCGGCGGAAAAATTCGGCAGCGCATTCAACACGGCCAGCACAATCCCATGCGCCAAGTTCGCACTCTGGTCGCTCTGTTGCTTTTTTTCGCCAGGCGCCACGGCCGGGCCAATGATCTTGCCGTCAAGGCGCGCCCATTCGGCCAGCATGTCCACTACATAGGCTGGCAGCTCCAGGGTGATTGGGTCGTTCTTGGGTTGGCTCATAGTGAGGCTCCTGCTAGATCCTGTGGGCCAAAGCGGCCTGTTTCTACTGCCTCGGCCCAGCGGTTTGACGGCTGGGCTTTTGGTGTACCTGGGCGGCAGATCCGCCGCGAATTCCTAAAACTTCTCGATGGTCGCGTAACCCATAAAACGAGCAGCTGTTTTAAGTCTCGCGGTGAAGGTTTGAAAATCCACCTCATCCTTCCCCAGCGGCCAGCGTGTATTCGCCATAAAGTTAGCTACCACATCCAGGATAAGCTCCCGCACCTCGGTGTCACCCCAGCCGTATGCAGCCAGTTTTCCGCGCTGCACCGGGTATAGCGAAAGGATACGGCGCAATTCCTCAGTGGATAGCTGTATGCCCGTTTCAGTTGCTACACAGTCGGCAGCACTTGCGAGTGCAGACTCCCCCGGAACCGATGACTCGTTAGCCATAGCAAATTCGATTTGGGCTTTCTGCGAATGCATGTAACCGTCTTCCAAAAGCCAGTCTTCTGACTTCCCAGCAAACTTGCCTGGTTCAAGAACCCACATGACAAATCCCTCTACCTGCGCACGCAAACGACGTCGCCTCTACGTCCTCGGCCCAACGTTTCACGGCTGGGCTTGAGGTATACCTGGGCGTTTTCCGTGTTATTCAGGCTTGTTGGCCTGAGCATCTAGCCTGGCAAGGTCTTCGGTGGAAATGCTCGGAAGCTTTTGGCTGTAAACCGTCCAAACTGTGTAGCCATGCTCACGCTGGACG
>Ga0207655_1000270_pt1 | contig 81429 bp, 90 predicted proteins | sample KBSM44metaG_FD_184398 | JGI IMG/M metagenome (GOLD analysis project Ga0207655, IMG submission 184398) | Miscanthus rhizosphere microbial communities from Kellogg Biological Station, Michigan, USA - KBS M4-4 metaG (SPAdes) (version 2) | ecosystem: Host-associated > Plants > Roots > Rhizosphere >... | reverse complement strand
GTAGCGCAACAACAAACGTTGTACAAACTTGGAGCGGGAAACGAGACTCGAACTCGCGACCCCGACCTTGGCAAGGTCGTGCTCTACCAACTGAGCTATTCCCGCTTGGTGTGGCGCATTCTATAGAAATCAGAAGCGCCGTCAACCCTTTGATTCAAAAAAGTTTTATTTCTTTTCAACATCGGTCTTCAGATGCGGCCAGGCAGCCCGGAGGTATTGAACCATCGACCACAGGGTCAGGCCTGCCGAGACCATCAGCAACGCATAACCGAGAAAAACCCAGAAGCTGAAAACCTTGGGATTGGCCAGGAGAATCACCAGCGCAAGCATTTGCGCAGCGGTTTTCCACTTACCCAGGTTCGATACGGCAACATGAGCCCGCGCACCGAGTTCGGCCATCCACTCACGCAATGCAGAAACCACGATCTCGCGACCGATGATCACGGCTGCTGGCAGTGTGAGCCAGAGATTACCGTGTTCTTGCACCAGCAACACCAGTGCAACGGCAACCATCAGTTTGTCAGCGACAGGATCCAGGAACGCGCCAAACGGGGTGCTTTGCTCCAGGCGCCGCGCCAGGTAACCGTCCAGCCAGTCTGTGGCTGCCGCGAAGGCAAATACCGAACTTGAGGCCAGATAACTCCACTGGTAAGGCAGATAGAACAGCAAAATGAAAATCGGGATGAGCAGGACACGGAGAACGGTAATCAGATTAGGGATATTCATCGGCACAACTGGCTACGAGGTGAATGGGCATTCTACTCACTATGCAGGTTTGCATAAATCGACTCTGCTAGCTTTTTGCTGATCCCCGGCGCTTTGGCGATCTCTTCGATGCTTGCACGAGACAGCTCCTGCAATCCACCAAAATGTTTCAACAAATCCCTGCGACGGGTCGGGCCTACCCCCGCCACGCCTTCCAGCGTTGACGTACGCCGGGTTTTACCGCGACGGGCACGGTGTCCGGTAATCGCAAATCGGTGAGCTTCGTCACGGATCTGCTGTATCAGGTGCAACGCTGGCGAGTCGCCGCGCAGGGTGAATTCGTGCGCCGCATCATTCAGATACAAAGTCTCGAACCCCGCCTTGCGCGTCGCGCCTTTCGCAACACCCAGCAGAATCAGATCCGGCACTGCCAGTTCATTGAGCACATCCCGGGCCATCGACAACTGGCCCTTGCCACCATCCACCAACAGAATGTCCGGCAACTTGCCCTCCCCGTCCTTCAACTTGCTGAAGCGCCGGGTCAGCGCCTGATGCATGGCGGCATAATCGTCACCCGCCGTCACACCTTCAATGTTGTAGCGGCGGTAATCCGACTTGATAGCGCCTTCCGGTCCGAATACTACACAGGACGCCACCGTCGCCTCGCCACTGGAGTGGCTGATGTCGTAACACTCCAGGCGCTGTGGCGGCTCATCCAGGTTCAGCACTTCGGCCAACGCCTCGAAACGCGCCGCGACATGCTGACGATTGGCCAGCCTTGCCCCCAGCGCCTGTTCGGCGTTGGTCACGGCCAGTTGCTGCCAGCGCGCCCTGGTTCCGCGAACCCGATGGCTGATGCTCAACTCGCGCCCCCGCAGTTCATGGATCGCGTCAATCAATGCAGGGAAATCATCATGAACCACGTTGACGATCAGTTCGCTCGGCAAGTCGCGCTCAGGGCTACTGATGAAATACTGGCCGAGAAATGCAGCCATGACTTCGGCGACATCCTCTTCGATACCGACTTGCGGGAAGAAATTCTTGCTCCCCAGAACCCGTCCACCTCGCACACTGATCAAATGCACACAGGCACCGCCCGGGTTGACGAATGCGGCGATTACATCGATATCGCCAGTACCACCTTCCATACTTTGCTGATCCTGGACCCGACGCAGTAATGCGATCTGGTCGCGCAGTTCGGCGGCGCGTTCAAACTCAAGATTGATCGCAGCCTCCTCCATCGCACCGGACAGCTCGTTGGTCAACGCATGGCTGCGCCCCTCAAGGAACATCACCGAGTGGCGAACGTCTTCGGCATAGACCTCAGGTTCGACCAGTCCGACACAAGGAGCCTTGCATCGCTTGATCTGGTACTGCAGGCACGGACGGGTCCGGTTCTTGTAATAGCTGTCTTCACACTGACGCACGAAAAACGTCTTTTGCAGAAGACTCAGGCTTTCACGAATGGCCCCGGCACTCGGGTAAGGGCCGAAGTACTTGCCCTTGGCCTTCTTGGCGCCGCGGTGAATGCTCAGTCGCGGGAACTGCCCGTCAGACAGAAAAACGTACGGATAGGACTTATCGTCGCGCAGCAGAATGTTGTAAGGAGGTCGCCATTCCTTGATCAGTGTCTGTTCAAGCAGCAGAGCCTCGGTTTCGTTGGCCGTAATCGTCGTTTCGACCTGGGCGATTCGCCCCACCAGAGCAGCTGTTTTAGGCGCCAGCCCGGTCTTTCGAAAGTAACTGGCCAGACGTTTCTTGAGATTCTTGGCCTTGCCGACGTACAACAGACGCGCATCACTGTCGAACATGCGGTAAACGCCGGGGCGCCCGCTAACCGTCGACAGAAACGCGCCGGAATCAAATGTTTCAGTCATGGTCAGGCGCTGGCATCGACCATGCCGTGGCGTACCGCAAGCAGCGTCAGCTCGACATCGCTACTGATCGAAAGCTTCTCGAAAATACGATAACGGTAAGTGTTGACGGTCTTTGGCGACAGGCACAATTTGTCGGAAATGATCTGCACCTTCTGACAGCCGACAATCATCAGGGCAATCTGGATTTCCCGCTCCGACAAGGCGTCGAACGGAGAATCATTGGTTGGCTGAAAGGATTTGATCGCCAGTTGCTGGGCAATCTGCGGGCTGATGTAACGCTGACCGGCGAACACCAGGCGAATGGCTTGCACCATTTCCGGCAGTCCGGCGCCCTTGGTCAGGTAACCCGCAGCCCCGGCCTGCAACAAACGCGTAGGAAAAGGATCTTCCTCGCACACGGTGACCGCAACCACCTTGATGTCCGGATGGCTGCGCAGCAATTTGCGCGTGGCTTCCAGGCCGCCGATGCCAGGCATCTTGACGTCCATCAGCACCACATCGGGTTTCAACTCACGGGCCTTGATAAGGGATTCCTCCCCGGACTCGGCCTGACCAACCACTTGCAGGCCATCGATATCGGCCAGCATACGTGTAATGCCTGTACGAACGAGATCATGGTCATCGACCACTAGCACCCTAATCAAGCAGACACCTCGCGATATGGTCTTATTGGGATGCCGGACACCTTAGCAAAAAGTACCCGGCAGACCTAGCGGCAAGCGACATATAAAAAGTTTCAATTCATCATTCAAGGCTTGCCGGACGTGCGTTTCAGAGCACACGTGTACTTAAATCGAGCTGCATCCGCAGGAAACAGTCGTCACCGCCCTGCTCAACCAATCCCTTTCTGCGATACAGGTTTTGCGCCGGGTTGTTCTTGAACACCGTGAGGCGCACTGCCGGACGACGCTCCCGGCACGCCATTGCCACAACCTGATCGATCGCCCAGGAACCTGCCCCTCGCCTTTGAAACGCCTCACAGACCTGCAGCTCACGAATATACAAGGCTCGCGCATCACGACTCAGGCTGAAATAGCCTGCAGGAGTAGTACCGCACACGATCAACCAGTTTTCGCGACCGGCCCAGGCTATATCGAATGCATCGTCCTGCCATAGCAAATCGTAGTTCATGTAGTAGCGGAGCATGTTCCGGCAAGTGATTTCTCGCGCAAATGACAGGTCATCGGTCGTTGACTGCCGCAAATGAAAACCTGTCTGCTCGTCCCCTTCACTCATGAACTGACTTCTCCCGCGATGTCGGCGTCAACGCGACTCTGCCCTGAATCGCTGAAAAAGAGACAGAGTGTGTCACACATGACCGAAGGCTCAAGCCATAGAAACGCTCTTTGAACTTCGATAGCATTTTCTGATTGCTGACGCGCCCCGGGCTCTAGTAAGCTCGGCGCATTCATCGGAGACACATCATGTTCAACGCCATCGTACAGCTGCCTGACACCCGCGCCCTGCGCTCGGTTGCTGCTGCCCGCGTGAACGGCGCCTGTGCTCCTGCCAGCTTTTATTTTGGGTATTGGTTTAGCCACTGGCGCGCCTGATACCCAACCGGCGCCCATACAAACGGGTCGCCTACCAGAGAAATCTCAACCCCCGGTCGGCCTCCCGACCGGGGGTTTTGTTTTTTCAGACCCCGAATTTTCAGCGACACACCAGACAAATTGAGGAATTGCCACATGAACTACGCCACTTATTACCGCTACGACACCTTTACCGCCTGGCGATTTAGCAGCCTCCGCTCGGGACAGCCTGCCGCCTCCGATCGGTCACCCACAGGTGGCAAGCCAACAAAAGTAGCCAATCCGGCCAACTGTCGAACACCCCAATAGGGCCGAGTCGGCGGGAAAGCCCCGCGACCAGCCCAGGAAAATCGAATATGAACTCGTCCGCTTCTGCTCTGCCACTGTCCACCCTGAACCCAGCCAACGAAGCATTGACTCTGCGCCTGCCCAGTTCGCTGCAACTCAAACAGCAATTGCCCCTGGCCAGCGCCTTGAGCCAGCAGGTCGCCAGTCACCGCCAGGCGATCCGCGCCATTCTCAACGGCGAAGACCCTCGCTTGCTGGTCGTCGTCGGCCCTTGCTCGATTCACGACCCGCAATCCGCCCTCGAATACGCAAGCAAGCTCGCCCGACTGGCCGATGACGTCCGTCACGAGATGCTGCTGGTGATGCGCGCTTACGTCGAAAAACCCCGTACCACCGTCGGCTGGAAAGGCCTGGCTTACGATCCGCATCTCGATGGCAGTGATGACATGGCCGCCGGCCTGACACTGTCACGCGAGCTGATGCTGGAAATGATCCGCCTCGGCTTGCCTGTTGCCACCGAACTGCTGCAGCCCATGGCTGCCGGTTACTTCGATGACCTGCTCAGCTGGGTGGCCATCGGTGCGCGAACCACCGAGTCACAGATCCATCGAGAGATGGCCAGCGGGCTGGGCATGCCGGTTGGTTTCAAGAATGGCACCGATGGCGGCGTAGCCATCGCGGTCGACGCCATGCGCTCGGCCGCACATCCTCATCGTCATTTCGGAGTGGACAGCCAGGGACATCCCGCAATCATCGCGACCTCAGGCAATCCAGACACGCATCTGGTCTTGCGCGGCGGCCATCAAGGACCGAATTACGACTCCGCCAGTGTTGCCCGAATCCATACGGAACTGAGCCGCTTGAAGATTCCGGGCCGGATCATGGTCGACTGCAGTCATGCCAACAGTGGCAAAGACCCACTGCGACAGCCGGACGTTTTCAATGATGTGCTGAAGCAGCGCCTCCAGGGAGACCGCTCACTGGTCGGCATGATGATCGAGTCACATTTGTTCGAAGGGTGCCAACCGCTGAGTGAGTCGTTGCGCTACGGTGTCTCGGTAACGGATGGCTGCCTGGGTTTCTCTGCCACGGAACGTCTGCTGCTCAACGCTGCAGAGCGTCTTCGGAAACCGTCCCGGGCCTGAAAATGAAACCGGCCTTCCGGAGCGTGAATGCCCGGAAGGCCGCTGGATCAACCCTGCACGCGCAACAGTGTCGTATCGGATACTTGACTGACATCATCCAGTCGCTCGACCGAAAAGGACACTCGAACAACCGTACCGACATGTTCGCGCCAGAAGCGATAGGGAACGATAAAGACCAGAGGCTCGATCTCCATTGCCCTGGTTATTTCCCGATCATCGTGATGGAAGAAATACTCGCCATCGCATTTGAGATAAACCAGCTCACCGACCTCCACCTGCGCATTGCTGATCACGACGCTGACGCCATCAATGGTATCGCGTACGTCCAGCGTCCCTTCCCGTGCTTCAAGCACTTGTGGTGCGGACAGCTCTTCGCGCACCAACGGAGCAATGATGATGTTCATGGAGCCCGATTCGCGCAACGCGCCGGTCTTTTGTTCGATGACATATCGAACAAGCACTTTGCTTCCAGAATGCGGGATGATGAATCGAGGATCGATACCAAACACCAGCGGTGCTCCAACAGCAAAATGTTCGACGATCAAGCTGTCCCGGAATGAGGCATGCTCTGCAGCGCCTTGCCAGAGCAATGCCACTCGATCACCGGCCGACATCCCGGCATATGGCTGGAGAGTGATTGTGGTGCCTTCGTTTACACGTGCCGGATCAAGATGCCCGCCAACGGCCTCGTCAACCGTGGGCGGCAGCAAACTGTATAGAACGTCTCCCACATTCAGTTGAGTCCTGACTGAGCTGACGGGTAACCCCCACTTTACGCTGTTCAATGTCCAGAACACCTCCAGTGAACCACCGTCCAGTGCGGCGATGTGAGGGCTCCTGATGACAAAAACAGTATCCCTCCCCAACTGAGCCTCGCTGATCGATCGCACAAACTCACGTCGATACGCAAGCCCCTCGATATCAAGACCGTGCCAACTCAGTGTCACTCTGTCACCGCATGCCATATCGGGATAGGGCGCAATCCGGATGACAACCCTGCTCAATGAAGGATCCAGAACATCTCCTTCCACCGATTCAAGGTTGAGTGCGGGTAACGAACCCGGCCGCTCCTGCAAGCAGTCGTGTAACGGTGAGTCGATCATCGTTATAACTTCAATATCGCTCTTAGCGGGTTCCTGTGCGTTCTGCATATTCATTCGTAGCTCCATTCCATGGAAATCCCCTGCAGCTTGCTTGCTGCGTCGAAGAACCTCTATTCAACCCGCCCTACAAGAAAAAAGATGTCGTCCATCCATCCCGCGTAGCGGTAGCAACCGCATCACAGCAGGTAGGCAATAGCAGGAAAAAATCATTGGGTGAGGCAAAAGATGTCCAGATATTCCGATCCGGATTTCAAATTTCAGGGACATTTCCTGCGCACGCTGATCCAGTTTCCGACTTCGGTTGAGGATGGGTCATACATCGAGAGCTCAACGACTGCTTTAAAGTGGTGCCTTGCAAATATCGATGAACTTCTGCGATCAAGGATGAAAAATGCGACAAAATACCACCACTCTTTACCCCATCCTCCTGGTGCACGGTTTGTTCGGATTCGAGCGCATCGGCCCTTTTGAGCTCTTCCACGACGTAAAAAAGGCTCTGCAGACCATTGGCGTACAGGTCTTCGTGCCGCACTTGTCAGCCATTCACGACAATGAGGTACGAGGCAGACAACTGCTTTGCCAGATCGACTCCGTGCTCAAAGGCACAGGTGCGGCCAAAGTCAACCTGATTGGCCATAGCCAGGGTGCACTGGCTGTTCGCTACGCAGCAGCGCTTGCCCCACACAAGGTCGCATCCGTGACGTCGGTCAGCGGGCCGAATCACGGTTCGGAACTGGCGGATTTCCTGCGCAAGGCACTGATACCCGGAAAGCTGCCGGAAGCCGTGGCACAAAATGTGGCCACCGTGTTTTCCGACTTCCTGTGCTTGCTCAGCGGGACCACGGCGCTGCCGCAACATGCATTGGCCGCATTGAGTGCCCTGACGACCGAAGGTGTCGGCGACTTCAATGACAAGTACCCGCAAGGCCTGCCGCAGAGTTGGGGCGGACAAGGCGCCGAACAGGTCAATGATGTGCGCTACTACTCCTGGAGTGGTGTCGTACCGACAATAAACCTGCACAAACCCGATCCAGTGCAGGACATCTGCCGGGCCCTGTCGCAGTACTTCATGACCGAGCCTTTGCAGAACGACGGCTTCGTCGGCCGCAACAGCTCTCATCTGGGCACCGTGATCCGATCCGACTATCCATTTGATCACTTGCGCAGCCTGGGTCGAACCGCAGGCGAGCAAGCCGGAGCAATCGATTCGATCCAGTTGTATGTCGAGCACGCCTTGCGTCTGCAGGCAGCTAACCTCTGAGAACGCATCCGACAACCAATCGGAACTTTGCCGAGAAATCGGCCACTGAATCCGGTAGGCTCCACCCTTTACTGATTTGATTGGAGATTTTCCCATGGCTAAAGCCACTGCCCGCCACATCCTGGTTTCCAGCGAAGACAAGTGCAACGAACTCAAGGCCCAGATCGAGGCCGGTGCAGATTTCGCAGAAGTTGCCAAGGCCAACTCCACTTGCCCATCCAGCCGCCAGGGCGGCGACCTGGGCTCCTTCGGCCCGGGCCAGATGGTCAAGGAGTTCGATACCGTGGTGTTCAGCGCACCGATCAACGTCGTTCAAGGCCCGGTCAAGACTCAATTCGGTTATCACCTGCTGGAAGTTACCAGCCGTCAGGACTGACCCCTCACCGTCCTGCTGTGCAACGGCCCGCCTGATGGCGGGCCGTTGTGTTTTGGTTACACCTCGCGGCTGGCGATCAGCACTGCGCTCGCGTACAAATTGCGCTTATCGTTCACCCGGCTTTAAGGCTGACAATGCGACTGGCTTTCTCCACCTTGATGTTCACCGCCGTGGCTCTGCTGATGGGCGCCACCGGGGTGAACGCTGCACCGCAACATGCACTGACCGTGTATGGCGAGCCGGCGAAGTACCCGGCGAATTTCAGCCATTTCGACTACACCAATCCCCACGCGCCAAAGGGCGGTACGATGCGCCGTTCGGCGATCGAGATCGGTCACTTCGACCATCTCCTGCCGTACATCGACAAAGGCATCGGCGTCACCCAGATCGACGGCCTGCTGTACTCCCCGCTGGCCCAGCGTTCAATGGACGAGCCCTACACCGTTTACGGACTGGTGGCGGAGAAAATGGAACGCTCCGAGGACGGTCTGTCCCTGCGCTTTTTCATCAACCCCAAGGCACGCTTCGCCGACGGCAAGCCGATTACTGCCGAAGACGTGCGCTACACCTACGAATTGCTGATGACCCAGGGCAGCCTGCGTTATCGCACTCAGTTCGCCGACGTCAAAGGCGTCGCAATAGAAGCGCCCCTGACCGTGCGTTTCGATTTCAAGAGCAACGAAAATCGCACCCTGCCACTGGACATCGCCACGTTGCCGGTCTTTCCCGAGCACTGGTGGAAGACCCGGGATTTCGCCGGAGGTGGCGGCTATGAACCACCGCTGGGCAGCGGTCCGTATCGGGTCGGCAAGGTCGACTCCGGGCGCAGCATCACCTTTGAACGCAATCCCGACTGGTGGGGCAAGGACCTGCCGGTCAGCCGTGGTCTGTACAACTTCGATCACTTCAGCATCGAGTACTTCGGCGACACAGATGTCGCCCGCCAGGTCCTGCGCGGCGGTGCCTACGACTACAACCGTGAGTTCTCCGCCACTGGCTACTCCATCGGCTACGACAGCCCGGCCCTGAGCGACGGTCGTCTGCAGAAGGCTCATCTGGCCACCGAAGCGCCGCAGTCGGCCCAGGGCTTCGTGTTCAACCTGCAAAAGCCGATGTTCCAGGACCGCCGCGTACGCCAGGCCCTGGCCATGCTCTGGGATTTCGAATGGAGCAACCGGCAGATGATGCGCAACATGTACATCCGCCAGCAGAGTTATTTTTCCAACAGCGCCCTCGCGGCCAGTGAACTGCCGGACGCCGCCGAACTGAAGATCCTTGAACCGCTGCGCGGGCAAATCCCGGACGAGGTATTCACGAAGGTCTTCGAGGCGCCGAAAACCGACGGCAGCGGCCTGATCCGTGACAAGCAGCTGCAGGCACTGGAATTGCTGGAACAGGCGGGCTGGAAACCCGACGGCGACCAATTGGTCAATGCTCAGGGCGAGCCGTTGAGCTTCACCTTCCTGGTCAGCCAGAACGGCATGGACCGATTGCTGCTGCCCTACAAACGCACCTTGAAACAGATCGGCATCAATCTCGACATCCGCCGCATCGATTCCTCGCAATACGTCAATCGGCTGATGAGCCGCGACTACGACATGATCGTCACCGGTTACCCGGTCACCACGTCTCCCGGTGGTGAGTTGCTCAATTACTTCGGGTCCGCTTCGGCCAACGATCCCGGCGCCAACAATTACATGGTGCTGAAGAACCCGGCGGTCGATACCTTGATCAACGGCCTGATCCGTGCCTCGACCCAGACGGACATGCTGCACTACGCCCACGCGCTGGATCGCGTGCTGCAATGGAACTACTACTGGATTCCCAATTATTACCCGCCGGGCACCTCGACCGTGTGGTGGAACCGCTTCGGCATCCCGACCGTGCAGGCGAGCAATGACGAAGCGATCGAGAGCTGGTGGGAAATGAGCAGCACGCCGCTGACCAACCAGCAGATGACGGCCGAGAAAATCAGCCGTGGCAGACCCGGAGGGCCGCACTGATGTGGGGTTACATACTGCGACGCCTGCTGCTGATCATCCCGACGCTGGTGATCATCCTGCTGGTGAACTTCGTGATCATCCAGGCCGCACCGGGTGGTCCGGTGGAACAGGCCATCGCCCACTTGCAAGGCATAGGCGGTGCCAGTGTCGGCGGCGGCGCGAGCGAGACCATGAGCGGCACTTCCCGCGCCAGCCGCGGCCTCGATCCGCAACTGATCAAGGACATCGAAAAACAGTACGGCTTCGACAAGCCCGCCCATGAACGCCTGTGGCTGATGCTCAAGAATTACGCGCAGCTGGATTTCGGCAAGAGTTTCTTCCGCGGTGCCACGGTCACCGACCTGATCCTGCAAAAGATGCCGGTGACCATTTCCCTCGGGCTGTGGGCGACGCTGATCACCTATCTGGTGTCGATCCCGCTGGGCATTCGTAAAGCGGTGCACCACGGCAGTCATTTCGATATCTGGAGCAGTACGGCGATCATCATCGGTTACGCGATGCCGGCGTTTCTATTCGCGATGTTCCTGATTGTGGTGTTTGCCGGCGGCACGTCGCTGAACTGGTTTCCCGTGCGCGGACTCGTCTCGGACAACTTCGAATCACTGTCGACGCTGGGCAAGATTGCCGACTATTTCTGGCACCTTGTTTTACCAGTGACCGCATTGGTGATCGGTGGCTTCGCGACCCTGACCATCCTCACCAAGAACTCGTTCCTCAATGAAATCACCCGTCAGTACGTGGTCACCGCTCGCGCCAAAGGCCTGAGCGAACGTCGGGTGCTGTACGGTCATGTGTTCCGAAACGCAATGCTGCTGGTGGTATCGGGTATTCCCCAGGCGTTCATCAGCGTGTTTTTCGCCGGTTCGTTGCTGATCGAAGTGATTTTCTCCCTCGACGGCCTCGGGCGAATGAGCTACGAAGCGGCGGTCTCGCGCGACTACCCGGTCGTGTTCGGCTCGCTGTTCATCTTCACCCTGTTCGGCCTCCTGATAAAACTGATCGGCGACCTGTGCTACACGCTGGTCGATCCGCGCATCGACTTCGCCGCGAGGAACGCCTGATGTTCAAGCTCTCGCCTCTGGGCCGTCGCCGCTTCGAACGTTTCAAGAAAAACCGTCGGGGCTGGTGGTCGCTGTGGCTGTTCATTGGTCTGTTCGTGATCAGCCTCGGTGGCGAACTGATCGCCAACGACAAACCCTTGGTCGTCAGCTATCAGGGTCAATGGTATTTCCCGGTGTTCAAGCGCCACACCGAACAGGAGTTCGGCGGCCAACTGCCCTTCCAGGCCGATTACCGCAGCGACTATGTCCAGAACCTGATCCGCAAGGACGGTGGCTGGCTGCTGTTTCCGCCGATCCCGTTCAGTGACGACACACCGAATTACGACCTCAACAAACCGGCGCCAAGCCCACCGACTTCGGTCAATTGGCTGGGCACCGACGATCAGGCGCGGGACGTGCTGGCACGGGTGATTTTCGGTGCGCGGGTGTCGATCCTGTTCGCCCTGATGCTGACCTTCGTCAGCGCCCTGATCGGCATCGCGGCCGGCGCCCTGCAAGGCTATTACGGCGGCTGGATCGACTTGCTCGGGCAGCGTCTGCTCGAAGTCTGGTCGGGACTGCCGGTGCTGTATCTGTTGATCATTCTTTCGGGGTTTGTCGAACCGAACTTCTGGTGGCTGCTGGGGATCATGGCGCTGTTTTCCTGGCTCGCGCTGGTGGACGTGGTACGGGCCGAGTTCCTGCGCGGGCGCAACCTCGAATACGTCAAGGCTGCGCGGGCATTGGGCCTGACCGACCGCAAGGTGATCTTCCGGCACATCCTGCCCAACGCGATGAATGCCACGTTGAGTTACCTGCCGTTCATTCTGACCGGGGCGATTTCCACCCTGACGGCGCTGGATTTCCTGGGTTTCGGCATGCCTGCCGGCAGCGCATCGCTGGGCGAGTTGATCGGCCAGGGCAAACAGAACCTGCAAGCACCATGGCTGGGATTGACCGCGTTTTTCACCCTCGCGCTGATTCTGTCCTTGCTGGTATTCATCGGCGAAGCGTTGCGCGATGCCTTTGACCCGCGCTCATGAACGGATACTTGACATGACTGACAACCTGATCGAAATCCGTGACCTCAGCGTCGCCTTCAATGGCCAGACCGTTGTGCGCAACCTGTGTCTCGACATCCGCCCCGGCGAGTGTCTGGCACTGGTCGGCGAGTCAGGGTCGGGTAAATCGGTGACAGCCCACTCGATCCTGCAACTGCTCCCCGACAGCGAAGCCGCCACCACCGGCAGTATTCGCTATCGCGGCCAGGAGCTGGTGGGAGCTGATCCCAAGACCTTGCGCGACTTGCGGGGCAACCGCATCGCCATGATCTTCCAGGAGCCGATGACTTCACTCAATCCGCTGCACACCATCGAAAAGCAGATCGGCGAAACCCTCCTGCTGCACCGAGGTCTCGGCGGCAAAGAGGCCCGGAAACGCATTCTCGAACTGCTCGAACTGGTGGGTATCCAGAAGCCGGAAGAACGGTTGAAGGCCTACCCCCATCAATTGTCCGGCGGCCAGCGACAGCGGATCATGATCGCCATGGCCCTGGCCTGCGAACCGGAACTGTTGATCGCCGACGAACCGACCACGGCCCTCGACGTCACCGTGCAGCGCAAGATCCTGGTGCTGCTCAAATCCCTGCAACAACGCCTTGGCATGTCGCTGCTGCTCATCAGCCACGACCTCAATCTGGTGCGCAGCATCGCCCAGCGGGTGTGCGTGATGAAGGCCGGGGAAATCGTCGAGCAGGCGCCATGCGAAACTTTGTTCACCGAGCCTAAACACCCGTACAGCTGCGTGTTGCTCAACGCTGAGCCCGAAGGCGAAGCCTTGCCCCGGGACGAGCGTGAAAATGTGCTGGAAGTTGAAGATCTGCGGGTCGACTTCGCGGTCGGCGGCGGTCTGTTCCAACGCAAGCAATTGCTGCGCGCCGTGGATGGAATCAGCTTGAATATCCAGCGAGGCAAGACTCTGGGCATCGTCGGCGAGTCCGGCTCGGGCAAGTCGACACTGGGCCAGGCCATCCTGCGCCTGCTCGATTCCGAAGGCAGCATCCGCTTCCAGGGCCAGTCTCTCGATGGCCTCAATCAAAAACAATTGCGCCCGTGGCGTCGACAGATGCAGGTCGTCTTTCAGGATCCATTCGGCAGCCTCAGCCCGCGCATGTCCGTGGCGCAGATCATCAGCGAAGGGCTGGAGGTGCATTGCCAGTCAACGGCTGAGGAGTGCGATGACCAGGTGATCCGCGTGCTCAGGGAAGTCGGCCTCGACCCCGAAAGCCGTCATCGCTACCCCCACGAGTTTTCCGGTGGCCAGCGTCAGCGCATTGCGATTGCCCGGGCGCTGGTACTCAAACCGGCGCTGATCCTGCTCGACGAGCCGACCTCGGCACTGGATCGCACCGTGCAGAAACAGGTCGTCGCCCTGCTCCGCCAGCTTCAGGAAAAACACGGCCTGACCTACCTGTTCATCAGCCACGATCTGGCAGTGGTGCGGGCGCTGGCCCACGACATGATCGTGATCAAGGACGGCAAAGTGGTCGAACGCGGCGCCAGCCATGAGGTGTTCGACTCGCCGCAGCATCCCTATACCAAAGAGCTGTTGGCGGCGGCGCATCCAGGATAGGCATAATCGCGCCACCTGACTTCCGCCAATGGACGCCGCCATGAACACCACTGACAGCCTCAAGGATTACCAACGGGTCCGCACCCTGGCGATCCGTTCGTTGTTCGAGATCATCGAGCAATCCAGTGAGGGCACGGTGATTGTCGACCGCGACGCCAACATCGTCTGGATGAACGAGCGCTACGCCCGGCGTTTTGGCCTCGACTCTGCGGCCGGAGCCATCGGCAAGCCCTGCGAAAGCGTGATTCCGGGCAGTCTGCTGCGTGAAGTGGTGCGCACAGGGCGACCGATTCTGCTGGACATGCAGGACACGCCAAAAGAACCGCTGGTGGTGATGCGCCTGCCGATCCACGACGACGCTGGAGCGGTGATCGGCGCCATCGGCTTCGCCCTGTTCGACGAACTGCGCACGCTGTCGCCGATGCTCAAGCGCTACCTGAGCATGCAGGAAGAACTGGCCTCGACCCGTTCGCTGCTGCGCGCCCGGCAGACCAAATACAACTTTGCCCACTTCATCGGCACCAGCGCTGCCAGCCTGGAAGTCAAACGCCGTGCCCGGCGCAGCGCCAGTGCCGAGTCGCCGGTTCTTCTACTGGGTGAAACCGGCAGCGGCAAGGAGTTGCTGGCGCAGGCCATCCACGGCGCTTCGCCTCGGGCCCACAAGGCGTTCGTCAGCATTAACAGCGCGGCGATTCCCGAAGCACTGCTCGAAGCCGAATTCTTCGGCACCGCGCCCGGTGCCTTCACCGGCGCCGACCGCAAGGGTCGAACCGGGAAGTTGCAGATCGCTCAGGGCGGCACGTTGTTTCTCGACGAGATCGGCGATATGCCGCTGCCTCTGCAAAGCAAATTGCTGCGGGTGTTGCAGGAAAAGGAATTCGAGCCTGTAGGCTCCAACGACGTGATCCAGAGCGATGTGCGGGTGATTGCCGCCACCTCGACGGATCTGGAGGCGGCGATCAAGCGTGGCGAGTTCCGCGCGGATTTGTATTACCGCCTCAACGTGCTGCCGATTCAGGTACCGCCTCTGCGAGAGCGGCTGGATGATCTGCCGGCCCTCAGTGAAGCGATTCTTGAAGAGTTGCGCAGCCAGCATGAACTCAATCACGAAGCACTGGAGCTGTTGGGTCAGCATGCCTGGCCGGGAAATATCCGTGAGTTGCGCAATGTGCTGGAGCGTGCGGCATTGCTCAGTGATGACTTGATGCTGACGGCGGATGACATTCGTGCAGCGATTGGCACGTTTACACCGGTTGATCGAACGGTGGCGCCTCTGTCAGCGCCGGCAATCAACGAGACCTTCAGTCAGGCTCGCGAGCGGTTTGACCGGCAATTGATTCAATCCACCCTCGCGCAATGCGGGGGCAAGGTGATCGAGGCGGCTGAGCGGCTCGGGCTTGGACGCTCCACGCTATACAAGAAGATGATTGCGCTGGGGATCGTATAGTCTCAATAAAGAGACATCATTCTCCAAATCAAGACAGCAGCAAAAACTTCGCGAGCAAGCCCGCTCCCACAGAGAAATGCGTTCAACTGTGGGAGCGGGCTTGCCCGCGAAAGCGTCCTCTCAGTCATAGAAGTCTCCAAACCGAGACAAAACCCCAAAAATCGCCGCCACAAATCAAACTAATTCCTTTTATTTCAATAACTTAATCATCTGGCACAGTTCTCGCTAAAGCCCCTTCCTGCACCTGTTCCACCCACAAAAATAACAATCGAAGGAGCACACCATGAGTGTGATCATCGCCTTGGCAGCCCTCGCGCTGCTGATGCTCGCGGCCTACCGTGGCTACAGCGTTATCCTTTTTGCCCCGATTGCCGCCCTCGGCGCCGTCCTGCTCACCGACCCGTCCGCCGTCGCCCCTGCCTTCACCGGGGTGTTCATGGAGAAGATGGTCGGCTTCATCAAACTGTATTTCCCGGTCTTCCTGCTCGGCGCCGTGTTCGGCAAGTTGATCGAGCTCTCGGGTTTCTCCCGCTCGATTGTCGCAGCAGCGATTCGTCTCCTCGGCACGCGCCAGGCGATGCTGGTGATCGTGCTGGTCTGCGCCCTGCTGACCTACGGCGGCGTGTCGCTGTTCGTGGTGGTGTTTGCGGTGTATCCGTTCGCTGCAGAGATGTTCCGCCAGAGCAACATCCCCAAGCGCCTGATTCCCGCGACCATCGCCCTCGGTGCGTTCTCGTTCACCATGGACGCCCTGCCCGGTACACCACAGATCCAGAACATCATTCCCAGCACCTTCTTCAACACCACCGCGTGGGCGGCGCCGTGGCTGGGTGTGATCGGCACGATTTTCGTGTTCTGCGCCGGCATGCTGTTCCTCCAGCGCCAGCGCAACAAGGCCCAGCGCGCCGGCGAAGGCTATGGCACCGAACTGCGCAACGAACCGGAAACCGCCGAAGACCTGAAACTGCCCAACCCGTGGATCGCCCTCTCACCGCTGCTGGCGGTGGGCATCATGAACCTGTTGTTTACCCAGTGGATTCCGCAGTGGTACGGCAAGACCCACAGCCTCGCGCTACCCGGCATGGCTGCACCGGTTACCACTGAAATCGCCAAACTCACGGCGATCTGGGCGGTGCAGGCTGCTTTGCTGGTGGGCATCCTGATGGTGCTGGCATTCGGTTTCAAGGCGATCAAAAGCAAGCTCGCCGAGGGCAGCAAAAGTGCAGTCAGCGGCGCATTACTGGCAGCGATGAACACCGCGTCCGAATACGGTTTCGGTGCGGTCATTGCCTCATTGCCGGGTTTTCTGGTGCTGGCTGACTGGCTCAAGAGCATTCCCAATCCGCTGGTCAACGAAGCGATCACCGTGACCCTGCTGGCCGGTATCACCGGCTCCGCCTCGGGGGGCATGAGCATCGCGCTCGCGGCGATGTCCGAACAATTCATCAGCGCCGCCCACGCCGCCAACATTCCGCTGGAAGTGCTGCACCGGGTGGCCGCCATGGCCAGCGGCGGCATGGACACCCTGCCGCACAACGGCGCGGTGATTACCCTGCTCGCTGTCACCGGCCTGACCCATCGTGAGGCCTACAAGGACATTTTCTGTATTACGCTGATCAAGACACTGGCAGTTTTCGTGGTGATCGGCACTTTCTACGCCACCGGCATTGTGTGAGGTATTGATGACGACTCTTTCTGGCAAGACCGCACTGGTCACCGGCTCCACCAGCGGTATAGGGCTGGGCATCGCCCTGACGCTGGCCAAGGCCGGCGCCAACCTGATCCTCAACGGCTTTGGCGATGCGTCGAAGGTGATCGCCGAAGTCGAACAGTTCGGCGGCAAGGTCGGCCATCACCCGGCAGACGTCAGCGACCCGGCGCAGATCGCCGACATGATCGCCTACGCCGAACGCGAATTCGGTGGCGTGGACATTCTGGTCAACAACGCAGGCATCCAGCATGTCGCGGCGGTTGAAGAGTTCCCGGTGGAGCGCTGGGACTCGATCATCGCCATCAACCTCTCGTCTGTGTTTCACAGCACTCGCCTGAGCCTGCCGGGCATGCGTGCCAAGGGCTGGGGGCGGATCGTCAACATCGCCTCGGTACACGGTCTGGTCGGCTCCACCGGCAAGGCGGCGTATGTGGCGGCCAAGCATGGGGTGATCGGCCTGACCAAAGTGGTCGGCCTGGAAACCGCCGCCAGCAACGTCACCTGCAACGCGATCTGCCCGGGCTGGGTGCTGACGCCGCTGGTGCAGAAACAGATCGACGATCGCGCGGCCAAGGGTGTCGACCCGCAACAGGCGCAGCACGATCTGCTGGCCGAGAAACAGCCATCGCTGGAATTCGTCACACCGGCGCATCTGGGTGAACTGGTGCTGTTCCTGTGCAGCGAGGCCGGCAGCCAGGTGCGTGGCGCGGCGTGGAATATCGATGGCGGGTGGCTAGCGCAGTAAGTTCGTAACTGATCGCTCCCACGCCACAGTGGGAGCTTTCTGACAAACAATAAGAGGCAAACCATGTCCGACATCCTCTGGCAACCCGATGCCAAACGCATTGCCCGGTCCCGTATGGACGGTTTTCGGCGCTTCATCAATCAGCGCCACCACCTGAAGCTCGACGACTACCCCGCCCTGCATCAATGGTCCATCGACCAGCGTGAAGCGTTCTGGCAGGCGATCGTGGATTTCTTCGGTATCTGTTTTCACACCCAACCCGACGCGGTCTTGCGCGAAGGCCTGAAGATGCCAGGTGCCGAGTGGTTTCCCGGCGCCACCCTGAATTTTGCCGAACACCTGCTGAGTCGTCGCGACGATGCCATCGCCGTGATCGCTATCGGGGAAAACGGCCAGCGTGAACTGCTGACCTGGGCCGAACTGGCCCAGCAAGTCGCCGGATTCCAGGCCAGCCTGCAAGCAGCCGGCGTCGTGCTCGGCGACCGGGTTGCGGCCTGTATGCCCAACACTTGGCAAACCCTGGTGGCGATGCTCGCCACCACCAGCCTCGGAGCGATCTGGTCATGCTCCTCACCGGACTTCGGCACCCACGGCGTGATCGACCGCTTCGGCCAGATCGAACCGAAGGTGCTCATCACCTGCGCCGGTTACCGTTACGCCGGCAAAGAGCTCGACCAGACCGTCAAGATCAACGAAATCCTCGAACAACTGCCGTCCTTGCAACAGCTGGTCATCGTGCCTTACGCACGTCCTCACGCCCATGCCACGGATTACCGGACACCCGCCAATGTCACGTTATGGGACGATTTTTACGAACCGGGCGATGAACCGCAGTTCGTCCCGGTGCCCTTCGATCATCCGCTGTACGTGCTGTATTCCAGCGGCACCACCGGCGTGCCGAAATGCATCGTTCACAGCACCGGCGGCGTGTTGCTGCAACACGCCAAGGAACACGGGCTGCATGTCGACCTGGGCCCCGGCGACCGTCTGTTCTACTACACCACCTGCGGCTGGATGATGTGGAACTGGCTGGTCTCGGCACTGGCGGTCGGCAGTGCGGTGGTGCTGTATGACGGCTCACCGTTTTACCCGGACAACGAGCGGTTGCTGGAGCTGCTCGACGACGAGCAGGTCAGCGTATTCGGCACCAGCCCGAAATTCCTTGCGACCCTGGAAAGCAGCGGCATCAAACCGCGTGAAAGCCATGACTTTAGCAGCCTGAAAACCTTGCTCTGCACCGGTTCCGCGCTGTCGCCGCAGAGTTATGACTTCGTCTATCGCGACTTCAAACCAGACGTTTGCCTGTCCTCGATGTCCGGCGGCACGGACATCGTGTCCTGCTTCGTCAACGGCAACCCGATGTCCGCAGTCCGCCGGGGCGAAATCATGGGCAAGAGCCTGGGCATGGCGGTCGAGGTGTGGAACGACGCCGGGCAATCGGTGATTGGCGAAAAAGGCGAGCTGGTGTGCACCCGGCCATTTCCCGCCATGCCTGTCGGACTCTGGAACGATCCCGACGGCGAAAAGTTGCGCAAATCCTATTTCAGCCAGTTCCCCGGCGTCTGGGCCCAGGGTGACTATGCCGAGCAACTGCCGCACGGCGGAATGCTGATCCACGGCCGCTCCGATGCTGTGCTCAATCCCGGCGGCGTGCGCATCGGCACGGCGGAAATCTACCGCCAGGTGGAAAAAGTCCCGCAAGTGCTGGACAGCGTTGCCATCGGCCAGCAGTGGCAGGACGACGTCCGGGTGGTGCTGTTCGTGCGCCTCAAGGACGGCTTAACGCTGGACGAGGCACTGCAACAGCAGATCCGCCAGGTGATCCGCGCCAACACCACACCGCGCCATGTACCGGCGAAGATTGTCGCGGTCACCGATATTCCGCGCACCATCAGCGGCAAAGTGGTGGAGCTGGCCGTGCGCAATGTGGTGCACGGCGAGCCGGTGAAAAACACCGATGCGCTGGCCAATCCGCAAGCGCTTGAACAGTTTCGCAATCGGGTCGAACTTCGCGACTGAAGCCTGTCAGTCCATCAGTCCCCACTCGCCGGTCGATGGCGGTGGGGACGGCATGGTGTCGGCATGCAGCTTCAGACGCAGGCGCAGGTTATTCACCGAATCTGCGTTTTTCAGGGCCTCGTCTTCATCGATCACCCCTTCTGCTACCAGCGCGAACAGTGCAGCGTCAAAGGTCTGCATGCCAAGTTCCGCCGATTTTTCCATGATGGTTTTCAGCTCGCCAAAGTCATTGCGCCGGATCAGGTCGGCAATCGTCGGCGTACCGAGCATCACCTCGGCGGCGGCCCGTCGCTGACCGTCCCGGGTTCGCACCAGACGCTGGGAAACGAACGCCTTGAGGTGGTTGCCCAAGGCATGCAGTAATTGCGGCCGACGCTCTTCGGGGAAGAAATTGATGATCCGGTCCAGCGCCTGATTGGCGTTGTTGGCGTGCAACGTCGACAACACCAGATGCCCGGTTTCGGCGAAGGCCAGCGCATGCTCCATGGTCTCGCGATCACGGATCTCCCCAATCAGCACCACGTCTGGTGCCTGGCGCAGAGTGTTCTTGAGCGCAGCGTGAAAGCTGCGGGTATCGACCCCGACTTCTCGCTGGTTGATGATCGATTTTTTGTGGCGATGGATGTATTCCACCGGATCCTCGATGGTGATGATGTGCCCGCTGCTGTGGCGATTACGATGGTCGATCAGCGCCGCCAGCGACGTGGACTTTCCCGAGTCGGTAGCGCCGACGAACAGGATCAGGCCTTGCTTGAGCATCACCGATTCGAGCAATACCGACGGTAGCTTCAGGTCTTCGAACCGGGGAATGTCGAGTTTGACGTTGCGGATCACGATCGAAACGTCGTTGCGCTGCTTGAAGATGTTGACCCGAAAGCGGCCGATCCCGGTACGGGAAATCGCCAGGTTCATTTCCAGATCCCGGTCGAACTCCCGGCGCTGCTCGGCGTCCATCAGGGAAGCGGCTACAGTCGCCACTTCGCCTGGCTTGAACGGATGTTCGCTCAGGGGCATCAGCACGCCGTCAAACCGCGCACTCGGCGGTGCGCCCGTGGACAGGAACAGATCCGAACCGTGACGGCTCGCCAATTGTTTGAGCAATGCGTCGATTTCCATGGCCAAAAGCACCTGCGAAGCTTTCAATGAACTTAAGACCGTGCGTCGTGACGCGACGGGCCTTACAGCGTCTACCGCACTAGGATAGTAGACGCCGCCTCACCGACCGACGCCCAGGATTGATGTGATGAACGCTGTACCGAACACCAACGACGCCCAGACCTTGATCGCCCGAACCGACTGGAACCGCAGTCCGCTCGGCAGCGCCGATACCTGGCCGCAGAGCCTGCGCACCGCGGTGGATATCGTGATTCACTCGCCGATGCCAATGCTGCTGTTGTGGGGCCCGCAGCTCACCCAGATCTACAACAACGGCTTCGCGGTGCTGGCCGGCAACAAGCATCCGCACGCTTTCGGACAGCCGGCGCACCAGATATGGCCGGAACTTCGAGACTTTACCGACCCGATTTACAGCGCCGTCCTACAAGGCCAGGTACGAACCTACAGCGAACGCCGCTTCACCCTGCAACGGGACGGCAAAGACTCCGATTTCTGGCTCGACTTGACCTACAGCCCGATCCGCGATGAAAGCGCGCAAGTGGCCGGGATTCTGGTTACCACCATCGAAACCAACGAACGCCGACGCATCGCACTGGAACTCAAGCAGCGTTCCGAAGAAAGCCTCAAGGCGCAAAAACAGACCGAAGAACGGCTGCAACTGGCACTGGCGGCTACCGACGCGGTTGGCACCTGGGACTGGGATATCGGCCAGGACCGTTTCATCGCCGACGCGCATTTTGCCCAATCGCATGGTGTCGATCCGGCAATGGCCAGTGAGTTGCCGATCAGTGAATACCTGCAAGGCGTGCACCCTGAAGACCGCGCACTGATCGCCCGCAGCATCAAACACTGCATCACCCATGGCACCGAATACGCCGAGGAATATCGCCTGCTGCAAGCCGATGGCAAAGTGCGCTGGGTGTTCGCCCGGGGACGCTGCTACAAGGATCATCACGGACGGCCGATGCGTTTCCTCGGCGCGGCGCTGGACCTGACCGAGCGCAAGCACACCGAGCAGGCGCTGCGACAGAGCCAGACCGAGCTGCAACTGATCATCAACGCCATGCCGATCCTGATCAGCTACGTCGACCACGAAGAACGCTTTCGCCTGAACAACGCCGCGTACCTGGACTGGTACGGGCTGACCCCGCAGGAGCTGTACGGTCGCACGATCCGCGAAGTGATCGGCGAGGAGGCCTATTTCCTGCGGGCGCCATACATCGCCGAAGCCCTGGCCGGCCGCCCCTGCTCGTTCAGCCTGTACACCCCACACCGCGACGGCAGCCAGCGCCATGCCCTGATGAATTACCTGCCGCGTCACGGCGCGGACGGCGCGGTAAACGGTTTCTATATCTTCGTGATCGACGAGACCGAGCGTAAAAAGACTGAAGAAGCCCTGCGCAACCTCAATGAAACCCTTGAGGAACGCGTGAGTGCGCGCACCGAGCAACTGGCCCAGGCCAATCAGCGTTTGCAGAACGAGATGTTCGAACGCGAGCGCGCCGAGGACGCCCTGCGCCACGCGCAGAAAATGGAAGCGGTCGGCCAGCTCACCGGCGGCATCGCCCATGACTTCAACAACATGCTGACCGGGATCATCGGCAGCCTCGACCTGATGCAACGCTACATCGCCAGTGGCCGCGCCGATGAGATCGGCCGCTTCACCGACGCAGCCGTGTCCTCGGCCAACCGCGCAGCGGCGCTGACCCACCGCCTGCTGGCGTTCTCCCGGCGTCAGTCGCTGGATCGCAAGACCCTCGACGTCAACGAGCTGATCCATTCGCTGGAGGACCTGATCCGCCGCACCAAAGGTGATCCGATCGAGCTCAGGTTGCGCCTGGCCGACAACGTCTGGCCGGTCAGCACCGATGTCAGCCAACTGGAAAACGCCCTGCTCAACCTGGTGATCAACGCCCGCGATGCCATGCCCGACGGCGGCGAACTGCTGATCGAAACGGCCAACGTCTACCTCGACGGCAACGACATCACCACCCTCGAACCGGTCAAGGCCGGGGATTACCTGATGCTCGCGGTGAGCGACAACGGCACCGGCATGACGCCCTCGGTACGTTCCAAGGCGTTCGATCCGTTCTTCACCACCAAACCGATCGGCCAGGGCACCGGGCTCGGGTTGTCGATGATTTACGGCTTTGCCCAGCAATCGGGTGGGCACGTCAGCCTCGACAGCCTGCCGGGTCAGGGCACCTGCGTGCGCCTTTACCTGCCCCGTTTGTATGCACTGGAACCGGAGCGGCCAGTCATCGAAACGGTCACCGAGACCCCGGCTGTCGCAACCGGCGAAACCGTGGTGGTGGTCGAGGACGATCCGGCGGTGCGCATGCTGGTCATGGACCTGCTCAAGGAGCTGGGTTATCGCGCCCATGAAGCCGAAGACGCCAAGGGTGCCTTGCCATTGCTCGAATCCGACCTGCGGGTTGACCTGCTGGTGACGGATGTCGGCCTGCCGGGCATGAACGGCCGGCAAATGGCGGAGATCGCCCGTCAGCATCGTCCGGGGCTCAAAGTGTTGTTCATGACCGGTTACGCGCAGAAAGCCGCCGAGCGTCAGGGCTTCCTCGAGGACGGCATGGACATGGTCGCCAAGCCGTTTTCCATCGAGCAACTGGCCGGCAAGATCCGCACGATGCTCAGCCAAACCCCGTGACTTGAGGCATAATCCGCGCCCCGCCGTCACCCCGCTACAGGTATTGCACGATGAAAGCCCAAGCCCGCCACATTCTGGTCAAGACTGCCGATGAGGCTGAAAAACTCAAACAACGCATCGCCAACGGTGAAGCGTTCGATGTGCTGGCGAAGAAATTTTCCACCTGCCCGTCCGGCAAGCGCGGCGGTGATCTGGGTGAAGTGCGGCCGGGGCAGATGGTCGGCGCCATCGACGCGGTGATCTTCAAAAAGCCGCTGCGCACCGTGCACGGGCCGATCAAGAGCAAGTTCGGCTATCACTTGGTGCAGGTGTTTTACCGCGACTGAAGGTCTGGCTTGCCCGCGAACCGATTGCGCAGCAATCGGCCATCCGCCACTTATCTCGGGATCAGCGCTCCAGGCACTTGAATCACCTGGCTCGCTAACAGATGCCCGGCCTGCGCCGCTTCTATCGGGCTCCCCCCAAGCAAGCGACTCGCCAGATAAGCCGCACTGAACGAATCCCCCGCCGCCGTGGTATCTACCACCTTCTCGACCTTCTGCGCCGGCACTTCGAACGCTTCCCCGTCACAACGGATCAGACAGGCTTCCGCCCCGCGCTTGAGCACCACTTCCGGCGTGCCGATCTGCGCGTACGCTTCAAACACCGCATCACAGTCCTCGAAATGGAACAACGCCTGCTCGTCGTCCACCGTCAGCAACGCCAGATCGACATGGGGCAACACGCTGCGATACGCCGCTCGCGCCACCTCCACTGAAGCCCACAGCCGCGGCCGATAGTTGTTGTCGAACACGATTCGCGCATCACGCTGACGGGCTTCGATCAACGTCTCGATCAGCTTTTCCCGCCCCTGCACACCGAGCACCGCCAGCGTGATACCACTGAAATACAGCACGTCGTAATCCGGCAGCGCGGCCAGAATCGGCGCGGCCGCCGGCGTGGTGAAGCAGTCGCGCACAGCGGCTTCGTTACGCCAGTAAAGGAAGCGTCGCTCCCCGGCAGCATCGGTCTGGATGCAATACAGGCCCGGCAGGCGACCGGGCAAGCGCTGAACCAGATCCAGGCCAATGTTTTCATCGACCCAACTGCGGCACATGGCGTCACTGAAGCTGTCGTCGCCCAGCGCAGTCACGTAATCGACCTGCGCCTTGTCGCCCATGGCGCGGGCCAGATAGACCGCCGTGTTCAGCGTGTCACCGCCGAAGCTCTGTTGCAGACTGCCATCGGCACGTTGCTGGAGTTCGATCATGCATTCGCCGATCAAAGCGATGCGCGGGGTGTTCGGACCCAAGGCACTGAGCATGTTCATCAGAAACAGGTTTCCATGGTTTCGATCACCGACAGTTGTTCATCCACCAGCAGCCCAACGCGCCACTTGTCAAAGGTCAGGCACGGGTGCGAAGTGCCGAAGGAAATAATGTCGCCGACGCGCAATTCCACGCCCGGTGCCACGGTCATGAACGCGTGCTGGTCCATCACCGCCGTCACCTTGCAGGCGCCGACATCGTCGCCCACTGCTGGCAGCACGCCGGCCTTGTAACGCAGCAAGGGCACCGGCATCCCGGCATCGAACGCCACGTCACGCTTGCCCAGGGCAATCACCGCAAAGCCCGGCTCCGGCAGCGACTGCACGTGGGCCCAGACTTCCAGCGCCGGGCGCAGGCCTTCGTGCAGGTCGCTGCGACGGTCGAGCACGCAGCACTGCGCCTCTTTATAAATGCCATGGTCGTGAGCCACATAACTGCCGGGACGCAATACGCTGAGGAAACGACCGCCCGCGTTTTGCGCTTCGAACGATTCGGCGATCAGGTCGTACCACGCCGAACCCGATGCGGTGATGATCGGTTTGGCGATGGCGAACGCGCCGCTGTCCTGCAACTGCACCGCCAGTCGCACCAAAGAGGCCGCAAATTCACGGATACCGCTGACCGCATGATCGCCGTGGATCACGCCTTCGTAACCTTCGATGCCGGTCAGGGCCAGCGCCGGTTGCGCGCCGATGGCCTTGGCCAGTTCGATGACTTCCTGTTCGCTGCGGCAACCGCAACGGCCACCGACCACGCCGTACTCGATCATCACGTTCAGCCGCACGCCACGGGACGCAAAGTAAGCGCCCAGATCGGCGACGTTGTCCGGGTGATCGACCATGCAATAGAAATCGAAGCCCGAATCGGCCGCCAGCAGATCGGCAATCAACGCCATGTTCGGCGTGCCGACCAGTTGGTTGGCCATCAGCACTCGGCGTACGCCGTGAGCGTAAGCGGCGCGGGTCTGGGTGGCGCTGGCCAGGGTGATGCCCCAGGCGCCGGCGTCGAGCTGACGACGAAACAGCGCCGGGGTCATGCTGGTCTTGCCGTGGGGCGCGAGTTCGGCGCCGCTGTCGCTGACGAATTTCTGCATCCAGCGGATGTTGTGCTCCAGCGCTTCGCGGTGCAGCACCAGCGCCGGCAGGCTGATGTCACGCACCAGTTGTGCGCCGAGGGCGGCATCGCCCTTTTCCACGGCAGCAGTGTTGTTGGCAGTCGTCATGGTCGAACTCTCCTCACAGTCGCGCCCGCAGGCAGGCGCGGTTATTCGTTGATTCGCCGGGCGAGGCTGTTGGCGCTCTCGATCAAGACCCGGCGATAGTCGTTGTAATGGGTCTTGGCATCGGCGCGCGGGGCGACGATGCACAGGGTGCAGATGGCAACGCCTTGAGGGTCTTTGACCGGGGCGGCGAAGCAATGGGTGAAGGTGTCGGCGACACTGTCGAAGGAGAAGAAACCGTCGATGCCGGCCTGACGGATTTCCGCCAGAAACGTTTCCATCGGCAGGCGTTCGCCACCGGGCAGGATGAAGTCGTCGGGGTCGATCAGGTCGCTGATCTGCTGATCGCTCAAGTGCGCCAGCAGCAGACGTCCGGAGGCGGTCCACGGGATCGGCGCGTTTTCGCCGATATCGGAAGAAATGCGGAAATGCCGCTCGCCCTCCTTCATCAGCGCCACCGTGTATTTGCGCCCGTTGAGCAGGCACATTTGCGCGGTTTCCCGGGTCTGGCTGACGATCTCCTGCAAGGCGTGATCGGCCTCGCGACTGAGGTCGAAATGACGCAAATGCGCCTGGCCAAGGAAGTACAGCTGACGACCGAGATAGACGTGACCGTCCTTGCCCACCGGCTCGAGAATTCGTCGTTCGAGCAACGAGGCCACCAGTTCGTAGACCGTGGATTTCGGGCTGCCGATACCGTTGGCGATATCGTTCGGACGCAGTGGCTGGCCGATTTCCTTGAGGAAATCGAGGATATCGAACGCCCGGTCCAGACCGCGTGCCCGGCGCTTGATGGTGTCTTCGGTCATTTCTGTTGTTCCCATAAAAGATGCCGGGATGGTAACTGGCCCTTGGCGTTGTGTCTGTTTAGGACTGAGATAAATACCAAGGGGAGCGTGAGATAAACCTGGGCCAATCCGGGATAGGCTGGCACAGGTTGGGATGGATTGTGTAATTCAGTTGCAGCCAGTGCAATAAGAAGACGCCCCGCTCAGTCGTCAGTGAGCGGGGCAAACATATCAACCTGACGGCGCGCTATCTCGTCCTTTCGCACTGCCTTGACGATCTTGTAAATCCACTGGAGCGACACGGCGTACTTGCGCGCCAGCTCGCTATGGTTGGTGCCATTGAATTCGTCGTAGATCTGGCGATCACGGCGGCTCAACTTGACCGATAGTCCCATCGGGAAATACAGGTTCTGGCCGCCCCAGTGCGCCGCCATGCGGTCAGAGACCTCTTGCGCCACATGACGAGCGGCGGCTTCTTCCATCGATACCAATTCAACGAGCGCGACCGCAATATGTTCGGTGAGATCGGTCAGCAGTTCCGGGCCTTTGCTTCTGAACTCTGTCATACACCCTCCTGTACGGCGGCCGGGACCTGTTCGATGCGCTGCTGCCATTGCTTCAGGTTTTCGATGACGCGACTAGCCTGGGAACCCTTGAGCCACTGCAACGCGTTAACGCCAGTCATGTTCAGAACGAACTTCGCCAGAGCTTCCTCGGACGGATCGCGCACCGCACCGAGGCCGTGCAAGGTCAGCCATAGTGACCGGATTTTCCGCGACTGGGCGTCGTCCGCCTTCGGGCGTTGCTGCGCCTTTTTTGGACGAACCGTAAACCCGCGCTGCTTGAGTTGTTCCAACACCCGGTGAAGGTTTGGAACGCTCAAGTCAGCGGAGGACGTCGCGCCATCCAATCCTGTCATGCTGGCCAACATCAGGCGGAAGGTGTCGTCATCCATCCGCATTTCGCGCCGAGCAACATGGATCAGCTTGATCAAAGGCAGCCGGGCTGGGTTGGCAGGCGCTTTTTTCACTTGGCACCTCCCGGCCGCGACCGCGTGCCATCTTGCCGCTCATTCCGTGCCGCGTGGATCCGCTGCCGGGTCTTGCTACATTTAATGTGGTTGCCCACGACGCGAGGCCGCTGACACTGATCACAGACCGACTGGAACTCCAACACGCCTGAAGTGAGTTTCCCTGTGCTTGTAGTGATCATGTCAGACCCCCATCGTCAAACGAGCGCGGGGACTATGGTTTACCGCCTGATGCAATTGCGCTGACTTGCCTGCCGCGTAGCCGGCGTCGGCCGCGACTTCATCACGCGCCTTGAGCTTACGGCGCTTCAATTCGACGCTTTCGAGTTCCGGGTAGTTCTTCGCCATGTAGGCCTCAACCGCGTCAGCAATGTTGTCTTCGACACCCGCGAAGGCTTCAATTTTGGAATGCACCGCATCGATCCAGGCATTTGCGAAGGCATCACCGCGAGCGACTTTCGTGGCGCGTTTGCAGCGTTTCTGAGATTTCAGATATTCGCGCCGTGCCTTCTGTAGCTGCCGCTCCAATACCTGGTAAGCGTATCCAGTGAGTTCAGGCGCTGCGGCGCAGCCGATGAAGACAAAGCGAGCCGCGCCCAGAACACTGGTGGTTATGATCAACCGTGTGCCGAACGCGAGGCCGCAGACCTGCGCAAGTCTCACCCGCCAAGCCGGCGGCGAGCCTTCAGACCCCGTCAGAACAGAGGCTTGCCCCGCCATGCTTGCAAGTACGTCGCCCATTTCGAGGTTGTACAACTCCATCAATTTATGGGCTTGGCGCAGCGCGATTTCTGCCTCGTGCGGGTTGCTGGTTTTGGACTTCGCCATCTCCAGACACTTTTTGATCTTCTCCAGCGTGCGGTTGTTGTCCATGTCAGACCCCCGCCAAATCAAGTGGGATGGCTTCGTAACGGTCGGTATCGCCAACGCGCTTGTAAAAGCGGATATAGCTGCGGCTGCCCGCGACCTGGATCGCATCGCCGATGGCCTCCATCGCCTTTTTCCAGCGCGGGTCATCAATGTCATGGCGGCGCAGCGACAGGATTCGGGCGGTACGCAGCTCCCCGTTGCGGTCAGCACGGAATGCGTCATTGATCAACACTTTGACGCCGGGGTGGGAGTTGGCCGTCCATTCATGCGCGCACTCATCAAGCAGCGTCTTGGCTGACTGAAGGTGTTCGTTGAATTCGATCTGATCCTGGTTGGCGCGCATCAGCTTGTAGCGCCCGTCGAAGCTGATCAGGGTCAGATTGCCCTTCGTGCCACGCGACACAACGCCGTACTGCTCTTTGCTGATCTGCAGCAGCGCGTCAATTTCACCGAAAACATGCGCTTTGAACTTGAGTAACATCGCGCTGATGGCCATGGCCTGGTCAACGGCTTCGATCACCACCTTGTCGCGCAGCAGGTCCGTAGGTTTGATCGAAGCTTCGGGCACCATACGGCCGAGGGCGTCGACGCGGTAGCCCGGCGGTATTTGCAGAGCATCATTACTGGTCATTGGTTTTACCCTCAAGAAGTTGGCGCAGCTGTTGCGCAGCCACCCGGCAAGTTTCATCAGCGCCCAAGCCGCCGACCTGTACGACCACGCGCTCAACGCCGCCTGATTTGTCGGCCACGGTCACCAGCCAATCACTGATCCGGTTGTAGCCAATCTCCAGCCACAGGAATGGCATCACGGCGTGCGCCTGGTCGAAGGCGTCCAGCAGCTCGGCCTGACGCACAACGCGTTCGCCGGTACGAATGTCCAGAGCGATCAATGCGCGGCGAAGATGCCGGCCGGCATCGTAAAACCGGCTTTCAGCTATGGCGGCGCTGGCCGCCGACAGATGCTCGGCCGGCGCGGATGGGCGGTGCACATGCTCAAGCACCGTTGAAACGTGCTTCATTGCGTCTGCCCAGGACATGGTCGGCAGTTCCGTCCATACAGCGTCTTGCAAGGCCTCAATCGAGGCGTTCAGTGACTGGCTCATTTGTCCTGCTCCTTAACCAAGGTGAACCAGACAACGCCGACGCCCCGAATCGATGCGGTGTTGCGGGCAAGACGCCCTTCGGCGTTGCAACGCATACTGCGAAGCTCATGCCCAAAGCGCCTCGCCAGAAGTTCGAGGCTGTCGGGGTCAACAAAAATCTTGTTGTCCGCAAGAACCAACGCCTTGATCACAATTCCGGCCTCACGCATGTCGCGGGTCAGATCGTTGAAGGTGGCCAGCTTTTTCGGGAATTCCTCGGTGAGGATGCTCAGCGGCTGAGCCGGGGCAGGAGGTACCAGATGTAGGGCGGTCATCTCACACCCCCTTAACTACGTCAGCGGTGACGATTGGCACGCCGAGTTGGGCGGCTAGATTCATCGCCGCGATCATCAGGTTGCCGATGGCCAGCGGGTAAAGCAGCGATACCGTCTCATCACGGCCGCCGCTACGCTTTGGCTGAGACAGGCGCGCCGCGATTGCCTGAATGCCGCTTTCGTTGATGACTTCGGCGAGCGGTTTGCCGGCCCGGTCAAAGCGGAATTTCAGAAACTCTTCCAGACGGGAGCTTTCAATCGGCGTAAGCGTGACCCGCTCGCAGCGCTGAACAACCTCGCGCACATCGGCGTTGCGTTCGCTCAACTTCACGCCCAGCTCCGGCTGGCCGATCATGATGATGCTGACCAGTTTGGTGAACCCGACTTCCAGCTCAAGGATGCGCTTGAGGTGCTTGAGCGTGGGAATCGGCAGGCTGTGGGCCTCTTCGATGACCAGGCAGTGGCGGTAGCCGGCGGCGTGGGACTCCTTCAACGCTTTGTGCAATTGAGCGAATCGCGCCTCGGGGCTGCTCTTAGGTTTGGCCAGCGGCGCAACGGCGGCCATCATCGATTCGGCAATGTGCGTGCTTTTCAGGGATTTGCCTTTGGTGTCGTTATCCTCAGACGCCAGCACGTAGGGTTCAATGATGATCACCGGGTCGTTGTTTTCGGCGATGCGGTTCACCAGGTCGCGCCGAAGCGTGCTTTTCCCCGCGCCCGATTCCCCCTCGACCGCGAGGAAGCCGCCGTGGCGAGCGGTTTGGTACATCACCTCCCGCACATAGCGAATATCCGGGCTGACCCACATGTCCTGAGCGCACTGCAACTCGTCGAACGGGTCGCGGAACAGGCTGAATGCTTTGCGGGTATTTGGCTGAATGGTCTGTTTTGGCAGTAACATAGGTTCGTCCTCCCCGGACGGCTCTTTCTTAAGGGCCGGATCTGCCGTGTTGGCGCACGGCAGATCCACTTCTTCAAATGCGTTGGCGATATCAGCGTCATTCGCGCCGGATTCGGTCAGGAACACACGAATGCGCCCCTGCAATTCGTCACTGTCCAGACTGCGCGGCCATTGGCCGTGGTTCAGCAGCTGGGCGACGGTGGCGCCGCTGAGGCCCAGCGATTCGGCCAAGGCCGATTGAGGGCGGCCCACCCCCTGCAAAACATGCTTCAGTTTCAACATCACTCACCTCCAACCGCTGCCAGCACCAGGCTGAACGGTTTGCGCATGACCTCAACGGGTCGTTTCAGCTCAGCCTCTACGGCGTCGAGCTGCTCTTCGGGAACTCCTTCCGGGTAACGCTGCTGTAGCCAACCAAACGTTTCCGCCGTCCAGAGGTTGCCCAGGCGCGGGCGCAGAAGCTTGGCGGCTTCGACGTGACTGAGTGGGACAAGCTCGACAGTTGGGGCGTTGACGTTGAGGCTGGTGCCGCGCCGTGGCATGTAGGCCGGCAGCACTGTGTCGTTAACGTGTTTGTGCGGATCTATCAGGCCGCCGAACGGAACGGCCTTGGCTTTGCGGGCCGCTTCGGCGTCCGCCTGATTGGTGGTGCCGGTAGCGATTTGCTCCAGCGCTTTGCGAGACAACTGGGCCGGCGTCTCGGCGTGGCGCTTGTACGTTTCGCCGATGGTCGCGGAGGTTTCAGCAAAGCCGAACTCATCCACCCCGATTCGCTCGACGACGTGATAGATCTCGCGACCATCGGCGCTGATCAACACGGCGATTGCCGTGTCTTTGTCGCGCCAGCAGTTGCGGGTGATCAGCAGTTTTTCGCCTACCATCACCTCTGGCACAGAGCTGACATCGAACTGAGCGCCACGGAACGAAACACGCAGCAGGTTGCTGACTTTGCGGTATTCCGGCGTGCTGACGGCCAGCTCTCGACAAACCTCAACGCTTGGCGCAAGGCGCAGTTGTTCCTGCCGGATTAACTGCCAGACGCCGTACCGGGTACGCCGGGTGCGGGTATGGACGGAAGTTGCGTTGAAGTACCGCATCCACTGGCCGGCCCACGCGTTGATCTGCTCCAGGCTTTCCGCCGCCTGAAACTTGAGTGCGCTTTCGAATTCCCGCTCAACGATGTTATGAGCCTGTTCAACTTGGCCCTTCGCCCGAGCGTTGCCGACCTGGTTGATAATCAGGTCTATGGACATGGCGCGGCAGAGGTTGCGGAAAATGCCGCTGGTCATTGCCGCGCCGGGGTCGGTCATCAGCATCCACGGCACGCCGTGGAACGGGTCAGATTCGCCGCGCTTCTGCATTGCGTTGATCAGGACATTGCACAGGTTCTCTGCCGATTCGGCACCGAGGACGTACTCGACGTACAACGTGCCGCTGGTGTGGTCTGTAATCACATAACGCCACAGCCGCTGACGTTCGATCTTCTTCAGGTTGCCGGGCTTGCCGTCGTAGAACTCGGCCTTGTTCATCACCCGCGCCCCGTCATCTGCCAGGTAGAACTGAGTCGAGATCGACGCATCCACCTGCCAAACGTGGTTGGGGTGTTTGCTGGCCAGCGACACCGCCGGGGCGTCGTGCAACAACTGCTCTGGGTGTAACTTGTAAGCGCGTAGAGCCCGGCTGATCGCGCCGCTGGTCAACGGGCGGAATACGCCCGTTTGTTCATCCACGCGGCCGGCCACGATCATGTTGTTGCTGCGTAGTCGTTCCACGGCCCGCTCGATGGTGGACAACTGTTTGTTGTTGGCGCGGATCGACTCCAGCAACACCGCCGATATCTTCCGTGCTTCCTCAATCGGCAGCGCGCTGCATCCGGCGTCGTTGCGGCGCTTACGGGGCTTTGCCACACGAATCTCCTTCAGCTTGCGCTGCAAGGTTTGAAGGGACACACCCAGCTCGGCCGCGCCCGCCTGGTAAACGGCGGTACGCTGGCCGTGCGGGGCGTTCTCGGCGCGTTGGGCGATTTGGGCCAACTGCTGGACTTGTACCGGGTTCATTGCTTAAGCCTCGGGCGCCGTCATCCACACCGGGGCGCTGCCTTCGGCGTGTTCGGGGAGGTTGAATTCGCTGCGGACGGTGGCGAGGGTGACTTCTAATTGCCGGATCAGATCCGCCTGATAGCCCCGGTGGTCTTGCCCATTCGCGGCGCCGTGTTCGGCCATCTGAGAGAACCCATCACGCAGCTCGCCAAGGATCTTGGCCTCTACTTCAAACTGGATGCCCACCAACTCAGTACGCAGATCCTTGATGACATCTTCCGGCGTAGCGGCTTGGATGCGTTTGCGGTTTTTCTCCAGCTCCTGCTTGGCGCTATCCAGCTCTTTGGTTTTCTTCGCCATGACTTCGCCTTGGGCTTCGTAGTCGGCGTTGACGTCATCGAGCCGCTGAGTCAGCGCCTCTTTTTCCTTGGCGTTCTTTGAAATGATCTCTTCGGCAAGGTCGAGAAATGCCTCTTTGTCGCCGACCTTGGCGACTTCAATTAGCGCGGCTTGTTCGTCTTCTGGAAGACGGCGGTATTGGCGTAGTTCGCGGTAGCCGATTCCCATGCGAGACATCGAATCAAGTGCTTCCTCGCCAAAGGCGCGAAGGTTCGCAATATCCCGGTCTACCTGGTCAACAGAGCGGCCTAGCAAGGCGCAGAACTCGTCCCAAGTGCCGTTTAGTATTTCCGCACCGTGCGGACTTTTACGCCCGGCAATCGCTCGATAAAGCTTGTTTTCCTTGACGTAGGCCAACTTGGAAGTCCGCACCGTGCGGGAAAACTCCTCAAATGCACCGGCCATTTGAGCTTGGCCCAGCAACTGATTGACCATATCCCGCTCATTGCTGTGGGACGCTTGGAGCATGGCCATTGCGTTCTGGCTGGCGGTCAACATCTCGCCGTCCAGAACCGGTAATTCGGGGCCATCTACGGGTTGAATTTTTGTACGTGCCATGGGGTTCTCCTCAGATATGCGAGCCAGCGGCAACCCGCTGATTGATTTCATGTAGGCGTCCGGTCACACGCGCCATGTGCTCGGCGTGCGCCTGGGCGATTTGCAGCATTACGATGGAGTGTGCAAACCGACCGTTATCCAGCCTCACCGCGAAGCCTTCCTCTATCAGGGTTTGCACCGCCCGAGAGACATTGCTCGGGCTATCCCCGGCCAGTTGAGCCAGTTCGGCATTGCTCAACCCCGTGACCGTATGGCCCTTCAATGCTTTGAGAACGCGCAGGACTCGCCCCGCGCTGGATGCCGTGCGCGTCATGGCCGATCCTCCAGTTCAAGTTGAGGGGTTTGGGTCTGGCTGACGTTGCCTCTATGCCAAGCGAGGCCTTCCATCGCGGCCTGAATGGCGGCGAGGGTTTCTTCGGCGTCACTGTTCTTGGCGTAGAAAGCCAGCAGCTTTCCGGCCGCCGTCGTCAGTAGCTCTTGAAGGGCCTGCATGTCCTGCGCGGCGCAGTGTCGGCCGGTTGGGATATCGATGGTCAACCGGCCGGCACTCGCCGCGATCCAGCGGGTGACGTAATCGCAGCCACAAGCGCGCTCATAGGGCCGGATCAGGTTGGCCGGCATGCGGCCAGTTTGTAACCATTTGTAGACCGACCAGTGATCCGCTACCCCCATTTCATCGGCGATCCGATCCACGCTTTTGTTCTGGTCTTCCTTAGCGAAGTCCTTACATAGCTCAAGGGCGTGGCGCAGGGACGTCGGCTGTAGGTTTTTCCAGCGGCGGCGGCTCATTGGAATGTTCCTACAAGGGCGTCTTCCAAATAAAAATCCGTTTTGCACATAGGCAAAAGGATTACTGCGGGTGCAATGTTTTCGGGTACATTCGCAAACTTGGACATGAGAAATGACCGACCGGATCGAAAGGCTAGAGGCACAAGTGAACGCACTGGCGCAGGGTTGGTTACGCCTTGCTGCAATTCTTGAGGTTGACGGGCTTGTAGCACCGGGGCGTATTGACCGAGCGTTAAAGCCTGTTCAGTGGCCGGGTCAACCGATTGAGGCAGAGGCAACCAAAACACTTGCCTGGCTGTGCGATCAGTTGGCCGAAGCGCGTGATACCCGCAGGATTTCCGCTGGAGGGTAATCATCACGCCGCCATCGCTACTGATCGTTTGAGGCCGAGCTTTACGGCGATTTCATGCGCTTTGCCGTAGTTGGCTTTTGCTTGGCCATTGAGGACGCGGTACACCTCGTTTCGGGTGTAGCCGTTTTCGGTAGCCCATTCGGTAATGGTTTTGCCGACCTGACGAAAGTTTTCTTTCACTTGGTCGGCGGTTAGGGCTTTGGCATGGGTGGCCATGGTGGTGGCTCCTGTGATGCAAAGATAATTGGGTTATGTGGCAATCATGATGGTATCTAAAAAGATACCTGTCAATAGCAGAGGTGTGCTTTTGAATATCGGAGAACGCCTCAGGGAAGAGCGCGAACGGCTGGGCTATAGCCAGTCAGCTATTGGAGCCGTCGGGGGCGTGAAGAAGCTTGCTCAATTGAAGTACGAGCAAGGCGAACGTTTTCCCGGCGCGGACTACTTGGCCGCACTTGCGAAAATAGGCGTGGATACGCTGTATATCGTTACTGGCGAGCGATCTGCCGGTTCGCTCACCGCGGACGAAACTGAGTTGCTTGAACGATTCAGATCCGCGCCATTGGCAGTGAAGGCTGCGGCTATAGCAGCCGTGACCGCAGGTTCTGCTCAGGTAAACCAAACGTTTCACGGGTCGGTGGGCCAGTCGGTGGCCGGCAACATCACCAACAAGTCAGGCGTTACCTTCAATGTTGGGGATGTGAAAACAAAGGAGTAACCCATGAAGCAGGATTTTCATGGCGGCGTGGGCCAAGTGGCCGGGGGCGACATCACCAATTTCGGCGTCAACATCAGTCTTGTTAACAATGACAAGGTAGAGGTTCGAGGCTTAGTGTCTGCTCAGCGTAAAGAGCTACATGAGCTGCGCGCAAAGTGCGAGGAGCTGGGGGCTGATCCACGTGACGTTTGGCGTAGAGTTCACGCTCAGCTCGGGGTGACCTCGATTAGCGAAATCACCTCAGAGCAGTTCGTTCACGCACGAAGCGTGATGCAGGCAAGGTTGGAATTCTTACAAGAAAAGGCAGATAAACGCCGACTGGTGGGTAAGGTCTTGCGGGTCGTAGCCGAGAAAGATGCAAAGACCGAAATGAACAATTTCTGTGAGTTGAACTTCGGCCGCACTCATCTAGAAAACCTTCAGAAACCACAGCTCCAGCAAACCTTAGAGTTCGTTCAGGGCTTCCAGCCTGTAATGCCACCAGCGGCGCCGGTAGTCGGGATAGGAGTTGTCTCGATTCGCGAGTTCCTCGTTGTACACAAACAAAACGCAGCCGTACTGTTTTGTCTAGGCGTGTTGATCGGTGGGATTTTTTTCTAAACAGGTTTTCTGTTCAGATCGAAAGTTGAAAAGTCATTTCTGCAGGGAGCGTGATTGATGAAAAGAGTTTTTGGTGTGTTGTTTTTGGTGGCCGCAGTTGCGCAGGCGGAACCTTTTAAGGATGCAAGCCCTGAGTCACTGAAGCAGGCCACGCAACAAATGAACGCCCTGAGCGAAGCCATGACTGATGGCGTTGCCATCCTGAAACGCGGAGATCCGGCCGCTATCACTGCCCACAGTAAGCGTTTTTCCGCGCTGGTAGCTTCAGGGGAAAGCCAATTCGGCACCACAATCTTTGAGCCGCTTGGGAGTTGCGGCATCGCAGGTAATTTTTCCCGCACTTGGTGGAATGCTCAGTTGTTTGCGGCTTACAAGGGTGGCATTGAGCAGAGACCTGGTTCAATCAGGGACGCCCTCAGTGAGTTTCAGGCAAAGCGAGATGAGTGTCTCCAGTCCTCAGACCCTGTGATTGCAGCGAAGGCCGCCGCTGAAAGTGATGCGGATCTTAAGAAAAAGTTTGGCGGAGGCCGAGAGTGCCTCACGGTCTTCACGGTTGACTCCGAGACTAAGGAACTCGTTGAGAAACCTAAACCAGCCCACTGCAAAAGCTGACTAACACGAGGCCTCTGGGCGACGGACTATCCCGTCTTTTGCTGAATCGCTACAGGCAAACAAACGAAGAGAGTGAACATGGGAAATCAGTCATTCAATGGCGAAGTCGGGCAAGTGGCTGGCGGCAATATCATCAATAACTTTGATATGGACGGTTTGGCTGATAAAAGTCGTGAAGAAGTGGCTCAGTTGCTGATTGAATTGCGTGAGCGTCTGGCAGATGCGCGTAAAAGAATATTCTTCAACCCGCTCACTGGATGGATGACCTTCGGCGCGGTGACATTCCTCATAGAGCTGTTTTCTGGAATCGCATTTACACACCATCTGGTGATCCCGGCAACCATGCTATTTGGGGTTCTGGTGCCGTACATTCTCTTCCTTCCCAAGCAAAGAAAGTATGGTCGGCTGGTTTATACCTATCGGGAATGCATCGACTACGTCGAGATCTTTCAACACCGCCGTGGCTGGAACTGAGGTTTTCATGGGACATCAAATTTTTAACGGCAGCATCGGTCAGGTTGCGGGCAAGAACATCATCAACCACCCGAAATGGGATCAGCTGTCCAATGATGAATTGAAACGCGTTATGGCCGAGTACAAGAGAGAGCGGCGCGGCGCGTTCCTCAGGCAATGGATCAATCCGGCCGCACTGCTGCTTTTGCTGGCCTGCATGGCGTTTGGCGTCTGGGGTTGGTACATGCTCAAGATTGATGGCCTTATTGGCGAAATCAGCACCGCCAAATGGGTTGGTTTTGGTTGTTTTACCGTTGTGCTCACCGGCTCCGCACTGTGGTTGCACTTGATACGGCAAGCCGCCGCTACGACTATCTCTGAGTTAGATGCAGATCTGAAAGAAATCAGCAGTGTGCTACGGTTTAGAAGGGCCAAGCGCTAGAGTTGATCTGCCTGTTCAAGTTGTAGCTCGCTAGTTTCGGTTGTTGTGTACTGCTAAAAAAACAAAATACGTAAATCACCAGATAATCAAGCTAGGGAGCGTTCAAAAATGGCAAAGAATAAAACCGATAAAGGCCAAGAACCCGGAGGGAAAGACAAGCATCAGGTGACCAACGACAATGGAAAGCAGCGATCAAGCAACGGTGAAATTCGCCATAAGCCAGGCTTCCCGGGCGTAGTGGATACTGTTTCTCCACCCTCGAAAAAGCCCGGTCGCAGCAGTGGAGGCGGAGATGGTAACCAGTGCTGACCTTCAAACCCGCTGGGACAACATGCTTTTCGGCATTCGCAGATCCTCCCGTTATCATCAGTGCAGGCGAGGTTTTTTTGACCGTATCGACCGCCTCTCCAATATCGCATCGTTAGTGCTTGGATCAACGGCATTTGTTGGAGTACTTCAGGGGCCGGAAACAAAAGTCCTGGCGCTCTGGACTTCCGCCGTCGTTGCTCTTCTTGGGGCTGCAAATCTTGTACTGGGGAGTGCGATCCGCGCTCGCGACCACAGTGACTTTATGCGTAGGTATGTCGAGCTTGAGCGGCGCATGCTGCAACCCGCCTCCGAAGCGCTTTTGCTATCTATCACTGCTGATAGATTGAGCATCGAGGCGGACGAGCCACCTGTATTGCATGTGCTCAACTGTATTTGCCACAACGATCAGCTGCGCGCAGATGACGGTGACGCGGATCAGTACGTACCGATTGGGCCTCTGCAACGTTTCTTCTCACCGTATTTCGATATCTGTGCCCATTCGCTCAAGAAGGTCGCAGACAAAACCAAGACTTAAGCAAAACCTCTTTAAACTCGATTAAAAGCCCTCCTGTACCACGCCGCCCATGATGGCGGCGTGTGTATTTCTGGCGCCCGAAAACAGCGGCGCCGTTACAGGAGGCGCCCATGCGACCCGAAAACCCTCGCGGCATCCGCAACTTCAATCCCGGCAATATTCGCCACGCTAAAGGCGTGCGTTGGCAGGGCATGGCGGCAACTCAAACCGACTCCAACTTCGTTCAGTTCAACGGACCGCGCTGGGGTATCCGCGCCATCGCCCGCGTACTGATTACCTACCAGGACAAGCGCCAAGCCGCAGACGGAAGCCGAATTGATTCCGTGCGCGAAATCATCGAACGCTGGGCGCCGCCAACCGAAAACAACACCGAGGCCTACGTTCTTACGGTGGCCCGCGCTCTGGGCCTCGCCCCGAACTTTGAAGGCGTGGACGTCTACGACTTTGACGTCATGCGCTTATTGGTGCCGGCAATCATCCGCCATGAGAACGGCCCCGGCCCACTGCCCGGCGGGGGCTGGTACGGCGATAGCCTGATTGCTGAAGGGTTGTCCCTTGCCGGCATTGAGCGCGGCGCCACTCACGGCAAAAGCGTGAGGGCCACTGCATGAGGCTCATCTGCAACTGGCGCCGCTGCTACAAGCTCTACAGCGTCCAGCTCGGGTTACTGATTGCGTTCTTCGGTCTAGCGCAACTGGAACTGTTGCCGATGTGGCAGGAGCAGCTTTCGCCCAAAGCATACGCGGCCTTGAACAGCGGCTTGGCATTGGTTCTGTTCATTGCCCGCTTAATCAAGCAAGGCCCGGATCAGGAGGCGCTCAAATGAGGCTGAACCTTTTTGGCCGGGCCTTGGGCGCGCTACTCGCCGGCTTGTTGTGTGGCCATACCTGGGCCGCCACTTACCAATCCCTCGGAACGTGGGGCGGCCCGCAAATCATCCCTTTTAGCCGCCGGGGTAAGACCGGCATCGCCGCCGCGAAACGCCGCGCCCGGAAGTCTCGCAACCGCCGGAGACAGCTCCATGGGCGCGCTTGATCTGATTGTCTGGCCGCGCTCGGCCCGAATTCTCGCCATTGCCTTCGCCTGCCTGTTGAGCGCACTCGCGGGCGGCGCCGCTACCGCTGGCTTCGCCTTCAGCTATGCGAAAGCGTCGGGGGACACAGACCTCGCGAACCTCAAAACCGAACAAGCGGAACAGGCCGCAAAAGCGGCGAATGAAAGCCGGCTGTTGTTGCTTCAGCAAGTCGCACGCGTCAACGAAGCCGAGGCGTTGATGTACGCAACTATCGACCAACTCGCCGAAGAAAAACGTCAACTGCAGGAGCGGATTCCCCATGTCACGACCCAATACATTCCGGCGCCTGGCGCTGCGGCTAAGCCCGTTCCTCATTGCGTGTTCACTGCTGGCTGGTTGCGCGACTACAACACCGCCCTTGGCGTGCCCGCCCCAAGATCCGGCGCCGCTGACTCCGCGTCTGAAAAAGCGGCCCGGCCCGCCCCCGGCACTGACGCCGAACTACTGGAAAGCGGCGTCACTCCGGCAGACATCCTTGCCCACGCCCAGGACTACGGCGAGTGGGCACGTACCAACCTCGCCCAGCTCAATGAGCTGCTCGATTTACGAGAAAAGGACTGACGCCATATGGCTGTAGGCGACGTTTCGGAAGACGACAGCGAAGAAGCAGTGAGGCGCGTACGACAAGGCGAGATGTTTATCCGCTCAGGCGTTTCGGCCTACCGCTGTGAAACCTGCGGCGATGCGATCCCCGAGGATCGGCGCCAGAACGAACCAGGCACGGAACACTGCGCCGATTGTATCGACGCGCTGAAACACTCAACACGGCGGGGCTTTCGATGAACATGAATGAAATGAACTTCGGTTTCCAGACCGTGCAATGGCTGATCCTGACGGTACTCGGCATCTACACCTGGCTCACCAAACGCCAAGCGGCGAGCGCCCAAGAACTGCTGGAACTGCGCACCCGGATCGTCGCGCTTGAGGAGCATGTGCGGCATCTCCCTGACCAAACCGCCGTGACCGACTTGCTGGGCGATATGAAGGCGGTACGCGCCGAACTGTCGGGGGTCAAGGATGCGCTTGGCCCTTTAGCCCGTTCGCTGGATCGGATCAATGACTACCTGCTGCGAGAAAAGACATGACCCCATATTCCGACTTTCTGCGCCAAGACATGCGACTGGTGATCTTGCGATTGTTGGTGGAAATGCCCGGCTACCGCGCCAACAGCTCGGTGCTGAATACGGCCCTCGATAACTTCGGCCATACCGCGAGCCGTGATCAGGTGAAGACCGAACTGCAATGGCTGTCTGAGCAAGGCGCCCTCAGCATCTCCGACGTTGGCCCGGTGCTGGTGGCAACCCTCACCGAGCGCGGGCAAGACATCGCCGCCGGCCGCACCCGCGTTCCAGGCATCAAACGGCCGGGGGCCTGACCATGGCGGGCAAATCCTCGATCAACCGCCTGCCGCCGATGGTCAAGGCGTACATCCAAAAGTTACTGCGTGATGACCGCATGACGCTCGATGACATGCTGGCCGATATCCGGGCGCGCTTCCCCAACGAGAAAGCCCCGAGCCGCAGCGCTCTAGGCCGCTTCAAAGTGGGGTTCGAAGAACTGACCGAAAAGGCCCGCCAGCAGCGTGAAATGGCCGAGGCGTTTGTGGGCGCGTTCGGCGAGGACTCTTCGGACAAGACCGGCGCGCTGTTGGTCGAAGCTATCTCGACGCTGACCTATCAGGCCGCCATGGGCGCCCATGAAAAGGACGAGGTCACCATTGCCGAAGTCTCCGCACTTGCCCGAGCCGCCAAGGCCACCATGGAGGCCCGGACAATGAGCGTGAAGGAACGGCAGACCATCGAGCGCGCCGCCCGCGAACGTCTGCTCCGCGAGCAAGCGGCCGAACTGGATAGCGCCGTGAAGGCCAAAGGCATGACCGAAGAACAGGCCATGTTCTGGCGTCAGACGTTCCTGGGCGTGAAGCAATGAAAGCCTCGGCCAGCACCCTGCGTGTCGTCGAGTGGGACGAACTTCCGCCAAGCGTTCGTCAGATCCCGGAAGGCTACAACCCAATCGCCGAAGGGATTCTGATGGCGCACCAGGTGGACTGGCTGCGCATACAAGCTCAGATCAAACTTTGCGAAAAAGGCCGCCGCACCGGCATCACCTTTGCGGAGGCGCTGGACTCCGTCATTACCGCCGCTTCGCAAAAATCTGCGGGCGGCATGGACTGCTTCTACATCGGCGACACGAAAGAGAAAGGCCTGGAGTTCATCGGCTATTGCGCCAAGTTCAGCCGTGTGATGGCTGAGGCTCAAGCATCCGGCGTCAGTGAAATTGAAGAGTTCCTGTTCGATGACCAGGACGAAGCCGGCAACACCCGGCAGATCAACGCTTACCGCATCCGCTACGCCTCCGGCTTCAAGATCGTTGCGCTGTCCAGTAACCCGGCAGGCGTTCGCGGCCTGCAGGGCAAAGTCATCATCGACGAGGCGGCATTCCACCGCGACGTTTCCGTCGTCCTCGACGCCGCCACGGCGCTCCTGATCTGGGGTGGCCGTATCGTCATCATCAGCACTCACAACGGTAAGGGCAACGCGTTCAACCAGATGGTCAACGACATCCGGGACAAGCGCTACGGCGACAGCGCCGAGGTCTACCGCGCGACCTTTGACGACGCCGTGGCCAACGGATTGTTTGAGCGCGTGTGCTTCATGGCCGGCAAGCAAGCCACGGCGGAAGACAAGGAAGCCTGGTACAAGAAAATCCGTAACGCCTACGGCCCCCGTAAGGCGCAGATGCGGGAAGAACTGGACGCCATCCCCCGCGACGGCAACGGCGTGTGTATTCCCGGCGTGTGGATTGATGAAGCGATGCGCCCCGGCCGAGAAGTTCTGCGCTTAGCGCTGGACGATGACTTTACGTTGCAGCCGGTCTACCGCCGTGAGGCCTACGTCGATGACTGGATTGAGCGTTACCTGACGCCCCTGATGCAGCACGCGTTGGCCCCCGATCTGCGCCACTTTTTGGGCATGGACTACGCCCGGCACCGCGACTTCTCCATTATCTGCCCGATGTCTGTCGATCAATCCCGGCTGCGTGATGTGCCGTTTGTAGTGGAAATGCACAAGGTGCCAACCCGGCAGCAAAAGCAGGTTCTGTTCTACATCCTGCGCGGGCTGCCGCGTTTCGTCGGCGCCGCGCTGGACGCCACCGGCAGCGGTGAAACATTGGCCGAAGAAACGGCCGATGAGTTCGGCCGCAACCGCATCCAGCAGGTGAAGATCAGCCGCTCCTGGTACGGCGCGTGGATGCCCAAGTTCGTGCAGTTGTTCGAGGACGGAGCAATCACATTGCCGCTTGATGATTCGCTGCACCAGGACGTGCGCTCCATTGAAATGGTCGACGGCATCCCGATGATAGTTAAAGCCCGCTCACAAGACCTCAAAGACCCGGATCTCTACCGCCACGGCGATTTCGCGGGGGCCGGCGCGCTGGCCAACTTCGCCACGCTTGAAGTCAGCTCAGGCCCGGTATCGGTCAAATCACGCCGGCCCCGTCAGGGCAAACGCATCACTCAGGGGTACGCATGAACAAGAAAGGCTTGTGGGTCAGCCCCACCGAATTCGTTAGCTTTGCCGATGCAAAGCGCAGCTCTACGCTTGATCAACATATCGCCACCCGTGGCCGTTCCAGCACAAGCGGTTCCAGCGGCGTCAACCTGCCCAACCCTGACCCGATCCTCAAAGCGCAGGGCAAAGACATCACGGTTTACCGCGACCTCCGCAGCTCGGCATTGGTCGGTGGCAACGTTCGTCGTCGAAAGGCTTCAGTGCTGTCTCTGGAGCGCGGCATCAAGCGCGCCAATGCGCCGATCAAGGTGGAACGCTTTGTTCGCGATTGGCTCACCGATCTCGACCTTGACCGCATCATTCGCGAGCTGCTCGATGCGTCGCTGTTCGGTTATCAACCGGTTGAACTGATGTGGAAACCGGTGGGCATGAATCTTGTACCGGAAGACCTGCTCGGCAAACCGGCCGAATGGTTCTTCTACGACAAGGACAATGAACTGCGCTTTCGCTCCAAGGAAGCGGGCCAAGACGGCGAGCTTTGCGACCCGCAGCGCTTCATTGTTGCCCGACAGGATGCGACCTACGCCAACCCTTACGGCTTCCCGGATCTGAGCATGTGCTTTTGGCCGGCAACCTTCATGAAAGGCGGCCTAAAGTTTTGGGTGCAGTTCACCGAGAAGTACGGCAGCCCGTGGGTCATCGGCAAACACCCACGCGGCGCCGCCGATAGCGAAACTGATTTGCTGCTGGATAGCCTTGAGGCAATGGTGCAAGACGCCGTGGCAGCGATCCCGGACGATTCGAGCGTGCAAATCATCGAAGCCGCCGGCAAGGCCGGCAGCGCCGAGGTCTACCGCGAACTGCTCGAGTACTGCCGCAGCGAAATCAACGTCGCCATGCTCGGCCAAAACCAAACCACCGAAAAAGACAGCAACCGCGCCAGCGCTACGGCCGGCGCCGAAGTCACCAAAGACATCCGCGACGGCGATGCCGGCATCGTTGCCGCCTCACTGAATGCGTGCATTCGTTTGGTCGTCGACCTCAACTTCGGCTCCGACGTGGCGGCGCCGTTGTACGAGTTGTGGGAACAGGAAGAAATCGACAAGACGCTGGCCCAGCGCGACAAGGCGCTGACGGATTCCGGCGTGAAATTCACCGATGCATATTGGAAGCGCACCTACAACCTGCAGGACGGCGATCTCGCCTCGGCGGCGACCACCGTCGATTCGCCAGAGTTCGCCGAGTCGACCGTGCGGCCGCTGCTGGATCAGATTGCACTCGACCAGGCTATCGACAGTCTGCCCGCAGAAGCGCTGCAACAACAGGCAGAACAGGCAGTTGCCCCATTCATCGAAGCCCTGCAACGCGCCCGCGATGACTCGGAGGCGCTCGGCCTGTTGGCCGAAACGTTCCCACAGATGGACGCGGAGACCCTCCAGCAACAGCTCACGAACCTTTTGTTCATCGCCGATACCTGGGGCCGGCTGAGCGCCAGCGCCGACCGGGAGGATTGACATGGCCGCCTCGGACAAGCGCCTCAGCCCGACCGACCTCAAAGCCATTTTTGGCCTTGAACCCGCGAAGGCAATTGCTTACCTCAAATTCAAGGGCTACGCGATTACCTGGAACTGGCAGGACTTGCTCGACCAGGCGCACGACCAAGCCTTCACCGTCGCCAAGGCTATGCGCCTCGATCTGCTGTCCGACATTCGGGCGGCGCTGGAAACCGCGCTACAGGACGGCCAAACGCTCAAGCAGTTCATCACGAACATGCAGCCGACACTGGAATCTCAGGGCTGGTGGGGGCAACAGGTCATTGTCGACAGCGAAGGCGTTGGCGAGCTGGTGCAACTGGGCAGCCCACGCCGGCTCAAGACGATCTATCAGACCAACCTGCAAAGTGCCTACATGGCCGGCCGCAAGGCAGAGATGGAACAAACCGCCGAGACGCACCCGTACTGGATGTACGTCGCCATCCTCGACGGCAAGACCCGGCCAAGTCACCGGGCGCTGCACGGCCAAGTGTTCCGCCACGATGACCCGATTTGGTCGGCGATCTTCCCGCCCAACGGGTTCAACTGCCGTTGCCGCGTGGTTGCATTGACCGAGGCGGCCGTCAAACGCCGAGGCCTGACGGTCGTTTCCAGCGCCGGCCGGTCTTTCACCGAAACCGTCGAGACCGGCACGGACAAGCGTACCGGTGAAATCAGAACGGCCACGGTTACCGGCCTGCGCACTACCGATGCCGAAGGCCGGGCCATTACCTTCCGCACAGATCCGGGCTTCAACCACGCCCCAGGCGCCGGATTGGCCAAAGCGTTGAAGCGCAAAGAAGCGGCAGCATAAGAGGCGCGCCATGATCACCGTAGATATCGAACACCAACGCCTGCAGGACGCTTTACGCAAAGTCGAATGGGCGGTCGGGGATCTTGCGCCGCTGATGCGCAGCGCCGCCGCCGAGCTACTGAGCCAGACCGAGGAGAACTTCGAAAATGAGGGGCGGCCCGACTGGGCTGACTTATCGGATGTCACCACCGGCCGCCGGGAAAAAAGCGGCAACTGGCCCGGCCAGATCCTGCAGGTCAGTTCGGCGGGGTTGGCGGCATCGGTCACCAGCGCGGCAACTGACAGCTCTGCACTGGTCGGCAGCAATAAACCCTACGCGGCAATGATGCACTTCGGCGGGGACAAATCGGAATTCCCGCACCTATGGGGAGACATTCCGGGCCGGCCATTCTTGCCGATGGATACCGAGGGCGTCATTCAGCCCGAAGCGGAAGAGGCGATCCTTGAACTGGCCCTGCATCACATGCAAAAAGCCGCACGCCTCTAACCCCTCTAGAAGGTCTCTGGTGCTGTTACGGCTGCGGTGCATCGAACCATCCGAATGAAAATTGCCGTAAACGCTTTATAAATCGCTCCAGTGCGAGGGCCTGAGCTACTCTTGGGCCTCTTTCACCTGCCCCCGCTGGTTTATCTCACGAATCAGCAAATTTACAGCTTCCACTTGCCAAGCATCGTCCTTATTCAGATCTCGTCTAATCGTGGCCAATCGAGCGAAGGGTTGCTCATCGAGGGCCTTTCGGTTGTTAAGCACCTGAACAACAGGTCTTGTTTCTGCAATCTTCGAAATCGCTTCCACGCTGGCTGGCGTGACCTCAAATTCCTCGTCTATCAAAATCACGCAGCAATTCGTGCGCAAGCGGGAAAGCGCGTCATCACGCCTTGTCTCAAAACCACCAATGGCGGTTACCGAATGAGAGTGGATACAGGCAGTCCTCAACGTCGCAGCAAGCATTTCGCTTTCACTGTTGCTGAAGCGCTTGCCACTCAAATGCAGTATCAAGCAGGTATAACCTGACCAAACTTTGTAGCCGTAAATAGCAGGTTCTAGATCATCCTCGTTCGAGCAAGCGGTGACGAAGCTACTACCGGCGCTGGAGAGTTTTTCGTCTTCTACCATTCCCTTGGTTTTCAGGTTCGCAACTGCAAGAGTTTCGGACATCTGATTAGGGTCGTAGGTAAGAAGGTGAGATACGTCAAAGTCTTTGCCCCTCTTAGGTATAACCGGATGCGTAGTTACCACGTAAATCCTTCGCAGTAGATCCAGCTCCTCCCATGAAAGGTCTTTGAGGGTGAGTATGAAATGTCGTCGCAGTTCTGGACTTACCCGACCCAACGCGATTGACCGGGTGAGGTTTGCATATGGAACGGTTTTCTCCTCCTCAATATCGGAGACGCAAGCGTTTAGCAGCGCATGGAAATTGCTTTCCTCTATCTCCGCCTCAAGGATGTCTTCGTCTGGCAGTGCATTTCTGTAAAGGAATGCACGATAGAACTCTAGGATGCGCTGCTCATCCCGTTGACGGACATAGCTGAATATCTTCTCCAACCCTAATTTCGCCACCTCCGAGACCAGCGGCGGGATGGGTACCGCGCTTAGCCCTACCTTCCCAACAACTTCAGCAATCTTGATCAGTCTTGATTTCCGGCCTTTGCCTTCGCCACGCGGGGCAATCAATTTGTCCACTGTCGATCCCTTTACGTTGTGTTGTAGCCCATGAGGTATTGCCTCCAGCCTATCACCCCAGGAAGGGTGGCTGGCTAACTGCCCGTTCCTTACTCTTTAAACCCGATTAAAAGTCCTGAGCCGTCCATAGGCTCAGGCTGTGCGCATCACCTCCAGGCAGCGCACAGCCATGAAACCACTGCACATCTTCAAGCCCGGCAGTCACACCGCCATGAACGGCGCCAGTTTTGACTTTAGCGAGTCCGATCTGGCCGCCACTGTGAGCGCGTATGACCCGGCCTTGCACGAAGCCCCGATGGTCATCGGGCACCCCAAGCACGACGCCCCAGCGGCCGGCTGGGTGAAGTCGCTGACCGCTACCGCCAACGGCCTGGTCGCGGAACCACAGCAAGTAGACCCAGCGTTTGCCGAGCTAGTGGACAAGGGCCGCTTCAAGAAAATTTCCGCCTCGTTCTATCACCCCGACGCCGCCAACAACCCGGTGCCGGGCGTGTACTACCTGCGCCACGTCGGCTTCCTCGGCGCCCAGCCGCCGGCCGTGAAAGGCCTGCGCCCCATTGAACTGGCCGATGGCGAAGAAGGCGTTATCGAGTTCGGCGACTACGGCCACGAACTCAACTCAGACATGTGGCGCCGCTTCCGCGAATGGCTCATCGGCAAGTTCGACAAAGAAACCGCCGATCAGGTGGCCCCGTCGTGGGCCATCGACAGCCTCTCCGAAATCGCCCGACAGCCTGAGCCGGGCAATCAACCCGCTTTCTCTGAACCGTCCCGATCCACCGAGGTAACCAGCATGACCGACAAAGATCCCGCCGCCCTTGAGGCGGAAAACAAACGCCTGAAGGCCGACATCGCCAAGCGCGACAAGGCCGCCCGTACCGCCGCGCAAGAAGCCATTCACGGGGCCAACGTCGCGTTCGCCGAGAAACTGGTGGCCGCTGGCATGAAGCCGGTACACGCCCCGGCCGTGATTGCGGCGCTGGATTACGCCGATTCCAGCGAAACCCCGCTGGAGTTCGGCGAAGAGGACGCCCGCGAGCCGTTGGCTGACGGCTTGAAGGCGATCTTCGCCGACTTGGCGGGCGGCGTGAGTTTCGCCGAAATCGCCACCAAGCAGCGCGCCGGCAAGACCGTTCCCGAAACCACCAACCCACTGCTGGCCGACGCCGAAGCCCGCAATAAACGATAGGAGGCCCCATGGCCACGTTTAACCAACCGAAAGATCCGGGCGATTTGTTGCTGGTTGAAGTCTGCCCCGGCTGGACGAAGGACAAGGTCACGCTGCTGGGCGGAGTGCATTACGCGTTCGGCCAGGTGCTGGCGAAAGTTTCCGGCAAGTACCAGGTGGTCGACCTCGCCGGAACCGGCGCGGCTAAAAAATCGGCGGCGGTTTTGATTGAAGCCGTGGACGCAACTGCCAGCGACCAGCCGGGAGTGGTGGTTTCTCGCGGCGCCGTTCTCGATCTTGCCGAACTGGCTTGGCCGGAAGGCATTACCGAAGCGCAGAAGGCCACCGCCCTCGACGAACTCAACGCCCTGGGCATCGTTGCCCGTGCGGCCCTCTGATCTGGAGTACTCCATGAATCTGCAAGACATGTTCAGCGTTGCCAACCTCACCGCCGCCGTGAACAAGCTCCCCGCAATTCCCGGCAAAGTCGGCGCCATGGGGCTGTTTGACGAAAAAGGCGTAACCAGCACCAGTGTGGTTATCGATGAGCGCGAAGGCCGCCTGGTACTGGTGCCCAACACTTCCCGCAACGACGACCCGGCGCCGATAAAGGGCGGCAAACGCAAACGCCGCACCTTCGAAACGCTGCACCTGCCGCTCAACCGGCCGATCCTGCCGAGCCAATTGCAAGGCGTTGCCGCGTTCGGCCAGGAAGACGCAACGGCGCCCGTGGCAACCGTGATCAACGACAACCTGCAGGAGCTGAAAAACAGCATCGAGGCTACCCGTGAATTCCAGCGTGTAGGCGCGCTTCGCGGCAAGCTGCTGGACGCGGACGGCGAAGTCATCAGCGACCTTTTCAAAGAGTTCGAAGTCAGCCAGAAGAAAATTACGGTGGCGCTGAGCAATGCCGGCACCAACGTGCGCAAGGCCTGCCTCGACGCCAAGCGCTTTTCTGAATCCAAGCTCGGCGGCGTGATGGTCACGGGCTTCCGCGCACTGTGCGGGCCGGATTGGTTCGACGCGATGATCGATCACGAAAAGGTCAAAGCCGCGTTCGCTAACTACCAGGAGGCGCAGGATCGCCTCGGCGGCGATGTACGCTCGGGCTTCACCTTCGGCGGCATCGAGTTTATCGAATACGACGTCACCGTGAGCGGCCAACGTTTTATTCCGGCCGATATCGCTCAGGTGTTCCCGGTGGCCCGTGGCGTGTTCCGCATGTTCAACGCCCCGGCCAACTACAACGAAACCGTCAACACCATTGGCCAGCCGTTCTACAGCAAGGCCGAGGAACGCAAATTGGGCAAAGGCTGGGATCTGGAAGCCCAGGCGAACCCGTTGGCCATGTGCCTGTTCCCTGAGGCCTTGGTCGAGCTGAAGGCGGGTTAATCAATGCGCTACTGCACCCGCGCCGATATCGGCAACGCCATCCCGGAGATGACGCTGATTCAGCTCTCCAACGATGATCCGGCCGCCATGTCGCCCAATGAGAACGTGATCGAGGACGGCGTGCGGCAGGCGGAAGAGCTGGTGGATGGCTACCTTCGGGGCCGTTACAACCTGCCGCTCGATCCGGTGCCGACCGTGCTGCGGGATGCGGTGGTGTATCTGGCGCGGCATTGGCTGTATCAGCGCCGCCCCGAGGGCGCGTTGCCGGATGCGGTGAAGGACAGCCGCAAGGACACCATCAAACTCTTGGAAAGCATCCGCGATGGCGTGGTGACGCTGGGCATGCCCACCGGCCACGCCGCCCCGGAGCCGGGCGAAATCCGCGTCCGGGCGCGCAAGCAGCGGTTCGATGCGGACACCTGGGAGCGCTACTGATGAGCGAGGCGCCGACCAAAACCCAAACCGAGCAGTTGATGGAGGCGATGCTGGAACGTCTGCGGGGCGCCTTCAGCGAAGAGCTGATGGTCGAGCTGTTCCCCGAAAACCCGCTTCAGTACCGCCTGAACCACCCACGCGGCGCGATTCTGCTGGCATACGGCAGATCGACTTTTGCCGGCTCAGAAAGCACGGATGCCGTGTTTCAGGCCCGAAGCATGACGCTCCGGCTGACGCTGGTGTTCCGCCAACTCAACGGCAAGGACGGCGTTGTTTCGTATCTCGACCGCATCCGAACCTGCCTCACCGGGTGGCGCGCCCCGCACTGCGACCAAGCGTGCCGCCCGGTTTTCGAACACTTCATCGGCCACATGAACGGCGTTTGGCAGTACGCCCAAGACTTCGCCACGCGCTCCACCCAACTGCAGTTGATGGCCCTGGAGACCGGGCCGCTTTTGACTGAACCCCGATTTGAGGAAATGCAATGAACCTGACCCGTTACCTCTACAAAGGCCCTCAGAGCGCCGCCTCTCTGCGGGTTGGCGAACAGCGTGAGTTGCTGGAGGTGCAATTGTCGCCGGGCAAGCCCGTCAAGTTGCCGGCCGATCACGAATACACCCAAGTGCTGCTGGAACTTCAGCATCTGGAACCGCTTGCGCCTGAAGCCAAAGCCGCCGCCAAGGTTTCGCCCGCGCCTCATAAAGTCGAGAAGGAGTAACGCCCGATGGCCGCTAACTATCTACACGGTATCGAGACGCTGGAAGTCGAGCGCGGCCCGCGCCCGATCAAGGTGGTCAAATCCGCCGTCATCGCCCTGGTCGGCACCGCGCCTACGGGGCCGGTCAATCAACTTATCCAGTCTTTGAACGAAATCGACGGCGCCCAGTTCGGCCCGCACCTCGCCGGTTTCAGCATCCCGGAAGCGCTCGAAGGCATCTACGATTTCGGCGCCGGGACGGTGTTGGTCGTGAACGTCCTCGATCCCGCGATTCACCGCACTAGCGTTGCCGCACAAGAGCGCTCATTCAACGACAACGACCTCCTGCAGCTGGAGCACGGCGCGCTCCAGACGTTGACCCTCAAATCTCCCGAGGGCACCAACACCTACGTCAACGGCACCGATTACTCCGTCGATATGCTGACCGGCCGGGCGAAGCGCTTGCCCACCGGCACCATCCCCGTCAACGGCCCGGTCAAAGCTGATTACGCCTACGCCGATCCGAGCAAAGTCACGCCGGCCGACATCATTGGAGCCGTCACCGTCGCCGGCAAACGTACGGGATTGAAGGCGTTTCAGGACAGCTACAACTTGCTGGGTTACTTCGGTAAGATCTTCATCGCGCCCGGCTACAGCACCCTCAGCTCCGTGAGCGTCGAGTTGATCGCGGCCGCAATCCAAGTCGGCGGCGTGACCTACATCGACGCCCCAATCGGCACCACGGTTCAACAGGTCATCGCGGGGCGCGGGCCGGCCGGCGATATCAACTTCAACACCAGCAGCGACCGCGCGCGCTTGTGCTACCCGCACGTAAAGGTCTACGACGCGCCGACTGACGGCGTCCGCCTGCAACCATTGTCGATTCGCGCCGCCGGCTTGCGGGCCAAGGTCGATAATGACAAGGGCTACTGGTGGAGCAGCTCCAATCAGGAGTTGACCGGCGTGGTCGGCTTGGAGCGCCCACTCAGCGCCCGGATCGATGACGCATCGAGCGACGTCAACCTGCTGAACGAAAACGGCATCACCACCGTATTCAACTCATTCGGCACCGGGCTGCGCCTGTGGGGCAACCGGACGGCAGCCTGGCCGACCGTGACCCACATGCGCAACTTCGAAAATGTGCGGCGTACCAAGGATGTTATCGACGAATCGATCCGCTACAGCTCGCTTCAATTCGTCGACCAGCCCGTGACTACTTCGCTGATTACCAGCATCACCGAAAGCGTCAATCTGCTGATCCGCAAGTTGATCGGCGACGAGGCACTGCTCGGCGGCGAATGCTGGTACGACCCGGCCCGCAACCCGCAAACCGAATTGGAACTAGGCCATGTGCTGTTCAGCTACAAGCTGGGCATTCCTCTGCCGTTCGAACGCGGCACTTTTGAAACCGAAATCACCGGGGATTACCTGGTTAACCTGGGGGCACAGTAATGGCCGGCTTCAGCGCTCACCGCATTTCCAACGCCAACATTTACCTCGACGGCGCAAGCTTCTTCGGCAAGGTGGAAGAGGTCGATCTTGGTTCAATCAAGACTGTGACCAGTGACTTTCAGGGACTTGGGATGGTCGGCCTGATTGAGCTGCCGGACGGCATCGATAAGCTGGAAGGCAAGTTCGTCTGGAACAGCCTGTACTACGAGGCGGCCAGCAAGCTTGTGACGCCGTTCAAAAGCGTCCAGTTGCAGTGCCGCAACAACGTCCAGGTGTTCAACAGCGCCGGCCTCGTAGAGGAGCTGCCGCTGGTTACCACGATGACCATCACCGGCAAGGAGTACCAGCTCGGCGGGCACAAGCCTCGCGACCCGACAAAGTACGAAACGCCGTTCTCCGCAACGTATGTGCGCCAGGTGTTGAACGGACAGGAAATCGTGTTGCTGGATTGGCTGGCTAATATCTTTAAGGTCGGCGGACAGGATCAGCTGTCCAAATACCGGCAAAATATCGGTCAGGCGTAGGCAGAAAAAAGGCAGTCAACGTAAGGTGACTGCCTTTTTTGTTACTCAGAGATTGCCGCCGGTACCGAGTTGTATAGTTTCAAGGTCTTAAAGGTGGCGACGTAGTAGCCACTTTGCTCTGATCTAATAAAACTTTCAGCTTCAAGCCATTTCAAGGTGCTTTTCAGCACTTCCTCTTCAGGTGAGTTTTGATGGAAGCCGATCATGCCGCTGGACTTAAACTCGCCCTTTGGCAGCTCAAATGTATCAGCCGTAATGTTTACCGCCACCGGACACTCGTTAATCAAAAGCTCGATAATTTTTCGAGTTAACAGGTTGAATTGTTCTTGCTTGCTGTCGCTCATGCTCGCCTTCTCCATGGTGCTCAGAATCTCATTGAGTCACTGATGTTAGGTCAATTCCCCCAGACTTGCAGTCTCTTTAAAGTCGATTAAAAGTCAGCGCCATGGCCGGGTGCGATGCTCATTGCTCTTTTAGAGCAATCCAATCTGGAGCATCAAAGATGGCCGACGAACTCAGCTTCACCCTCAAATTCCCCGTCAAAGGTGGCGATGGCGCCACGATCAAAAAACTGCCGATCAAGCGCTTGAAGCGCAAAGACATCACCGCCGCGCAAGCCGTTACGAAAGACGAAGGCGCGATGGAAGATTTGCTCATTGCGAAGATGCTGGGCGTCACTCTGGAAGACCTCGGCGAGTTCGACATTGCCGATTCGAAGTTAGCCACCGAGGTGTTGCGGGAAATGGCTAGCGGAGGAGACCTTGCTGGAATCTTGGGACGAAGCGCTGCTGCTGGTGTTGAGACTCCAGCCGTCTGAAATCAGGCGGCTGGACATGGCGGAGTATTGGCGTTGGGTGGAAACCTGCAGGCGTGAGATCAACCGGCGGATCGAACTCGCCGATAAAGCGAGCGGCCGATAACCGCGACCAGCGCAACTACCACTCCCGCCAACCAAGCGCCGCCCGCTGCGACAGGGGCGGCTACCGAAGCCAGCAATGGCAAGCCGATGCAGAACACGACGACCGCAGCCCACAACGGCAGGTGAGCCAGGCAAAGCCAGGCGAGACCAATCACACCGGCGCCGATGGCCAGTGCATACAGAAAATTGGCGGTGCGTACAGCGGCTTTTTCAAACATGCCCATAGCGTAGCAAACTTTATGGCTAACGAAGTACTGGTTGGATTAAAGATCGGCGCCGTCGTTTCCGGCAGCCTCAGCGCCGCTTTCGGCTCGGCTAAATCGACCGTACAGCAGCTCGTCCGCGCTACTGACGGCCTCACCGCAAAGCAAAAACTCATCGGCACCGAACTCTCCGCCGCCCTCGCAAGGAGCGGCACGGGCGTTGAGCGGCTACGCCGGCAATATGACCTGGTGGGCCGCTCAATCGACCAACTCAAGGTCAAGCAAGACCGCCTTACCGCAAGCATTGCGCGGGGCGAAACACTCAAAAACAAACGCGGCGAGCTGCGCGGGCAGGCGTTGGAGGTGGCCGGTACAGGCGCAGCGCTTGGCGCCCCCATTGTTCAATCGATGCGCACGGCTATCGAGTTCCAAGACCAGACCCGCGATATCGCCATCACTGGCGGCTTCGATGAGGCGCAGGAGAAAGGCCTCAGCGATGTCATGCGCGGGGCCGCGCTGAGGTGGAACCAGACTCAATCCGACGTGGCCAAGGGCACCGCCGTGTTGATTGCCGGCGGCATTTCCAACGTCAAGGAGCTGGAAGCCTATGCCCCGGTGATGGCCAAAACGGCGACCGCAACGCGGGCAAGCATGGACGATCTTGGCTCGGTGGCCATCGCGCTGAATGACAACTTGGGCATCGGAGCGGCCGGACTTGAGCGTTCCATGAACATGCTGGCGTTTGCCGGCAAGAGCGGCCAGTTCGAACTTGCGGACATGGCCAAATGGCTGCCCCAACTGACGCCCCAGTTTGCCGCACTGGGCATCACGGGCGAGCGCGCCGTGGCCGAGATCGGCGCGTCTCTCCAGATCGCCCGCCGGGGCGCCGGTTCCAACGACGAGGCGGCCAACAACTTCAAAAACTTCCTTTCCAAACTCACCGCGCCGGAAACAATCAAGGCGTTTGAAAAGGCCGGCATCGATCTCAAAGGCAGCATGAAGAACCTGGTCAGCGAGGGGCTTTCTCCCGCCGAGGCCATGATCAAGATTCTGACCAAACATCTGGGCACCAAAGGGCCGGCCGCTGCCGCCGCCTATAGCAAAGCGCTGGATATCAAGGATCAGAAAGAACGCGAGACGGCACTGAGCCGGCTCGATGAGGCCTACAAGCTCGGCGAGTTGTTTGCCGACCAGCAGGTGTTGTCTTTCGTGCGCCCGGCGCTGGCCAATCAGAAGGATCTTGGCGGCATCAAGGACGGCAGCAAGGACGCGGCCGATAAAGGCGTGCTCGATCAGGACTGGGCAAAACGCATGGGCAGCTCGAAAGAACAGCTCAAGGAACTTCGCACCAACCTTGCCGACATCGGCATTTCAGTCGGCAACGCGTTGTTGCCGGCCATCGTGGACGTTAGCCGCGCTGTCGTTCCGCTGATGCGTTCGTTCTCTGCTTGGGCGGGCGAAAACCCTGAGTTGATCAAGGGGGTCGTTGGACTTGTCGGCGGCTTGCTGGTTGGCAAGATGGCATTTATCGGCGTGGCCTATGGGGCCAACCTGGTGCTGTCGCCATTCGTGGCCATGAAGACCGCCATGACAGCGTTGTCGTCCAAGTGGACGCTCCTGCAGGCCGCGTGGCATGGCGGCAAATTCGCCCCGCTGATCAACGGCCTCGGCAAAGGCGCACAAGGAATGCGCGCCGCAGGACGGGCCGCTAGTTGGCTAGGGCGCGCCGTGATGAACGATCTGCGTTCCGGCCTTGGCGCTGTCGCCCGTGGCGCCAGTTGGCTTGGCCGGGCGGCCCTGAACGATCTTCGCTCGGCGCTTACCGCAGCCGGCCGTGGCGCCGCATGGTTGGCCCGTGGCGGCGTGATGTTGGGCAAGGCATTAGGCGGCCAACTCCTCACCGGCTTACGCCTTGTCGGTCAGGCCGTGCTGTGGATCGGCCGGGCGTTGCTGATGAACCCAATCGGGTTGGCAATCACCGGCATCGCGGTCGCGGCCTTCCTGATCTACCGCTATTGGGGGCCGATCAAGGCCTTTGTCAGCGGCTTGTGGGCCGAGATCAAAGAAGGTTTCAGCGGCGGTATTTCCGGCATTGCGCAAACGCTGCTCAACTTCTCCCCGGTGGGGTTGTTCTACCGGGCCTTCGCCGCCGTGATGAATTACTTCGGCTTTGAGTTACCCGGCAAGTTTTCCGAGTTCGGCGGGATGATCGTGACCGGCCTGGTCAATGGCATTACCAACATGGCCGGCGCGCTGAAGGACAGTGTCATCGGTATCGGCACTTCAGTAAAAGGCTGGTTCACAGAGACGCTTGGCATCCAGTCGCCTAGCCGCGTATTCATGGGATACGGGGCAAACATCAGCGAAGGTGCGGCCATCGGCATCAGTGCGCAGGCTGGCCTTGTCCGCCAGGCTGCACTCGGCATGGCTGCGCAGTCGGGTGTCGATCTCGCCCCACCGAACCCGGTTCATGTCTCTCGGGCGAGCATGATGGGTGATGGTGGCGGCATGTCCTCTGCTGGCTCTCCAGGCGCTGGTGGTCAGCCCGTCTTTCACTTCGCACCTCAGATTACGGTGCCTGGCGGCGCAGAAACCCAACAGCAGGTTCAACAGGGGCTGCAGGCTGGTTACGCTGAATTTGTGCGAATGATGGATCGCTACACGCACGACAAACGCCGTAGAAGCTATGGCCCGTCTGATGGAGGGCTGACTTGATGTTTGCCATTCTGGGCGATATCGAATTTAACGTTGCCGGCGGCATCACCGGCATGGATCAAAGCAGCTCGGCCGATTGGGCCGAGCATGCGCGCATACAAGGCAAACCCTTGCTTGAGTGGGTTGGTGAAGGGCTTGATGAGTGCAACCTGACCATAGAGCTGCACCCTGTTTTAGGCGATCCCGACGAAAGACTGCGTGCACTCCGCCTGGCCAAGACCAAGCATGAACCCTTGGCATTTGTCATGGGCTCTGGCGAGTACCTGGGCGCTTATGTCATCACCAACATTGGAAACAACATCCGCCGCGCAACGGCTACGGGCCAGATCAACTCGGCTACGGTTCAGCTGAGCCTTAAGGAATACACCGGAGCTTTCACGCGCAAGGTCGCTCGGCCAGGCCTGCTCAACACAGCCTTGAGCGGCACTCCTGCTGCTGCAGCAGGATCGCCCGGACTTATCTCTCGACTGATGCCATCCCCCAGCACCGTCCAAGCGGTGATTGGTCACGCCAAAACAGCCGGCAATATGCTTAAAGCCGGTCAGAACCTGTATGAAACGGTTAAGAGTGGTAACGCCTCGATGATCCTTGGCCAGGTTCCCCAGTTGCTGGGCGTCACCGCCAGAGCCATCGAGCCGTTACAAGGATTCTCAGCAGCGGCCGGCCTGCTCAAAGATGGTGCTGATCTATCGCGGGTAGGTGAGGACGTGCTGGGCAGTGTGATGGGCGCTCGGTCAGCCTTGAATCCAGTTGACCTTGGCAACATCGTGGATCGGTTTTCATCGTCCCGCGACTCACTAGACCAGGCATTCAACACCTTGAACGGTGCCAGCACCCGCCTTGCGGGTCTGGCGGCGCAAGTTCTGACGAGGAAAGCCTGATGTTTCTGACCCATGTCACGACTGAAGGTGAGCGCTGGGATCAGTTGGCCTGGCGCTATTACGGTGACGCTCATCGATATTTGCCGATCGTTCAAGCCAACATGCATGTGCCGATCACTGGAGCCTTGCCGGCAGGTTTGACCTTGGCCATTCCGGTACTTGATCCCGTGGCGACGACCGAGGATCTGCCACCATGGATGCGATGATCCCCACACAGGTGCCTGAGGCACGTTTTGTGTTGACCTACCAGCAGAGCAATATCACCAGAAACGTCAGCCTGCACCTGCTTTCACTGACCTATTCGGACTTCCTTACTGGCGAGGCTGACAGTCTAGAGGTCGAACTGGAGGACACTGAGGGCAAGTGGCGTGATGCCTGGTATCCAGGTCATGGCGACACCTTGTCGTTGGCGATTGGTTGGGAGGGCGAACCGTTACGCACGCTTGGTCGGTTCGAGATCGATGAGGTTGAACTGAACTGCCCGCCGTCGACCATCACCATTCATGCGTTGGCCACCGGCATCAAAGCGGCATTGCGTACCACCGAGCATCGCTCCTACGAAAACACCACGCTCGATGCCATCGCCAAGCAGGTGGCTGACCGTCAAGGCCTAGAGCTGATTGGCAGCATCGAGCCGATCAAACTCGACCGGCTGACTCAGCAAGAGTCTGATTTGACCTTCCTACGTAACCTTGCCGGCGAATACGACTATGCCTTCAAGGTCACCGGGTCTCGGATGGTCTTCCACGCTATCAGCGAGCTGGCCAAAGGAACGCCAGTAGCAACTCAGGTACTCCAGGATCTGGCCAGTGTGAGGCTGCGCGACACAATAAAGAGCGTGCCTCAGGTAGTAGAGGTCAAGCACAAAGCGCCCGCGAAAAAGCAGTTGATCGCCTACAAGATCGACAACAACGGAAATACCGTTGCTGTGCCAAGCAGCGTCAGTAAGTCCACCACCAGCGGTGACACCAAGAAAAGTCGCAAGCGCAGCGCCTCGGCCGAAGAGTCCAAGGCAAAAGCCAAGGCTGAGCTGGCCAAGGCCAATCGTGAGCGCACCACTGGCAGTTGGACCGCGATGGGTCGCCCCAACCTTGTCAGCGGCAACATCGTGACGTTGGCTGCGGCGGGCATGCTGGGAGGCAATTATTTGATCACGTCCGCACAGCACCGGATGACTCGTAGCGGCGGCTACACAGTGGACAAAACAGTCTGTCGCATTTCTGCACCCTCGATCTCGATGACGTTGGAAAACACCAAGCCGGACCTGGCGTTATCGACCTATGGAATTCAACATGAGGTAGTGGCCTGATGGGTATTGAACTGGAGTACGGCGAGGTCAGCGCCGTGGATTACATGACCTGTCGCATCCGGGTACGCCTGGATGACCGTGACGGGGTTGAAAGCTATTGGCTCAACGTGCCGCAACGTAACACCCAAGGCACGCAGCGCCGTCCTTTGATGCCCGAACTGAATGAGCAGGTCGCGGTGCTATTGGATGCTGACGGCGTGGGCGGTGTTTACCTGGGCGGGATCTATTCGACGGCCGAGCCGCCACCGGTGGTCGACGAGGACACGGACTATGTGAGGTTCAGTGACGGGACGATCTCCACCTACGACCGTGCGGCCGGGGTGATGACGTTGGGTTGCGTAGGGGCATTGCTGGTGAAGTGCGGCCGGAATATCACGGTCGAAGCCGGTGAGCCGGTAGTGGTGAAGGCGCCTTCAGCGAGGCTGGATATCCCGCAGGTCGCCTTGAATGGCGACCTGCAGGTGAATGGCAACATCAATGCGACAGGTACGATCATTGATGTTGGTGGCAACTCGAACCATCATAACCATTAAGAACTATTCACCTACCAGCGGTCCGAGCCTATTACCTTCTAACAAAAACAGCTCCCGATTTAGGTCGATAATTAACGCGCGTTCATGTGAATCTGCTGAAAAAGCATGGTTACGAAATAAAGAGTCATCACAGTAATCAACAGCCTGAAGTCCTGATATAAATACCGGAAAACCCCAGGACACCACTGCTCCATCTGGCATGGTTACACTGACAGTCCCCATAACTTGAAGCTCTCCGAATTCACTGGTATTCGGATGCTCTAGGGCAATCCTGCATTCCCCTTTCGCGTCGTCGCTGAACTCAAAACTGGTTTGGTGCATGAGCAACATCACGCAAAGGATGACGGTGGAGCGCTGTTTACTGATGGCGTGCTCATCAAATACAAGCCTATTGCTTTTCAAAACCCCGACCAGATCCTGCACCAGCGAGTCGGCAGTGAAGGCAGGTACACTCCCAATAAATCCCAGTAAATGTTGGATTGGCGCGAAGCTTTCAGGTCCTCCGACTTTATGACGTTGTAGCTCAGTAGTTTTGTTTTTTTTATCATCTTTGAAATAGTTGTCGATACGTGATTTTAGCCTTTCGGGAGCCACGTTGAATTCTCTGCGCAGCTGCTCAGGATCGCATTTGTCCACTTGGTATTTCATCAGTTTTTTGATGTACAGCGGGATGGGTAAAGACACGTCCAACGGTTTCTGCTGGTAGGAATAGTCAGTATAAAATTTGAGGGTAAGGTGAAAAGCCTCCAAGGACGCATTAGTCAAACCCTTATTTCGAGCGTCATTGTGCGCAACAAAGTCAGCAACCTCCCTGAATACCCAGTGCTCGCCTGAATAGGCTCGGAGACGCATGAAGAGATTGTCGACATCATTCTCATCGAAGTTCCCGCTCTGAATTTTGTCGACGATTTTTTGTGCTTTCGCTTTTTCAGCGGCCTTCAACATGATTTTCGATCCTTTTTTTGCGATGCTCTGAGCACGAAAGCGAGATTAGCCGAATGTCTCTTTAAACTCGATTAAAAGCCTGTGTAGGCAAGCTCTCGCAATATGGGCGCATGACGACGCCCACTCCTTACACCAGCATCACCGCCGCCCACTGGCAGCCTGCCCTCGGTACATCCGGGGAGGTTGTCGAGGGCCTGCGCGATATCGATCAGGCCATTCGTATCATCCTCACCACGCCCAAGGGCGCGGACGCTCATCGGCCAGACTTTGGCAGTGACCTACATCTATATATCGACTGGCCTGTAAACCGAGTGATCCCGCACCTGGTGCGTGAAACGGTCGACGCATTACGTCGCTGGGAAACCCGCATTTCAGTCGTGCAGGTACAGGTGCTGGTTGAAGGGGCGCAGATCAGGGTGCGGGTACAGTGGTGTGTCGCAAATGGTGTCGCCCAGTTGACCGAGGTGCCCTATGCGCGAGCGGCCTAAACCCGTCTTTGTCGAGATTGATCCGGCCGCCACCGAAGCCGCCCTGATTGCCCGTTATGAGTCCAAATCGGGGAAAACCCTATATCCCGCCCAGGTCGAGCGGCTTTTTATCGACCTGATTGCCTATGCCAAGACGCTCTCAGACATGTCCATCCAGAATGCCGGCGAGCAGCTTCTGGTGCGCTTTGCGGATGCGCCGATTTTGGATTACCTGGGCGAACTGGTTGCAACCCCCAGGCTGTTGGCTGCTCCAGCACGTTGCCCGATACGCTTCAGCATGCCAGCCGTCCTGCAGCAACCTTTGCTGATTCGTGCCGGCACTCGGGTCAGTACCCAGGACGCCAAGATCACCTTTCTGACTGACCAGGATGCGACCATTCCGGCGGGCCAAGCTCAGGTAAACACCACTGCTACCTGCCTTGCGACCGGTGTGGTTGGCAACGGCTGGGCTGTTGGCCAGATCAGCAGCATCGGCAACCCACCTGCTGCGAGCCTGACGGCGACAAACACCAGTGTTACCGCCGATGGGGCCGAGGACGAAGATAACGACCGCTACCGCGAGCGGATCATCCTGGCCCCTGAAGCCTTCAGCAATGCCGGCAGCCGTGGCGCCTATCGCTACCACGCACTGGCGGTGCATCAATCGATCATCGATGTCGCCGTGCATGGGCCGGACGAAGGACAACCGGATGGCCACGTGGCGTTGTTCCCACTTACAAACACCGGCTTGCCAACGGACGATCTTCTACAGCGAATCAAAAGCCAGGTCTCAGGCGAAAAAGTACGCCCGTTATGCGACACCGTACATGCTCTTGCCCCCACCGAAGTGGTCTACCAGATCAAGGCACGCTTGACCTTCTATGCCACAGCAGATCGAGAGGAAGCGATGAAGACGGCCAAAGCTGCCGCTGAGGCGTATGTGGTTGAGCGTCGTGCCGGACTCGGTCGTGATCTTGTCCAGGAGCAAATTACCGCGCTGCTGCAGGTGAATGGCGTTTATCGCGCTGAACTGGAGTTACCAAGCGCCTGGCGCGAGCTGCTGAGCAACGAGTGGGCGAACAACACCTCGATCCTGCTTGAGGATGCAGGTGTGGCGTATGGCTGAGCAACAGCTGCCGCCAGCTCTGGTTGGTGATGAGCGTTTCGCGTTGCTCTGCGAGCTACTCAAAGAGACGTTCGACGGCCTGGATATCAACGCGATGCTGGTTTACCTGGTCGACCTGGTGAAGCCGCGACTGCTGCCCGTCCTGGCCGATCAGTTCTCTCTAATCGACGAGGCAGCCTGGTTGCTGGCCGAGTCTGAAGATGCCAAGCGCAACCTGATCAAAAGCTCTGCCGAATTGCATCGGTTCAAAGGTACGCCTTGGGCGATCCGTGAAGTTATTCGCCTACTTGGTTTTGGCGAAGTGACGATCCAGGAGGGGTTGAACAACCAGGTGCGCGATGGATCGATCACCAGGGATGGGAACCATGTCCATGGTGATCCTGGCGCGTGGCCGCTATATCGGGTCTTTCTCAAGAGTGTCATCACCAATGATCAGGCTGCGCTTTTGCGCCGACTTTTACTTTCTGTCGCTCCGACTCGTTGCCGCTTGGTGTCGCTCGACTATCAATCAGTGGCTATCAGGCATAACGGGTTTGCTCGTCGCGATGGCCAATACAACCATGGGAGCAGCTGATGGCTGATTTACCTGAAGTAAATGAATGGCCGGAAGGCATCTATCAGCTTGAGACATCCGACCCTGTATTGGGTGGTCCGGAAGGTATCGACAACCTGCAGGCTAAGCAGTTGGCGAACCGGACGAAGTGGCTAAAGGATCAACTAAGTAAAATCGTCAATGGCGTAACTTCCATCGGTAGTGCGCTCAAACTGGCGACACCACGTGCCCTGAACTTCAAGGGAGCCGCCACAGGTACTGGCAGCTTTGACGGGAGCGCTGACGTTGAAATTTCGCTGACCTTGGCAAACAGCGGCGTGACGGCTGGCGCTTGGCCGAAAGTGACTGTCAACTCAAAGGGGGTTGTCACTGGCGGTTCGGCGCTTTCCCCTAATGACCTTCCAGAAGGGCTTACAGCCCCCCAGTTTGATAACGACAAATCACTTGCAACGACTGAGTTTGTGCAGCGGGCTCAGGGGAATTTTGCCGGGCGTGTGGATATCGGGGCTTTGCCTGCATCAATCACGGCCTCGGCCGCTGGCTGTCGTATTGTGCTGGCGGCGTCAGGGACGCTGACCCTGCCGCCTGTTGCGTCGGTGCCCACCGGCACCAATTTCTTTCTATTCAACACGACGCCGGGCGTGGTCACCATTGCTCGGCAGGGCGCCGACCTTATTAGTGCGATGTCCGTTAACTCCATGACTTCTGTACCCCTTCCGTCCCTGTCTACCATCAAGGTCACGGCGGGCAACGGGCAATGGGTCGTCGAGGATGGGATGGCAGCCCTGAAGTATGCACCTGAGTTCGCCTGCTCTTTCAGTGGGAGCAATGGCTATCAGCGATTGCCATCGGGGGCGATTGAGCAGTGGGGAATTGGCGTTACGGATGCAAACGGCTATGTGTACGTCACATACCCTATCCCGTTTCTCAATGCGGTGCGTAATGTCACGCCAATGCACTTCGGTTCCTCGGCCCTGATGCATGCGGTGATGGATACCAACTTCACGTTGACCGGTTGCCGGATTCGCGTACAGAACGCGTCGGGCGCGGCGGCGGTTGGGTGGCAAGTTTTTTGGCGAGCTTTGGGGAATTGAGCATGGGCACTGTATTTTTTAGTCCGTCCACCTGTGGGGCTTATCGCCCCGAGATCCACGGTGCCGCCATGCCGGCGGACGTGGTCGAGGTATCGGAAAGTGTTTGGCAGGCGCTGCTTGATGAATTGTCAGTCAGTCCCAAGAAGATGTCGTCCCGGTCTGATGGCCATCCGGTGCTGATCGATCCGCCACCGCTTGATGCTGACGAACTGGCGGCGGTCGAACGGGCTTGGCGTGATTCGCAACTGGTGCTGACCGATCCCTTGGTTTCACGACACCGCGACGAAGTCGAGGTGGGTGAGTCGACCACGATCACAGCGGAGCAATACACCGAGTTGCAGTCATACCGCCGGAAATTGCGTGAGTGGCCACAAGGTGCTCAGTTTCCATTGAGCGAGCATCGCCCTATTGCGCCGTCATGGTTCCAGAGTGGAATTTGATATTCTGTTGCAACTGGTGCAAAAGAATACTGGTCGATTTATCTCACGTTCGGGGGCGGATTTTTCGCGCTCGGCATCATGTGTCAGTTGGATCGCAGCCCTCACCCCCCGCCCTCTCCCGGAGGGAGAGGGAGCCTGGCCGCATCGCTGCATGACTAGCTGACAAACGATGGACTCTGCATCGATAGAGATCAGTCCCCTCTCCTGGGGGAGAGGGCTAGGGTGAGGGGGCTCACGGCCTCAGCAACGCCACATCTCTCAAGCCTTTTTCTTGTACGCAATGCAGTCGATCTCGACCTTGCAGTCGACCATCATACTCGCCTGCACACAGGCCCTGGCCGGCGCGTGTTCAGGCTTGAAGTACTCGCCGAAGACCTTGTTGAAACTGCTGAAATCCCGCGGATCGTCCAACCACACGCCGGCGCGTACCACGTCTTCCAGGCCATAACCGGCCTCTTCGAGAATCGCGATCAGGTTCTTCATGGTCTGGTGGGTCTGCTCGACGATGCCGCCCACAATGATCTCGCCATCCACCGCCGGCACCTGCCCGGAAACATGCAGCCAGCCATCGGCCTCGACAGCGCGGGCGAATGGGCGCGGCTGGCCGCCAGCGGCGGTGCTGCCGGTGCCGTAACGAGTAATGCTCATGGGTGTTTCTCCTGATTGAAAAAGTGAAAAGTCAGAACCGCGTGCTTTTGAGAAATTCTGCCAGCCGCGGCGATTGCGGACGCTCGAACAGTTCCTTGGGAGGCCCCTGCTCTTCGATGCGCCCCTGATTCATGAAAACGATCTTGTCCGAGACCTCGAAGGCAAAACGCATTTCGTGGGTCACCAGCAACATGGTCATGCCGTCCTCGGCCAGGCCCTTGATCACGTTCAGCACCTCGCCGACCAGCTCCGGGTCGAGGGCCGAGGTGACTTCGTCGAACAGCATCAGGCTCGGGTTCATCGCAATCGCTCGGGCAATCGCCACGCGCTGCTGCTGACCGCCGGACAACTGCCCGGGAAAGTGATTGCGCCGCTCCAGCAGACCGACCCGCTCCAGCCATTTCTCGGCCAGGACCACGGCTTCGTCCTTGTGCATCTTTTTGACTTTCAGCAGGCCGAGCGTGACGTTTTGCAACGCGGTGAGGTGCGGGAACAGGTTGAATTGCTGGAACGCCATACCAGTCATCGCACGATGACGGGCGATGACTTTTTCCGGGTGGCGCACGCGCTTGCCGTTGAGTTCGTCATAGCCGATGGATTCACCGTCGAGCAGGATCTGCCCGCCCTGGAATTCCTCGAGCATGTTCACGCAGCGCAGCAGCGTGGTCTTGCCCGAGCCGCTGGAGCCGATCAGTGTCACCACGTTGCCGCGCTGCATGCTCAGATCGACGCCCTTGAGCACTTCGACCGTGCCGTATTGTTTATGGAGGCCACGGATGTCCAGCAAGGGCTGAGCGTTCTGGACGTTGGAAACTTGAGCTTGAGTCATGGCAGGGCCACCCGCTTTTCAATGTGCCGGCCGAGTAATTCGATGCCGTAGTTGATGACGAAGAACAGAAAACCGGCGAACAGGTAAAACTCCAGGGTCATGAACGTCCGGGCGATGATCTGCTGGGTGCTGAGCAACAGCTCGGCCACGCCGATCACCGACAGCAAGGTCGAGGCCTTGACGATTTCCGTGGACGAGTTGACCCAGGTCGGCAGGATCTGCCGCAGCGCCTGAGGCAACAGCACGTAACCGAGGGACTGATAGAACGTCAGGCCGATGGCCTTGCTGGCTTCCATCTGCCCGCGTGGCAACGCCTGCAATGCGCCGCGCACAATCTCGGCGACGTGGGAGCCGCAAAACAGCGTCAGACCCAAGGCACCCGCCTGAAATGCGCTGATCTGCCAGCCGAGCGCCGGCGCCATGTAGAAGCAGGCCAGCACCAGCACGAACACCGGGGTGCCGCGAATCAGGTCGACGTAAAAGCGGAACGGGGCGCGCATCCAGAACTTGCCGTAAGTCAGTACGAGACCGGCAAACACACCGATGACCGTGCCGAACAGAATGGCCAGCGCCGACACTTGCACGCTGGTCAGAAAGCCTTGCCACAAGGCTTCGCGGGCAATCCACAACTCATGCAACCAACTGGGGGATTCGTACATCGCAGCCTCCTATCGGCGAATTGCCAGACGCTGCTCCAGGTAACGCAGCAGCATGGCAATGAGGTAACAGGCCGCGACATACAACGCCGTGGTCACCAGCCAGGTTTCGATCACCCGGTAGCTTTCGACGTTGATCTTGCGCGCGTAATAGGTCAGCTCGGGCACCGCAATCGCAGCGGCCAGCGAGGTGTCCTTGAACAGCGAAATGAAGTTGTTCGACAGCGCCGGCAGCACGTTGCGCAACATCACCGGCACGGTGACGTAGGCCTTCACCTGCCACTCGCCCAGACCAATGGCCAGCCCCGCTTCACGCTGGCCCTTGGGGATGCTCAACAAGCCACCGCGGAACACTTCGGTCAGGTACGCCCCGGCATACAGCGACAGGGTGATGATGAACGACGGGATCTTGTCCAGCCGGATCCCCAGGCTCGGCAGCGCAAAGTAGATCAACAGAATCAACACCAGAATCGGCGTGTTACGGATCACCGTCACATACACCGATGCCAGCACCCGCAAGGCGCGATGCCTGGACAGCAAGGCAAACGCCATCAGCAGGCCGATCACGCAGCCGATGGCGATCGACACCAGCGCCAGTTCCAGGCCCAGACCGAGCCCCGCCAGCAAGGTGTCGAAATCGCGCCACACGGCGGCAAAGTTCAACTGATAGTTCATGGTCGGCAGTACCTTGAGCGGGGCGCATCAGGACGCCCCGCTCTCACGGGATCATTTGAATTCGACAGGGAAACCGATGGCGGGCGATGGCAGATCCACGCCGAACCATTGCTTGAACGACGCGGCGTAGGTCGGGAATTCAACGCCGGTCATGGCTTCATGCAGGGTGGTGTTGACGAAGTTCAGCCAGTCCTGATCGCCGCGTTTGACGGCGCACGCGTAGGTCTGCGGGCTCCAGGCGTAGGTCGGGCTGCGGTAGCGGCCAGGGTTCTGCACCATCAGGTATTTGACCGATGACTGGTCAGTGGCGGCAGCATCGGCGCGGCCGGAATTCACTGCCTGATACATCAGATCGACGCTGTCGTACTGATCGACCTTGGCCTTGGGCAGCGCCTGATGCACCAGCTCTTCGGCGTACACGTTCTGCAGCACCGCGACGGTCACGCTGTCGCCGGCGGCCTGCAGGTCTTCGATTTCCTTGTACTTGCTGTTGTTCGGCAGCAGCAGACCGACGCCCTCGCGATAGTAAGGCAGGGTGAACGCGACTTGCTGCGCACGGCTGGCGGTGACGGTGATGAACTGGCAGCTCATGTCGACCTTGTCGGTCAGCAGGTTGGGAATCCGCGCATCGGACGACTGCACCACGAACTCGACCTTGCTCGGGTCATTGAACAGACCTTTGGCCACCATCCGGGCGATGTCGATATCAAAGCCCTGCAACTTGCCGTCCGCGCCCTGGAAGTGCCACGGCGCATTGGTGCTGCCGGTGCCCACAATCAGTTTTCCACGGGCCAGGACGCTGTCGAGCTTGCTGTCGGCCGCCTGGGCCATACCCATGACAGCGGACGAAGCCGCGAGAACAAAAACACACGCTTTGAACAAGGAAGGTCGGCGATGCATGGCAAGCACTCCAGGAAGTTGTTTATTCCGCTATACCGGAACTCGGTTTGTTACTACGGAATAGACAGCAGAAAGTGTGCCACAGGATTCAAGGGGAATCTGCAAAGGATTGAATTGTGTTTTGAATCAAAGGGATGGAAGAAACCTGCGAAACGCTGCAACGAACATTGATTAATCACTTCGCTACTTTGCGCCACACATGGCGGGTATCCGGGCCACATCCTGGTGCGCGATGCACGATTGGGCGCGGGCTGCACCTGTCAACTCTGACAGGTGCAGCAACGGTCGCGACTCCCCTAACGTCGTACTGTCCAGCACATCGAATAAAGGAGGTTCCGATGACGACACCGACTCGATATTCAGCATTGCCTCCGACGTACCGGAAGGTCTTGAAAGCCCGGCGCCTCGTCGTCCTGTATTTCTTCAACAAGCACTGCGGTGCCTGCGTGTCTTCCGGCCCGGTTTTTCTCGAGATCGCCAAGCCCTTTGGGCCCTGGATGGATATCTTCATGCTCGATACCGCAGAGTCGTGTCGACATCCGGATGTCACGGGCACCCCGACGGTGTTGCTCTACAAGGAAGGCGTTCTGGTCAAAAAACTGAAAGGCATCGGTTCGAAAGAATCCCTCCTTCAAGACTTCACCCAATTCCTCGGCAAAACCCGACACTTCGCTGTACCGCGCAAAACGGTGGAACCTTTCCTGAAAGTGCCGTCAGGCCTCACGCACCAGCAACACCCGCGTCACGCGACGCTCTTCGACCGCCATCACGGTCATGCCCCAGCCTTCATGCTCCAGTCGATCACCTTTCATCGGCAGGCGATCCAGCAGGCTCATCACCAGCCCGGCCAAGGTCTGGTAATCCTCGGTCGGCTCGGCGCAAAAACCGGTGTGTTCGCGGATGCGGGTCAGGTTCAACGCACCGTTGACGATGAACCCGCCCTGCTCCTCGACCACATCGGGGCCGGCGATTTCACTGGCGTCCGGCAGTTCACCGGCAATCGATTCGAGAATGTCGGTCATGGTCAATACGCCGACGAAGTCACCGAATTCGTTGACCACAAACGCGATGTGGGTCGACGCCGCACGCATTTGCTCCAACGCATTGAGGATCGAATAGCTGTCCAGCAGATTGACGGTCTTGCGCACCAGGTGTTCAAGGTTCGGCTCGTTGCCGGCCAGATACTCCTTGAGCAGCTCCTTTTTGTGAACGAAGCCCAACGGCTCATCCACCGCACCGTTGCGAATCAACGGCAGACGAGAGTAGGACGAATGCATCAGTCGCGTACGAATCGCCGCAGCGTCGTCCGCCAGATCAATGTGATCGACATCCGCACGGACGGTCATCAGTGTGCGGATTGACCGCTCGGCCAGTTGCAGCACGCCGCTGATCATCACCCGTTCGCGACGGTCGAACAGCTCCGCGCTTGGCGCCTGACCATCGTCCAGCAAGTCGGAAATCTCCTCGCCCACCTCTTCCACCGCCAGTTTACGGCCACCCAACAGACGCATCACCGCGTGCGCCGTACGCTCACGCATCGGGCGCAAGCCTTGCATCGAGCGCTTGCGGCGAGCACGGGCGATCTGGTTGAACACCTCGATCAGGATCGAGAAACCAATCGCGGCGTACAGATAACCTTTCGGGATGTGGAAACCCAGGCCTTCGGCAGTCAGGGCGAAACCGATCATCATCAGGAAGCCCAGGCACAGCATGATCACTGTCGGGTGTGCGTTGACGAAGCGGGTCAGCGGCTTGCTGGCAACGATCATCAGGCCGATGGAAATGATCACCGCAATCATCATCACCGCCAGTTCATCGACCATGCCCACGGCAGTAATCACCGCATCGAGGGAGAACACCGCATCGAGCACGACAATCTGCGCCACGATCGGCCAGAACAGCGCATAAGCGGTGTTGGTCGAACGCTCGCCGACGTGGCCCTCAAGCCGTTCGTGCAGTTCCATGGTCGCCTTGAACAACAGGAACACGCCACCGAACAGCATGATCAGGTCACGGCCGGAGAAGCTCTTGCCGAACACTTCGAACAACGGTGCCGTGAGGGTGACCAGCCAGGAAATACTCGCCAGCAGGCCAAGACGCATGATCAGCGCCAGGCTCAAGCCGATGATTCGCGCACGATCGCGCTGATGCGGCGGCAGCTTGTCCGCCAGGATCGCGATGAACACCAGGTTGTCGATACCCAGCACCAGTTCCAGCACGATCAGTGTCAACAAGCCCAGCCACGCCGTGGGATCCGCTAACCATTCCATATTCTGTCTCTATCTCTCTTCAGTGATTTCAGGCTGCCGGGCACGGCAAAGTGCGGCGCGAAAGCTCGAAGGCTGCGCCATCAACGATAGTCGGGAGTCGGAAGACTGGATGCTGCGAGTGCGTCAAGACCGCGCCATGGCGCGAAGGGAACGTTGTTCTTTGAGTAAAACTGGGAGGCTCCGAGAGGGTATTCATGCAAATCCTGAATGAAAAAAGGCCTTGAAGCGTACAGGCTCAGATGACTTTTCCTACAGCTGGAAATCATTTCAAAATCTGTACGCCTTCGCCGTCGCCTCAGGATTCCGGGTAGATCGCGGCGAGAACCCGTTCGGCATTCGCACCACAACTCATGCCTTCGGGCCTGGATTGAATACTGTCTATCACCTCCAGCAGCCGCGCCTTGCTTTGGGCCAGATGCTGCTGCATGACTTCGATCTGCTCGACCTTGCGCGTCAGGCCTTCCACCAATTCTTCGTGCTTGAATTCGCCGGTTCCGGCGGCTGGCAGCAACTGCTTGAGTTCTTCCAGGGAAAATCCGGCCTGCTGGGCACTGCGGATAATGTTCAGGGTTTGCAGCACTTGCGGCGGGTAACGCCGGTAGCCATTGCCCAGCCGCTCCACTTTCGGAATCAGGCCCTGGGCCTCGTAGAAGCGAATGCTCGAAGCGCTCAGCCCGCTCCGTTGCGCCAATTCACCGATTTTCATTTCAGCCTCGATTTGCCTGCTTGACATTAAAGTTGACTTTAAGCTTAGCCTTTCTCCATCACTGATGAGGAGTCAAGCAATGTCGCCCTTCCAGATTTTGAAACTGCCCAACGGTCAGACCGTCGGCAACCGTATCGCCAAAGCCGCCATGGAAGAAAACCTCGCCGATCGTGACCAGGCGCCGTCCCGCGAACTGTTTCGCCTGTATCAAGCCTGGGCCGACGGCGGCGCCGGCTTGCTGCTGACCGGTAATGTCATGATCGACCGCCGCGCCATGACCGGCCCTGGTGGCGTGGTGCTCGAAGACGAGCGGCATCTGGACCGTTTCCGTCAATGGGCCGAAATCGCCCGCAGTGGAGGTGCACAAGTCTGGGTTCAGCTCAACCATCCCGGCCGCCAGACCTTCGCCAATATGGGCCAGCAAGCGCTGGCGCCATCGGCAGTGGCGCTGGAAATGGGTTCGTTCTCGAAACTGTTCGCCGAGCCCAAACCGATGACCGAGGACGACATCGAAGAAGTCATTCAACGTTTCGCCAGGAGTGCCGCGCTTGCCGAGAAAGCCGGTTTCAGCGGTATCCAGATCCACGCTGCCCACGGCTATTTGCTCAGTCAGTTTCTCTCGCCGCTGACCAACCGCCGCACCGACCGCTGGGGCGGTTCGCTGGAAAACCGTGCGCGCCTGCTGCTGTCGGTGATCGAGGCTGTGCGTCAGGCCGTTTCACCACAGTTTTGCGTGGCGGTGAAGCTCAACTCCGCGGATTTCCAGCGCGGCGGCTTCGACACGGACGATGCCCGTCAGGTGATCGAATGGCTCAACGAACAGCCAATCGAGCTGCTCGAGCTGTCCGGTGGCAGCTACGAAGCGCCGGCGATGCAAGGCGAAGCCCGCGACGGACGCACCCTGGCCCGTGAGGCGTTCTTTCTGGAAATGGCCAGTGAACTGGCCAGAGTGGCCCGCATGCCAGTGATGGTCACCGGCGGTATCCGGCGCCTGCCCATCGTCGAACAAGTGCTCGACAGCGGTATCGCCATGGCCGGCATCGCCACTGCGCTGGCCATCGAACCGAGTCTGGTCAAACACTGGCGCGAAGGCCTCCACAGCGAACCGCAACTGCCGCCGATCCGCTGGAAACGCAAACCGCTGGCCGCACTGGCGAACATGGCCGTGGTGCGCTTCCAGATGGCCCGCCTGAGCCGGGGTCGCCAGCCGCATCCCGAAGTGTCGGCACTCTGGGCGCTGATTCGCGACCGGTTGTACCTCAGTCGCCGCACCCGGCAGTACCGTCAGGCAATGGATGTATAAACCCTAGCGTCCGGCAAACCGCAGGCGAGACAGCTGACGCAAATCCCCTTCGACGTAATAGTCGTTGGTCCAGCTGTCATTCGCCGCCAGCGGCTGCACCTGCTTCAACGCCAGTTTTTTCGCGAAATAGCGGAAGCGGTAATGCTCGTAGAAGCGCAGCAGCTCAAGGCCGTAACGGTCCGCCAGTTCGGTGTCGCCGCGAATGATCAGGTAGTTCTCGTCATTACCGTTGCTGGCCGAGGTGCTGAGGTTGTGGCTGCCGCTGATGATGGTCGGGCTGTCGCTGGTGAAGTCGGTGACGATCGCCTTGGTGTGCACCAGCAGGTTGCCTTTCTGGCCTTTCATGTTCTCTTTCAGCCAGCCCTCCAGCCCGGTGTTCAGCAGCGCGGTGGCGGCGAACTCAGCGGTTCGGTCAGCGTGAAACCCGGTGATGCGGCTGACCGTGTTTTGCAGGCCGTAACGCAGGATGTCGTCGTGAGGCTGACCGAGCAATGCGTTGAGAATCGCGTCGGGCAAGGCGAATGCCGTGACGAACAGCACGTCTTTCCTCGCCGCGTTAATGATGTCGACGAACTCGCGCAGATCGGCACCACCACTGCGCGGCGAGAACCCGGCAAACAGCGGTTGCGCCGGGTTCATCGGGTTGTGCTGGGTGATCCAGTCCCGGGTGGCACCGACATCCGCCGGCGTTGCCCAGACCTGCTCGAACGTCTGCAGATAGCTGGCCGCGACAACGGTGTCGTCCAGCACATGCACCACGTTGGCCTGACGATAAACACCGTTGGCGGTGAAGTTGGTGCTGCCGCACAGCACGGCCTGCGGGTGCCGCTCACCACCGGCGATGTGGCTCAGAACGATGAACTTGTCATGGAAAATATCGTGGGTCACCCGGCCGCGTTTGCTGGTTTCCGGCAATTTGACGAGGCTGGCCTCGTTCATCGTGGTGTCTTCGTCATCGGGCCGGGCGTGATACAGCACCCGCACCTGTACGCCGCGATCGAAGGCGGCGTTCACCGTGTCGATGATGGCTTGCAACTGATACTCGTAGATCGCGATGTCCAGTGCCCATTCGCCATCGGTCGCACGTTCGATGAAACCCTGCAGCCGTCCGAGAAGACCGTTCTCCAGCCATTGCCGTGCCGCATCGGGCCAGGCTTCGATCGGCATGTTCTTGTTGGCGCTGATCTGTGCATCAAGATCGGGAAACTTGCGCTGGAACGCCTGACTGGCAGCTACGGCGCGGTTGAAGATCACGCTCTGGTTGGTCGGGTGTCCGTCATCCGAGGTAATGCTCAGTTCCAGCGACTCCCCAAGCACCGGCGCGTCGGCAGTGCCGTAGGCCAGGTGCACGCGGTAATGCAGGGTCGTCCCGGGATTGACCGCGTAATCGGCCCAGCGAAATTTCTGCAAGGGTGCAATGTCGCTCGGCGTGGCGTGAAACTGCGGGAAAGTGTGAGCCTTGCCGGGAAAGGTCAGGCTGTTGAACAGAAACTGCCACGGCCTGTCGCCCTGCTGCTTCTCGATGGCAAACCCAAGCAGGCCTTTGCGGCGGGGTTCGGCAAGATCCATTGCCAGCAGCACGCCGTTGGTGCCGGCGTAAGCCTTTACGCGAAAATCGTCCTGAGGATTGGCAACCAGTACGCGCATGATTCACTCCTTGTGATGTGGGCTGGATGCAGCATAGACCTCAGACAGACAGCAGGTCGTCGATATGCCGGTAATCCGCTTCCAGTGCAGTCGCCAACTGCTTCGCCCTGCCCAGCCTGATCGGTCCACGTTCGATATCGATCAACAGGCCCGGACAGGCCAGCACCGGCAACCCCGACCATTCTTTCAAGCGCCCATCGGTCAATACCAGTAGACGTTGTTGTTCGGCCGGGAACCGCTTGCGGCGTACCGTCAGCCAGTGCTCGGCCTCGTTCAGCGCCGCCAGCAATGGCGTGCCGCCTCCCGCTCCCAAGTCATCGAGCCACACACGCAGTCCGCTGGAAGCTTTCAAACCCTGCACCTGCCATTTCGGCGCCGCGCCACTGGCAGTCAGCAAGGCGAGCCGCGCCCGTTGCCGGTAAGCATCATCGAACAATTGCGCGAGCACGCCTTTGGCATCGCTCAATGCTTGATGACGTCGGGTCGAGGCCGAGGCATCGACGATCACCAGCCACAGCTCATGGGGTGTGCGGGTGCGAAGTTGGAACAACAGATCCGCGCGCACTTTCGGTCGGCCATTGAGCAATGTTCCCGGCCAGTTCACCGAACCGCTGCGAGCGGCATGACGTTTGCCCTGTCGGCCGTTATCGAGGCTCCCGGCGCGAGGTCTGGCATTCGCCCCCGCGTCGGATCGGGGGCGAATGCCTAAGGCTTTTTTTGTAGGTGTGGCGGCCAGGTCGGCACTTCGCGGCGCGCACCGGTGGTGAGGGCCGGCGCCGGCATTTCACCCCATTGCCCCTGCCCTTCACTCGGCTCGAGCTGAGTGCCGGATGGCGATTGAGCCGGTGGTTGCGCATTGGGCGAAGACTGTTCCCGGCGACGATGACGCAAGGCAAATTCAGCGACGGCATCGATGTCCTGCTCGCCGATGGCTTCGGCCCCACGCCAGGCCGCATGCGCCCGGGCGGCACGCAGCCAGACCAGATCGGCACGCAAACCGTCAACGCCTGCCGCAAAGCAGCGCTCGGTAATCTGTGCCAGCGCTTGATCGTCAAGAGGAATGTTTGCCAACGCATTGCGAGCGTTTTCGCAACGCTCGCGCAGGGCGTGTTGCTCGGTTTCCCACTGCCCGCAGAAAGCCTGCGGGTCGCTGTCGAAATCCAGCCGACGGCGAATGATCTGCCCGCGCTCGACCGGCGCCGTGTGACCGCTCAGGGCTACGTTCAGACCAAAGCGATCGAGTAATTGCGGGCGCAGTTCGCCTTCTTCCGGGTTCATCGTGCCGATCAGCACGAACTTCGCCGAATGCCGATGGGAAATACCGTCGCGCTCGATCAGGTTGGTGCCGCTGGCGGCTACATCGAGCAACAAGTCCACCAGATGATCCGGCAGCAGGTTCACTTCATCGACATACAACACACCGCCGTCAGCCTTGGCCAGTACGCCGGGAGAAAACTGCGCGCGGCCGTCGCTCAATGCCGCATCCAGATCCAGCGTGCCGACCAGCCGCTCTTCCGTCGCCCCCAACGGCAAGGTGACGAACTGACCGCTGGCCAGCAAATCCGCAAGGCCCCGGGCCAGAGTCGACTTGGCCATGCCGCGGGGGCCTTCGATCAGCACGCCGCCGATTTTCGGGTCGATGGCCGTCAGGTACAACGCCAGCTTCAGATCTTCGGCGCCGACCACGGCGGAGAGCGGGAAATGCGGGGTGTCGGTCATGTTCAGTCTCAGCTCTCTTCTTCTATATCCAGCAGCAGATTTTCCAGCGCTTCCTTGTAAGCACCGGGTTCCTGCCACATCCCGCGCTGCTGCGCTTCGAGCATGCGCTCGGTCATGTCGCGCAGCGCGTGGGGATTATGCTCGCGCACGAACTCGCGGGTCGCCGGGTCCAGCAGATACGCATCAGCCAGCAACGCGTACTGGTGATCGTCGATCAGTTGCGTGGTGGCGTCGAAGGCAAACAGGTTGTCGACCGTCGCCGCCAGTTCGAACGCGCCTTTATAGCCGTGACGCTTGACCCCGTCGATCCATTTCGGATTCGCCGCTCGGGAGCGAATCACACGGTTCAGTTCTTCTTTCAGCGTACGGATCTTCGGCAGATCCGGCTGACTGTGGTCGCCGTGATAACTGGCCGCCGCTTCGCCGCGCAGGCTTTCCACGGCAGCGAGCATGCCGCCCTGGAACTGGTAATAGTCGTTGGAGTCGAGCAGGTCATGCTCGCGGTTGTCCTGATTTTGCAGCACGGCCTGCACCTGGCTCAGGCGCTGGACAAATTGCTCGCGGGCGGCGGTGCCTTCATCGGAACCGCCGTAAGCGTAGGCGCCCCAGTTCAGGTAGACCTCGGCCAGATCCTCGCGAGTTTGCCAGAGGCGACCATCGATAGCGCCCTGCACACCTGCGCCATAAGCGCCGGGTTTGGCACCGAAGATCCGCCAGCCTGCCTGACGCCGGGCAGCCTCCTCATCCAGCCCCGACTGACGCAGCGCCTCACGTTCGGCGCGGACTTTGGCGGCCAGCGGATTGAGGTCGTCCGGCTCGTCCAGTTCCGCCACGGCTTGTACGGCGGCATCGAACAGGCGGATCAGGTTGGCGAACGCATCGCGGAAAAATCCGGAGACCCGTAACGTGACATCAACCCGAGGCCGGTCGAGCAGGCTCAGCGGCAGAATCTCGAAATCATCGACCCGCTGACTGCCCGTGGCCCACACCGGACGCACGCCCATCAGCGCCATGGCCTGTGCGATGTCGTCACCGCCGGTGCGCATGGTCGCGGTGCCCCAGACCGAAAGGCCGAGCTGGCGCAGGTGGTCGCCGTGATCCTGCAGGTGTCGCTCCAGAATCAGCGTGGCCGACTGGAAACCGATTCGCCAGGCCGTGGTGGTCGGCAGGTTGCGCACGTCCACCGAATAGAAATTGCGGCCAGTGGGCAACACGTCAAGGCGACCGCGACTCGGTGCGCCGCTCGGGCCGGCCGGGACGAATCGGCCGCTCAACGCGTCGAGCAAGCCGTGCATTTCGGCCGGGCCGCAGGCATCGAGGCGTGGGGCAATCACTTCGCGCAGGTTGTCGAGGATTGCACCGACTTCAACCCAGCGCGGTCCCTGTGGGAGCGGGCTTGTCCCCGGGCGGCGATCCGATGAAAGCGGTATGTCAGTGAAAGGGATATTGACTGACACGACGCCTTCGCGGGCAAGCCCGCTCCCACAGGTATTGTGCAAGGCTTGACTTTGGTTGAGTGTCTGCTCAATCAACTGGGTGGCGAACAGCTCAAGGCGTTCGCGGGTATCCCCTTCGGTGCGCCAGACTTCATCGCTGACCGACATTAGTTCCTTTGGACGCGGGCCGGCCCAGGGATCAGCCAGTGCGCAATCCAGCGGATCGAACCCCAACTGAAACGCTTTGGCCAACGCCCGCAACAGACTCGACTGCGCCCCTTTGCCATCGCCACGCGGGATGCGCAGCAACGCGAGCAAGGTATCAATACGTAAACGCCCGGTCGGCGACTCACCGAAAATATGCAGACCATCGCGGATCTGCGACTCCTTCAAGTCACACAGATAGGTATCCAGACGCGGCAGCCAGATCGCCGCGTCGGCATCGCTGTCGAGGGCGGCATCCAGTTGCAGTTCGCGATCGATCTGCGTGTCACGCACCAGTTGCAGAATGTCGCGCTGCAATTCCCGGGCGCGGCGCGGATCGAGCAACTGTGCTTCGTAATACTCGTCCGCCAACAGTTCCAGATTGCGCAACGGGCCGTAGGTTTCTGCGCGGGTCAGCGGCGGCATCAGGTGATCGATGATCACCGCCTGAGTGCGACGCTTGGCCTGGGCGCCCTCGCCCGGGTCGTTGACGATGAACGGATAGATATTCGGCAGCGGCCCGAGCAGCGCGTCCGGCCAGCAATTCTCCGACAGCCCCACGCCCTTGCCCGGCAGCCATTCGAGGTTGCCGTGCTTGCCGACGTGGATCACGCCGTGGGCGCCGTAGGTCTGGCGCAGCCAGAAATAGAACGCGAGGTACGCGTGCGGCGGCACCAGATCCGGATCGTGATACACCGCGCTCGGATCGACCTGATAACCCCGCGCCGGTTGAATGCCGACGAAAGTCAGGCCAAAACGCAGACCGGCAATCATCATCCGCCCGTCACGGCACATCGGATCGTGTTGCGGCGAGCCCCAACGCTCCAGCACCGCTGTTCGATTGACTTCGGGCAGTGCGTTGAACATCGCCAGGTAATCATTCATCGCCAGGCTTTGCTGGCACGGGCGCTGATCGAGGGTATCGAGGTCGTTGCTGACGCCGCCGAGCAGTTGCCGGATCAGTTCGGTGCCGCTGTCCGGCAGGTCGGCCGGCAGCGGATAACCTTCGGCCTGCAACGCCCGCAGGATATTCAGCGCGGCGGCTGGCGTGTCGAGGCCGACGCCATTGCCGATGCGTCCGTCCCGGGTCGGGTAGTTGGCGAGGATCAGGGCGATGCGCTTTTCAGCGTTCGGCACCCGCGCCAGATCGACCCAGCGCCGCGCCAGTTCAGCCACGAAATCCATGCGCTCGGGCTGGGCCCGATAACACACCACGTCGGACTGACTGCGCTCGCTGCGCCAGGCCAGATCCTTGAAGCTGATCGGCCGGCTGATGATCCGACCGTCGAGCTCAGGCAACGCGATGTGCATCGCCAGATCCCGCGGACCGAGGCCCTGCTCGCTGTCGCGCCAGCCGGGCTCGTTGTCCTGGGCGCAGATCGCCTGAATCACCGGTATGTTGCGACGGAACGGGCGCAGATGCGGCGCTTCCGGGCTGGACTGGGCGAAACCGGTGGTATTCAAAATCACCGAGGCTTCGACCTCATCCAGCCAGTCCTCGACCACCGACAGGCAGCCGGGCTCTTTCAAACTGGCCACGGCGATCGGCAGCGGATTGAGACCGGCCGCCTGAAGCCGTTGGCAGAACACGTCGATAAACGCCGTGTTCGCCGCTTGCAAATGCGAGCGATAAAACAACACCGCCGCCACCGATTGACCAGGCCGCCAATCGGCTTGCCAGTCACTCAGTGCGGCGGTGTTTTTGTTCGGGTGGTAAATCGCCGTGCGCGGCAGCGTTTGCGGCTCGCCCCAAGCGTAGTCCCGCGACAGCCAGCGATTGGCCAGACAGCGGAAGAAATCCAGCGCATTGCCCATGCCGCCCTGACGCAGGAACTGCCAGAGCCGGTCACGATCCTCGGCACCTACGGTGCTCAAGTCACTGAGCTCCGGGTCGGGACGGTCATCGCCCGGCACCAGAATCACCTGCACGCCACGCTCGGACAACTCGACCAGTCGCTCGACGCCATAGCGCCAATAAGCAATGCCGCCATGCAGCGAGATCAGAATGACCTTGGCGTGGCGCAGCACTTCATCGACATAGAGGTCGACCGACGCATGGTTCTGCACCTGCATCGGGTTGGCCAGGCGCACGCTCGGGTAATCCTCGGGCAGTTGCTGCGCCGCTTCGGCGAGCAGCGCCAGGCTGGAATCGCCGCTGCACAGGATCACCAGCTCGGCGGGGGTTTGTCCCAGGTCGGCAATGTTGTCATCCGACACGAAACCGCCGGGCTGGGTCCTGAGCAGGTGCATGGCTTAAACGCTGAGCGCGGCGCGCAGTTGCGCTTCGAGTTGAGCGGCATCCAATTCCTGACCGATCAACACCAGACGCGTCACGCGTGCCTCATCAGCGCCCCACTGACGGTCGAAGTGCTTGTCGAAACGAGTGCCCACGCCCTGGATCAGCAACCGCATCGGCTTGTTCGGGATCGCCGCGAAGCCTTTGACCCGCAGGATGCCGTGCTGGACCACCAGTTGCGTCAGCGCATCGAGCAGCAGGCTTTCGTCGGCTTGCGGCAGTTCGATGGAGATCGAGTCGAAGGCGTCGTGATCGTGGTCATCGTGATCGTCATCGCCTTCACCGTGGTGGTGATCGTGATGGCTGTGGCGGCTGTCGATGTGTTCTTCGGAACCGGCACCGAGGCCGATCAGCACGTCCAGCGGCAGGCGACCGTTGCTGGCTTCGATGATTTTCACCGCTGGCGGCAGTTCTTCGGCGACTTCCAGACGCACACGAGCGAGGTCTTCAGGACTGGTCTGATCGGCCTTGTTGAGGATCACCAGGTCGGCGCTGGCCAGTTGGTCGGCGAACAGTTCGTGCAGTGGCGATTCGTGGTCCAGGTTCGGATCGAGTTTGCGCTGGGCGTCGACCTGATCCGGAAACGCGGCGAAGGTGCCGGCGGCCACGGCCGGGCTGTCGACCACGGTGATCACCGCGTCAACGGTGCAGGCGCTGCGGATTTCCGGCCACTGGAAGGCTTGCACCAGCGGTTTTGGCAGGGCCAGGCCCGAGGTTTCGATGAGGATGTGGTCAAGGTCGCCGCGACGGGCCACCAGTTCACGCATCACCGGGAAGAACTCTTCCTGAACCGTGCAGCACAGGCAGCCGTTGGCCAGTTCGTAGACGCGGCCGGTGGCTTCCTCTTCGGTGCAGCCGATGGTGCATTGCTTGAGGATTTCACCGTCGATGCCCAGCTCGCCAAACTCGTTGACAATCACCGCGATGCGGCGGCCCTGGGCGTTGTCGAGCATGTGCCGCAGCAAGGTGGTTTTGCCCGAGCCGAGGAAGCCGGTGACGATGGTGACGGGGAGTTTGGCCAGTGTTTTCATCGGATGCCCTTTGGCAAGGTGGCGGGCATACGGGACGAGACCGGCAACGCGGGTGCGTGCCTGGAGAGTTCGCCACCGGATCACCCCGCCCGGTTGAAAGTGAGAATCTGTGACGAGGCAGGTCTCCTGGCTGACGGTGTTCGGGCCTTGGCCCGGGGTTCGCTGCGCCTTCCCGCTGGCTCTGGATTGAGTTGGCAGTGGCGTGGCAGCGAACAGCACCGTTCACAGTTGCGGGGGCAGCCGCGGCTTGGACCGCGTTCCCTTCTTAGCTTCGGCGTGGGCCGAAGAACCTCGAAAGCGCAAGGCTACGCATGGGTTCGTGATGGGTCAATGGTTGGTGCTTTTTGGTTTTGTGGGCATATCCGTTGCAGCGGTAACGGCCTCTTATGGTTTCGCTCTTACAGCGACTCACTTTTCCAAACGCCGAAAAGTAAGCATGGACCTGCCCCATCACAACGGACGCCAAGAAGCTGGCTATTTAGCCGCCTGCCTTAAGACCCTGGCGTATTCGTTCGGAGAACGGTACCCCAAGGCAGAGTGCAGTCGGCTGCTGTTATAAAACCCATGGATGTAGTTAGCGATTGATAGTTGAGCCAGCCTCTTGCTGGGATAGACGCCATACGCCTCCTCCCTTTTC